>Ga0302140_10012636_pt1 | contig 10345 bp, 10 predicted proteins | sample I_Bog_E1_1_FD_202095 | JGI IMG/M metagenome (GOLD analysis project Ga0302140, IMG submission 202095) | Peat permafrost microbial communities from Stordalen Mire near Abisko, Sweden - I_Bog_E1_1 | ecosystem: Environmental > Terrestrial > Soil > Wetlands > Peat | place: Sweden: Abisko, Stordalen...
GAAATAACGCCGGGGTCTCCCCCTCGAAGACGACGCCCCGGTACGAAGAGCGAGGCGTGTTATCCCAACCTGGAAGTACGCTGGGTAGAAACCGTTCTCCCTGCGGCATGTCCTCCAACGCGTGTGCCACGACGTCGCGGTATTGGATACGGGTTGGCCGCTGCCAGGACTTAGGCTTCATATAGTTAAACCTGCGTCCTAAGTTCAACTCCTTCCAGCGGCGGCCGAGGTCGCGACGCTTCGTAGTCAATGCGACTGTCTCCAGATAGTCTTGTGGCACCAACTGAGTGATCGCATCGAACGGCTTGAGGATGGGGTTGTGATAACGGTCTATTCCGCCGGAATAGATATTGGAGATGGCCACCAGATGCAGACCGGGGTAACCTGCCTTGTGAGCCAAACTGCGCCAGTGATCGCAGAAGGCCTCGGTAGAAGGCATGTCATGTGGAGCAAAGATCACGAACATCGGCTTACCATCCACACGCACGTATCGTGGATCTTCAAAAGCTTTCTGCGCCCAGCGAAAATGAAGTTCTTCATCCGCCCGTCCGGGATATTCCTGCTTCATCAGGATGGATTTAGGGTTGCCATGCCAGATCCCTGTCCACGACTGGTTTGCCCAGGCAAGGCAGAAAGGGAAATCAGGTTTTCCGCTGTCACGCACCTCTTCAAAGGGGCGTTCAAGAATGCGCTTCCCATGACCCCACCAATAATGCCAGTAGCAGAAAGCCTCAATTCCCGAGGAGCGCGCTAGTTCCGCCTGTCTTTCACGAACCTCCGGCACACGCAGATCATAAAAGCCAAGGTCTGCCGGCAAGCGCGGCTGCCTGTGACCGCGAAACATGGGCTTTGCTTTTGCTACGTTGGTCCACTCTGTAAAGCCCGGGCCCCACCATGCATCATTTTCAGGAATAGGATGGAACTGCGGTAGATAAAGAGCGATTACGCGGGCTGCAGGAGGGGTCATGCCGGCCCTCGCGGAGATTTTACGCCAGTCTGAAGACGATTGTAGAAGCCTTCAGGTTCGTGATGAGCGCAATCCAGGTCGAATCTCCTCGTCTATCTAACCAGCGGTTAGTCCGAGACTAACACCAGACTTGACAGGCCCGCAATCGCTGAACCGCACTTGAGAACCGTGCGACTTCGTGGCGCTCACTGCTAAACAAGCGGTCAATTCTTTCTTGGTTATCTGTCGGTCGCTTGGGCTGCAACGGAATAGCTACAATGGATCTATTATTGTTTTTCTCAGGGGTTTGTCTTGCGCCCACCGCTTGGGTTTGTTCTTGTCACACACACCAATCCAGAACAGATTGTCTTTTTATGCCGTGCACTCTCTGATAAGTTCGGCGGCGCACCCATTGCCCTTCACCACGATGTGAGCAAGTGCGATTTGCCCTTTTCCCAGCTGCCGTCGAATGTGTCCGTTGTGAAGAACCCAGTGCAGACGAAATGGGCGTCGATCACACTCGTGGAGGCGTATCTCCTCTCGCTGCGTCTGCTACATGAGACAGCATCGCCGGACTGGTCGGTAAGCCTGAGCGCCGCGGACTATCCAGCGACCACGGCGGAGCGGATTTTGGGGTACCTGAAGCGGACTCGAGCTGACGCCTTAATGGACTTTCGAGAACTTAAGATCGGCGTCCCCGAACCAGCAGACGCGTGTTCTCCAGGTGCAACCTTCCATACTCCTCGTTACATCGAGAGTGCCTATTCTCGACTAGTGACGCCCAAGTTGCATAACCGAATCAGGCGGACGCTCTTTGGCAACAACGCCAAGGTGCATGCTGAACCGAAATTCATCGAGCGTTGGTTCACGCCCTTCAATGAAAATTTCCGTCCCTACGCGGGTGACACGTGGCACACGCTGAATCGGCGTGCCGCAGAGGTTTTGCTATGCAAGGATGAGAAGGCCAACGAACTGATGCACTTCTATCGCAGGCGATTCGTACCTGATGAGGGCTACTATCAGCCCATATTGCTCAATACTCCCGGGCTTCGAATCGAGAACAACAACAGACGCTTTACGATTTGGGAGGGAAGTGGCAATCAAAGTCATCCGGCGACAATAACTGCCTCCGACGTTGACGCGATCGCCTCCAGCGAAAGCCACTTTGCGCGCAAGTTTCCGTTCGATCTAAAGCTCTACAGAGCGATGGACGAGGCAATTGCGCGGCAGGATGCCTTTGGACATTCAACAGGCGCTCCATAACTGAGCGCGTCGAGTCGCAGGCCAACGGTCCATATTGATGCGTACTCCGATACTGATTTAGTGCCAAGCACTTTGCTATGCGAGTGCAAACGATTTAAATCAGGCTGTTCGCCTCTTTCGGCTTTGTGCAAAGCAGGCGGTTATACTACGGCCATGCCGGAACTCCGCATCGCGTTCCTCGTCCTCGCGCACGATGACGCGCCTCAACTTGAGAGATTATGCCGCGCCCTGCAGCCTCATTCGGTCTTTGTCCACGTGGACGGCAAGAATGCAGATTTTCCATTTGACAGGATTACGAAACTTCCAGGCGTCACCTTAGTCAGACCTTCCATCAAGGTCCATTGGGGCGACTATTCTATGGTCGAGGCCACTCTAGCGTTGATCGAGAAAGCTCGAGAAACGGGAGTTTTCGAGCGATACGTTTTGCTCTCAGGAGCTTGTTACCCCGTCAAACCGATGACGTCTCTTGAAGCCGCCTTCGAAATGGATCCTCATCGCGAGTGGATAAATTTGACCCGTATCAAGCGTGACTCTCACCTCGAACACCTCATTGGCCGACGATGGCGTCTGGCCCCACTGGTGCAAATGAGATCCCTCGATGCAAGACTCCGACTAATGTGGAACAAAATCTCGAAGACAATGGGCAGAGACCTTGAACGCGAGATCAAGATGACTCCTTACTACGGAAGCCAATGGTGGGCACTGACGGATGGGTGCGTGGCCATGATCATGGATTTTGTTCACTCCCACGCGCTCTTTGTGAAGGCGTACCGCAGCGTCTATGCTCCGGATGAACACTTCTTTCACACCATCGTGGGAAATTCCAGCTTTGCCGCATTTGCAAATCAAGTAGACGACCACGGCGCAGCCACGAATCAGTTCATTCCGCTTCACCTGCTCAGTACATCGAAAGATCGTTATTGGGGACCAGGGGACGAAGGGTTCGCTGAGATCGCGGCCACGCCGCAGTACTTCATTCGGAAGGTTTCTGCCAACCGCTGCGCCCTACTACTTGATCGAATCGATGGCGAGCTACTGCGTAGCGACTCATCCGTTCAGTTGTCGGCTTCAAATGAAGAACCCGCCAAAGTTGACTCCAGGCTCGTTGCCGATCCAGAACCAAAAACCTAAGTCACTCCGTCCCACATTTAAATTTCATTTTGCAAGTTCTTTCAGTCAGCATCTCGGGACGCCTACGCGTGCTTGAGTGTCGGGCAGCGCGCGGCTTCGAGAAAAATGAACCCTTTGTCATTGACGCTCCTATCGAACCGCTATATACATAGTGTTAACAGCGCAACAATTTTTTCTCGACCATCAGAGAAATACCCCCACATTCTCAGAGTTTTCATCCGACGAATGCCTCGCTCCCCGTCGGCGCCGTTGGAGGCTCCATTGCGATTAAGAATAGCGTATTACGCCGTCACCCTTGCATTTCTCCTGTGTCTTACTCTCAGCTTCGAACGCCAGGCCCATGCTTACATTGATCCGGGTTCAGGCCTGCTCATGTTGCAGGCCGCAGGCACCATCGTAGCCGGCGCGCTCTTCACCGTGCGCAGGCGGATCAAGGCGCTCTTCACTCGTGCCAAGCCCGCGGGAACATCCGAGGCTGCCACGCCGGCGACGGAAGCCTGACCATTTGAGGCCGTTCCAAAAGACGCCGGCTAACCACTTGAATTCGGCGAACCTCTACGTCACTTCGGTGCCGCGGACGTTCTTGATCGCGCTTGGCCTCACCTCCGTCTATTGCCTTTTCCTGGTCAAGCAGGTGCTTGAGCCGACCCAGTATTACTTCTACCATTGGAGCGGTTCAGCGGCGAGCATGTTTGTTCCGGTCATCGCGAACTTCATTGCCTTCTGGCTTCTCCTCACCGTAGTTCTGCTAATCGCGCGGAAGCAAGGTCGCGTGCGAGTCGCGATCCTGACCGCGCTGGTCCTGCTCGTTTCCTGCGTCTATACCCACCTCAACATCTTTTATCATCGGCTTCCTTTTCTAAATCTTGGTTCAGTCGCCTTCGTTGCTGCCCTGCTGACCACATGCATCGTCACTGCGATATGGCGTCCTGATCTGGACGCTCGCTATGAGCGCGTCCTCTCGAAGGTGACGACGATTCTGACCTTCCTGGGCTTTTTTGGCCTCTTTATCCTGTTCAGCATGCTTCGCTATGGTTGGCAGGCATATTCGTTTTCCAAACACGCCACGTTGCATCAATCGCTAACCCCGCCGGCTCCCCCTCGCCACCGCATCATCTGGATCATCTTCGATGAGCTCTCTCAGGACCAGGTGTATACCCACCGGTTCCCCGGCCTGCAGCTTCCAGCATTCGATTCACTCGCCGCTACTTCAACCCAATTTACGAATGTGATCCCGGCGGACATCAATACTGAAAACGTCATCCCCGGCATGATTATGGGCAGAAGCTTTGGCGATATCAAGACCTCATCCGCCGGAATTCCGAGATTTTACGACTTAAAGACGCGCAAATGGGAGCTCTTCAATCAGTACGACAGTGTCTTTCAAGACGCCCTGCATTCCGGTTACAGTACCGCCGTAGTCGGTTGGTTCAACCCATATTGCAGAATCCTGTCTCACGTCCTCGACCACTGCTCGTGGCCTGATAGTTACCGCAGCGGCGCCGACGTACTTTCAGGTAAGGATAGTGCGCTGAGCAACACGCTCACCCTTACGAGAACGCTTTTATACTCTCCCGTTCTTCTCCTTCCCTTCAACGTCCAACTCCATATCGCGCCACTCTTCCATCTACCGCCCGATATCAGCGTCTATGAGTTGCACATCCACGATTATCTCGACATCAACTCAGCCTCAGACGGTTCTCTACGCGATCCTTCCGAAAGCTTTCTCTTCCTTCACTTCCCCATCCCCCACCCCCAGGGCATCTACAACCGAAAAACCGGTGCCTTCGCCTCAGGCCACCTGTCTTCGTATGTTGATAACCTCGCACTGGCCGACAAATCTCTCGCTCATATTCGAGCCACACTTGAGCAAACCGGCCAGTGGGATTCTTCAACCATCGTCATCATGGGTGACCACGGCTGGCGCACCAAGCAGATGTGGCGGAAAACATCCTGGGTGCCCGAAGATGAACTGGCTAGCCGTGGAGGTCAATACGATCCTCATCCCGCTTACCTCGTTAAGCTCCCGGGCCAGTCAACGTCTGCACACTTCGATTTGCTTTTCCCATCCGTCAATACGCGCGCGCTCTTTGACCAGTTGATGACCAATCAGATCACCACCCCCGCCGAACTCTCCAGCTGGGCCGAGACCGCTCACTAACGTCTCTCTATTTATTCCCGACGTTCGTTGTTGTTTTTCTGTTACGGAAACGGCTCTGTTTCTTTTTAAAAAGCTTATGCTGCTCTTTGAGCCACATAACTAAGTCACGGAACGCCGAATGCCAGAAGATGCTAGTGGAAAGTCATCGAAGCGAAAAATGCGGCGTATCCGCGAACTAGATGGACTCCGCGCCATAGCAATCTTTTTAGTACTCGGTTGCCATTATGAGGGGTTCTCGCAGCTTGCTGGGCGGCTTCCGGAGCTAGGCTGGATCGGCGTCGATCTATTCTTCTGCCTTTCGGGATACCTCATCACTTCTATCTTGCTCGGGATGAGAGGCCGGGCAACGCCCTATAAAACGTTCTACGCGCGGCGTTTCACCCGCGTCCTTCCGGCCTACTTGGTTGTTATCGCGGTAGTCGGAATCTATGATCTGCACTACCACGAAGCCAATTGGAAGTAGTTAGTGACGCAGATCTTCTTCCTCCAAGCCTTTCATCGTGAACAGGTCTATGCGGTAATCGATGTGTTCACACACCTTTGGTGGTACGCGAACCACCTTCCGCCATTGTTGAGTCTCGCCCATAATCTGCCCGCGGAACAGGTGGGTGCGCCACTCATCATCTCCATCGTCCCCTTCACGTTCTGGTCGCTCTCGATTGAAGAATACTTTTATCTCTTGTGGGCCCCCGTTGTCCTACGATTTTCTAAAACGACAATCGTCTGTGCCGGCACAGCCGTCTGTGTTGTAGAGATGACGCTGCGCTGGGTTCTCGCCGCACCGAACGTCTACTTCGGGGCTCTATTCAGACTCGACGTCCTGCTTTACGGAGCATTCCTCGCTTTGCTCATCGAGCACTGGAATCGTACTTCTATTCCGCGATGGGCAAGAGAATCACTGAGCGTGATACTTGGGTGCGCAGTGGTCGGGATTACCGCGATCGTTTTTGCAATCCGTCCTGTCCTCGGGAATGATCCCCGGCCATCTCCATTGGTTTTGGCTCTCGGGCTGCCGTTGCTCTCACTGCTCTTCACAGCCCTCATTGGACTTCTAATCCTTCGTTCAGACAGTGATTGGTGGCTATGCAGGGTTTTGCGCACCTCGGCATTTCAATTTGTCGGGACGATCAGTTACACCATGTACCTGGTTCACCTCATTGCAGCCACGATCGTCAGGCACCTCTTCCGCGAGCCAGATCCATTTCGCCAGACATTTGTTCAAGCAGTGCTGTCTGCGATTTTCACTATAGTGATTGCCCAGCTCTCATGGATCTTCCTTGAGAAGAAAGCATTAGAGTGGAAAGACAAGCGCTTCCCCAACGCTCCTCATCCTCCCGAGCCACAAGTACGTCCAATTTTTGGAAGGAGTTCATGGCTTTAGCTAATTCTTCCCGCTTCGATGGAATCCTATGTGCCCTAACGGCGGTGCTTGCACCGTTGATTGCATGGCCGTTTGCAGAGGTCGGGTTCATGGATGATTTTTCTTACATCCGAACAGCACAGCTCTTCACGCAAACGGGCCACTTTGCGTACAACGGCTGGGCGACTGTAATGTTGGGTTGGCAAATTCTATGGGGCGCTCTCTTCATTAAGTTGTTAGGGCCGGGGTTTACCGTGCCTCGACTTTCTACCGTTGCGTCTACATTTTTTCTCATATGGATATTCCATTCCGTTGCCGTGCGTTTCGGTCTGAACCGGCGCAATGCGACTTTTGCATCCTTGCTCCTGGGACTCTCACCTGTCTTGATGCCATTGACTTTCAGCTTTATGACCGACACCAATGGCTTGCTGGTCCTAATCGTTTGCATCTACGCTTGCCTGCATGCGCTTGATGCGAGGACGGATGGGGTGGCCCTTGCGTGGCTCGCTCTCGCCGCGATCAGCAACATTGTTGGAGGCACAGTCCGGCAGATCGCCTGGGTAGGTGTGCTGGCGGTTGTCCCCGCCGCTGCTTGGCATATGCGCACACGCCGTGGTGCCTTAGCGCTGGGAATTTTATTATGGGGAATCGGTGTCGGATCGATCATATTCATCGGCCATTGGTTTTCGCATATGCCAGGCGCCATGGCCGAGGAATTAGTACCTGCTGACGTATTCCAAAACATGCGTAGCAAAGTGGTATGCGCAATCGGCTCGCTATTATGCCTTGCGCTAATGCTCTTGCCACTATTGGCGGACTGGTTCTTGCAGATCAAAAGGTTCTCGAGGACAATGAAGGCGATGTTGGTTGTGGTTGCACTATCATATGCTGGCGCATGCCTTGCCCTCGTTCATTCCGCTAAGTTGGAACGAGTGATTGCGCCCTGGATCTTGCACATTTTCGGAGAAGAAGCTTCTCTCTCAAATTGGACATGGATAATCGTCAATCGTTCAATCACTAATTTGCCGATTCCTAGGACCCTAGTCTCAGTAGTGGTTGTCCTGGCGCTCCTTTGCTTTCTGATCGACCTGCGTCCGTCGCTTCGCATGCTCTCAAAGGAATCGGGCCGCGCGTTATTTTCTATAAATACCGGGCCCCGGTCCCGTTGGCCGGTGTCCATAACTCTACTTGTTCCTTATCTGATTGCGTATACTGCATTGCTCATACCGCGGGGCCTGCATGGCGCGTTGCTGGATCGTTATCTGCTCGGGCTCATACCGCCGCTTTCCATTATGATTCTGCTCGTACATCAGCGATTGGGCCGGCGGCTCACGTACGTAAGTTACGGTGTATTGGCATCGATGGCCTGCTTCGGCGTGGCCGGAACACACGATCTGTTTGCAATGCGTCGAGCCCAAATCCGCGCTACGGAATCGCTGATGCAATCGGGCATTCCCCGAACAAAGATCGATGGGGGGTTTGAGTTTGACGCCTGGACACAGTTTCAACAGACGACCTATTTGTATGATCCTCGAGTCCTTAATGTTGGCCCGTCCTTTCAGCGTGTGCGCGAGGCTGAGAGCCTGCCTTCCCCGTGTTGGCCTTTCTTCTACGCGCATATTCCCTCGGTACAGCCTGAATACTTCATCGCGACCGATAAGACGCCTTGCGTCAATGACTGGCGGTCTCAACCGGTCGATGCAACACCATCTGTTTTGGGAAGGATAGAATATGGCGGCTGGCTGCCGCCGTTTCGGCGTGCTATCTGGATATTGCAACGTCGTAGAGCGCTTGAATCTGTGCCAAAGAATGAGGTCCAGTGACCGTAGTACCGAGCTTGAACATTCCGCCAGAGCTTCCAATCCACCTATGACCGTTCGTAAGAAAAGCTTTTACCATCTTGAACCGATGTTGTTCGTTCCGTATGCGATTGCCCTTCGCGCTGCCGATGTTGAAAATATCGCGACTGGTTTGCTTACCCTCTTCGAGAATAAGTGTGATGGCATCCACAACATCTTGGACAGCGCAAAAGTCTCTCAACTGAGTCCTGCCGACTCGCAATTGCCGTCCTATCCATTGAGGCTTGAAGAAGGGAGGGAAACAACCGGTCTCCGCCATCATGAAGGTTCGGCGCATGTTAAACCAGTAAGTTCTGCGTGGCCGGGTGTAGATCGGCGTGAATGATCATGAACAAAGTTTGGTAGATTCCTAAGGAGAACCGCGGAATACCGACTATGGTCGAATGAATTTCAAAGATCGTTTGTGTGACGCTCCTGTTGCGACTGTAGGGGATATGGTCCAGACAGGCCTATATGTAAAGGCTAACGGCACATAGTCGAACCCCTAGAAACACTGGCCTGTACCAGCGATTACAACCGGAGCAAAGGAGCCAAGCGAGGTAATGAGTTCCTTGCGCAGACGGGCTGGGCGCATTTGTAGTTTTGATTCTTACAGCACTTTGGATTACTACAATTTACCCCACACAAGAAAAGCCCTGTTTCGCGGAAGGCTATTTTTTAAACTTTTGGAGCACCGGGCGGGGATTGAACCCGCGAATACTGGTTTTGCAGACCAGCGCGTTAGCCACTTCGCCACCGGTGCTCGTTGGTCGGCCGCATGTTGCTGAACGCAGCCGATGCTGTGCGAAAACTACTGCGGCTGTGCTGTCGTGCGCAAGTAGGGCTTGACTGTTTTGTAGCCGGGGAAGATCTTGTCTGCCTCTTCGTTCGAGACGGCGCCGGTGATGATGACGTCTTCACCTTGCTTCCAGTTAGCGGGCGTTGCGACCTTGTGCTTCGCGGTTAGTTGGATGGAGTCGAGCACGCGGAGGACTTCGTCGAAGTTGCGGCCGGTGGTCATGGGGTAAGCGATTTGCAGCTTGATGCGCTTGTCGGGGCCGATGACGAAGACGGTGCGGACGGGGGCGTTGTTGGCGGGTGTGCGGCCTTCGCTGGACTCGCCTGAATCTGCTGCGAGCATGTCGTAGAGCTTGGCGATTTTTAGTTCGGGGTCGCCGATGAGTGGGTAGTTGACTTTGAAGCCGCCGACGTCTTCGATGTCCTGCTTCCACTTGCTGTGGCTGTCGACGGGATCGACGGAGAGGCCGATGACCTTGGCGCCGCGCTGGGCGAACTGCTGCTCGAGGCCGGCTACGGCGCCGAGCTCGGTGGTGCAGACGGGGGTGAAGTCTTTGGGGTGCGAGAAGAGAACGGCCCAGCCGTCACCGATCCACTCGTGGAAGTGGATGGTGCCCTGGGTGGTTTCTGCGGTGAAGTCGGGTGCAATATCATTGATGCGGAGAGACATCGTGTTTTCCGTCCTTCTGTGAAGATCTGAATGGTTTGTGATCGGTGAAATAGAAAACCCACCCGGCTAATGCCTTGGTGGGTTTTGATGTTCGCCTCTTGACGCTTCTCTTATCGTCTCGATTCGCTCATCCACCCACCCGCGCAGGGCCACAGCAACAGCAGCGGCAGAGCATAGA
>Ga0302140_10012637_pt1 | contig 10344 bp, 10 predicted proteins | sample I_Bog_E1_1_FD_202095 | JGI IMG/M metagenome (GOLD analysis project Ga0302140, IMG submission 202095) | Peat permafrost microbial communities from Stordalen Mire near Abisko, Sweden - I_Bog_E1_1 | ecosystem: Environmental > Terrestrial > Soil > Wetlands > Peat | place: Sweden: Abisko, Stordalen...
ACTGCCATTGTTCCTAACAGGCTTGATGGGCGGCCTGGGCGTTCTGCGGTCAAAAAAGTGGCTCAAGCGCTAGACCGGGGCCGTTGAACGGGATTCGCTCGCCCTTCAGTATCAGGCAAGCGGTATGGCATTCATGCCGCTTGCCCGATGGGCATACAACATGCTGAACAAACAACCTGCATGGAATTAATAGGTCCGGCTGGAAACACTCACCGGCAAATGAACGCGTAAGGAGAGTTGTGTGAACGTAACGATCAGGCAATGTGCAGTGTCGATCAAGTACTTGCGGAAAGCAGCCGTGACCTCCGTTTCCGCCACGGCCCTCTTGATGCTGGCCACGCCGGCGCAAGCCAACAGCCTGGTCACCAACGGCAGCTTTGAGACGGTCACAAACGGCGCCTGCGAACTGGGCAGCTGCACGGTTGCCACTGGTTGGTCCTCAAGTGGGTACAACTTCGTTTACGCTCCAGGAACCGCGGATACGACCGGTTCGTACACCCCGCAGTTCAATGGCAACCTGACCCTCTGGGGTCCGCATAACGGCTCTGCGAATGGACTGCCCGCCACAAGCCCAGACGGCGGCAACTATGTAGCGGCCGACGGCGCTTTCGAGGTCGGCGCGATCACGCAGACCATCGGTGGCCTGACCGCCGGTGATACGTACGCTGTGAGCTTCTACTGGGCGGGTGCGCAACAGAGCGGGTTTAGCGGCATCACCACCGAACGGTGGGATGTGAGCCTCGGAGCTCAGACCATCGATACGGCCATCGTTACCGACCCCAACCACGGCTTTACTGGCTGGCAATATTCGACTCTCGACTTCACTGCGACGAGTGGCAGCGAGGTTCTCTCGTTCCTGGCCATCGGCACTCCCAACGGAGAACCGCCCTTTTCACTTCTCGACGGTGTCTCGATGAACGTTGTGACGCCGGAGCCGGCAACCTTGCCCTTGCTGCTCACGGGCTTGATGGGCGGCCTGGGCGCTCTGCGGTCAAGAAAGCTGCTTAAGAGCCGATAACCAGCTGGAGCAACCTGCTCCAATGTCAATTTTGATGGGGCCGCGCCTTCGGCAGGTCGCTGCCCCCTTTTTTTCAGCTTGCGGTGTATCCCCAAAGAACCGAAAAGCAGCAATAGCTGCACGCTGAAGGCCGCCTTTCTCTGGAAACTATCAAGGCTGCATCATGCGCCAATGGGAGCCCGTGCCGCATGGGCTCCGCGCAGGCGGCCGCCCTCCGCCGACATCTCGCAAGGCTCGCATATCCGCTGTTTTGTGCAGCGGATTGGGCCGCCTCACTGGATAACTTTCGGGCTGCAATTCGCATGACGGTGGAAGTCCAAGAGAAAGATATTCCCAATGGCTGTGCAAAGGATTGCACAATACCCGAAATGAAGTTGACTGCCAAAAAATGTGATTCCAGTCACATAATGGCAATAGAATCAGGAGAGTAATGGTTTTCAACAGAGCGTTTTCGATTTGGCACGCCATTTGCAATAGATGAGGCGTGGCTTCCCCCCACAGCTTATATCCGCAGCTCAGGAAAACACTGTAACCAAGAAGGTGCTAGTCAATCGCATCGGGTAGGTCCGGCGATTCACTGGCACTCATATTCTCAAGGAGCGTCCCATGTACGGAACGATCAGGATTTTTGCGTCGTCGGCTCAACTGGCGCGGAAGGCAGCTGTGATCGGCATCTCTGCCTCGGCTCTTTTGATGTTAGCAACCTCGGCGCAAGCAACCAATCTGGTACTCAACGGCAGCTTTGAAATCAACGGCGGCTCCGGTCAGGTCGGTTTCAACACGACACTCACAGATTGGTCAACAGCTGCGCTCGGCAGCAGCTACGCCTTTGTTTATGCCCCTGGATCTGCGGACGGGAGTCTTGCTCCTCCTCCTGTTAGTCAATATGGGTCAAACGCCCTCTGGGGTCCGAACAACGGTTCGGCAAACGGTCTGCCATACACCAGCCCGGATGGCGGATATTTTGTCGCCCTCGACGGCGACTTCCAGGTTGCGGCGCTCTCGCAGACCATCACCGGCTTGACCGCTGGCGACACGTATGCGGTTAGCTTCTACTGGGCGGCGTCTCAGCAATATGGTTTCAACGGACCCACCGTGCAAGCGATGAACGTCTGCCTCGGCAGCGGCGCTCCAACATACAACGATACAGGCGACCAGCCCCTTTCCGGCGGCACCAACGCCCCCTCGAATATCAACTGCCCCGGTTCGGGCGCCTCGACCGCCAATATTGACCTTGCCAGCCATGCCTTCTCCGGTTGGCAATACGACACTGTGGACCTGACCGCGAATAGCTCTTCCGAAGTACTTTCGTTCCTCGCTTATGGCAACCTTCAGGTTCCGCCATTTGCCCTTCTAGACGGTGTTTCGATGACGCCAACGCCGGAGCCGGCAACCCTGTCTCTGCTGTTCACGGGCTTGATGGGCGGCCTGGGCGTTCTGCGATCGAAGAAGTGGCTCAGGCGATAGACGCGATCCATTCCCTACGAACAAAAGAGGTAGCGCCGCGCATTGGCTCTACCTCTTTTTCATCTTGAAAGATAGAATCGACACTACGATGGACACCCTCATAGAACAGATCCAGGATTTGCCCCCGTTTGTCGTGGACATCATCCGGCTCGGCGTACGGCTGTTCCTGCTTTTGCTGATTTTCACGCCACTGGAGAGATTTTTCGCGCTGCACCCGCAGAAGATATTCCGCAAATCCTATTTCGTCGATCTGGGCTATTACTTCCTTAATGGCATTCTGATCGGCTGGCTCCTGGTATTTCCCGTGGCGGCGATCGCCTGGGTGATGCATCGCCTGGTTCCGGGCGTCGTTCACGAATGGACAGGGAACTTGCCGATGCCAGCGCGGCTGGTCACTTCGCTGGCGGTCGGTGAGTTCGGATTTTATTGGGGCCATCGCTGGACTCACGAAATTCCCCTGTTGTGGCGCTTCCATTCCGTCCATCATAGCGCCGAGCAGATGGATTGGATTGTGGGCACGCGCGCCCACCCGCTGGATATGATCTTTACGCGACTCTGCGGATTTGTGCCTTTGTATGCTCTGGGCCTGGCCCAGCCGGCGGCGGGCGGACAACTGGACAATGTGACATTGTTCGTTTTGCTGGTTGGCACAACGTGGGGCTACTTTATCCACGCCAATGTGCGCTGGCGGTTTGGCTGGCTGAGTGTGCTGATCTCAACGCCCGCCTTTCACCACTGGCACCACACCAACGACGAGCACGTGGACAAGAACTACGCCTCGATGCTGCCCATCTGGGATATTCTGTTCGGCTCCTGGTACCTGCCCAGCAAGCAGTGGCCGCCAAAATATGGAATCAATACGCCGATGGCCCCTGATCTGCTTGGTGAATTGGCGCAGCCCTTTCTGCCTCAGCGCGAGAAGGCGGAGTGAGAAGTTTTGGCAACGGAAGAAAACAGGCCATTCAGTCCTCTTCAGCGGCTTCTAAATGGTTTTAACTTGGAGAATGAGACGGGAAGGGGACGGTAACAAGTCTTTTGGTTGCCCACCAGGGATTCGAACCCCAATATGCTGCTCCAGAGGCAGCTGTCCTACCATTGAACGAGTGGGCAACAAGCGCGATTGCGCTGGCCTTGCAGCCATGTCAGCCCAGGCCACGGCAGGCTGCCGGACTCAAAGCCAACCTGCTTATCATAAGGGGATTCGCACGCCGGGTCAAACTCAACTCTCTTCGGCCCTTACTCTTCCCGCAGCACTTCGAGCGGTCGCAGGCCAAGAATCCGGTAGCTCGCAATCCAACCTGTCGCCGTGGCAAGCACCGCCGTGCCCACCATCGCAAGCAGGGTAGCTCGCCACTCGATATGGAAGCCCAAGTCGAGCCGGTGCAGCAGCACCTTTGTCAGCAGGTTGGCAAACACCACTCCTACCGACCCCGCAAGCAGCCCCAGCACGCTGAACTCCACGCTGAACGTCCGCACGATTCGCATCCGTGTAGCTCCCAGCGTTTTCAGCACCACAGCCTCCCGCATTCGCCGAAAGCGCGTGCTGGCGATGCTTGAGGCCAGAATCGTCAACCCCGCAAAGATGGAGAACCCAGCCAGAAAACGCACGACAAACGTGATCTGATCCACGACGCTCTCAATCCGCTCCAGCACATCGGCCAGGTTGATGACCGAAACGGTTGGATAGGCCACAAACAGCGCCCGCTCCATGGCCGGCACTTGCTTGGGGTCGATGTGCGCGCCGCCATACCAGGTGGCCGGCTCGTCCTTCAGCAGGCCCGAAGGCAATACGAACGAGATGCGCCCACCGAGGTGCTGCCCGTCGGCGCGAAAGACGGCCGCAACCTTCAGCTTGCGCGCTGCCCCGCCTACTTCCAACTCGACCGCAGAGCCTACGCTCAGGTGCAACCGCGAGGCAACACCTTCGCCCACGGCTAGCTCAGAAGCGCCGCCATCGGTCCACCACTTGCCCTGCGTCACCTTGTCGCCGGACGGGGGCGCGTCGGCCCAGCTCAACTCGGCATGTTCCAGCATCCGCCGCGGAAAATGCTGCCCCTTCAGTTGCTCCAGCGTCTGGCCGTTCAGCGAGATAAAACGTCCCGGAACCACCGGCATCAGATCCAGTACCTGACTCACTCCCGGCTGGTGCGCGAAGAAATCTTTCACCCCTGCAATCTCGTCGGACGTCACATCCACCAGGAAGATATTGGGGATCTTCGGCGAAGCGGTCTCGCGCAGATCGCGGAGCAGCGCCGCTTGCATCAGGTAGACGGCCAGGATCAACATGACGCCCGTCCCCAGCGCTGCCATGACCGCGGCCGACTGATTGCCTGGGCGATAAAGGTTGGCCAGCCCATGACGCAAGAACGAAGGCAGCCGCAGCCGGATACGGTTCAGCACAAAACGCAGCACCCAAAGCAACACCCATGCCAAGGCCAGCAGAACCAGCAGGGCAATCGCAAAAAGAAAGGCAAACCACCCGCCCACTTTTGCTGAATCCGAAAGCGCCCAGGCAATCCCGCCAAGCGCCGCAACCACCACTACAGAAAGGCTCAGCTGCAGCCGCCGCGCCCACCAGCGCGCAAACCAGGCGCCAATGCCATCTGGCCCCTGCTCGACCAGCCTGCGCAACACCAGCACCGGCCTCACCGCGCGCACGTCCAGCAGCGGCGGCAGGCAAAACAGCAGCGTCGTCAGCAGTCCCGTCCCCAGCCCGGCTAGAGCCGAGCGCCAGGGAAACTCCAGCACCGCATGAACCGGCAGCAGCTTGCCGAAGACCGCGGGAAGCGCAGTCATCACGGCCACGCCAGCAGCCACGCCCAGCAGACCGCCGGCCAGCCCCAGGCCTAAAGTCTGCAACAAGAAGATGCGCAACAGGTCAGCCGATCCCGCGCCGACGGCCTTCAGAATCGCCAGCATATCCATGCGCTGCTCCAGGTGGGCGTGCATGGCCATGGCCACGCCGATCGCACCCAACACCATGGCCACAAGGCAGATCAGGCTCAGGACAGCGGTTGCATTGTCCAGCCCCTGGCTCAGCCCAGGATTGCCTTCGCGAAAGTCCATCACCTGCGCGTCGGGCAGAGCCTCCTCAAGTAGCTTGCGCATTGCCACGGGATCTACAACAGCAGCGGCCTTGCCGGAAAGCCCCGACGAACCTGGTTCGGGCAACTTCAACAGCAGTCGCCGGCTGGCCCTGCTGCCCGGCGCCAACAGCCCTGTGCGCTCCAACGCCGCCTGCGAGATCATCACACGCGGCCCCATCCCCACGCCCGAGCCCATGCGGTCCGGCTCCTGCTTGAGGACCGCCGCAATCCTGAAGTCTTTTCGCCCCAGGCGCAGCGTTTGGCCCACATGCGCATTCAGTCGAATGAGAAACTCGTCAGCCACGATAGCCTGGTCACCACCGAGAGCCTGTGCAAGGCTCATCGCGGGCTCCAGATCGGCGGTTCCATAGTAGGGATATTCGCCGGGGTCTACAGCTTTCAAAGAAACCAGCAGCGGCACCGGGTCCGGCGGTACCGAAGCCATCGAAACGGTCTCTGTCACCCAGGTCGTCCGAATCCCGCCAGTTCCCTGCCCGCCCTTCTTGGCGATCACAGCAATCTTGCCGCTCTCTTCGGCTGTCGGCTCGCGAAAGAGCCGCGCACTCAGGTCTCCGGCCATCAGCGACCGCGCTTCCGAGCCCAGAGTGCGCCGAAAGCTATCGCTGAAGCCGCGCACCCCCACCAGCGCCGCAACCCCCACCGCCACAGACAGCACCACAAAGCCGAACTTGCCCGGCGCGGACTTCAAATCCCGCCAGCCAATGGCTCCGGCGCGTTTCCAGCTCAATGCGCGCTTAGCCATTTTGCGCCTGCTCCGGAGCCACACCGGCAAGCCCGTCCGGCGCTGAAAACGGCAAGCTGTCCTCTACAATCAGCCCATCCCGCAGCACGATCTTACGATCGGCCATGCTGGCTACTTCGGGGTCGTGGGTCACCAGCACCAGCGTGGTCCCAGCCTTGCGATTCCGCTCAAGCAGCAAGTCCAGCACCAGCCGCCCATTGGCGGAGTCCAGGTTGCCCGTCGGCTCATCGGCCATCACAATCGGCGGCTCGACTACAAAGGCCCGCGCCAGCGCTACCCGCTGCTGTTCACCGCCGGAGAGCTGCACCGGGTAGTGATCCATGCGCTCCGCGAGCCCCACCTCGCCGAGCAGCCGCCGCGCCTGCGTCAGGCCGCTGCCCTCCAGGTTCAACTCATAGGGCAACAGCACGTTTTCGAGAGCCGTGAGCGTCGCGATCAATTGGTAGGACTGAAAGACGAATCCGATCTTGCTGCCTCGCACCGCGGCCAGCTCCGCCTCGGCCAGGTTGTGGATCGGGACTCCGTCCAGCCAGATTTCGCCGGAACTGGGCGTATCCAGGCCCGCCAGCAGGCCCAGCAACGTGCTCTTGCCGCTGCCGCTGGCGCCCACAATGGCCACAAACTGACCGGCCGGAATGGTAAGCGAAATCCCCTTGAGAATCTCCACTCGCCGCGCGCCGTTCTGAATCCACTTCTTTGCGTCCCGAACTTCGATCAATCGACTGCCTCCGCCGTTCTCAATTCCTTGCACTTCGCTACACTATTCTTTGTGTACGTTCGCCGCGCGTTGATTGTTTCGTTGTTTCTGCTGGCAGCCGCCGGCTCGCTCCTGGCTGCTGACCGGCCCGCGCTGGTTTGCTTTGGAGACAGCATTACCGCTGGGTACGGCCTCCAGACCGGCGAGTCCTTTCCAGACGCGCTGCAACGCGACCTGGACAGCCGCGGCTACCACTACAAAGTAGCCAATCAGGGCACGAGCGGCGCCACCACCAAGGACGCCGTTGCAAGTCTTCATGCCATCCTGCTGCTGCACCCTGAGGTTGTGATCGTCGAGTTCGGCGGCAACGATGGCCTGCGTGGCCTACCCCCTAGCGAAACCCGCCGGAACCTCGACCAGGTGCTGACCGCGCTTGAAAACGCGCACATCAAGATCCTGCTCGCTGGTATCACCCTGCCCCCCAACTACGGCAGCGACTACATCCAAGCCTTTGAGCAGGTCTTCCGCGAGCTCGCCGCCAAACACCACACACCGTTCGTGCCGATGATCTACAAAGATCTGGTTCATGTTCCAGCCACGATTCAGGCAGACGGCATCCACCCCACCGCCAAAGGCTCGGAAATCATCGCGAAGACACTGCTGCCGGTGCTGATGCCGATGCTGCGCAAAGGCAGGGACTAAGGGACTAGGGACTATAGGGACTGGGAACAGAAAAAAACGTGTCCATCTGTCTGACCGCTTTCTGTCGCTCGGACGGGATTGTAATGGCGCTTCCACTGTCTACAAATCGCAGGAGCGCAAATCACCGTAGCGCACGAAGATCCCTATTCCCTGGGCCCTTAGTCCCTAGTCCCTGCTTTCACCCCAGCACCACCACCGGCTGAAAGAGCGTTCCCGCCACGCGCTTGGCAATCCCCACCAGCTCTCGCTGACCCGCAAACACTTTCACCAGCGGCGCGCGGGAAAACTCCGGCAAGTTGGCCTGCGCGCCGTTGCGCAGCCGCCCCAGGGCGAACTCATCGCCCGTGACCGACGGCATCTCCGGCAACAGGCTGCGCGGATGGATACACAACTGCTCCAACGCCTCCACATTCCCGGTGAGTGGCTCCAGTTCCTCCAGCGTATGCGCCTCGCCGATCGTGAATACCCCGGCCTGGGTTCGCCGCAGTCTGCTCAAATGCGCTCCGCAGCCCAGATCCTGGCCCAGCTCATGCGCCACCGAGCGCACATAGCCCCCCGCGCTGATGCTCATCGTGAAGCTGGCCTCGGCGCCCTCAAGCCCCGTGATCTCAAAGCTGGCAATCTGGACCGTGGCCGCCTTCAGCTCCACAGGCTTGCCCTCGCGGGCCAGCTTATAGGCCGGCTTGCCGCCAATCTTTTTTGCGGAAAAAGCCGGCGGCATCTGCTCCATCTCGCCGTGGAAGCGGGCGGCGGCCGCCCGCACTTGATCGAGGGTCAACAATGGCGGAAGATCGGGCCCGTCTGCCTGGCCCTCGGCGTCATAGGTGTCTGTCGAAAACCCGAAGCGGATGGCTCCGGAATAGCTCTTCTCGGCGGAGGAGAAGTACTGCGCCAGCCGCGTATATTTGCCCATCAGCAGCGGCAGCACACCGGTCGCCATGGGGTCTAGCGTGCCCAAGTGGCCCACCGAGCGCTCGCCGGTGATCCTGCGCAACCTGCCCACCACATCGTGGCTGGTCATGCCGCCCGGCTTGTCGATCACCAGTAGTCCGTTCACTTCACTACTCTAGTCGACACAGCCCATCGGTCACTGCGCGCCCGTACCCGGCTGCCGCAGCAGCGAGAGGAACTCCTGCCGTGTCTCCTTCTGGCGGAAGCAGCCCACCATGGCCGATGTGATCGTGGAGGAGTGCTGCTTCTCAATGCCCCGCATCATCATGCACAGGTGCCGCGCCTCGATCACTACGCCCACACCTTGCGGCTCAATCGCCTCCTGAATGGCGTCTGCAATCTGCCGCGTGAGCCGCTCTTGAATCTGAAGCCGCCTCGAAAACACTTCAACTAATCGCGGTATCTTGCTAAGACCAATCACTTTACCTTTGGGGATGTAGGCCACATGCACCTTGCCGAAGAAGGGCAGCATGTGATGCTCGCAGAGCGAGAACATCTCAATGTCCTTGACCAGGACCATCTCGTCGTAGTCTTCGTCGAAGAGCGCACCGCGCAGGATATTCGCGGGATCCTCGCGGTAACCCTTGGTCAGGAAAGCCATCGACTTTTCCACGCGCGCCGGCGTCGCCAGCAGGCCGTCGCGGCCGGGGTCCTCGCCAAGCCGGCTCAAAAGCTCGCGATACATCTCCTGGTTGCTGAACTCGCTCAGCCCATCATCGATTCCTACCGCTCTGCGAACACTCTTGCTCACCGCAATCGGCTGTGCCATGATCCTCATCCCTCCCGCCCTGGGGAATAGGGCGAACATGATTCCTGTTTCAGAAAATCTATATCAAATTCTGAAAATACAATCACTTGCCTTTGTATTCAAAGAAGTTGTTCTCCGTCTCTTCCACGCGCACATGCTCCAGCTGAACCGACGGCAGCGCATCCTTCAACAAATCAAAAACCACCCTACAGAGATTCTCCGTCGTCGGCACTTGATTCACAAAGAGCGGGTCGAGATTCAAGTTGGTATGGTCAAAACGCTCGATTACCCATTTTTGCACTGTCTCGTCCAATACAACCATGTTCATCACCATGCCGGTTTCGGCGTCCACCGCGCCGCCCACCAGCACTTCCACAACGTAGTTGTGGCCGTGGCCATGCGGATTGTTGCACTTGCCGTAGGTCGCTCGGTTCTGCTCCGCCGAGAGCGCCTCGGTATGCAGCCGATGGCTGGCGGAGAGGGTGTAGCGGCGGCCAAAGTAGGCTTTCCCGGGTTCGGAACTCATAGCCCACCCCGGTATTCCGCGAATATCTCAGGCGTCTCATAGATCCGCACACAACTCAACCGCGCGCCGCCAGCCGCAGTCACGGCTGGTTCCAACCGCTTCCAGGCCGCGATAGCCAGATTCTCGGTGGTCGGAATCAGCTGCGATTCGCCGAACTCCGGCGCCGCAAACTCGGGAACTTCAAGGTTCAGGTGGCGATGGTCCCAGGCAGCTAGCACCTCCCGCTCCATCACATCTTTCAGCCATTTGAGATCGACTACAAAGCCGGTCACCGGGTCGGGCTCGCCGGCAACCGTGACCTCCAGGGAGTAGTTGTGCCCGTGGCCGTTGCGGTTTGCGCAGCGCCCAAAGACCTGCTCATTCTTCTCCGCCGTCCACGAGCCGTT
>Ga0302140_10012644_pt1 | contig 10341 bp, 9 predicted proteins | sample I_Bog_E1_1_FD_202095 | JGI IMG/M metagenome (GOLD analysis project Ga0302140, IMG submission 202095) | Peat permafrost microbial communities from Stordalen Mire near Abisko, Sweden - I_Bog_E1_1 | ecosystem: Environmental > Terrestrial > Soil > Wetlands > Peat | place: Sweden: Abisko, Stordalen...
CTCTCTGCCCAGAACGAGCAGCTCGAGGTCCTTGTGGCGGCGGCGACCCGCGACATTGACGTGCGCCGGGACGCCGAAAAGCACCTGGCCCAGATGGAGGCCCGTTATCGCGGCCTGCTGGAGGCCGCGCCTGACGCCATGGTGGTGATCAATGAGCGCGGCGAGATCGTCCTTCTCAATCTGCAGGCGGAAAAGCAGTTCGGATACCGCCGCGACGAACTCCTCGGGCAACCGGTTACCAACCTCATTCCCGAGGGCTTCGCCGAGCGCCTGATCGCCGACGGCGCCCGGACCGCAGCGGAGGCCCTGGCCCAGCAGATCGGCACGGGCATCGAGCTTGTCGCCCGACGAAAGGACGGCAGCGAGTTTCCCATCGAGCTCATGCTGAGCCCATTGGAGAGCCCCGAGGGCATTCTCGTGACAGCGGCGATCCGTGACATCGGCGTCCGCCGCGATGCGGAAAGGCATCTCGCCCGGATGGAGGCCCGTTATCGCGGGCTGCTGGAGGCGGCGCCCGACGCGATGGTGGTAGTCAACGCGGGCGGCGAGATCGTCCTGCTCAATTTGCAGGCGGAAAAGCAGTTCGGCTACCGCCGCGATGAGCTCCTCGGCCAGCCAGTGACCAACATCATTCCCGAGGGATTCGCCGAGCGTCTGATCACTGACGGCGCAAGGTCCGCGGCCGAGGCCCTGGCTCAACAGATTGGAGCGGGCATCGAGCTCGTCGGACGCCGTCAGAACGGCAGTGAGTTCCCGATCGAACTCATGCTCAGCCCATTGGATAGCGCCGAAGGCATTCTGGTGACGGCGGCGATCCGCGATGTCACGGCGCGCCACGCGGACCACGAAGCTCTGCGCGCCAGCGAAGAATGGCACCGAATGGCGGTCGAGGTCACGGAGATGGGAACCTGGATCTGGGACATCGAGAAAAGTGAGTTCAGTTGGTCAGATCAGTTCCGCAAGATGTTTGGTCTGACCGCGGACAGCACGTTCGACTCTCAAACCGTCTTGCAGATCATCCACCCCGATGATCGCGCGGGTGTCGAACAGAGCACCAAGAACGCCATAGAATGGGGCTCCCCTTACGAGTTCGAACACCGAGTCATCTGGCCCGACTCCAGCGTTCACTGGATCGCGTCCAGGGGCGGGGTGCGCCGGAACCCGGAAGGCGTGGTGGTGAGCTTGCAGGGCGCCACATTCGACATAACCGAGCGCAAGGCTGCCCAGAACGCCATAGGTCAGCGGGAAGCCATGCAGAGCAGGGCCGCTGAATTGACGCGCTCGAATGACGACTTGCAGCAGTTTGCCTATGTCGCCGCCCACGACCTGCAGGAACCCCTGCGGATGGTGTCCAGCTACACACAGCTTCTCGCCGAACGGTATAAGGGGCGCCTGGACGCCGACGCGGATCAGTACATCGCCTTCGCGGTGAACGGGGCGCAGCGCATGCAGATGTTGATTGAGGACCTGTTGGCCTATTGCCAGGTGGGGACGGCGGCAAAGGACCTTCGCGAAACCTCGACAAGCGATGCCTTGAATGAGGCGCTGCTGAACCTCAAGGGCGGCATCGATGAGAGCGGTGCGGAGGTCACATACGCCCCTCTACCGACCCTGATCGCGGACCGCGCGCAACTGGTGCAGCTCTTCCAGAATGTCGTCGGCAACGCCATAAAATATCGCGGCGCTGAGCCGCCGCGGGTTCACGTCTCGGCCAAGAAAAACCAGGCCGGGGAATGGATATTCTCCCTGCGCGACAATGGTCTTGGCATAGACCCCAAGCACTTCGACAAGATTTTCGTCATGTTCAAGCGGCTGCATAGTCGCGGCACGTTTTCCGGGACCGGAATCGGCCTGACACTCTGCAAGAAAATCGCGGAACGTCATGGCGGCCGAATGTGGGTGGAGTCGATGCCCGGCAAAGGCTCGACCTTCTATCTTATGCTGCCCGGCGGGGGCGTTCATTGAAATGAACCGGATCCGAAAATCCGTAGCGGCATCGGCAACGCCGTAATTGATAGGATAAATTTACTGTATCCCTCAATTGAGGAAATAATTAAGACCGTTTCTCACGTTTTATTTTAATTTTTCAAATCTTGAAAGCAATACTCGCGCGAATTTAAAGTCGTCATGACCTGTTATCCTTTCAATTATATCGTTTATTAACGCGCAAATCGTAAAATGATCGCTCTAAAATGGAGGGGCAACGATGACGCCAAGCATGTCGAATGTTTCCACGCAGATCAGCACGGAATGGCTTCCGACGCCCACCAGGAAGAAAGCGTCAAGCCGAGTCTGGAATCTCGATGTTCTGCTCATCGATGACGACGAGGTGGACACAGCCCTAATCCTGACGGTGCTAAAACGGCATCCTGAAGTTTCCACGGCCCGCGCGACGGATGCCCCGCAGTTCGCCCTGCGCCAGTTGGCGGCGGGTGGTCAGTTGCGGCCGGATCTGATCCTGCTCGACATCCACATGCCGCGGCTGAACGGCTTCGACTTTCTGGAGGCGATGCGCGCGATCCCGTCCATGGTCCATGTGCCGGTGATCTTCCTGACAACCTCGGCCCTGCCGGGCGACTTGGCCAAGAGCAATGACAGTTCCGCTTCACTCTGCGTGATCAAGCCGGATTCCTACGCGGGGCTTCAGTCCTGTCTGAATGGAGTTCTAAGATGCGCGGCCTCGGGCCGCTGGAACTGTTAGTCGTGCGCACCCATACCGACGCCCGTGCCCCGCCAGCCGCCTCCGCCCGTCAATGCGGCGGGCTCAACCTCCTGCTGGTCGAAGACGATGAGGCCGACGCCTACCTGATCAAGCGGGCGCTTGCCGATAATCCCGCGGTCGGCACGGTGATCCATGCTCGAGACGGCGTCGAAGCGTTGCGCATGGTGAAGTGCGGCGAAGCCGAACCCGACCTGGCGCTGATCGACCTTCATATGCCGCTCATGGATGGATTCTCGCTGCTGGTCGCCTTCCCCAACAGCTGCGCAGTCACCTTCCCCATGGTGGTGCTGACATCGTCGTCCTCGCCGACCGACGCCATCCGCGGCCGCCTGCGCAATGCCGTTCGGATCATCACAAAACCGGATTCGGTCGAGGCTATGCGGGCGCTGTTTCGAGCAGTCATCAAGGACGTCTGTCGCCTCGGGCACCCGATCGAGAAATTCGAGCTCCCCCTGCAAGAGTCCGACCTGCTCATCGACCGTGTCTGCGGAAAAAGGGACACACGCCCGTTCTCGCTCTGAGCTCACCGCCGGCGCGGCAACAAGTGGGCGTTCCCGGTTATGGATTGTTACGCCTCAATTCCCCATCCCGACGCGATCTTGGGGGGATTGACCTTAGCCGCTGCAATCGCAAGATGATCGCTCCTGGGGGGGATCAAAATGCGCCTGCTGAAAGCACTCGCGCTGCTGGCGGTATTGGCCGCTCCATCGATAGGCCGCGCCGAGCCGGCCCCGGTTGAAGATTACGGCAAGCTCCCGGCCCTCGACATGGTCCGTCTGTCGCCGTCCGGGGACCGCTACGCCTTTGTCTTGGACGACGGCAAGGCTCGGCGGCTTTACGTTGCGACAACGGACAACAAGCCGCTCCAAGTCATCAACATCGGATCAGTGAAGGTTGTTGGCGTTGATTGGGCTGGAGACGACTACGTCATGATTCAAACCTCCGCCACGGTGAACATCGGTCCTGACTTCACAGTGAGCAAGACCGAGCTGGCTGGAACGGTCGTACTGAATGCCCGCACGGGACATTTCATTTCGATCTTCGCCAAGAACAGCAACATCGATCATGCAGTCATGGGCGATTATGGGACTGCTCAGGTCAACGGGCGCTGGTACGGCTATTTTGCCGGGCTGACGTTGATGGAGGACCACAACGGATACCCCCAGCACACAAACGTCCAGGAGATCGGAAACGTCGATGTCTTCGTCCCCGATTTGTATCGCGTCGACCTTGAAACCGGCGCAGCCTCGCTGATCGCCAGGGGCGAAGGACCTGACCCATCTTGGCTTGTGGGCCCCAGTGGGGACGTCATTGCACGGTCCATCTATAACTCAAGGACCGGCGACTGGCGCGTGATGGTCGGTGGGTTTGGAGGGCGTGAATTGGCCTCCGGCCGCGACAAGTTCGGCGGCGTGGATCTGTTGGGGCTCAGCCGGACCGCCGATTCCGTTCTCGTGTCGCGCTACAACGAGAACAATGACGGCACGATCACAGAGGAAATTCCGCTGTCAGGCGGTCCGCCCAAGACCGTGCTCGCGGCGGATTCCACTGACAGTACACTGGAAGATCCCAGGACCAGACTCTGGATCGGCCTGCGCGCGGGCGGCGACGAAGCGACCGAAACCTTTTTCTCGCCGCTCATGCAGGCCCGAATTGTCGGAACGAGAAAGGCGTTTCCTGCCCATCGGGTCAAATTGACATCCTGGAATCAGGACTTCAATCGGATGATCGTGTTCACCAGTGGCGACGACGATTCGGGAACCTACTGGTTCGTCGACATCGACAAGCATTCGGCCAATCCCATGGGCCAGGACTACCCGACGGTGACGTCCAACAACGTCGGTCCGGTGCGGATGATCGATTACAAGGCCGCCGACGGGCTGGAATTGCAAGGCGTGCTGACCCTGCCGCCGGGCCGTGAAGCCAAGGCGCTTCCGCTCATCGTCATGCCCCACGGGGGACCCTGGGCCCGCGATTACCCTCGATTCGATTACTGGGCCCAGGCGTTCGCCTCACGCGGATACGCGGTGTTCCAGCCTAATTTCCGCAGTTCGACGGGATATGGCCCAAAGATCTACGAGGCTGGTTACGGTGAATTGGGCCGCAAGGCTCAAACAGACATATCTGACGGGGCCGCCGAGCTCGCGCGCCAGGGAATTGTTGATCCAAAGAGGGCCTGCATCGTCGGCTGGAGCTACGGCGGCTATGCCGCCCAGGCGGGGGTGACGCTGCAGCACGGCCTCTATCGCTGCGCCGTGTCCATGGCCGGCGTGTCAGACATGGCGAAACAGCTGAAGTACACCGAAGACGAGGCTGGGCCGGAGAGCGCGGCCGCGCGGGTCTGGTCACTGTTCCTGGGCGTGAAAACGGATTGGGGCGCGCTGCGCGATATTTCCCCTGTCGCGCAGGCGAGCCGAGCCGACGCCCCGATCCTGCTAATCCACGGCAACGACGACACGGTGGTTCCGATCGCGCAGAGCGACGAAATGGAAAAGGCTCTGAAGGTTGCCGGCAAGCCTGTCGAGCGGGTGACGTTGAAAGGCGCCGATCACTGGCTGCTGGAGGAGGACACGCGCGTGGCCATGCTCAAAGCGTCGGTCGCCTTCGTCCAGAAGTACAATCCGGCCGACCCTGCGCCACAGTCCGTAGCAGTGAAGGCGGCCGCCGGGCCATAGGGCCCTCGGATCGATCAGGACCGAGGCGCTGAACGCTGGTGGTCATTTGAGAACGAAGGGGCCCTCTCCCGTCCCGAAAAACGCCACACCAATTGTTGGGTGCGACAATTCGTTCATTTAATTCTGGCGCGATATTTGAGGCTGTTAACGCGCATATGCAAAAATTGCTCCAATGGAAACCAATTACGGCTCATCTAATGCGGCAACTTTATCGGCTTTTTTACTATAGTCGTCAGGCTCCTAATTCAAGGATCAATTTGACGAATACAGTTCATGAGCTCGTCAAATCGTCAATCAGAAACAACAAGGACGATGGAGTCACTGGGATATTGGTGGCTGTCCAGGATGTTTTTGTTCAGGCTCTGGAGGGCCCGGTGGATTCCGTGCGGAACACCTACGCGCGAATATCCTTGGATCATCGGCATAGGGATCTGAAAATCGTTTCCCAAGGCCCCGTCCAATCCCGACTATTCAATGACTGGAACATGTGCGCCCGGACCCTCTCGGCGTCCGATCAGGCGATCTTGCAGGTCCTGGACTCGAAAGGCGCATTTAACCCAGCCGCCTTGACCCCGCCCAGCATCGAACGGCTACTGGTGACCGTCGCAGAAATCCAGCGCCGAAACGCGCTGAATGAGCAGGCGGTCGCCAAACGGGCCTAGACACGTTTTCCTATAGGCGCGCGGCAGCCGTCAGATCAGGCCCGCGAGCGGCGATGACGGATCGGCATAAAGCCTTTTCGCCATTCGGCCCGCCAGGTACCCTTCCCGGCCCGCGATGACGGCGTGTTTCATGGCGGCGGCCATGCGCACTGGATCGCGGGCGCCAGCGATCGCGGTGTTCGTCAGCACCGCATCACAGCCCAGCTCCATGGCCAGGGTCGCGTCCGAGGGCGTGCCCACGCCCGCGTCCACCAGAACCGGGGTCTGGGCCTGTTCGACGATCAGGCGAATGTTGACCCGGTTCTGGATGCCCAGACCCGAGCCGATGGGCGCGGCCGCCGGCATGATGGCCGCGGCGCCGGCGTCCTCCAGCTTTTTGGCGTACACGACGTCGTCGGTGCAGTAGACCATCACCTGAAAACCCTCGGACACCAGCAGTTTGAGGGCGCGCAGGGTCTCTTCCATGTCCGGGTATAGATGGACGGTGTTGGACAGCACCTCCAGCTTGACCAGGTCCCAGCCGCCGGCTTCGCGCGCCAGGCGCAGGGTGCGAACGGCCTCCTCGCCTGTGAAGCAGCCGGCGGTATTGGGCAGGTAGGTGAAGCGCTTGGGGTCGATGAAATCCACCAGCATCGGCTGGCTGGTATCCGACAGGTTCACGCGGCGCACGGCGACCGTGACAATCTCCGCGCCCGCGGCCTCCACCGCGGCGGCGTTGACGGCATAGTCCTTGTATTTGCCGGTGCCCACGATCAGGCGCGAGCGGAAGGTGCGCCCGGCCACGGTCCAGCTGTCGTCGGCCAGGGGATGGGATGGGGCGTTCACGTCAACCGCCTCCTATGAAATGAACGATCTCGATGCGGTCGCCCTCGGCCAGTGGCGTGACGGCGTAGGTTGAGCGGGGCACGATCTCAAGATTACGCTCGACCGCCACCTTGCGCGCGTCCAAGCCCAGGGCGGCGATGAGGGTCTGCACGTCATTGGCCGCGTCAAACCCGCGTTCTTCGCCGTTGACCCACAGTTTCATGCCGCGCTCCAGCCGCGCAGGGACAAGGTCATCCCGCCCTTGAGCTTGTGACCCCGCCTCGCCAAAGTTACAAGTCGCTCGATTCCTTTGGCGGGGCTCCGATGACCAAACCCATCTACGTCCTGAACGGGCCCAACCTCAACATGCTGGGTCAACGCGAACCACACATCTATGGCTCGCAGACCCTGGCCGACGTGCAGGCCCTGTGCGAGGCGCGGGCCAAGCCCCTCGGCTTTGAGGTGGTGTTCCGCCAGAGCAACCACGAAGGCGTGCTGATCGACTGGGTGCAAGAGGCGCGACTAGAGGCCGCCGCCCTGGTGATCAACCCGGCCGGTTTGGGACACACCTCCGTGGCCCTGCTCGATGCGCTCAAGCTGCTGAGCATCCCCATCGTGGAGTGCCACCTGTCGCACCTCGCCACGCGGGAATCCTTCCGTCACCGGACCTATGTATCCCTGGCGGCCAAGGGCCTGATCTCCGGCTTCGGGGCTCAGAGCTACGCCCTCGCCATCGAAGCGGCCGCGGAATTGGCCCAGAGCCATTAGCCGCCCCCCGGCATCGCCACCCGAGACCGCCGCGTGAAGGACTTCACCGCCACGGACCTGCTGGGCTGCTACGAACGCGGCGTGTTTCCGATGGCGGACGCGCGTGATGACGACAAGATTTTCCTGATCGACCCGACCGAACGGGGCGTGATGCCGCTGGAAGACTTCCATGTGCCTCGCCGGCTGGCTCGCACGGTGCGCGCGGACCATTATCAGATTCGCATCGACACCGCCTTCGAGCATGTGGTGGACGCCTGCGCCGCCGCTCGGCCGGCACGGCCCGACACCTGGATCAACCGACCGATCCAGGCGCTTTATCGCGAACTGTTCCTGCTGGGTTTTGGCCACAGCGTGGAATGCTGGCTCCAGGGCGAGCTGGCGGGCGGGCTTTATGGCGTGGCCCTCGGCGGAGCCTTTTTCGGGGAAAGCATGTTCTCGCGCCAGCGCGACGCCTCCAAGGTCGCCCTGGTCCATCTGGTCGCGCGGCTACGGGTCGGCCATTTCAGCCTGCTGGATACGCAGTTTCTCACCGAACATCTGTCGCAGTTTGGAGCCCTTGCCATCCCGCGCGCCGATTATCGGCGGCGATTGCGCAAGGCCCTGGAACATCAGGGAGACTTCTATCTGTTGCCGACCTATGAGCCCGGCGCGGCGGTCCTGCAGGCGATCAGCCAGACGTCATAGACCGGATGCTCGAACGGGCGCACGCCTGGAGCGTTGGCGAACATCCAGCCCGTGAACAGCTGGCGGGCGGGCGGCGCGGCTTGGCCCGGCGGGGCCTTGGGCTGGGAGTCGATCTCCAGATGGGCATAGGCGCCCGGCTGGGCTTCGTCCGGCGCGTTTTCCTCGCAGGCGTGCACCGTGAACACCAGATCCTTATAGCGTACCGGCTGGTTGACCTGGGCCTCAAAGCGCAGGGTTTCGGCGGTGACCTTGTCCAGCGCCTGCAGGACGGCGGCGTTGCGGCGCAGGCGCTTGGCTGGCGGCGCGACCTTGGCGGCGGTCTGGTCGGAGGCGTCGTCGGCGTCATCGGACGCGGCGGCTTCGCGCGGCTTGGCCGCGGCATGGGCGACAGGCGGGGTGTTCTGCAGAAGTTGTGTCGTCTCGTCACCTGCAGGGGGAGACTGGGCAAGGGCAGCCGATCCGGCGACGATCGCCAGCGACGCCGCCGCCACGAGACGAAGGACGCGCATGGCGGCTACTTAGGCTTCCAGGCCTGGTAATCGCCCGTCGCCGGCGGCCGCTCGCCGCTGCGGGCGATGGAGCCTTGGGGCCTCCAGGCGTTAATGGTGCCAGTGAGATTGGGCCGATGGGGTTTTTCCCAAGACTTAATCTTGAACGGCTCAACCGTCGGCGGCTCGTCGAAGGTGTAATGCATCCAGCCGTGCCAGTCGGGCGATATCTTGGAGGCCTCCGCGTAGCCCTTGTAGATCACGTAGCGCCGCTTGCGCTGGTCGTAGCTGCCCTTGTTGGTTCTGGCCTCGTAGTACCTGTTGCCGGACTCGTCCTCACCGACGAGCGTGCTGCTCTTGTTGATCGTGAGCCAGGCGCCGATGGTGACGCCGTTCCACCAGGTGAAAATCGCTTTCAACACTGCAATACCGCTTTCCAGCCAAGGGATTGGCCCGATCCGTATCCGGCCGGGCAGCGCTGCGACTATAGGGGCCGCTCCGGAGCGCGTCCAGCCGCGCTTTGTCTATCCACCGACGCCATCGGACGCAACATATTGTGGATATGATCAACTCAACCCCAACATCTATTTGAACTTGCCACGTCGCGCGCCTAGCCTGCCAGGAACGGGGCTGGCTTGCCCAGCGGGAGGCCGAACATGCGGTTTGAAAATGGCGACACCGGGCCGGGCGGACCGTTGGATCTCGACCTGAGGCTTATCGAACGACCAGACAGCGTGCAGGAAACCGTGGCTCCGCGCGATTGGCCTAGCGCTCGGGTGGAAGCGTGGCTGGATTGGTCCGAGACCCTTGCGCGCGACTTTCCCAAGATCGACCTGCCTGAAGCGCTCGATCCGGACGCGCCCTTCGATCCCCTGCTGGCGCAAGGTCCGGACCGTTACGCCCGGCGCAGCGCCGCCTGGGGTCTCAAACTCGGCCTGTTCGATAGCGCGGACGACGCCCTCGCCTTTCGTCAGGCTCTGTTCGCCAGCCTGTGCAGCGGCGATGCAGCGCCTGGCCTCTCTGCCCCATCGGGGATTCGTCCGAACTCTGTGAGCGGTCTGTCCGCGGAGCCCGGCGTCGTTCAGATGGGCGACTTCGAATTCGCGCCGGCGCTGGAACGTCACGTGGCGGCGCTGCGCTCCTGGCAGGCGGCGACGGCCGGCGCGCGGCGAGTGGGGGAAACGCTCGGCGGAGTGATGGCCGCCGTGCAACGCTGCGAAGGCGATGCCGCCGCCTGCGCCGATCCGCGGCGCAATCTGGCTTTAGGACGCGCCGCGCGCAGCGCGCGCGCGACGGGCGCGACCGATGAGATGATCCTGAACGCCATCGGCCTGGCCATGGCCGGTGAAACATGCTGGCCGGTTGAGCGGACGGACAGCGTCGCGCAAGCGCCGCTCGTGGTGAGCGCCGCGCGTGATCTGGTGGACAGCGCCTGCCCCGAAGCGATCCGCGCCGCCCTCGCCGCCTGGGAAGGCGCGCCCTTGGCTATTGCCTTCGACCTGCCCAACGCCGAGGCCCTGGCGCGCGCCAGGGCCGCG
>Ga0302140_10012650_pt1 | contig 10339 bp, 2 predicted proteins | sample I_Bog_E1_1_FD_202095 | JGI IMG/M metagenome (GOLD analysis project Ga0302140, IMG submission 202095) | Peat permafrost microbial communities from Stordalen Mire near Abisko, Sweden - I_Bog_E1_1 | ecosystem: Environmental > Terrestrial > Soil > Wetlands > Peat | place: Sweden: Abisko, Stordalen...
ATTGCTTGATTCGTCCGAACATTATCATAATGCCGCTTCTGTATTTGCTTCGCACGGTATAACGCTGGATAATTTGGCCGTTGATATTGACCAGATGATGAAGCGCAAAGTGGAAGTGGTAAATGCCAATACCAGCGGTATTGCCTTCCTGATGAAGAAGAATAAGATCGATGTTTACCATGGCATCGGTTCATTTAAAGACAAAAACACCGTCGTCATAAAAAAATCTGACAATACGGAACAGGAAATAACCACCAAAAATGTGATTATCGCTACCGGTTCGAAGCCATCGTCCCTGCCTTTTATCAAGATCGATAAAAAGCGTATTATCACCTCCACAGAAGCGCTTTCGCTAACTGAAATTCCAAAACATTTGATATTAATTGGCGGCGGTGTGATCGGTTTGGAACTTGGCTCCGTTTATGCCCGTTTGGGTTCAAAGGTGTCGGTATTTGAATTTATGGATTCGATCATCCCGACGATGGACCGCGGACTCGGGCGTGAATTGCTCAAGGTTTTGAAAAAGCTGGGCATGGAATTTTACCTTGGTCATAAAGTAACTGGTGCAACAACGAAAGGCAACGAAGTGACGGTAACATTTGATGACCCTAAGGGTGAAAAGAAAGAATTGACCGGCGACTATTGCCTGGTAGCAGTTGGCCGTATTGCTTATACCGACGGTCTTGGCTTAGATAAGATCGGTCTGACCGTAGAGGAGCGCGGACGCAAAATTACGGTGGACGAACACCTGGAGACCAGCGTAAAAGGCGTTTATGCGATTGGCGACGTGATAAAAGGCGCCATGCTGGCCCATAAAGCCGAAGACGAAGGCACTTTAGTGGCTGAAATTATAGCCGGTCAAAAACCACATATTAACTATAACCTCATCCCCGGCGTGGTTTATACCTGGCCCGAGGTGGCAGCCGTTGGCCAAACCGAAGAGCAATTAAAAGAACAAGGTGTAGCGTATAAAACAGGCTCCTTTCCCTTTAAGGCTAGCGGTCGTGCCCGCGCCAGCGGCGACCTGGATGGCTTTGTAAAGGTGCTGGCTGATTCCACAACAGACGAAATACTTGGCGTGCACATGATCGGCCCCCGCGCGGCTGATATGATTGCGGAGGCTGTTGCAGCCATGGAATACCGTGCGTCCGCCGAGGATGTTTCACGGATGAGCCACGCCCACCCTACGTATACCGAAGCCATGCGCGAGGCCTGCCTGGCAGCAACCGGCAACAGGGCAATCCATATCTGACCAGGGTTATTAACATTTTTCTTGTTCCGGAACCCGACATTCGGAAGTTTTTTTTGATGTGCGCAGGTGTATCGCCGCCCGACGGCACGGCTGCATTTTGGCGTTCGACCCTTTAGACAGGGCCCTCTGACACCCTCCATATTCTTTTAATCCCGGTTAATATTTAATACCATCACTTGGCTACTTATGTCTTTATGATGAGGGTATTAACAACTTTATGGAATATTTATTGTTAATTCAAAGAAAAAATACAATATTATTTAAAATATTCTTCTTGAGCATAAAAATAAATGTTTAAACAAGGGTGCGGGTGATTTAACGGTGGTGTTTATAGGTGATTTAACGGTGGTTGTAACAAAAACGCGACACTTATGAATTTAGTTTTCAACACTCAATGTTAATAATAATACGTATTAATATGCAACATTGCAATATATGACAACGTACAACAAGGCCTGAACCTATAAGTGTTACGAAAGGCGGTTATTAGAAAAATTATTGCAGGGACCTCATGGCATTATTGGATTTATATATCTACCATGAAGATGAGAAAGACAAACAAAAGCGCTGCCGTTTTATTAAAATTAGCCCTGGGCGGGTTAATCATTTTGGCATCGACAAAAATAGTTTCAGCGGCGACTGTCGACTGGAAGGGCGCAACGAGTACCGACTGGGGTACGGGATCAAATTGGAGCACTGGAAGTACGCCCGCTTCGGGTGATGCAGTGCGAATAGGGGTGGTCTCGTTTACAAACCAGCCCACGCTAAAGTCGGGTGCAACCACTACAATAGCGAGCTTAACCTTTGGCACGCTCAGCAATATAACGCTAACGGTTAATAGCGGCTATACGCTGGCGGTTACCGGTGCGATCGTTCAAAACTCGAACAACGCCGGCAACATCCTAACCACACTTACCGGCGCCGGCGCGCTTACCTGTGCGTCGTTACAGGTTGGTAATACAAATGTTTTTCCCCCGGTACTGGCTGTTGACTTGACTGAAGTAATTTCTACCATAAGCAGCTTTCATATAACCGGCAATGTCACAGTAAACTCTACCGATTTCGGCGTCCTTATAGTGGGCGTTGGTTTTATCAACGCGACGTTTTCGTTAGAAGGCGGTACAACTACGATTGACGGCACACTATTAACCACAAACACCAATAGCGGCGTGCTTTCGCTCGTATACGCCACACCGAAATTCAGCGTTGACATCACCACATCTGCAAGTCCGGTTTTAAATCTGACGAATGCTTCGGCAATAAACACATCGAGTGTAGCAGGCACAATCGATTTTTACAACAACAACGGCGGAACGGGCACCAGTACCGTTTACTATAACGGTACAACCCAGGAGGTGTACGCCAACACCACTGCCGCCCTTGACAATAACCCGCAAACTTATCAATACCTGCAACTTACTGGCGCGGGCACAAAAACAGTTGATGCAGGTACGCTAACTGTTGGAAGTGACCTAACCAGTTCGGCCACAGCCGTAGCGTTAAACACAAATAATCCGGCCGTAACAGTAGGCGGCAGCTGGACGAACAGCAGCAGTGTTACACAAGGCAGCGGCAACATTACGGTAACTGGCTCTGTAACTAACAACACCGGTGGTACACTGACTTTAGGATCGGGCAATCTTTATATCGCCACTAATTATACCAATAACACCGGCGGCGTTTATTCACAAAGCTCCGGCACTACTTATTTTAACGGGTCGGGGGCGCAGGCGCTGGTTGACAACAGTACAACCGGGACTACTTTTAAACTGGTGGATTTCAGCGGCGGCGGCACCTCGACCATGAGTGCGGGCACAAATAATGTGAACTTTGCCGTTGCCAGCACCGGCGTTTTGACAATGTCGAATAGTTCAAAGCTGGTTGCAGGAACTTCGTCTGCGGCGTACTTAACGCTAAAATCGGACACCAACGGCGCAGCTACTGTGGCCAATATTCCTTCAGGATGCAGCATTACCGGTTATGTTACTGTTCAACGTTTTGTACAGGGGAGCGCAACCTACGATAACACTACCGGCAGGTGGATCGCCCGCAACTATCGTTTAATGTCATCGCCGGTAGATGAGGGCGTAGATGGCAGCGGAAATTATCCCTATAGTTTGAACTACCTCGGCGCCAGCACCATTATTACCGATTGTACTTCCACGTATGCAACTAAAAGCGGGAACCCCAGCCTGTACCTGTTTGATGAACATTACACACCAAGCAATGCTACCTTCACCAGTGGGAATTTTATCGGGGTTACCAATATCAGCAACACTTCAGCGAGCGGTACCATTACAACCACCGATGCTACCTACGGGTCGGCAAAGGTTTATGCCGGCGATGGCTTTATGATGTATTTCAGGGGCGATAATATTACGCACCTTACCGGCAGCCCGAACAAAACGACTTATCCGTATGTGGCGCCCGAAAGTGTGACTTTTAGCACTACAGGCAATCTCAACCAGGGAACTTATTCGGTTGTTTCGTGGACTGGCAGCTCGGGCTTGTTGTATAGTACAACCAATGCCGGAAATGCCACTATACGCGGGTTTAACCTGGTCGGCAATCCTTATGCGAGCTCGATCGACTGGAGCACCTTCAGCAACTCTAATTCATCCGCCGCAATTTATGGCTATAAGGTAAACCCAACCGTTTATGTTTTCGACCCAATAACGAGCAATTACGACACGTATAATGCAACAACCGGGATTGCAACGGGGAAAGCCAGTAAAATCATACCCAGCGGCCAGGGCTTTTTTGTGCTGGCGAATGCTGCGTCGCCAACGCTCACTTTTAACGAAAGCGCTAAAACCAACACACAGGTTACCGGCAGCAACCTGCTGATGGGCGCACCGGCGGCGCAAACGGCCTACAACAGTTACCTGCGCTTAAAAGTGTCGGCCGATTCAATTAATTACGATGACGTGGTGATCGGGTTTAGCGCTTCCTCAACAACAAAATACGATTCCAATGTCGACTCGAAATTTTTCCCGGGTTGGGGAAATGAAGTGTCTGTTGCGGCAATAAGCAGCGACAGCATAAAAGTATCAGTAAAATGGGAGCCTTTCCCCAAAATATCAGCTACCCGGATTATCAAGCTATATGTTTCAGCTAAAGCTGGCGGTCAGTACACTTTGCAGCGTACCGATCTGCAGGCTATACCCGCGATTTACGACGTTTGGCTGATGGACAATTACCTCCGGGATTCGCTGGACATTAAACACAACACCGCTTATATTTTTAACGTCAACCTAAGCGATACCGCAAGCTATGGGAATAATCGCTTTACCATTGTGGTGAGGCAAGATCCGGCTTTGGCTGTTCACTTGTTAAGCTTTAGCGCCGTAAAGGCCCAGACGGGTTCGCAAATTACGTGGGCAACGGAGAATGAAGCAAATTACACCAACTTTACCGTGCAGCGAAGCGTTGACGGCGGCACAACGTTTAGTGTTCTTGGCGGAGTAAATTCAAGCGGTCAAGGGACATACACCTTTTTGGACAAAACCCCAGCAACCGGCCCAAATACCTACCGTTTAATGATACAGGATTTAAACGGAGCCATAACCTATTCCAGCAGCGTCACGCTGGTTTATGGAAATGTCAGCCTTGCCTCGAACGGTAATATCGATATCTATCCAAATCCTGCAACCAGCGTTATAAATTTATCCATTAGTCAACAAGCCGGCAAAGCGGCGCCCGTATTAATTGCCGCCGGACAGTCCGCCCTCCAGAGCATTTCTTTAACACCATCGCTGGTTACATCAGCCAACGCCAATACGTCATCCTTTGATATCAAGATCGTAAATATCACCGGCGTGGTTGTAAGAGAATCAACCTCATCTTCAAGCAATTGGCAATCAGATGTGAGCGGCCTTTTGCCGGGCACCTACATTATCCAGGTCCAGGATAAAACCAGCAGCAGCCTCGTTGGCCGGGGCATGTTTGTGAAAATGTAACAAACTTTTTACTTCAAAACGTCGCGTTTTCGGGGAAAACTATCCGCATAATGTGGATAATTCCCCGAAGCGCATTTTAATTATTGATTAATTTTTTCTTTATATTTGAAAGGATTTTTGATTGGCATCCAAAACCATCAAACAACGGCTTTTTTTAACCTCTGGCAAGGTTATTGCATTGAATTTCAGAGCAAACGCGATAGTCGCGAAACTATTGATAAATAAGAATTGAACAGGGCCTCGATCATTAATTTAAATGATCTATGGAACGTCGATTTTTATTTATTCTTTTGCTGATTGTGGCCGGGCTGTCCTCCCGTGCATCGGCCCTCACTTTCGCCTGGAAAGGCACAAGCACTACCTGGGAGTCGTCCAGTTCATGGACAGAAACCGGTGGGTCCGGTGACTACCCGGGTTCGGGCAGCCGGACAACTGATATCGTTCAGTTTGGGATGACCTCAACATTTACCGATCAACCGACTTTATCCACCACGTTGACTATCGCTTCAATTGAGTTTGGCGGCGGCTACCAAAAAAACGGCGCGCAGCTAACAGTTAACGGCGCCACATTAACCGTTGGTACCATTACCCAGGATATCAATACCACCAGTAGCTCGTCTACCATTTTCGACTATTTTTATGGCACTGGTACAATCAGTTGCACAAGTATTACCGTGGGCAGCGGTACCAGTACCAGCGGCCACGACAACTACCTGCTTTCAGACATTGCCACCCTCAACGTTTCGGGCAACGTTACCGTTATCATCAACACAAATATTCAAAATGGCAGCGGTTTCAGGCTCGAAAATGGCAATATGTATTTAGCCGGACAGATTTTGTTAACTAAAAATACCGGTATAACAGCGTCAAACGCCGGGTATTTCACCATCAATACCGTAACACAGGCAAGCGGCACGGCTACTACTCCGCATTTATACCTCTCGAACGCAAGCCCCCTACCTTCCGTTCCAAGTCCCTACGCATCAGTCAACTTCTACGGCGACCATGGTGGCACCGGCACCGTTACTTATACCGCGCCCAGCCCGAGCATTGTCACTACTGCAACAGCGGGGTTCGGCACAGGCGGCGGCACGATCGATACTTCAAAGGCCAGCTACGATAACCTGGTGATCCAGGCCACCGGCACGGCAACAATTGGCGGAAGCGCTGTTGGGGCATTAAAAGTCGCCGGCGATTTTGATACTTACAGTAACACCACTTTCAACCCGTCGGGTGCAAGCGCAACCAATACCTCTGTTGGCGGTAACTGGAATAACACCGCTACCGTAACCGGCGGCAGCGGCACCACTGCCGTGACAGGAAGCGTTAACAACTCCGGCGCCCTGAACCTTTCTTCGGGCTTATTAGAGGTCGGAGGCAGTATCAGCAATTCTGCGACCTTAACCGCAGGCAGCGGCAGTATTACAGTTGACGGCAACCTAACCAATTCGAGCACGGTAACATTGTCGTCAGGAAATTTGACGGTAAGCGGTAATTATACCAATAGTGCCACTTTTACAGCAGGATCAGGAACGGTTTATTTTAACGGATCTTTGGCCCAATCGATTGCGGATAACAGCACTAACGGCACCACACTTAATAGTGTTGACTTTAGCGGCGCAGGCACCAAGACGCTATCAGGAACGGGCAGCTTCGCAGTGTCGTCATCTGGCGTACTTACGATGGAAAGCAGTGCCACTTTGCAAACAGGCGGTATCCTTACCCTCAATTCGACAAGCACCGGTTCAGCAACCGTAGGGGCAATCCCCTCTACGTCAGCAATAACAGGCAATGTAAACGTACAGCGCTATATCAGCGGCGGCAGTAACGCCTACCGGGGCTACCGTTTATTATCGTCGCCAATTTATACCGCCAGCTCGGGTTCAACTTACTATTACTCATTGGCCTACCTGGCAAACTACGCGCCCATCACCGGGACATTGGGAACCGGCGGCGGTCTTACCAAAAGCGGGAACCCTTCGATGTACCTTTACCGCGACAATGTGGCGTATACCAATGCAACCTTTAACACAGGCAATTTCAGGGGTGTAAATAAAATCAATAACACACCGGCCTATGCCATCGGTGTTGACTATGACGGAACTTACAACCTGGAAGTTGGTAACGGCGTTATGTTTTTCTACAGGGGCAATCTTTCAAACATTGCTACCAAATACCTCACAACTACCAGCGCGGAATCAAACACTTTTGTATCAACCGGTACGTTGAACCAGCAATCGATCACGGTCACCAACTGGTACACAGGCCTTGCTAGCCTGCAATACGATTCCGTAACCGGTAACGCCGGCTACCAGGGCTACAACCTGGTGGGCAATCCTTACGCCAGTTCTATCGACTGGAATGACTTTAGCTCAACCAGTTCCTCTGCGGGTATTTACGGACCGAATGTCGGTCCAACCATTTACGTTTTCAACGAAGTTTCGAAGGTTTATGCTACTTACGGTGCCGGCATTGGCTTAAACGGCGGCAGCAATGTTATTCCGAGCGGCCAGGGCTTTTTTGTGAAGGCATCGGCCACCGGCGCGAGCCTGAAGTTTACCGAATCGGCAAAAACAAATGCGCAGCTGAGCGGTCCTACCCAGGCCACCGGCACCACCTTGTTATTGAGCAAGGCGCCCGTTGCCGCCAGCGTTTTACAGTACCTGCGCTTAGAACTGGCAGCCGATTCGATCAATAAAGAAGAAACCGTTATCAAGTTTGATAACACGGCGAAAAATACTTACGATATTGCGGAAGATGCACAGCACCTGCCAGGCAGCGGGGAAGTCTTTTTTTCGAGCATGACCGCCGACAATGTGAAGGTAGCTATCAACGCTATGCCATTCCCAAAACAGCAGGGCCAGGCCATCAAATTAAATGCAATCGTGACTGCAGATGGTGTATACGCGCTGAATATGACGCAAATTCAAAGCATTCCGAAAATATTTGATATCTGGCTGATGGATGCTTATAATAAAGACTCACTGGATATGAGAAGTAACCAAACCTATAAGTTCAACGCCCAGGTAAGCGATACAAATAGTTATGGTTCAAACAGGTTTTCGCTTGTCATTCGCCAAAACCCTGCGCTGGCTGTGCACCTTTTAAGTTTTGCAGCTGCCAAAGCTAACGGCGGCGCCCAGGTAGTTTGGAATACCGAGAACGAAGAGAATTACACCAATTTCGTGGTAGAGCGCAGCAGCGACGGCGGTGTTACATTTACGCAGCTGGGCGGAATGGTATCGAGCGCACAGGGCACTTATAGCTTTCTTGACAAGACCCCCCCGCCGACCAGCGACCTGTACCGCTTAATGATGACCGACCTGAACGGCACTATTACTTATTCGAACGTGGTTACGCTCAGTTTCGGCAACGGCCCTTCGGTGGCCAAAAGCAACATCAGTATCTATCCAAACCCAACTAATGGGATGGTTAACCTGGCGATAGACCAAAACAGCCATGGTGCCGGGGGCTCGCCTTTGCTGAAATTAGGAACGCCCGCTCCGCTGCGGACATCACAGACTTACGATATAAAGATAGTTAATATCACCGGCGCGGTTATAAAATCCGAAACTTCGGCAAATGCAAACTGGCAATCCAACGTGAGCACGCTTCCACCGGGAACCTATGTCATCCAGGTGGTAAACGATAAAGATAAAAGTTTGGTTGGGAAAGGCACTTTCGTAAAAATGTGACGCTGCGTGACGGCAGACGAAGCTGAACGAAGTTAAGCCGATCCTTAGATCCCCTGCCTGTTGCGGGGGATCTTTTTTTTGTGGAAATAACGCCCTCTATTGTAGACGCATCAGGCCGGATATACTTAACGCCGGAAAAAGCCGGACGCCGGGCCCACCAAATGACTATTCCTGTAAAGAATATCGGGATTTTTTGCTACAACGGGGAAATAATACCCAAATCAGCGCCCTATGCGGCCTCCAAAATCTGGAAATATTTCCTAAAAACATTCAATTTGTAGCCTTTTGGGCCCGGTATGTTGGGTTTGGTGTTGTTGGCGCATTTATTGCATACTATTAAATACATTTTGATAAATTATTGATGAAGCCGGATCTTGATAAAACTAACAATGTAGATCATGGTCAACCGATTATCAATTATCCTCCTCCTCGTCATAGCTTGCGCAACTACCGTTTGGTCGTCGCCAATTGCAAATAACAACGGAAATATGCAAATACCGCTTCTTCGATTGAAGCTGGTTTTGGACGAATCTAATTATGACGATATCGCCATCGGGTTTTTACAGACTGCCACAACCCAGTACAATAACCAAATCGATTCGAGATATTTAGCGGGCATTGATGCCGCTGAAGGCCTGGCAAGCTTTTCTTCAGATAATGTTCCGCTTTCCGTAAATATCGTTCCGCTGCCGGGAATAGCTCCATTGGTGATCAGGCTAGATGTGGAGGCCAGGAACAGCGGCCCATTTACGCTTGAGCGAACCGAGCTGGACTCGATCTCCCAGGTATACGACGTCTGGCTGATGGATAAGTACACTAAAGATTCATTAGATCTGCGCAGCAATACCAGTTATGCTTTTAATGTCAATAAAAATGATACGGCGAGTTTTGGCAGTAACAGGTTTACCATCGTGATCAGGCAAAACCCGGCCATGATGCTGCATTTAATCACCTTTGCAGCTAAGAAAGGCGCCGTTGGCAACGACCTGGCCTGGACAACTGAAAATGAACAAAGCAGCACCCTCTTTTCGGTTGAGAGAAGTATCGATAACGGCACAACATTTTTTGTACTCGATTCCCTTATTTCCAACGGAAGCGGCACTTATACCTATACAGACAAAAGCCCTATGAGCGGCGAAAACCTCTATCGCCTTAAGTTGCAGGACATGAACGGGGTGGTCACCTATTCAAATATCGTTTCCCTGGGAAGTGCAAGCGCGGCTGCGGCAACTACAAATAGTACCTTAAATATTTACCCCAATCCAAGTAACGGCGTTATCCACCTTGCGATAAACCCCGGCGACGGCAATGGTTCGTCGGGCACGTTACAAGTAAACTCCCAGGGGCAAGGGTTTGGAGTGTCAAAGTCGGCAACTGTAGCAAGCTATTCGATAAAAATAGTAAACATTAAAGGCATAACCGTAAAGTCTGCT
>Ga0302140_10012656_pt1 | contig 10336 bp, 8 predicted proteins | sample I_Bog_E1_1_FD_202095 | JGI IMG/M metagenome (GOLD analysis project Ga0302140, IMG submission 202095) | Peat permafrost microbial communities from Stordalen Mire near Abisko, Sweden - I_Bog_E1_1 | ecosystem: Environmental > Terrestrial > Soil > Wetlands > Peat | place: Sweden: Abisko, Stordalen...
GTTTTCATAATAAATTATATAATTTAATTATTATTCAATTTTTTTTATATAAAAAATGGAAATCTTCAAAATTTTAGACAAAGGAAAAATTTAGAAAAACAAAGAGATATGTCTACAAAAAATTTTAGCCAAGCCACAGCAGTGGCTTTTTAGGCTTTCAATGGAATTCCAAAATATCTAATTCTTTTTCTCAGGTAACATAAGGTGTTATCGATTTTTTATTTTTCCAAAAAAATTTTACTAAATAAATTAATAAAACTCCTTTTCAAACGATGTCCCGACCCCCATCGAAACCTCTTTTCCCTGAGTAAAATCCTTCCATTTCTTTCTCTTAATCTCCTTCAAGAATCCCTCTTCCCTTGGATCTCCGGCTTCAAAAGCTCTTCAAACTACTAGATATCATCTCAAAAATCTCAAAGAAAACCCTTAACAATCCTGAAATCACCATGCTTTTCTTTCAGAACCTCAAAAAACTCCATAGTTTGTATTTCATTTGTCTTTCTGAGCTGGTGTTGGTTTTGAATTTCCTCGGTCTTGAGAAAATTGCGAGTTTTCTTGAGAAATTATTCCATTCCTTTAAACTTCAAGTCTATTCCCTGTTGGTTTTCCATCAGCAAACCATGAGATTCAAAGACCTTCAAATTTTCAAATCTAACAATGATAAAAATTCAGAACATTTCTGGTTTTCTCAGGATTCGCTCCATGTCGTTATCCAATTATTAGAAAAATTAGATTATCGCCATCGTTATTATCTTTCCAGCGACATCAATCAATATGAAAAACTTGAAAAAGCCAAGTTTTTTCTTGAACAGGAGATGAGCACCTTAGAGGAAATGTTAAGAGATTATAAGAATTCCAAAGATGAAATAGATGCTTTATTGAGAACTAAAAGGTCCTTTCATAATATCTCCCATTCAGGATTGAACAATTTCCTGGAAGGATTCCTCACAGATACCAAGAAAGTGGCTATTGGATTAAATCAATTCATAGAAGAAGGTACTTGATTGAGATTTTTCAATAGAAATTTAATGCCTAGAAAAGAAACAAGATCAGAAATATGCAGAACTTATTCAAATAGATTTCAAATACGAGGAGATGAAAATTGGGCTTCTAAAGAAAACAGATAAGAGATTTCTCCAAAAGACTATCGTCACTAATCGAAAAAGCCTGGTTCTGAATCTTTGTGAACAAGCCACTCAAACTGTTTTAAACAATGAAGTTATAGCGATAACTGATAACCTCGAAAATTTAACCATGGAAAATTTGCCTACTTCAGCTCCTGCATTAAGAAGATTAGTGACCTCTTTGAATTTCGAGAAAAAGGAAGTTTCGAGCAAGTTGATGTTCGCCAATCAGAAAATCGAAACTTTACAAAATAAAGTCCAAGCCTTCGAGAAAAAAATCAAGACAGAAAGAGAAAATGCTGATAAATTCAAGGAAATCAATTCTGATTTCGAGCTAAAAATCCAAAGGAAAAGAATGAAGTTGAGGGCTTTGAAGGTGGAAAACAAGGAATTATTAGGGAAATTAGAACATTATGTCGATAAGGATCAAATGAATAGAGTCTTGATTTTGAACAAAGCAGATGATTTCGAAAGAACGACTGTGAAAATCGCCGAAAAGGAAAGAAACCTAATTCTTGAGATCTCGCAGAAAAACGATGAGATCCGATCTCTCAAAGAGAAAATCCAATCTCTTGAGGAAAAATTGCTTCTTCTCGAACAAGAAAAGAACCAAATCAATGATCTTTTAACCTTTGAACAAGATAAAAACCTTGATTTACAACAAAAACAGCCTGATTCCCTATCTATTATGAATAATGAGACTTTAACAAACCCCCCATCTTCTTCCCGTAATAGAAGACCCAGTTTCATGCAAGGAGGGACTGATAATAGTAGAAAATCGAAAGCTGCTGTGAGTTTCACGAAAAATATCGAGGATTTTACTAAAATTTCTACGAAACCTAATAAAATGCAGAAAAACTCTATATTCAGGACTGATCTTGGCATCCCTAAAGTCACTTTGAAGACTGAGATTGAAACTCCGGGAATTACTATAATGACTGAAATCACTAGTCCGAAAATAAAGACTACTCCAATAAAGACTATTCCAATAAATACTACTCCAATAAAGACTAGTCCTAGAAGTTATGAAGAAAATAAGACTTCGGTGTTTTTTAGCAAGGAAATGGAGAAAGTCATGGAAACTATGAATAAAATGAAGGATAGTGAGAATTTTGAGAGGAATTTGGCTTTTTTGATGGAAAATAAAGAGATGGATGTGGAGAAAGAAGCTGAAAATCAGAAGGATTTGAAGAAGAAAATAGAAGAATATGAGAAGAAAATAGAGAAGGAAAAGGAGAAATGTGAGAAATTACAAGAAAAAGTGAAGATTATAGAGAAAAATAGAAAGAATGAGAGAAAAGAAGCCAAAAAAACTGAATCTATTGAAAAAATTCAGAGTTTTCATGGCAACAAGAGTGAAAATGAGAGAAATTCTGCTTATTTTAAGAAGAAATCAGTGACTATTGAGAGAAAATCGATAACCCCTGAGAAAAAACCGAATTTCCTAGAAAAACAGAATGAAAAGCGGTTTGAAGTCCATCCAGATTCCAAAGAAAAGCTTGAAAAACCTGCCAGATCTTCAAATTTACAGAAAAAAAGGTCATCTCCAAAGCCAAAAACAAGCCATTTGAGAGTCCGTACTGAAGAAGCTCCCTTTTTCGAGAAACTCTTTAAGACGACAACTAATGAAATAATGAGGAAACAAAGGAAAATCATAGATTTTAAAGAAAAAGCCTCGAAAACACCAAACAACAAGTTAAATTTGAAACAACCTGGTTCTTCAGAGGAATTTGATGAGAACTATTACAATTCATGTGTTTTTGAGCCGATTTCCAAGGAAAAAGATTTGGAAATTGATGAGAATAATTACTCTAAGAAGAAATTCCTCTATAAATATCCTTTTAAGGAAATCAAGGCGTATTTGTCTTTAGAAAAAGAAAAGGCCTTTGTTAATAATAAAAACTCAGATCAGGAGTTTTTCCTTCGGATTTTCAAGGAATTAAGCCAAAAACATGAGAATTGCGGTCAGAATTGTGGACATTTGACTAGATTTTATAAGAAAATACCATTTATCTCGAGATATAGACAAAAGGAAAGACTTCTCGAACAAAGGACTGTTATTGATAAATTGCCTGTTGATTTTTAATAAAAATCTTTTCTAATTTTCTAGTCTTTTTCCATAAAATGTATAAAAACACCTTCATCCTCTTTTATCATTTGCTCGAATCTTTTTTAAACCTCTATATGTTATATTGGAACATCGCGATAGAGGAAAAGTTATATTTCATGCAGAATTTCTGCTTTCTCACAATAATGGGCCATACTTTCCTTTGTCTCTATTGTCTTTTGGTTCTAGATTATGACATTCAATACTTCCGTCATAATTTCGCTCATAATTCAATAAGATATCCAGCCCATATCCATACTATATATCAATTAATACAAGGAATAGGAGCTGTTGTTGTCTTGGCTTATTGGGGATTAAGGCTTTTTAAGCCGGATCTATTATTCCCAGAAGGATTTATGTTAGTTCCTGAATTATTGACTTCTTATTTTCATGGAGGAAATTATGCAGTTTTGACAATGGAATTAGTTTTATATGAACAAAAGAGGTTTTTAAATCAAAAGGATAAAATCAAAGCTTTTTTGGCTATTGTTCTTATTTACATAGGAATACAAACCATTCATAGACATATATATGGGTTCCATCTTTATCCTTTTTTGGAGATAATGAACTATGAACAATTGACGGTCTTTTATGGAGTGTTGTTCGGAGTGTGTGTTGGATGGGATTTCATCTTTTGTCGGCTTTTTATGGAGAAAGCCAACAAAAAAGCATAAAGGATAAAAATTAAAGAGGAAGATGGAAGATTAAAGGTATTATATTTATTCTTGTAGAAAGGGGAGGGGGGTTTTTTAGAGACTTGTAAAAAAAATGATTAATTATAGTTATATATAAATTGACAAAAACAGGTCATTTTCTTGGTTTGACCTTGGGTGTTTCTTCGAAAAATCTAGGATTTTTTTTTGGATTTATGTTTATTATTGTACGGTTTCGAACAAAAGAGGATTTGTTTTTTTAGATATCATTTTCAAAATTTTGAATTTGATGCTCAGCAAAATCCTCACTTCTCGTTTCAAGGCTCTCACCAGCTCTATTTCCTTCTCCCAAACCGTGACCCCTATCAATCGTTCATGTATAGCTATACATGACCCCCTTTTAAGATCATCTCTTGGTCCTAAGCCTTTAAAACTAAGCCAAACCTTCATCCCATTGATGAAAAGTTCCTTTAGACAAGAAAAACGTCTTCGTAGTCTGTTCAAAACCGCAAAAAGATTGTTTTCTACTCGAGAAGAGATAAATGAAGATATGGAGACTCCACAACCACCACCACCACCCCCACCACCACCAAAAACCGCTTCAGATCAAGACCTTTTGAAAGAAAACCAGGAAGCCATGAATAAAGCTAGAAAAGAAAATAACTATACAGACTTCCTCCGCCATGCTGAAAACATCATCTTCTTGAAAAAGAAGATTTTGGGCGAAAATTATGAAGAAGGTCTATTCGACGATTTGAAAAACCTGGGTTTCGGAAATTTCCTGCAGACCAAATATACCGAAGCGTTGTTTTATTTCGATCAAGCGATGAAATATGCGAAAAAAGAGATAGAATTTATGGAAGTTTATCTATATCTCGGCCAGCTATATTCTGTGATGAATAACCCAGAATCCGCATTGGAGGCTTTTGATCAGGGTTATGTCCATGCGAAAACCTTGTTTTCCAGTTATTTGGAACATCCAGGAGAGACTTTGGGGAAGGTGGCCTACCATACAATCAATATCTCAAGGAATTTAATCGATATCTATAGAAAAAGACTCAATAAAGTCAAGGTGAAGGTGATTTTATCAGAGAATATCCAGATGTTCAATTCATTGATCAGAGTTAGTAGTGCTTTCAAGCGGCAAAATACAAGAGACTTCTTATCATATTTCTATGAATGTTGCGAGGAATTGACTGAGATATCATTGAGGAACAATGATCAGGAAACGGCAGAAAGGACTATTGCTCATCAATTAGAAGCAGTCAAAATGACTCCAGACCATTTTTATATGACGAGAGCTTTGTTCAACCAGGGGTTGGTATTCGCCCATAAGGAAAAATTTATTGAGGCGTTAACGTCTTTTACTAAAGGAAAAGACGTTTTGGAGCATTTCTTAGATAATAAGCCAAAGGATTCTTATTTTCCTAACTATCATACACATTATATTTCATTGATGTATATGATATATGGAGGCATGACGAATGCTTATTTCAGATTAGAGAGACGAGAAGATGGATTAAAGCTAATCGAGGAAATTGAGAACTTTTATAAAACCAATCCTCTCGAAGATCCTTTCGCTTATGATCATATCCAGACGAAAAAGGCGGAATTTTTCATTGAAGATAAGAAATTCGCAGAGGCTTTTCCCATTCTAATACAAGTTAATGCCAATCTTGAGAAATCAGATCTGAATAATTTGAGAAACCTCACATTTAGAAGTTATGTGTTGGCTATAATAAGCAATGTGGGAGGAGAAATCCAGAAATATGAAGAAGCTTTGAAGGCGGCTTTGGAAAATGAGCCATTAATAGTTAAATTGATCAAGGAATTCCCTGATAAAAAAGAATCTGTGGTTGATAATAAATATAACATAGGAGCTTTATATGGTAGAATGAAGAAATATAGGGAAGCTGAAAAATATCTCAAAGAAGCTTTGGACATGTTTAAGGCTATGGATAATAGACTTCTTGATGTTGATAGGGTTTATACGGATTTAGCAGCTCTTTCTGAGGAGGAAGGTGATAAGGTCAAAGCGAGACAATATTATATGAATTCAATGGAAATCAGGAAGAAATTAAGTAAAGCTGCTAAAGGTGAACATGGAATGGATGCCTTAAAAGAGAAAATTGAAGAATTGAAACCAACGCCAAAGAAGAAAGAAGAAGCGAAACCAACTCCAAAGAAGAAAGCAGAAGTGAAACAAACACCAAAGAAGACAAAGAAATAAAGTTTTAGGAGGGGGGTTTTGGAAATTGATAAAAATTTTAATAGCACAAGTTTAATTTTATTTAATTTATTGGGAAAGGGGTTTTTTTTAAGCAATGGTCGGCCCCTAAGAAAAGAAACGAGAAAATTACCTCATTGATTCAATTTTCTTCGGACTCCTCATTTTTCCATTGTTGTTTAGATTTTACCCATTCAAATAGCTGCTGTCAAAAGAAAGCCGCAATTCTGTCCATTTTTGCTTCCTGGAACTTATTCATTTAAGTTTCTTAGGTAATGAACTTCAAAATCTGACAATATTTTGTTTTCCAATTTTTTCAATTAAATTAAAATTAAATTTCATTTTTTTATCATTTTGTTTGTTATCATATAAATTTTCAAGTTTTGATTAAGAATTTTAAATATTAAAGCATTTTAATTTCGCTTTTCCTCAAATAATTTGGAAAAACAGTATTTTTAAAAAATTATAAAAAAAAAATAGTTATTTAGAAAGAAAGCTATGAAATCTTATTTTTATCTCAAAATTAGAATACAAATAAGTATAATTATTTAAAATATTTTTTTTTGGAATAAAAAATCCCTTTAAAAATGAAAAGCACATTAAAGGAGTTATTTTTACAAGGGCTTCGTCGTGAAGGCCTTTCCAGGAAAAAAGTTCTTTTATTGATGGATTTCAAATATAATGAAAGGCATGAAGTATTTCAAAGGATTCGGTTGCCCCTCTTTGAACTAAAAGTGACCAGGATGAATTTGGGAAATATTACAAAACCTGAATTTTACAAATCTGACTATCCTTCTCATCAAATAATTTGCCATTTGAAACCAGAAGGCTCAGTAAATGTTTATCGCTCAAAGTTTATTTTGATGTTATTTTATGAAATCATGAATTTTAGATTGGTAAATAAGAAAAGGGAGGAAATCATGGAAGTTTTAGCTTTATTTGGGAAAGAGGATCTCTGTTATTCTATTTCTTTAGATTTGGTGAACTTTTTCCTTCCAGAAGTATGATTTTTATTGAAATTTGTATTTTTCTCAAAACAAAATAACTTATTTGTTTTTTTTAAGTAGTATACGCTGGTTGAACATTTGATAATTTCTTTAAAACATTTAGGCCGTTTCACAGACAATAATAAAATCCTGAAAACTCTTAAACCCCCTGAAAAAAGCATTAACTATTCTCAGGACATATTCTTAGTTTTGAAGGACTTTTCACTAAACAATTGGCTTTTATTCACCAAAAAAAATGAATTCTTTAATTATCATAAAAAACCTGAAAATTATATAAAAATGTTGGCTTTTTATTTGTTTTCATCAAGAAAAAAGGATGATTTTGTGTTTATCGAGAGTCTGAAGCATTTAAGGGGTGTTCTTGATAAGTTTGACTTTTTCCAATTTTACAAGAAGGAAATTTTTGATCAGAAAAAACTGAAAGTGGTGGTTTTGAGATTTTTGAAAATGATGGACATTGATAAAGAAACAAGGAAAATTTTGGGTGTATTTTATAAGAATTCTCGAGATTTTGAATTTTTAAAACATTTCATTCGAGGGATGATAGAATATTATCCAGAATATGAAAAAACCATGAAAAAATAAAAAAAATTGCACTCTTTTTTTTAATTAATAAATAAAAATGGGTTTTTTTTTGTTTGTTAAAAACAGATGTTTTTAAGAAAAATAATATAAAAAAAAAGCAAAGTTTTTTAAAAAAAACTCAAAATTTCTTAATTAATACGAACACATTGACGCTTCATCCCTTCTTAATCTTTTCAAATAAACTCTTATTCTTAAATTCGTTCAAATTTCAAAAAAAATCCTATAAAAATGCTCGTTTTATCTACCTTTCTCTCTCTTTTAATCCTCACAGTCTCCAGCAAGCTCGTTTTGGTTTTTGAGTATTCACGTCATGGGGCACGTTCCCCAGAAAATTATCATAACCCTCAAATTTTCCCAGAAGGCCAGAAAAAAATTACAGCAGAGGGCCTTTACCAACATTATTTGATTGGCTCAGAAATGAGGCAACGATATATTAAATTCCAGGCGTTTTTACCTGAAACAATTAGTCCCAATTCTTTGGCTATAAAGGTCTATGCCAGTGCTTTGGTGAGGACTTTCTCATCAGCTGCTTCACAATTGTTAGGGCTTTATCCAGATAATAGTGGACCAGAACTTAGTACTGATGATTTGGAGAGGATTTTGCCACCATTTAATTTGAGCTTTGAAACTCAAAAGAAATTTAACTTAACAATGAAGACAAAAGATGAAATTCTTGATAATCAAGACAAATTTGCTTTCCAGACGAATAAAACGCCTGCAACACTTCATGGTGTTGGCATTATGATGATTAATCAAATCCATGCTCGTGAAGATCTTTTTTTCCAGGGATATGAGAAGGTGTTTTGTCCACGGATCGCCAAGATAATTTCAAAGCTTGAAGAAAATTGGGAAAATAAAAGAATTTTAGCTGAATGGCGTAAAAATTTGTTTCCAATGTTAGCGGAAATCGTTCTAAAAGATTGGAATTTTACCCTTAATCCTGCTAATATGACTTTCGAGAATGTGAAGGATATTTATGATTTATGGGCTTCTCTGGCATTTCATCAAAGAGGTTATGAGCTTCATTTTCCTAATGAAACTGCTTTGGATGAGCTAAAACATGCATATCTCTATGTGATGTATTATATGTATGATCTGGAGCCTTTAGCTTTGAAAGCCTCAATAAGTCAATTAGTTGAGGACATTGTGATGAAGATCAGCATGAAAATTCAAAATTCGACAATTCCTGAGTTTCAAGATCTGAAATTCGTGTTTTACTCTGGAAGAGATAGACAAATTAATGCCTTATTAAGATCATTGATGGAGTTGAAGGATATAAGAAATTTAAAGGATAAGGGAGTCGTGTTTTTTGCATCAGTCTTTTTGATTGAGGTGCATGAAGAAGAAGGGAGATGGCTGGTAAAAGTCTGGTTTAATGATGAGGAATTGAAGATGAAATGTGGGGAAGTGCCAGGTGTTTGTGAATTGGGAAGGTTTTTTGAGGTATTAAAAGAAGCGGTGAGCGATAATATTTACAGGGATTGCGGAACAGAGAGTTATAGGTTTACTTTAGAATAAAATATTTAGTTAAGTTTTAAAGACAACATGTGATTAAATATTAAAGTAGTTTTAAAGAAACAAAGAACATATGTTTTTAAAGAGTTAGAGAATGAGAAGGGGAAGCCATTTTTTGTTTTGAGATATTTTTAAAAGTTAATAAAAAAAAAAATTAATAAAAAATGAGAAGGAAAAATATTTTTTTGTACTAAATTTCCTAATAATAACCCTAAAAATTTGCTTCAATAATAGCATTAAAAATTATCTTTAAAAAAATCATTTAAAATGACAGAATTCGAAGATGTATTTGGAAGAATCGACCATCCAATTCCAGTCAAGAATCCATATAGTAAAATTTAGAACAACCTTAAGCATTCCTAATTTTTCTCAGAAAATGTTTCCTTTCTTGAGACAAATTGTCTCGTAAAAGCTACTTATGTTTCAATGGCTGGGGGAGGTCACAGAATTTTATTTCTAAAAAGTCTGATCATTCTTTAGTAATGGGAATGGGAATGGCTCTTTTCATGAATGCTATGTCATATCGTGAATTAGAAATGGTGTCCAATGTTCGAGAGTCCACAAAACGAGCCTTAAAAGTAAAAAAGACCATAGTTTTTTTTCCATATTTTTAAGAAATCTAAAGCAAGATTTCAAAAGAATGGTATCAACGGCTCGCGGATTTGCAGTTTTTGGGGGACTTTATGCTTTATTTGAATGTCAATTAGAAAAGGTTTTTCATGATAAAATCATTCTTTCTCTTAATATTCAGATTAGTTAAGGAAAAGAAACGATCCTATTAATGCATTTTGGGCAGGAGCCTTCACATCTGTGGTTTTAAGCATAAATGGTACACTAATTTCAATAAATCCATTTTTTATATTTCTTTTAAGTTATGGGACCAAGGGCTTTAGTGGGCACTGGCTTTTTCGGAGGTATATTCTGCATGGCATTTGAAAAACTTATGGAATCTTTCCATTTCTAATAAAAAATCATAAAATAATTTTAAAATCTACAACAAAATAATTTTATACATTTATTTTTGAAACCAAATTCGATTTATGAAATTTTTTTTTTTTTTTTTTTTGGTTTTTTTTAGCTCCTCAAACAAACCTCCGCGAAGGGGGTGGGTTTTTTGT
>Ga0302140_10012660_pt1 | contig 10334 bp, 9 predicted proteins | sample I_Bog_E1_1_FD_202095 | JGI IMG/M metagenome (GOLD analysis project Ga0302140, IMG submission 202095) | Peat permafrost microbial communities from Stordalen Mire near Abisko, Sweden - I_Bog_E1_1 | ecosystem: Environmental > Terrestrial > Soil > Wetlands > Peat | place: Sweden: Abisko, Stordalen...
CGCGAAGCCACGCCGGTGCGCAGAATGTCAGGCATGGCCAGGATGTCATTGACGGCGGCGGCCTTCGCGCTTTGTTCCGCGGCGGAAATGATTTGGACGTCATTGACGACCTGCGTGAATTTGGATTGTTTCAAGTCGGCGGCAGGGCTGGAGGCTGCGTAAACAAGGCAGCCCAGACAGGGCACGACCAGGACCAGTTTCTTCATAGTGTTGACAAGGTGGCGATGCTTCCGAAAGCAAACTAATAGTCTAAATCAAACCGGGGGTCAATGGCATTTTGACCGGGATTTTTGCTGTTGGGGGTCTGGCGGCTAAGCCGTATCCATAGAGTTAAAGATTAATTCAACCACGGATGGACACGGATTAACCCCGATGAAGAAAGGTCGGAAGGGCGCTCCGGCCTGCTTTTCTGCCGCTCACTAAACGGTGCGCTTTCTGGACGTTTGGAAATTCACGTGTTCATCCGTGTCCATCTGTGGTTGATATTCTTTCTTACTGAATCGTTGCGGCTTAAAACAGGATGTTGAGCGAGGCTCCGGGGCCGGCGTTGATCTCCCGGTAGTCCGACGGAATCACGTTGTCGGATTGCCGGCGGTTGTAATTGAAAAACGCACGCACACGGCGATCCACACCTGCGTCTTTACTGCGTTGGCGCTGTTGCCGAAAAAGTGCTTGATCCGCAGGTTCTGCTTGATCCATTTGAAGAACAACTCCACTTGCCAGCGGCACTTGTAGAGTTGGGCGATGGTCAACGCCGGAAGATCGAAGTGATTGGTCAGGAACACCAGGACTTTTCCGTCTTCCGGGTCGCGGTAACTCACACGCCACAGGCGGTCCGGGTAGTGTTGGACACTTTTTTCGAGTGTCAGCCACACGATGTGATCGCTTCGCAACCCGGTGCTTTTGTCCACCACGCGCGACTCCAGCCGGTTGATAGAAGGCTCCGGAACAATGTCGTCCAACACGCGCACATCGGCCTGTTTTCCGTCGGAAATCGCGATCATCGTCGGGATGGGGCCGCGCAAATCAATCAACGTGTGCAGCTTCACGGCGGCTTTGTGCGAGCGAAAACGCGCCCAAGGAAATAGGTTGGGCGAATGTCATGGCAAGAAACTGGTCCCAGCAGGAGAAGTTACGGACTTTGTATTCTCCGTCATGACGTTTGACACAGCGGCTGAATTGTTGCGGGTGGATGGGGTCGAGGAGTTGCGAGAAATTGCGCGCATGCGCCAATTCTTGGCATTTATTCTGCTGTTAAAAACCCGAAAATCGCGTCAAAAAGCCAAATCGCTCACACCCCTGCGTATGCAGATTCATGCGTCAAAGAGCGGGTTTGATCGGTGTGTCATGTGCAAACAACCGGATGGTAGTGATATAGCCTATAGGTGTCTTATTTTTATGCAACCCGATGAATTTCCCACAAATTCACATCTGTCCAAGGTAAAATAAAGCAACCTTCCAAAAGATTTTCATATTTTTTGGCGGGTTTAGGGCGCTAATCGTGCGTGTTCACATGAGCCGTGACATTGTTCGCGTCCCGTATTGAGTCAGCCCCAAATCTGGACTGTCTAAAATAGTGAACTTTATCAAATGATTTGGATTAAGGGCGTGATGCTCAGAACGAGTTTACTTGAAAAACGGGAAGGTCCCAAAAGGCGTGTTTTTGGGGGCCAGGGGCAGGGCTTTACCCTGATTGAACTACTGGTGGTAATCGCCATCATCGCCATTCTTGCCGCCCTGCTGCTTCCCGTTCTTGGCCGGGGCAAACAAATAGCCACCCAAGTCGTCTGTCTGAGCAATCAGAAACAACTGGCGCTGGCCTGGGAGATGTATACCAATGAAAACGGCGGGAAGGCGGTCGGATTCAGCACTTTTTCCGTGAAGGGAGTTCCGGGAGTCACGCCGCCTGACCCCATGGACTGGCGCACGGATGTCCGGTTTGTGCTGCCCGCTGTGCCCCAAACCAGGATGTTGTGGGTGGAGGAATGCGATGGACGCGGGGACAATCTGGGATCGTGGTTTTCAATCCCGGCACGCCGCAGGACAATTTTCAGACAGAAAAGCCAAGCTGGGTGGATTCGCCGGCGGCGTTTCATGGGAACACCAGCACCTTCAATTTTGCCGATGGCCACGCCGAGGCGCACAAGTGGATGGATGTCTCCACCCTCTTTTTCGCCAAGAGCATGGATCCCAACAAAGCCTCGGATTATGTGGTCCAGACGGCCAATGATCCCCGGAACGGAACGCACGACCTGTATTGGGTGACCAGTCATTATCCAACCGTCAACAACCCATGAAATTACAATCGGGAAAACAAGGCGATGCGGTGCATATCCGGTTTGACGAACGCAATCTCAGCCAGAAAATACCCTGTCCGCATTGCCAGACCGCCATCACCCTGCGCAAACCTGATCTGCTCAAAATGGCCTGTTTCTTCTGCGAAGAAAACGTTGAGTTTCCCGCACAAGCCATTGGCGAAAAAATGCCCTGCCCTCATTGCAATATGGATATCACATTGAAGGAACCAGCATGAACTACAAACGCCAACAAATTCAAAACTGGCCCGAACTCGCCCGGCAGGCCAACTGGTCGACAGCCGCAGGCTTTGAAATCAGATAAATCAGATCATGAATACAAAACTAACTTATGTCAAAAACTGGTTGCAACTGGCTCATCTGTCCAATTGGTCTGCCAAGGAGCTTGCATCCAGGTGCGATGTTTCCATGCGCACTTTGGAACGTCATTTCGACCTTGTCATGGGCAAAAGCCCATCCACTTGGTTATCTGAGTATCGCCAACGCCGGGCGCTGGACTTGTTGCAGGAGGGTTGTACCGTAAAAGAAACCGCCGCGAGCCTTGGTTATACCCGGGCAAATAATTTTTCCCGTGACTTCAGAAAATATTGGTCGTGTTCCCCAACCGTATATGCGAGAAAGACTCAACCTCAACCTCTTTCTTCGACTAGCTTTCTATCGACAAAATTGAAATTAGGAGAGAAGCTTCTTGATTGATACTCGCAACCCCTATGAGAAAACCACACCAGATGTTGTCGGGACTGTTTGCCATTGTGTTGGCGTTTTCGGCCTTGGCCGGAGAAATGCTCCCGCCGCCCGCTCTCCAAGGGGCAACCATTGATCTGCTAAAACGCTATCCTACCGACTTGTCCGCAGGACATCCTGGGGTGGAAACCGCCCTGTCTTGGGACTTCACCGCAGACGACATTTTTCGGGTGTCCCAGTTTCATCTTGCCATTGGCACAAATTTTCAGATCAACCTCGGTGCGGCTGATTTGGGCCTCGGACACTGTGTGGATGGGGCTGTCTGGGCGGTGCTGATACCCCGGGATGGCGGGGTGCTGACCAGCTTCGCAGCGAGCCAGCCTGAACCCATTGCCCACGTCTGGCTGAGATTTAATCCGCAGCAAATCAATCACCTGTTTCCGCCGGAGACGGTTTTCAATAATGGGGCTGGCAACCGACTGGGGCGAATGCAAGTCATCGCCAATGCCAAGATCGTGGCCAGTTTCCATGCCGGCTTCCAAGTTTTGATCCCCGGGCCGCAGGATATCACAGTTGATGTCGATACGACGAATAGTCTGCGCCGTTTTTTTGCGGTGGACACAGAGGCCCAGACAGCCAAATATTTCGATAGCTTTGAGTCGCGTCCGGTCAAAGATGCACCGGCTTTGACGAGCGGGCTGGCGGAGGCGGCGTTCGACAAGATCTGGGAGTCGGTTGATCAGAAGTACCCCATGTTTGGGCTGCGCCCGGAAGTGGACTGGGCCAAACTCCGCGAACGCTACCGGGCACAGGCGTTAGCCTGCAAGTCCACCTATGAGTTCGCCTCCGAGTGCGCCAACTTGCTGGCCAATCTCCAGGATTTGCATGTCTCGATGACCGTGGCCGGAGCCTACCTGCCGGTTTTCAACAGGCCACGGTCAGCTAATTTTAATTCTCAGGCCTGCGAGTTGATGCTGGGCAGCTTGGCGGCGAAGGGACACGTGGCTTGGACGGTGACCACCAACCAGATCGGGTACCTGCTCATCTCCGGCTGGGATGACCCGCAGATTCCGGTTGTTTGCGGCCAAGCGCTGGAGCAAATGCGTAATACGCGCGGGCTGATCGTGGATGTGCGGGCAAACGGCGGCGGCAGCGAGCCGCTGGCCATAAAGGTCGCGGGCCGCTTCCTGAACAAATCGTTTGTTTACGCCTTTGATCAATACCGGAACGGTCCGAATCACACCAATCTCACGGATAAGTTCGAGCGCAAAGTATATCCGACCGGACCCTGGCGTTATGATCGCCCGGTGGTTCTGCTCATCGGAGAGAAATGCATGAGCAGCAACGAATCTTTCATTGGCATGATGACCGGCGACCCGGACCTTATTACCATGGGGAACCACACCTGTGGTTCCAGCGGCAATCCGGAAATCATCTCTTTGCCGCTCGACTTGGCAGTGGGCATACCGCAGTGGATTGATTATCTGCCCGACGGCACCGTTCTGGACGAGCGTGGCTTTCAGCCGCAGGTTCCGTTTGAGCCGACCGCCGGCGCGTTTGAAGGCCGCCGCGATGACCTGCTCGCCGCCGCTTTGGCCCGGTTGGCCACCGCGCCCTTGCCCGGCAAACCGATCCCAGGCCCGGCATTTGATGAAATCCTGGCGGACGCCGTTGATCATGACCGCAATGTGCTCGCGGAGGCAAAAGACCCCGCCCGTCCTAAGGTGATTTCCGTCTCCCCGCCGAACGGGGCGGAAATGGTCAGCAATCTCACCGAGCTTCATGTGCGGTTCGACCGGCCCATGGATCCACTGTCGTTGAGCCTTGACTGGGAAGCCGGTGGCTTTTTGGACTGCAAAACACCGGTTTATGACCCAGCCAGATACGAGTTCACCCTTCCTATTCGCCTGGCACCAGGCCAATTTCAAAGGGTCGTGGTGAATGCTCCAACTGGCCCGGAGGAAGACCTCAAACAGGAGCGCATCGAGGAGCCTCGCAACGGATTTCAATCGTTCGATCATCATCTCGCGGCCTTGTTCGTATGGCAATTTCGCACTCAGCCGCTCCCGGCGTCGTCGAATCCGGTTCCGCAGGTGGTCTCCTTGTTTCCCGCCACCGGCAGCGAGGTGCCGTCGCAGACATTTTTGGAGATACAATTTGACCAGCCCATGGCGCCGCCCAACGAGGCGATTGCTTTCCTGATTTCTGAGCCGGGGGCGGCCCGACCACGGATGATTTACCATCCGGATTACGATGCCGGCCAGCATTTGTTTCGTATCCCGTTGATGTTGAAACCCAACTCAAAAACGAGCTTTTCGCTGACCGGGCTACGCAGTGCAGCCGGTGTTGCCGCCAAACCCATCCTCTGCCAATACCGGGTCTCGAACGAGGAAATGGCAGGAACGGAGCGCGAAAAGTGCGAAACCGCCGCCCGCGACCCCAAGCTGTTGGACCTCCTCGAAACCATGCGCCAAAAGCGCAGGCAACTGACTTCACTCGTTGAGCGGGTCCAAACGGAAAGCTTGTGCAAAAAGTCCGGGCTATTTCGCAATTACTTGTCTCAAAGCGCGGAGTTCAGATGGCAAAGTCCCGGTCAGTACTACGCGGACATCACCCAACCCATGACTTCGTGTTCAGATTTTCGCATCGGGTCGGATGGACGGAATTGGTGGTGGCGTCATGCCTCCTTCCATGACAAAGGCTTGGAATGCTGCCCGACCAATGACATGCAGTTCCAGAACATTTCCATTTGCGATCCTTTCGACTTGACGATGGCGACACCCGCCGAGGCGGTCCGGGATCTGGGAGTACATTTAATTTCCGGGGGGAAAGCGTCCGATTCGAAAAGCCCGCAACTGGAAATGTGGCATATCGACCGTTGTCCGGGAATTGCTCCGATAGCATGGTTGGGGCAATGGCAGTTGGATCCCCAAACCTATCGCCCGGCGGAAATCAAAATTTTCTCGGAAAATGTGGTGGTCCGCACCACATTTCATTACGACCGGGTGAACGAATCGTTGCCCACGCGGGACTTCCATGTGCCCGATGGGGATGGGGATTTGCCCACGCGTCCACAGCCGTTGGATGCGAACTATACTAACCGATTTGTTAATCTTCGTGACGGGAGTGACGGCTTTATGAGCGTGCGTTGGGGAAAGCTCGGGACCAAAGGGATTTCCAGTTCCGGTTTGAATTAGCAAGTGTCGCTGAAGGATAGCAAATGGCGGGTTATGATAGCTCTGATTTGTTGCTGGGAAGACCTGTGCTCTGTTAAACTTCTGAGGTCTTAAGAAGCATATTGGCTATAAAAACTAAACTCAATCAAAACACCTATGAATGACGATAAATTGAAAGCAATTGGCAAACTACTGAACGCCGTGGACAATAATGAACAGGCTCACAAGTCCGAAATGTCACGGCGTTGGTTCATTAGGACTTTGGGCGGCATGGCGTCTTTGGTGGTATTGGGATTGGCTAACCGCGCTGAGGGGATGACGTGTGATGGTTGCTATGGCAGAGCGCTGAACCCATGTACTATGAATTTCGTTTGCGATGCGGGCTTTGCTTGCGCTTCAAGCAATACATGCTCGTCTGGAAATTCGTGCAGTGCCGACTTCACCTGCACCAGTGGCAATGAGTGTGTGGTGAACAATACTTGCTCAACAAGCAATAAGTGTTCCAAAGACGATTCGTGTGATAATGGCAATATTTGTACAAGTGGCAATTCGTGTGTCGCTTCGGCGCATACCTGTACGAGAAATGATTCGCCTCAAAGTTGCAAAATGTTCAGCTAGCATGTAGTGGGTTCCGTCGGCATTTAAAGAAAAAATGGAATGATGTCCAGAAGCACGTGGTTTGCAATATTGTGGTTATGCGGAGCCGGCTTGGTGTTGTCGCCTGCGTCCAACGGGCAGAGTGATACAAACGTCAGCTATACCGCCATAGACCATTTTTTAAGCGCGGTTGGGGCTGTTAAGTCATACGATGCGGTGGTTCGTGTCGAGACGCTGGCCATGGATGACGCTCCGCATGAGAGGGGGCGAGTGTTAGTAGTTGAGACCAACCGTGATGTTTATGCCGATGGCTTGGGTCGGCGGCTTGAGAGAAATGTTGATGGAGATAAGCTGGGGATTGGAGTGATAGATTGGAAAACGGTCACGGGGATAGCCAAGGGCAGGCGTGTGTGCCCGGTGTTGTTCGTGGTGAATGACGCTTTGACCTATTTGGGTTATCTCAACCCCACCTTGCCGGCAGGTTTTGTCCACGCCGGTGGGGTGGCCTTCTTGACGGATGTTCTCCGCAACCCGAGCTTTGTCGTCAAGCCGCTGGATGTTTCCAGCACCCAGCCCTATTTGGTCGGGTTCCAAATAGAAAATCCTGAGGGATATGGTATTTGTCGGATGTGGCTGGATTCCACGCATAACTACATGCTAAAGGAACTCGATTATCTGGTTCCATTAGATAACAAGCCCACGTTGCAACGGTTGGTCAAGGTCGAGAAATTCATCGAGCCGGAAAAGGGGGTATGGGTGCCTGCCAGCGGCGCAGTGACGATTTGCGCCACGAGTGGTCGGCCGTTTCAGGGGCAAGCCATGAGGTTGGATGGGCAGCGTTCCTCCTTCAATTCCATCCATTCGGATGAGTTGTTTCTTGGCACCAGTCTTGCGCACAAAAACTATCAAGAGGATGGCTGGACTTGGGATTATTCACCAGACACGCTGGCCGATATTAAGTCTCGCGACTTTATCGTGGGCGAAAAACACCGCAAGCAAAATGCTCACGCATTTGTGGGTGTTCTTTTTGTGGTCTCAACCTTGAGCATTTTTCTGTTTATAAACCGCTATAGAAGACGAATTACATGAAGAATTCCACACAAAGCCTAGCAGGCACTGGGGAAAATGGCACCGCTAACCAGTTGCCCTCCAAAGAAGTGCGCACCGATGTTCCATTTGAACGCAGGCGCTTAAATTTGGGGGCGGTGCCGGACAACGGCGATTTTCTCACCGTAATGGATATGGACTTGACTGTGGCTTGCAATTTGCGTTGCACCTACTGTTTCAAAGAGAAATGGAACGAAAAAATGGAGGATAGCGTGGCTTTTGATGCCATCGTCTGGTTCCTTTACGCTTCCGGTCCGGTCAAGGATTTGTCGGTTAATTTTCTGGGGGGTGAGCCGTTGATACGATTTCCCTTGATCCAACGCATCGTGCCATTTGCCAGACGGCGGGCTTGGCAAATGGGTAAGAATATCCATTTTAGTGCCACGACCAACGGGACTTTGGTAACCGACAAGGTGGTTGAGTTCTGGAGGAAGTGGGGCATGGGATTTCACACCTCAATTGATGGCACACCCGAAGTTCAGGATGTGAACCGACCGATGGCTTCCGGGCGTGGTTCGTCATCAATGGTGGAGAAGGGGGCAAAGAAAATATTAAGCTACCGGCCGGAAACCGCCGCCCGGGCCACAGTCACGCCGGAATCGGTTGGCAAGTTGGTGGAAAGTTATCATTATTTCCGGGGTTTGGGATACACCAACATTGCGTTTGTGCCCGGGGCTCAAAGCCTTTGGACCAACGAGAGCAACACCCTCTATGAAGAGCAATTCACCCAATTGGGTGAGATTCTTATCGGGGAGTATAGAAACGGCAACGATATCAATCTAACCGGGATTGACTATGCCATCCAAGGAGTCAACCACAAGATTCGCTCAGACTTCGCCTGCGGAGCCGGACGGGGAATGTTGTTGGTGGACATTCATGGCGATATTTGGCCCTGCCATCGCTGGAACAAAGGGAAGGAGAGCTATTGGCAAATCGGCAGTATTTATAACCAATTCAACCAAATGGTGAGGGCCGAATTGGAATGCAGTTGTCGCATTGGGAGGTTGGAGGAGGATTGCGAGCATTGCATCGCAAACACATTTTGCAGCGGCGGTTGCCCGGCGGAGAATTTGGAGGAAACCGGAAAAGTATACAAGCGTCAAGCCAACGCCTGCGCCCATATGCGGGTTTGGGCGGGCGTGGGCAGGCGGATACATGAGGTTTTGTACGCGGAGAAGAATCCAACCTTCATGAAACGTTATTATAGTAATGGCCAGAATCAACCAAAGCACACCCAACATGAACATTGACAATCTTATTTCCCGCTTGCAGAAGTTTGAGCCGGTTCTTTTGCAGGCTAACGGGAATACGCCAGCGAGGATTATGGAAAAATCCGCACGCGCCGTCTGTGGAATTCCCACCAATGACGAGGCCGACGAGGACAAGATCGCTGCCGATTTGGAAAACGTTTTGGCGGAGGCTTGGAATTCAGAAAGCCAGACCTTTACTCGGTTATCCGTGCATCTGCCGCAGGAGGCCCTCGGCGTCACCGATCTTGATCGTACTTTAGCGAACTTGGCGACGTTTCTGGGAGACCAATCGACAACTCAGATCAGGGTTTATCTCGACCAGGCTTACAACGACTGGCCGGCCATTCGGGCATTGACGAAATCACTGCGCGAGCGAGCTGATGCAAAAAAGACCGCCGGCGTTCGCCTTTTGGTGGTTGCGCCGTTTACGAGTATTCCTCAAGCCGAAATGGAAGCGTTGTTTGAATCTGGAGTTCGGATCCGATTTGCCGCCGGGTGGGCGAAGGACTGTCCGTCGGACCGCACTCCCGTCATCGACACGGACGCATTGCAATCTTTCTCAAAATTCGGTTTCCGCGCGGCGATTGAGTGGTATGTTCATGTGAACAATATGGAGGCATTTGAGGAACAGATCCCGGATTTGCTGGTCCAAAACCACTTCAGCGGGTTTTCTATGCCACTGGTCTCGGAGAACCCGTATTGGGCCCCGGGAACGGGTTGCCCCTCATTGCCGGATGCCTTGGACTATTGCCAGTTGCTGGCGCGCATTTACAAACAATATCCATACTACGACGATGTTTTCTCACCTCTAACAGGCTTGGCCCTGCTGGTTAAGGGCGGCGGGTGGCATTCCCAGATGGGTATTCCCGTGACGGCCGACTTCCTGGTTGATGCCAACGGCGGGATCGGTCTGTACCGGCAGACCCCGGCACTGGCGCAGCCTTGGAATACCGTGTCCAATGTAGCTGCCGCCAGCGCGGATGATTTGCGGACCGTTTTTTTGGAGTTTGCGAAAAATGCTTGGAACTGGGAAAAGCTTGGGTATTGTCATGGTTGCAGGTGGCGTCATGTTTGCGGCGGCATCGATATGCCGAAAAACCAGTGCCTGCTGGAAAAGGATCTGGACGTGATGTGCGGGCACCGGAAATTGTTTCTCGAGCATTTTGCTTCCCTGCGCGCTACGGATTGGGTGGCTGGCGAAACGA
>Ga0302140_10012664_pt1 | contig 10332 bp, 3 predicted proteins | sample I_Bog_E1_1_FD_202095 | JGI IMG/M metagenome (GOLD analysis project Ga0302140, IMG submission 202095) | Peat permafrost microbial communities from Stordalen Mire near Abisko, Sweden - I_Bog_E1_1 | ecosystem: Environmental > Terrestrial > Soil > Wetlands > Peat | place: Sweden: Abisko, Stordalen...
CAGCGTCGCTGGTCCGCTCACCGTAAAGGTCACAGGACTGCCCGAGCCGCCGCCCGTGGCACTGATCGGATAACTGAGCCCGGTGCTGTACGTCGCCGCTGCTGGCAGGCTGTCGGTAAAGGTGATGGTCTGCGCGAGCGCCGCGCTGATAACGATGCTCTGCGCGGCCGCCGGTGCCGCCGCGTAGGTCGCGTTTCCAGCCTGGTTGGCGGTGATGGTTACCGTGCCAGTTCCGGTGATGGAGAGCGTGCTACCGCTCAGTGTGGCCGGGCCGCTAACGGTAAAGGTGACAGGGTTGCCCGATGCGCCGCCCGTGGCACTGATCGGGTAACTGAGACCGGTGCTGTACGTCGCCGCTGCTGGCAGGCTGTCGGTAAAGGTGATGGTCTGCGCGAGCGCCGCGCTGATAACGATGCTCTGCGCGGTGGCCGGAGCGGCGGCGTAGGTCGCGTTTCCAGCCTGGTTGGCGGTGACGGTTACCGTGCCAGTTCCGGTGATGGAGAGCGTGCCGCTGCTCAGCGTGGCCGGGCCGCTCACCGTGAAGGTCACAGGACTGCCCGAGCCGCCGCCCGTGGCGCTGATCTGGTAGCTGAGCCCGGCGCTGTAAGTCGCCGCTGCTGGCAGGCCATCGGTAAAGGTGATCGTCTGCGCGATCAGAGGTGCGGGACCGACGGTGAAGCTCTGCGTAACCGGCGCTGCTGCCTCATATGCCACATTTTCCGGCATACCGGCCGACGCGCTGCTGCCTGCCTGAGTCGCAACGATTGAACAGGTTCCCGCGGAGACCAGTGCAACCTTAAAACCACTGGCCGTAGTGCCGGAAATTGTGCAGACCGCGGGCGTGTTTGAATTGAAGCTGACCGGCAGGCCTGAGCTGGCTGTAGCCGTCAGTGACAGTAGAGCTGTTCCAAGAGTCTGGCTGGGAATCTGACTGAAGGAAATGGTCTGGCTCTTCTGGCCAAGATTGAACTGGTTGCATCCGATTGTGGACAATGCCAACAGAGATATGAGGGCGGTAAATGCTCTGCGACTGAAGAACAAAGGCAGCTTCACAGTACTCTCCTGCGAGGTCGGGGGATTGATCAACGATTGTGCGAGTGATAAACCCAGGCTGCCTAATTAAATCAATGATCGCAAATACTCAGTGGATTACGTAGGATGACCGTATGTTTTGAACTCAAATACAATGGTAACTCAAAACGCCGCACATCGCTAGGATGACTAGCGATCGCGGGCGGCATAAGCGCCAGCTTAATCTCCGGTACACAGGACCGGCTATCACTATGCCGGTCAAGCAGGTCTCCTTGCGCGTCTCTAGAGAGATGTCGTGCTCCAGATAGGTGGCGATCCCACATGACTTGGTCCAGCTTGGTCCAATTGCCGCACGGCCCCGGAAGCCCATTTCCTTGCATTCGGCGCCGGGTCTTCTTGGACCCCGATCCTACATACCACCCTGACTGTGCGCTACCAGCCAGTAAGAATCTGCGTGGTCTGGGAGTTCATCGCGTTCAGTACACTGGCCTCGATGGTCCCGCGAGACTGACTGGGGGAAGGATCGAGGCCGAAATCTGTCAACAAAAACCGCCAACCTGCGAACCTAGTTTTATCAGTAACGCGGACTCGCGGGCTAGAAGCATTGGTCCCCTTAGTCGTTCGGGAACAACAGGTAATACACCGCATAGGCCGTGGCAACATCTGTCTGCCGAGTGCTCGCTCCATGTGACATGCTTCAAGGGCGCTGCTGTTATCAGTAGCGCCCTTGGTTGAGAGTGGCTCTTTAGTTGCCTGGGAAGAGATTTCCGTAGACGAGATACGCAGACGCGATATCCACCTGCGCCCAGAAACGGTGATAGTTGAAGGATGGACCCGCTCCCGTTCCCGCGCAACCCGACTGAACGAGCGGGTAGCTGGGATCGTTTTTGTACTTGGGACGCAGGCTCAGGAATGTTGGCTGCGGGCTAACCGTGACGTCTTCGCCTGCCGGCATGGTGCCCGGTACCCAAGCGGAAGGCACAAACACAGTGGCGCCGAAGCCGCCGTTGAGGGTGGTGGTGCCGTTGGTGCTGCTGCTGGTCGTGGTGGTACAGTAGTCGCCACGCGTCTCGGTCACCGAGATTCCGATTGAATCGCGGTAGTTGGTCCAGATGCCGGTCAGCAGGCTCTTGGCCAACGCCTGGGAGGTCGCATCGGGCGTCCCACTCGAGCCCCACTTGCCAACTGCGGCGCTGTAGTAGGACAGGGCCTTGGCCAGCGAGCCGGCTTCGCCTATGTCCGTTGCAGTGCCCGTAACCCTGACGTGAAGGTTCGGGTTAAGCGGAACGGTAGTCCAGTCTTGCGTGGAGGCGTTCCAGTTGGTTGCAGGCTTGTTCGTGGTACTCGATGCGACCAGGCCGCAGGTCGAGTCGTTCCAGGGATTCGTCGTGTCACCCTGGCCGGGGGAGTTATCCCAGCAGAGCGAACCGGGCAGGGTGAAGGTTCCGTCGGAGTTGACCGTGGTGACCTTCTCAACCCAGGGAATCCAGCTGTTCAGCACGACTGCGGCCTTGGAATCGCCGCTGATGTAGTAGTACTCAGCCAGACGCTCCATGGACCAGACCTGCATACCGAACCACTGGTTACTCGGCGGGTTGTGATAGACCGGCTCCCAATCGTAAGCCATGTTGTAGAAGGTGGAGTCGCCGGTGGGAGTCGGGGAGTAGGAGCCTTCCCAACTGTTGGTTGCGCCGCCAGCGATGGCGCCTTCATCCGATTGCAACCAGCGGTAGAGCTCAAGCTGACGCTCCAGGCTGGTGCTCCAGTCGGTCACGCTCTGCGTGGGAAGTTTGCCGCTGATGCCTGCATCCTTCGACAGGGCGTAGGCCGCCACCGGGTTCTGGTAGCCAAAGTGCGTGGTACCGTCTCCAATGCGCCATGCCCAGCTTCCATCTGCCGGGAGTGCTCCGCCCCATGCAAAGTACCATCCCAGCAGATAATGCGAGGAACTGTAGCCGCTGCCGGCCGGGCAGCTCGTTGCGCTCGCGCTCGCGCCCGTGCATCCAATGGCCTTGAAGTACTTGTCGAACATCGAATACCGCAGGTAGTCGCCCAACTTGGCAGCCTTAGGTAGCAAGCCTGTGACAATGCTGCTTCCGCCCTGCGCGTTTGCGTACTGTTCCGCCCAATACATGGCCTGTACTGTGCGGGCATCGGCGTCCGGTGCGTCGGTGTACTTCCACTGCGCCGTATAAGGAGAGGGAGCGGTGAACAAATCAAGGTAGCCGTTGCTTGTGCTGCCGTACTTCAGGGCATCCCAGCAAGGCTGTGGAATGGTTAGCCACACCGATTCGTTTGCACCGCGTTGGAAGGTGTTCATGCACGAGGGCTTCGTGACGCCGTCTTCCTGTTGCCCAAACCCGTAAAAGTTGTCGGTGTCAATAATCCAGTGCATAGAGTACATGTTGTCGTTGCCGTAGGTCGCGCTGAGTTGGCTCGCCAACGGATCGTTTCCCACAGGAGCCGAGCTGGTCAACACCGATGGATAGGCGCTGGGCAATGGATGCTCAGGTGCATAAGTGGCGGGTGCAGAGGCGTTATAGCCACTATTGGTCGGTTGCAGTGTCGCACTGGGGATCATATTGTCTTCCATGCTCGTCCAGGCAGTTTGCAGTCCTGTCCAGTTTGCGGTCAGGCCACCGTAAAGCGTTTCCAGCCAAATCCAGTAGCTGTAAGTCTCCGATGACGTTTCGTGGCCATAATCCGGAGCCTCGCCCATGAGAGTTTCCACCGAGTGGTAGGGAATCTTGTCACCGCTGGTTGCGGTCCCAAAATACCCGTTCGAGGAGCTGTGAATGTCGTTGTAAAGGTCGACAAAATGCTGCTGGAAGGCAGTGAGACCCGCGCTAACCGTCAGTGAGACGGTGGTTGTGACAGGCGTCAGCGTGCCGGAGGTTCCGGTGATGGTGATCGTGGACGTTCCGGTGGCGGCGGTTGAAGCTGCCGTGAAGGTGAGGATGCTGGTTGCCGTAGCGGGGTTTGTCCCGATCGCGACGGTCACACCAGTTGGCAGGGTTGAGTTAGCAAGTGTCACGCTGCCCGTGAACCCGTTCAGGTCGGTCACTGTGACCGTGCTGGTTCCCGTGCTTCCCGGGGCCAGTGTGAGAGACGAAGGTGCAGCCGAGAGTGTAAAGCCCGGCGTTCCAGTTACGGTGATTGGGAACGTGGTCGTCGAGGTCGTGCTGCCGGAGGTTCCTGTGAGCGTGATTGAATAGGTCCCGGGAGCAACGGTGCAGGCGGCAGCAAAGGTGATCGTGTCGCTTCCGCTTGTGACGGGGTTGGCGCCAAACGTGACTGTCAAGCCTGAAGGCAAGCCAGACGCGGCAAGCGAGATACTGCCAGTGAACCCGCCAGTATCGGCAACCGTGATCGTACCCGAGGCAGAGCCGCAATCCGGCACCAAGGTAGGAGGCAAAACGGCAAGCGAAAAGCCTCCCGCTGTTACCGTAAGCGAGATGCTGGTGGTTGCTGTCAACGTGCCGGAGGTTCCGGTGACGGTGATCGGATACGTTCCAGCGACGGTGGTTGAAGCCACGTTAAGGGTGAGGACGCTCGATGTCGCGGACGATGTTGGGTTGAAGGCCGCAGTTACGCCGGTCGGCATGCCGGATGCTGTAAATGCTACGCTGCCGGTGAATGGGCTTACATCCGTTACTGTGATGGTGTCAGTCGCGCTGGCGCCCGCGCCTACCGACAGTGTGGCGGCCGAAGGCTTCAGCGTGAAGCTGCCCAGGCCAACGCCGCCGCAAGCTGTTCCATTGATCGCGAAGTTTGCCGGCACAGCGTTGGCAGAGCCGTTCCATGTGCCGTTGAATCCAATTCCTGTGAGGCTGCCACCGGCGGCGATGCTGCCGTTGTAGGGTTCGTTCTTCACCGTAACGTTCGCGCCGCTCTGGGTTTCAATGCCGTTCCAGAGAGAGGCGACCGTCTGCCCGTTGGCGAACGACCAGGTCAGCGTCCAACTGGATAAAGCCGTCGCGCTGGTGTTTTGAATCGTGATGGCCGCTCCGAAGGCGTTCGAGCTTTGCGGCGAAATCGTGTAAATGACCTGGCACGCGCCCGGCAGTGTGTTAACGACTGTAAGCGCGATAGTGGTCGTCGCGGTCAGTGTTCCGGAGGTTCCGGTGACGATGATCGGATACGTTCCAAGCGCAGTTGTTGATGCTACCGCGAGGGTGAGCACGCTTGAGCTCGTGGATGAAGCCGGGCTGAACGTGGCGGTCACTCCGGCCGGTAGGCCTGACGCTGCGAAGGTTACGCTGCCCGCAAACGGGCTCACGTCAGTCACAGAGACGGTGTCCGTCACGCTGGCGCCCAGGGCCACTGTGAGGCTTGTGGGTGCGGCTGAAAGGGTAAAGCTCCCAATCCCGGTTACAGTAAGTGCAATGGAGGTTGTAACTGGGGTCAGCGTACCCGAGGTTCCAGTAACGGTAATCGGATAGGTTCCAGCCACAGTGGATGCGGCTACCGCGAATGTTAGCACGCTTGTCGTCGAGGTCGGGTTGGTGGCGAATGATGCCGTAACTCCAGCCGGCATTCCAGATGCTGCAAGAGTTACGCTGCCGGTAAATGTGCCGGTATCTTTTACTGTAATCGTGTCGGTTCCGCTGTTGCCCTGAACAATCGACAGGGCCGACGCCGATGGCGTTAGCGTGAATCCGGACGCGGGGGGAACAGTCAGCGTGATGGTGGTGGTCACAGGAGTCAGTGTGCCAGAGGTTCCGGTGATCGTAATCGGATAGGTCCCAGCAACCGTCGTTGACGCTACTGCCAACGTGACTACGCTCGAGCTTGTGGATGAAGTCGGACTAAACGAAGTAGTCACACCGGCCGGAAGGCCGGAGGCGGCAAACGACACGCTGCCGCTGAACGGGCTCACGTCGGTTACCGTGATGGTGTCAGTTCCGCTAGCGCCCAGGGCAACTGTCAGTGTAGACGCGGAAGGCGTAAGCTTGAAGCCTCCCGTTGTGCCGCAGGTCGTTCCATTGATGGCGAAGGATGTAGGCACTGCATTGGTAGATCCGTTCCATGTGCCATTGAATCCGATTCCGGTGAGGCTGCCGCCGGCAGCGATGCTGCCGTTGTACGGCTCGTTCTTTACCGTCACGTTCGCGCCGCTTTGGGTTTCAATGCCGTTCCAGAGCGACGAAACTGTCTGCCCATTGGCGAAGGCCCAGGTCAGCGTCCAATTGGATAGCGCTGTCGTTCCCGTGTTTTGGATGGTGATCGCCGCTCCAAATGCGCTGCTGTTTTGAGGCGAAATCGTGTAGACAACGTTACACGCGGTTTGAGCGTAGATGCTCGGCACAGCAAGAGCCAGTAGCGGGGCCGCGAGTACTGTTAAGTACTCACTCAATCGGCGAGCGCATGCACGCCGGAGGGAGGAATTGAGGTGCTGAGACATGGTTTCTCCTTGGACATCCCATAGCCCGCTCATACCCAGGACAATGAATGCCTTTCGACGACGCAATACGGAGCAAGTCAGGAGACGTGCCCCGTATTGCGCTCGTGTTGTGAAAACGATGCATCGTTGCAGCTTGTTAGTTGACCGTACAGGCCGTTCCGTTAAGCGCAAACGACTTGGGTACTACGTTCGTAGCGCCGTTCCAGGTGCCGTTGAATCCGATTCCGGCCAGGCTTCCGCCGGCTGCGATGTTACCGTTGTAGCTCTCGTTTCTAACCGTCACGTTCGCGCCGCTTTGGGTTTCCACGCCGTTCCAAAGTTGCGCAACTGTCTGTCCGTTGGCGAATGCCCAGGTCAGCGTCCAACCGTTCAAAGCGGTGGCTCCTGTGTTCTTGATGGTGATAGCCGCTCCGAATGCGCTTGAGTTTTGTGGTGAAATCGTGTAGTCGATGGTGCATGCGGAACTTCCGCTGCCGGTCGCGGAAGTCATTGCGCTGGCTTGAGGTGACGCTGCCGACGCGCCGTCCGCGTCAACCGCTTCGATCTTGTAGTAGTAAGTGGTTGAAGCAGCAAGGCCGGCGTTGGAGTAACTGGTGCTCGTTACCCCACTGGCTATCTGGTTGCTCGATGACGGAGTGAAGCCGCTGGCTGTGCTGGCGAAGACGTTGTAGGAGCCGATGGTGCAGTTGGCCGGAGCTGTGTCAGCAGTCCAGCTCAAGTTGATGATGCTTGAGGAAGCTGGTGTCCCTGTTAGCCCGCTCGGCGCAGAGGGTGTTGTTGTGCAGGATGTGCCACCACCTTTACCTGCCGCGGCACTGACCGAGTATCCACTAATGCCCAGACCCTGACCGCCGTTCCAGACCTCAAAGCCGAACTCAACATCGAGCAGCCACCATGAGGATTCCAGGCTGCCTCGCGATACGGCGTCGGCGAAGAACGGCAATAGGTTAAGGTTTGCCGATGTTACCGGAGCTACTGCGACATAAGAAATGATGTTCCACGAACTCTGGCGGCCCGTCCACACTTGATAACTCGCGCCATCGATTGTTGCAGTGGACACCTGCGAGCCGAAGGGCCCCGCTCCCCCCTGATGATTGATCCAGATCATGATCTCCGTGCCGTTTGGCTGTCCCGAGGTGGTCGATGTCTGGTTGAACCAGATATCGTACGCGGCATCATTCGTATATCCCGCGGGTTGAGTGATGGTGACGCCGGTGCTTGCCGAAGCGATGTTGCTTTCTTCAATAGGGAAAGGATTGGAAGTCGTGCAGTCGCCCCAATGGCATCCTCTGTAGATGGATGGATAGGTTGCCGGAGAATAGCTCGCCGGGGGGCCGAGGGCGGTCTGGTTGAAGTCTGCTGTCGTGAGGGTGAAACCAACGCCGCTTACGGTGGCGCACTGTTCCAGGGTGGAATTCCACTCGTTGTTCTCGAAGATATACTCGCCGCTGTTGATGGAGATCGTGCCGGTTGTGGAACACGTCGATTGGGCATCGGCTGAAGCTGACATCCCAAGTGAAGCAAAGCAAACTGCGAACGCAATCGCCAACCTCTGAGATATAGACAGTTGTCTCACGAGAATCTCCTTTATTTCAGTGACATTTCCCTGGTTAACCACCATCCAGACACCGCCGCAAGGAAACTGAAGAGGGTGCGAGGCGAGAATTGGTGTCCCGCCCCGCATTGACCCGTTCTTCAGATGCGGCTGCCATCTGCTAGTTAACTGTGCATGCTGTTCCGTTGAGCGAGAACGCCGCCGGTATTGAATTCGTCACACCGTTCCATGTGCCGTTGAATCCGAACCCGGAGTAGCTTCCGCCGGCGGGAATGTTCTCCCACGATTGGCCGGCCTGTTCGCTTACCGTCACGTTGGCGCCGCTTTGCGCTACCGCTCCATTCCACGAACTGGCGATCGTCTGTCCGTTGGCAAAGCTCCACGTCAGCACCCAGCTGCTCAGAGCAGTCGTTCCACCGTTCTTGATGGTGATGTTCGCTCCGAACTGGCTCGAGTTTTGCGGCGAAATCGTATAGTCGACCTCGCATGCGCCACCACCACCGGAAGTGCCCACGGAAAGCGTAAAGGTGGTGCTAGCTGTCGTGCTCCCAGAGGTTCCAGTGACCGTTATTGTGAAGGCTCCCGTGGTAGCCGTGCTGCTGGCTGTCAGTGTCAATACGCTGGAAGTTGCGGAAGATGTCGGGCTGAAGGCAGCCGTCACGCCGCTGGGCATGCCAGTTGCAGCGAAGGAAACGCTGCCGGTGAATCCGCCGATGTCCGTCACCGCAATGGTGTCAGTGCCACTCGTACCCTGCTTGATGGTCAGAGTCGACGGCGAAGAACTCAGACTGAATCCCGACGCTATCTTGGCGTTGACCGTGAGTGCAATGGTGGTGCTTGCCGTCGTACTGCCCGAGGTTCCGGTGATAGTCACAGTGACCGGTCCGCCGGTAGTAGCCGTGCTGCTGGCTGTCAGCGTAAGCACACTGGAAGTTGCCGAGGAGGTTGGGCTAAACGATGCAGTTACACCGCTCGGAAGTCCTGTTGCGGTAAACGATGGGCTTCCGCTGAAACCGTTCACATCCGTCACCGAGATGGTGTCGGTCGCAGTGCTGCCCTGCGTGACCGTGAGCGTCGTAGCCGAACGCGACAGCGTGAAGCTGGGTTTGGTCGTATTGGCTTTTGAGGTCGCCAAGCCAAGTTGCCAGGGGATCATGCCGTACGAATCGCTCGAATACGCCGAGGGATTGGCGCCCTGGTAGAGAAACTGAAGGTTGTTGGGGTTAACCGAATCGGTTTGGTCATTGCCGTCGATGAGCAAACCGCCGCTGCTGAAAGAAGTAGTCCAAGCGCTGACGCCGCTATTGAAAGTGACGTTGTCCTCTCCCAAAAATGGAGTCGAAAAGTTGTCGGTATTGCCGAGCGAGGACCACGTCCCGCCGAGGCTGCTGGCCCAAAGGGCTCGGAAGTAACGTTGCCCGCTGGGTCCAAGGCACTCGATGTTCGCAAGGTACTCTCCGGTTCCCTCGACGCTATAAACATTGTCAGCCTCGAACATATTGAACTCGCTGCTCGAGTCGACGATCACCGGAGTGTTGAAGCCATTGGGAAAGTTCCCGATAGGGGTTGAGGCGCGATAGAAGTTCCCGTTGTCGCCCGCAAAGAACAGATAGCAGTCCTGGGAATCGCAAATAACCCAAAAGTCGATCCAGGCGGTCACAGAGGAGGGCATCGAGGCGTAGAAATTCGTCGGCTTAGTCCAGTTCTGGGGCTTGGTAGGATCGCTGTTGGTGGAGTACTGCGGCTGGCCGCTCTGGAAGATCAGATACCACTTGTTCTGAGGGGCGAAATAGAAGACCTGCGGCGCCGTGTGATAGCCGCTGAAACCAGCCGTGTTATCCATGAAGTACGGCGTCGCGGTGGAGGCATCGCTCCAGTCGGAGGCAACGTTCAGATATTCCATGTTGTAATCGCCGGCGCTGTTGACGTCGGAGGCATAGATGACCCACCGGCCGTTGTAGAGGACGGCCGATGGATCCTTGACCGCAATCATGTTGTGTGTGGAGTCGGACTTGGCGCTGATGATGGGGCCGGTCGATGTCCATGAGTACGAAGTTGGAATGGTTTGTGCGAGGGCCAAGCCTCCTAAACCACTGGCAGAAAGCAAGCCGCACAGTGCGGCTGTAAGATTCACGAGAGATTTCATTCGGGGACTCCTTGAAATATGGCGGAGCAGATCAAGAAACCTGCTCCGCCACGTTTCCGTCGTGGTGACTATGCGTCGCGCCAACTTGCTAGTTAACTGTGCATGCTGTTCCGTTGAGCGAGAACGCCGCCGGTATTGAATTCGTCACACCGTTCCATGTGCCGTTGAATCCGAACCCGGAGTAGCTTCCGCCGG
>Ga0302140_10012669_pt1 | contig 10330 bp, 3 predicted proteins | sample I_Bog_E1_1_FD_202095 | JGI IMG/M metagenome (GOLD analysis project Ga0302140, IMG submission 202095) | Peat permafrost microbial communities from Stordalen Mire near Abisko, Sweden - I_Bog_E1_1 | ecosystem: Environmental > Terrestrial > Soil > Wetlands > Peat | place: Sweden: Abisko, Stordalen...
GTCACTCAACTACATGAGCCCAGAAGAATTCGAAGAATGGCTCAAGAAAAACGACCCATCTTGATGTGTGTCCAACTTAAGGGTTGCATTCCAAATTGCTACTCCAAATCCCGAGTACTCCTCCAGAATTACCGGACGCGCCTCCCCCTCCAACCGCTACCGTTCTCCCATCCGGCGAAAACACGACGGAGTTGAAGTACTCATTGTATGTCGCAGGGGCGGACGACAGGAGGTCGTAACTCTGAAGGCTCCAAACTTGCAAAAGACTGCTCTTCGCCTGAGTGTTCGAGTCGACGGTATAACCACACACTGCAAGGGAAGACGCATCGGGAGAATAGGCAACCGATGTCAAATAGGTATTCGCAGCGGGGCTAAATGAATATGTGAGTTGACCGGTGCTGACATCCCAAAGTTCTAAAAGACTGTCAGCTTTTGAGTCTGAACCACAACAAGCAAGGGTTGACCCGTCGGGGGATAACGTAACGGAGTAGATGAGAGCCTGTCCTACATCGATCGATTCAATGAGAGTTCCGGTCGCAACATCCCAAAGCTCAAGCAATCCATGAGCGTTCGGCGCGATTGCACCAACCGCCAGAGTTCCACCGTCACTGGAAAAGGCAACAGATACGATTTCCTCCTGGGAGTTCGTGCCGACAGATGTAACCAGACTGCCGGAAGCAACATTCCAGAGTTCCAATAGGTTCGGCCCTGTGTAGCTGTCTCCACCGTCGGCCAGAGTCGTACCATCGGAACTAAATGCTATCGTCGTGACTCGCGACGTACCCGTTGCAAATGTTGTCTCCAGGGCGCCATTCGATACTGCCAGCATCTCCAGAAACCCGCCACCATTTATCGAGGAACTGAATCCCCCGACTGCGAGCGATAGACCTCCGGGTGAAAACGCAATCGACTCGGGAGTTTGATTACGTGAGTTGTATGTGGCTAGCAGACTACCGTCTGATAGCTGCCAATCCTCAACTACTCCCCCAGTAGAGGACTTTCCGCAGTCACCCAGTGTCGTTCCGTCAGGCGAAAACGCGACCGAGGAGATACCCTGATCTGCGCTAGTTGCAAATGATTTGGTCAAAGTACCGTTCGATACACTCCACGTTTGAACCACGCCTCCCGAGCTGGCGGAACCTCCTATTGCCAGAGTCGAACCGTCCGGTGAGAAAGCTACTGACTGCAGACCTTGAGCAGATGCGCTAAGGCTTGAGATCTGTTTTCCAGTCGAAGCATTCAGTATCAGGATGCTTCCAGTATTCGCAGAAGTATTTCCAACGACTGCGAGCTTTGAGCCATCCGGAGAAAAAGCCACGGAATCGAAGTATTCGTTGTTCAGACTGTAGCTCGCCACGAGGCTGCTGGTCGCGGCATTCCATATTTCCACTATTCCAACGGGGGTTTTAACGTAGCCAACCAATGTTTGTATGTCCCCACATACGGCAAATGTCTTCCCATCGGGGGATAACGACACCGATTGAATATCGGTCAAGCCACCTACAACATTTGTGGGAACAAACGTGGTCACGCCGGTAGCAATAGTAAAGATCTGAACGCCATCACCACCGGCAATAACCACAATGCTGCCATCTGGCGAATAAGCAATACTGGTTACATAATTGATTGAGCTCTGAAACCACTGGACCGGCAAGATTCCTTGGGCCGCGGACACGCATGGAAAGAGCCCAAACGTGAGGACGGCTAGCAGGAGAGCAATCGTCTTTACCGTTAAGCGCCGTTCTCCACTTAACCGGGAACACGGATCGCAACTCTTTGGGTTTAGAGTCATGCTCAATTATCCCTCATTTTTGCGGGGATCAGACCTGGGATCTGCTGTACTCAACACCTGTCCCCTCCTGTCTAACGAAAGGGCTGCTACGACTCTCCGTCTCACTTCAGAAGCGCAATTGGAGGATGTTTCACTTCCCTCTTTAGTTTCTATTTAGACCAGAAAGCTATGGCTTTACAGTCAACGTCGCAGTTCCCGTCGAGACACCGTCGCTTGCCGAGATTTCAATTCCAGTCGTTTTCGTCACCTTCGCCGTCGTGACCTTAAAACTCACGCTCGAGGATCCCGCTGGAACGAGGACGGATTGCGGCACGCTCACCACACTGGCATTCGCGCTTGTCAGCTTAACGGGCCAACCTCCCGGGGGAGCCGCTGACTTCAACTTCACCGTCCCCGTCGAATTGGCGCCGCCAACCACGCTCGATGGGCTCAAACTAAGGCTCAGGATGCTGTCTCCGTCAACTTTGAGCGTGGCCGAAGCACTTGAATTGCCGTCCGACACGTCGATGGTGACGGTGGTCGTCGAGGCAGTCGGCTTTGCCGTTATCTCGAACTTCGCACTCTCCGCCCCCGCTGGAACGATCACCGCCGTTTGAACGATCACCAAACTCGGATCCGACGACGAGATCTTGACGAGCCAACCGCCACTGGGCGCCGCCGACTTGAGGGTGACCGTCCCAGTCGATGAGTCGTTCGTTCCGATCGTGGTTGGACTGAGTTTCAAACTTGAGATACGATCACCCGCAATCGTCACACTGGCGCTAGAAGACGTTAGCCCATCCGAGGCAACGATCACACACTTGGTGGTTGTTGACGTTGCTTTCCCCGTGATCGTGAATACCGCACTTGTCGAACCGGCAGGGACGGTTACGTTCCCGGGAGTAGTCACAAGTTGAGGCGTTGCTGTGAGTATCACGGGCCATCCGCCACTCGGGGCGGGAGATGTGAGAGTCACGGTTCCATTTGCAATCCCGCCGCTTCCTAAGGTAGTTGGGCTCACGCTTAGATGCGAAATAGAATCGCCAAAGACAGTGAGAGTGGTATTTGCTCCAGTGTTCGCGTCGGTAGCATCTATTGCCGTCGTTATCGTCTTCGTCAGGTGGCTTGTCGGGAGGTAGACAGTTGCTTTGTCCGATCCGGATGGCACCGTCACGGTAGATGGTACCGACACTGCGCTCGGTACGCCCGCGGATAGATGGACAAGCCACCCACTGTTCGGCGCCTTAGCTTTTAACGAGATGGTAAGGGCCGGGAAGCCACCGCCACTAATCGAATTTGGGGTCACACTCAAACCAGTGATTCCTTCGCCGGTTACCGATAATGAAGCTGACTTGGATGCAAAACCATCCTGGGCTTTAATCGTGCTGATAAACGAAGTAGCAATGGCTTTTTCAGAGATCACGAAAGCGGCACTCATTGCACCGGCTGGCACCGTGACCGTTGATGGTAATCCTATAAGGCTTGGATTTCCGGCAGACAGGTTTACCACCCAACCTCCGCTTGGCGCGGCGCCACCAAGGAAAACCGTGCCCGAGGACGTTCCGCCCGCAGTCACCGTCGACGGATTTAGCGTCAGGGACGATAGCGCATATCCACTTGTCACCATCAAAGTCGCACTCTGGCTAGTACTACCAAGCGTCGCGGTGATCAGATTGGTATAAGGGAGGGGCCGCGCCGTGGTGGTGATTGGGAATGACGCGCTGGTCGCACCGGCGGGCACCAGACATGAAGCAGGTACTCCCACATAAGATGGCATTTGGCTCAACAGAGAAACCAAAATGCCGCTTGCGCCCGCGGGACTATTCAGGCTGATCTTCCCAGTCGCATTTTGACCGGCCGCAACCGACGCAGGTGATAACGATAAGCTTGACAAGCTCTGTGTCCACCGAGTTAAAGCGAGGGTTGCCGACAACGAGACCGTACCCAGAGAGGCGGTGATGGTCGCAGAAGTATTTACCGTACTTGTGGTCGTCGAGATCATAAACTGTGCCGATGTCTGGCCCGGGGAAACAGTGACCGACCCTGGCACGTTGGCGTGAGTGTTGCTGCAAGTCAGCGCGATAACGACGCCACTGGGTCCAGCAATTCCACTCGGTCCGACTGTACCGACTGAACTACTGCCGCTGATAACGGTCGCAGGATTGAGACTGATCGAAGCCAATGAAGCCGGTAAAACCGTCAACATCGCGGACTGAGACGCGTCACTGCTTCCCGCCGTAATGACGAGCACTTTTTCCACGTCCACACCTACTGTACGGACCGCAAAGGTCGCTGTTGTGGACCCTGCGGCAACTGTAATCGTTTCCGGTACAGTTGCGGTTGGATCGCTCGAGCTAAGGCTGACAATTGTCCCACCAGCCGAAGCAGGCTGGGACAGAGTCAGCGTTCCCGTCGACGAATTCCCGCTTACGACGGTACTTGGGCTCAAAGTAAGAACCCTGACTGGACATGGGTCCACGACAAGTGAAGCCGTCGCGATCGCACCTCCAGTCGAGGCAGTAATAACGACGTTCACTGAGCTTGCCACGGATGTCGTTGCGATGGGAAAGGTGGCTTGACTTGCTCCTGCAAGAACCGTTATCGCTGCAGGTACGGTCGTGCACGACGATCCAGCCTTGAGTAGGACGGTGACACCACCAGTGGGAGCTGGCTGAGAGAGAGTCAGGATCCCGGTTGATCCAGCTCCTCCAATAATCTCCGTTGGATTCACAGCAACGCTCGCCACCGAATCACTACTGTAATATGGATTTGGTGCGACGGCGACCGTTCCATCAGAGGTTCCATAAGCCAACTGGGTATCAAGAGAAGAAACTGCAAACGAGGCCAGATCCCCGATTTCGTAGTAACTCAGTAAGCTGTACGACTCACAGCTTAGAATCTGAACGCTATCCACCGTATGAACGGGAGAAATTGACCCGCCGGCATAAAGAACACTTCCGTCTGGGGAAGAGGCGAGCAGATATACCTAATCCGTGTTTGGAGCCAGAGTAGGCACGGAAAGCAACTGGTCTGATGTGATATCCCAAACTTCCAATGACGTGCCCGTACTCCCCGCAACCCCTCCGACAGCGAGGCGTAAACTGCCAGGTAAAAAGGTCACCGCTTCAACCAGGCTGGTGGCAGTAGGGAAAGTGTTGGTCCACTTGTCAGTAGCGGTGTCCCAAATCCCGACAATACCCCCAGCGGCCTGGCCCTGGTTTCCAACAACACCACCTCCCACCGCCACCCTTGTCCCGCCCGGCCAAAAGGCTACAGCATTGAAGAACTCATTGGCCATAGCAGGGAGAGACGACACAATGCCATAGTTCTGAACGTCCAGTATTTGCAAGAGACTACTTCTGGCGAGACTTATTGAGTCGAAAACATAGCCACAAATGGCCACTGAATTTCCGTCTGACGAATATGCGATCGATGTGAATACAGTGTCTGGATACGACGTTGAATAGATGATCTGGTGGGTGCCGACATCCAAAAACTCTAGAAAGCCGTTAGAGTAAAAGTCCGTTCCACTTAAGGCAAGAGTGGACCCGTCCGGAGAAAACGCTATGGCATTGACTTGTAGTTGGCCTACATTGATCGAATCCACTAGTATTCCTGAGGTTGCATCCCACAGCCCAAGAATCCCCCACTCATTTGAAGTAAGGAAAGTGTTCGCGACTGTCTTTCCGTCAATGGTGAACGCAGTCGTCGACGTTTTCTGCACTAACCCCGTGCTATAAGATGTCACTTGGTCGCTTGTCGTAACGTTCCATTGCTCCAGAAGTCCGGATTGCCCGATCCCGCCGGCGGCTAAAGTATTGCCGCCTGTATTAAAGGCCACCGTGTTCACTTGGGTTGCACCGGTTTTAAACGTTGCCTCTACGCTTCCGACGGTTGCACTTAGAATTTCTAGAACGCCCCCACTGCCACGCGGCAAGTTATAACCTCCAACGGCAAGCAAGAGGTCGCCCCGGGAAAAAGCTACCGATAGGAAAACTTGTTGGGGACCACTAAATGTCGCCAACTGGTTGCCGCTTGCAATGTCCCAAGTCTCAACTAAACCGCCAGCGGATGCGCTCCCACAATCAGCCAATGTCTTTCCGTCAGGAGAAAATGTGACGGAATAAATGCTCTTATCCGCGCTGGTTGCAAATGTTCGGTTCAAAGCGCCAGAAGCGACACTCCATGTTTGAACCAAACCTCCCAGGTCGTTGGCGCCACCCACGACAACCTGCGAGCCGTCCGGCGAGAAAGCGACGGAATTGAGGCCATCGGCATGAGTGTTGATGGTCGTGATTTGCTTTCCTGTTGAGGCACTCAAAAAGACGATGCTCGCGAGTCCTTGGGTGCTGCCGACCACAGCGACCTGTGTCCCATCTGGAGAGAATGCTATCGAGTTAAAGAACTGGTCCTCGACGCCGTAGCTAGCCACAAGGCTGCAAGTGGAAACACTCCACAATTCAACTATCGCAGTAGAACTAGGTCCCGTCGTGACATTGCCAGTAGCCGCAAGGGTCTTTCCATCCGGCGAAAAAGCCACCGATTCGAGCCCACCGAAGTCTCCAACGATACTTGTCGGAAGACAAGTCGTAACGCCACCTGGTATTGACACAAGCTGTAATCCAGAAATTCCGCCAACGGCCATGTAAAGGCCGTCAGGCGAGTAGGCAACGGATTTCACTTCGCTGATTTGGCTCTGCAACCAATTCACGGGCAAGATCGCTTGAGCGGCACAAAGGCATGGCAGGAGCCCAAATGCAATTGCAAAGAATATGGCCTTGAGCCCCTGTGCATTTAATATCCACTTTCCAGCCACGAGGAAACGTGGATCGCAACTCCTCGGGTACAGAGTCATGCTTCATTCTCCCTCATTTTTGCTAGGATTCGGCCCAAGCTTTATGACTTTACCGTCAAGGTCGCGCCGCTGCTTGAGGCTCCATCGCTTACCGAGATCGCAATTTCGGACGTTGCAGTCACCTTCTCGGTCGTGATTTTGAAACTCACGCTTGAAGAACCTGCTGGAACAAGAACGGTTTGAGGGACTTTCGCAACACCAGAATTCGCGCTTGTTAATTTGACGGACCACCCCCCCGGAGGCGCGGAAGTTTTCAGCTTTACAATCCCTGTCGAATTGGCGCCTCCTACCACGCTCGATGGACTAAGGGTAAGGCTCAGGATGCTGTCTACCTCAATCTTTAGCGATTCAGACGCTGTTGAATTGCCGTCTGTGACCTCAACGGTGACTGTACTGGTCAAAGTAGGCTGCTTAGCCGTTATCTCGAATTTTGCACTCGTGGCGCCTGCCAAGACAAGGACGCTCGATGGAACACTAACCAAGTTGGTATTTGTTGTCGAGATCTTTACAAGCCAACCGCCGGTAGGCGCGTCCGACTTAAGGGTAACCGTCCCAACAGAAGTGCCGTTTACTCCGACCGTGCTCGGAGTTAGTTTCAGACTCGAGATACGGTCTCCTGCAATCGTGAGCGTCGCATTTGAGGAGGAGGTCGCATCCGTGGCAGTAATCGTACACTTAGCGGCGGTAGATGTCGCCTTTCCGGTGATCGTAAAAGACGCGGTAGTCGCCCCAGCCGATACGGTGACATTTGACGGCATGTTCACCAGACTTGGGGCGCTTGCGGACAACTTCACCACCCATCCGCCCGCTGGCGCTGCAGATTTTAGGGTTACTGTCCCGGTCGAGGCGCCGCCACTTCCGACGGTTGTCGGGCTCAAGCTCAAGTGGGACACTGCATCCGAGTGAACCGTCAACGATGCCACTGCGGCAGTCTGGCCATCGTGTGCTTGGATATTCGAGGTAATCGTCGTCGCAGTTGGATTCGTTGAAACCTGGAAATTCGCACTTGTTGCCCCGGCTGGGATCGTCACGGTTGAGGGTACGGTTACGACGCTTGTGTCGGAACTCAGGTGGACGAGCCAGCCACCGGCTGGTGCAGCCACCATCAGCGAGATCGTTCCCGTTGCACCGTTTCCTTCGTCGACAGAATTTGGATTTACACTTAGACTTGTGATACCCTCACCATTTACCGATAGCGTCGCAGTTTTGGTCGCATAGCCATCTGACGCTGAGAACCTAAACGTATAGTTGAGCGCTTCAGGCAAGACGGAGATGGCGAATGTCGCGCTACTAGCACCCTCCGGCACACTTACCGTTCTGGGAAATTTTAGGTAAGAGTAACTATTCAGGGTCACTTGCCAACCACCGATCGGCGCTGCCCCCTCCAGAAAAACCGTTCCGGTAGAAGTGCCGCCGGCGGTTACAGTTGACGGACTCAGGGTCAAATTGGAAACATGGTATCCCGTCACGCTTAGGTAAGCACCCTGACTTGAAGAACCAAGCGTGGCCGAAATCAGGGCGGAATAATCACTTGGACTCTTCGAAGTCGTGATTGTGAAAGTTATACTGCTCGCCCCAGCAGGGATCGTACAGGTTGCTGGAACGCTAACGAGCGACGGCTGTTGACATGTTAGTGACACGACAACACCACCCGCCCCAGCCGGACCGATCAAGGTAACCAATCCTGTCGCAGAAGAGCCACCAGCAACCGTGGTTGGTGAGACCATGACGCTTAAGACCCCTTCGGCAGCAGGAGTTATAGACAAGGTTGCTGACTTTGAGACAGTCCCAATGGTAGCCGTGACCGTTCCTATATTGCTGACCAACGTGGGTATCGTACCGACTGAAAACGTTACTGACGACTGCCCTGAGGGAACTGTGACCGACGCAGGCACAGTGATCTCCGAACTGCTGGTACTAAGCGAGGTGACAAATCCCGACGGTCCGGTAGGTCCGCTCAATGTTACAAGGCCCTGCGAACTGCTTCCCGCGACAACCGTTGCAGGATTAAGAGTAACCGAGACCAGTGATGCCGGAGAGACCGTAAGGAAAGCGGACTGGGACCCGTTAGCATTTCCAACCGTGATTGTCACGACCCTTTGAGTGTCAACCGCGATTGTTTTCACCGTAAATGATGCCGTCGTGGCCCCGGCTGCAATGGCTAGTTTTGCAGGCACGGTCGTGCTTGGATCGCTCGATGTAATGTCGACGACAGCGCCCCCTACCGGAGCAGGTGGCGAGAGTACCAAGGTGGCCGTAGACGCGTTTCCCCCTTCAACTGCTGAGGGATTCAAAGTGAGATTGGCTATACCAGCGGAGGGAGTTATCGTAAGAGTTGCCGACCTAGAAGTGCTGCCCAGGGAAGCAGATATCACAGCGGAACCGCTTACTGTACTGGACGTAGTTGAGACTGAGAACTTAACCGAAGACTGTCCACTAGGCACCAGGACGGAAGTTGGAACGGAAGCATCTGTGCTGCTGCTGGCCAGGGCCTCGACTACACCGCCATTTGGAGCAACTCCACTCAGTCCAACGACGCTGGAGGAGCTGTTTCCACTCACAACCGTCGCTGGATTGAGGCTGATCGAAACCAAGGTAGCCGGTGTAATTGTCAGAGTTGCTGACTGGGAAGCATTACCGCTTCCAGCTGTTATCGTGACAAGCGTTGGAATATAAACACCTACGGTGCTCACGGTGAAAGTTGCGACCGTCGCCCCCGCAGCAACGGTAACGGCTGCAGGCACACTCGCGGTCGGATCGCTGGATGATAGGCTAATCACCGTTCCGCCCACCGAAGCAGGTTCCGAAAGCGTTAATGTACCCGTCGCGGAGTTTCCGCCTTGAATGCTTGTTGGATTTAACGTGAGACTGCTTACCGTGTATGGCGCCACGACCAGGGAAGCCGAAGCGGTCGCTCCACCAGTCGAAGCGGTAATGACAGCAGTCGTGTTGACAGCGACTGACGTCGTAGCGACCATAAACGTCGCCTGAGTGGCTCCAGCGAGAACCGTTACCGAACTTGGAACCGTCGCGCAACCAGCGTTGCTATTGAGCAGGACGATGACATTTCCAGGGGGGGCTGGTTGAGACAGGGTTACGGTCCCACTAGAACCTGTTCCCCCGACAACTATTGTTGGCTTGAGGGCCATGCTACTCACAGAATCGCTGCTGTAATACGGATTGAGTGCAACCGCGATCGTTCCATCGAGTGCCCCGTAAGCCAATTGACTATCCAGAGGAGATACGGCAAGACAGCTTAGGTATCCCACATTGTAAGTGCTCATCAAGCTAAAGGTTGCCATGCTGAAGACTTCAACTCCATCCGGAGTATTCTCAAAAGTCGAATTCCAGGGCGCACCGACAAATAGAGCGTTTCCATCTGGAGAGAAGACGACAGGAGAAACATAAACTATGTTTGGAGCCGACTTTGGAGATGCGAGACCGCTACCTGAAGTCGCGTCCCAGATTTCCAATGTTACGTTTGTGTTGCCGGGTCCACCACCGTCAGCGAGCTTAGTGCCATCGGGAGAAAAAGCAACCGAGCCAACCACTCTCGTCGCGGTTGGGAGTTGGTAGACCCATTCCTTTGAATTGGACTGCCACCACAATGTTGGACACACATCCTCTTGAATAGGAGGATTCACAATCGTGTCCGTAATGCGACGAACTTTTACTCGCGAGTTCAAGCTGGATCTTTGCCAGAA
>Ga0302140_10012679_pt1 | contig 10325 bp, 8 predicted proteins | sample I_Bog_E1_1_FD_202095 | JGI IMG/M metagenome (GOLD analysis project Ga0302140, IMG submission 202095) | Peat permafrost microbial communities from Stordalen Mire near Abisko, Sweden - I_Bog_E1_1 | ecosystem: Environmental > Terrestrial > Soil > Wetlands > Peat | place: Sweden: Abisko, Stordalen...
CTGATAGAAAGCCTTCTGAAACTGAAGTCGTGCCATGATAAGAACAGATTGAGAAATTGAAGAACCCGAAGGCGGTCGACTGGCTTTTGTGCTCTCCCACTCATCGAGCAAGAAACGCTCGATGAATGGGGCACGGTGCATCGGTGGGGACACTCGCAGTTGCATGCGCTGCGGGTCCGTAACGCCGGTGCAGGACTAAAAGAAACCGAATGTCCCGATGGCGGATGGTCGGCATTTGTGCTGTCCCGCCTTTGCCCCAGAAGTTACAAGAAGCGGGTCCTTCGACTCCGCTCCGCTACGTTCAGGATGAGAACTATATCATAAATAACTAGAAATAAAGCACATAATTTTCTATAATGTTCCATACAAAGTATGCACAGCCACGAAGAATCAATGGCTTGCAGGAATAATCTACACGGAAACTGCACAGAACGGAATAAAACGCAGGAGGCAATATGGCGTTTGTTACCGAGAAAGAAGAGCTGAAACCCGGCCTGATTCTCTTTAGGCGTGGCGACGTGGATCATCGCATGTGGTATTGCCGCATGAAGATGCCGAAGGCCGACCGCTATAAGACGGTTTCGCTCAAAACATCGGACAAAGAAGCGGCGCGGGAACGCGCCTTCGATCAAGACGCAGACGTTCGGTTCCGCATCAAGCATGATGTTCCTGTGTTCAATCGCCCCTTCCGTGACGTGGCGCACGAGTATCTGTTGACGCAGGAGGCGCGAGCGAAGCGTGGGGAGATCAGCGCAGCGCGGCCCAAGAAACTCCGCGCTGTCATCGAGGGCACGTTAGACAGGTACGCAGGTTCCACTCAGGTCCATCTTATCGGTGACGAACGATGGGGCAGCTATCCCGCATGGCGGCGGGAGAATGGAGCGGGACGCCACAAGCGCAATGGCGTTCGGGAAGTTACCGCCGACGTAGCGCAGTCTTTCGCGGACCATGAATCCGCGCGCCGCACTAAGGTTCAACAGACCCTGGGCATCAGGGTCTTGAAACCGATTGCCGTTCAACTGCAGGATGTTCACGCTGTTCCCTTTATCAGCGATTCCACCATTCGCTTCGAGATGTCCATCTTCGGGGCGATCATGAACTATGCGGTAAAGAAACGCTATGTCCCCGCAAGCCAGCGTTTCGACGAGCGCCCGAAGCTCAAGACGATGCGGCGTGACGAGTTCACGCTGGAGGAGTACCGCAAACTCCACACGGTCGGGCGCAAGTGGATTGGCGCGGCCGATAAGCCGTCAAGCGTTTGGTATCGCACCGTCACTTACAACTTGATTCTGATTGCCTGCAATACCGGCATGAGGCCAGCGGAGATGAAGAATCTCCGCTGGCGCGACATCATGCATGCAAAAGACCGTGAGGGGCGCGAGATCGTTGTCCTGTTCGTGCAGGGTAAGGGCAAATCGCGCAAGCTGGTTGCGCCCAAGAGCGTTGGAGATTATCTGGAACGCATCCGTGCAATTTCCAAAGCCACGGAACCGGACGACAGAGTATTTACCAACATCACAGGCAAGCCCGCAATAACTCTTTACAGCTCGTTGATTGCCAATCTTCTGAACGAGGCGCATCTGCGCGAAGGAACGCAGGGCGTTCCGCGCTCGACGTATTGCTTCCGGCATACCTACGCCACACTCCGATTGCAGGAAGGTGTGGACGTGTATTTCCTTGCCGAGCAGATGGGAACTTCCGTGCATATGATTGAGCAGCACTACGGGCATGTGAACACGATCAAGCACGCCGACCGCGTGTTACAGGGCATGGCGGGTTGGGAGTTGCCGCACCCGGAGTCGGTCGATACCAGGGCCAAAGCGTCGAAGGCGGCAGCGACCCGCGATCAGTCCAAGAGAGGTCAGCGCAATAGGCCGCGCTGACCATGAACCTCCCGAAGCCGTCTTTGGCCGGAGCCGCTGGCGGAGGCTGGCGCAGGGAGGTAATCGTCTGAATGTCCGGCCCGGACGCTCCCACTTACGGTTCTGATTTGCCGCTGCCCCGCTGGGGCGTTCTTAGCGGCAAATCCCAGCGCACGAGCCGCCGCTGGCGGCTGTACTTCGTGCAGCTTCATAGTCAGAAATTTGTTGCATTTGTCTGACATAGAGCTATACTGGGTTAGTCAGAAGTTTGTTGCATTTTTCTGACATGAGGTTACCCCATGCCCACTCCGGCATCGAGCATTCCAGCGGCCATCCGGGATCGCATCTCCGCCCCGGCGCAGCCGCGCGTCTGGACCCCGGAAGACTTTGCAGACCTGGGGCCGCGCACCGCAGTCGATCAGGCCCTCCATCGGTTGGTTGCTTCCCGCAACCTGCGGAGGATTGCGCGCGGATTCTACGACACCCCCCAGGACAACCGGCTCACCGGAAAGCCCACCTATCCCAATCCGCGCGACGTGATCGACGCGCTGGCCCGCAAAGGCAAAGTCCGAGTGGTGGTCGATGGCCTCACCGCCGCCAACGACCTCGGACTAACCGACGCTGTTCCGGCGCGCATCGGCGTGCTCACCGATGGCCGCCTGCGGCCCATCACACTCGGCAACCTGACGCTCGATTTCCGGGCCGCCGCACCCAGTCGCCTTTATTGGGCGGGTCGTCCTGCCATGCGTTTCGTGCAGGCGCTCCATTGGCTGCGTGACATGCTTCCGTCCGACGACGGAAGCCTACGCAAGCGCCTTGTCTCCATTCTTAAAGACCCCGATCATGGACAGGCCATTCAGGACGATTTGCGCAGCGGCCTGTCGGCGCTGCCGGAGTGGATGCGAATGATCGTGCGCGACCTGCTGCGGGAGGCGAACGCTGAAGCGCCGCCAGCGGTAGAGAAGCGGAAGCCTTTGAGACGTGCGTCCGCGCCGGCCCCTATCATCAAGAGTGCGAGGAGTTCGAACAGTCGATGACCGAAGGTTTTCAAACCATACTGGCGGCGAGCGACGAGGAGCGCCGCGACCTCTTTGTTGGCGCTGCCGACCGGCTCCGCACCAACGAGCAGAACATCGAAAAAGACTTCTGGGTTTGCTGGACGCTTGATGCGCTTTTCAACGAATTGGAGGTTGGTGGGCCTCGCCTGCTCTTCAAGGGTGGAACTTCACTGTCGAAGGGCTACGGTTTGATTGAGCGCTTCTCCGAAGACATCGACATCACCGTCTTCCGCGAGGACATCGGTCAGCCCGCGACCGTCGAAGAGTTGGAAGCTCTGAGCGGCAAGAAGCGTACCGCCCGCTTGGAGGCCATCAAAGCCGCCTGCCAAGAGTACATTCAAGCGCCGATGCTGGAACGGTTGAGCGCGCTGCTGCGGCAGACGCTCCACACCGCAAATCTAAACGCGGATCGGGCACGCGTAGAAGCCGATCCTCAGGACCCCGACGGCCAGAGCTTGCTTCTCTGGTATCCCACCGGGACGGCAGAGGGCAATGCGTATATTCGTCGCGCCATCAAGATCGAATCGGGCGCGAAGTCTGCCCTCGACCCTCATGCTCCCGTCGTCGTAAAGCCGTACATTGCGGACGACCTTCCAAATCTCGACCTAGCCGTCGGCAATGTGACGACCGTTGACCCGAGCCGCACCTTTTGGGACAAGATTGTTATTCTGCATGGCCTTCGCCGATGGTGGGATCGGCGTGCCGAGTTGAGGGGAGGAGGGCAGCGCGTCTCACGGCATTACTACGATGTCTACCGTCTCCTCGCGTCGGAGACAGGCCGAAAGGCAACGGAAGATGCAGAGATGGCCGAGGACTGCGTGCGCCATGCGCGGATGTTTTTCAACCGGCCCGATCTTGACCTGGCCTCCGCCGTTCCCGGCAGCTTCGCTCTGACTCCGCACGACGGGATGCTCGCCGATTTACGGCGGGACTATGAAGCCATGTCTGGCATGATCTTCGGCCCAATACCCAACGTCGATGATGTGATTGCGGCCATCGCAGAGCTGGAGCAACGAATCAACCGGGAACATTAAACCGCCGTCAAGTTGAGACAGTCGCCAAGCTGATGAGCGCCCCACGAGAAAAGGGCCATTGGGAAGCGATCCGTCGAAGCTGTTATCCTTTCGGCGAGAACGCGGGTCGGACGACGGGACGGGATGCCGGGATGCAGGTTCGGTCTACAGCCTTAGCGTTTCGATTGTGATTCGAATGCGAATTCAAGGAGGAAGACAAATCTATGAAGAGACTTATCATGTTCTGCTTGGCGATGATGATGTCATTTTCGACTGCTTTTGCCGTAGGCGAATCAGATCAGGTATTCCGAGACTTGGAGGGTCAAATTTCTCATGCCGTCATGATTGGTGATGTCAAGGCGATGAACAACCTCTTAGCAACGAATTATGAGAGTGTGGGATTTTCAGGGCAGGTACGGTCAAAGGCAGAAGTCATGGCTGCCTACTCAGGAGGAAACCTCGCAATTAGTGATGCTCACGAAGACAAGACCACTGTCCGTCAGTTCGGAGACACAGCGATTATTATCGGGGTTCTAACCCTCACAGGAAAAGATGGGTCTACCGACATCAGTGGTCACTACACATTCACACGAGTTTACAAGCGTACCAATGGAAAGTGGCAGGCCATCTCGTTCCAGGCAACGCCAACGAAATAACATCAGCTAAGACTCTTGGTATGGAGGAGCCATCTACTTGTCCAACTCTCGACTGAGAATCAGGCGAAGGACTTCACTGGTTCCCTCGCCAATCGTGCATAGTTTTGCGTCCCGATAAAACTTCTCGGGTCTGCCTCCAGCCACATACCCGTTCCCGCCGTGAATCTGCAAGGATAGGTCAGCGACCCGAACAGCCGCCTCAGAGGTGACTAGCTTGGCGAGTGCAGCAGCCGTTGCAAAGTCTTCACCGCGTTCACAATGACTGATCGCCTTTTCCAGCAGTGCGCGTCCGCTCTCAATCGCTATGCTCATATCGACGAGCAGTTCTCGGACAGCAGGGAGTTCGATAAGCCGTTTGTTGAACTGCTTTCTGACTCTTGCATAAGCGAGCGCATCTTCATACGCTCCACGAGCGACACCCAGCGACAGGGCTGCTATGGAAAGCCTCCCGCCGTCCAATACCGTCAGGGCGTCTGCCAGCCCGTGACCCTCAGCTCCGAGTAAGGCACTCCTCGACACCTGACAATCCTTGAGGGAAACGGTGTAGGTCTCCGATGCTCGCATCCCCATCGTATGTATTCGCTCGCCAACCACGCGCCCTGCATTGTCGGCAGTGACGATGAAGGCGGTAATCCCTTTGCGGGTTCCATCGACGTTTGCGAGGACGACGTTCACATGGGAAGTTCTCGCATTGGTGGTGAACCGCTTCTCGCCTACTAGAGCCCAACCGGTTTCGGTCCGCGTGGCGCTGGTTTCGACTGCCGCAGCGTCGGAACCAGCCTCCGCTTCACTCAGCGACCAGCTTCCCAGCCACTCACCCGAAGCGAGGTGCGGCAGGTACGCGGCTTTCTGAGGCTCGCTGCCACAGAGGAAGATGTGATTCGTACAGAGCGAATTGTGAGCTGCTACCAGCAAGGCGAGACTTGGGTCAGCAGTCGCCAATTCCTCAATGAGGAAGCAATACTCGGTGTACGTCCATCCCGAACCGCCATAGCCCAGCGGCACAAGGCATCCAAAGAAACCCGCCTCGCCGAACGCGCGAAAAATTGACGGCGAAAACTCCTCGTCCCGATCCCAGGACAGTGCATTTGGCCTCACTTCATCACGGCAGAAGGAGCGAACCACATCTTTCTCAAACGACTTGCTCAAAGCCAAAGACCTCCAAAGACGCAGTAAGGATCAACCCTGAGATTATTTCTGAGGCATGGGCCAATAAACGTAGTGCATCCGCTCGTCCACGTCGATGATTTGCCATCCATCTCCGGTGTGAGCGCGGAATGCACGGGTGTTGTCCTTCGGTATCGTGGCGAAAAGGAAGTCATAGCGTCCGGTCAGATGTTCAACCAAACGAGCCAATAACATTTGGCGGATACCTCTCCCCTGAAGACTGCTGTCGAGAAGTGCTTGGGAGCCGAGGACCACCTTCGCGCTGCTCGGTAGCAGACTGTTTTCGCTCCGTTCTCAAAGCAGAGAGCGGTGAATGAAGAGGCTTCGGATTGGGATGAATCCCAGTGGATTGAGTGACGCGCGTATGTTGACCATCTCCAAATCGTTGTCGGCGGGACAGGCGCGAACGTATCACTCCCGCGAGTTCACCTCTGAAAAGCAGAACTACTGGAGCCGTGACCAACAGGCCCATAGTGAATGGCAGGGCAGGCTTGCGCAGGAGTGGGGTCTGCAAGGCGAAGTTGGCTCCGAACACTTCGCCCGTCTGAGCGAAGGCCAGCATCCTGAGAGCGGCGTGCAACTCGTCAAACACCAGCCCGCCAGAACCTACGAAAACGAATACGGCAAAGAGATCACCAGCGTAGAACACCGTGCCGGTTGGGATGCCACCTTCTCCGCGCCGAAGTCCGTCTCGCTCACCGCCCTTGTGGGCGGTGATGAGCGTGTGCGAGAGGCGCACCGAGAAAGCGTCCGCGTCGCTCTTGGAGAACTGGAACGATACACGCAGGCGCGTATCGGCAACATCCATGCACCGGAGACGACGGGCAAGTTCATCGCGGCGACCTTCGAGCATGACACCGCCCGCCCGGTCGAGGGCTATGCCGCGCCACAGCTCCACACTCATGCTGTCATCTTCAATGTGACCGAACGCGAGAACGGCCAGACCCGCGCTCTTCAGGAGCGCAGCCTCTTCCAATCGCAGCAGTATGCGACCGGCGTATACCGTTCTGAGCTTGCCATGCGATTGCATGGCTTGGGCTACGAGATCGAACGCGGCAAGCATGGTCAGCCGGAGATCAAGGGCTACACACAGGAGTATCTCGACGCATCGAGTCCACGCCGTGAACAGATCGAAGAGCACTTGCAGGAGATCGGAAGAGACGGCGCTGGCGCGGCGCAGGTCGCGGCCCATCGCACGCGGGACAGCAAGGGATTGCTTTCGCCGGAAGAAGTGTTGCAACGGCACCGTGAACTAGCCGCACAGTTCGGCCATCAGGCGGACCGTGTTGTCGCGCAGGCGCGTGAACACGCTCAACAGAATATTCAACAGCCTGAGAAAACAGTGCAGCAGTCCGTGACGTACTCGCGAAATCACGTCTTCGAGCGTGCGACGGTGCAGGATGAGCGAGCCATCCTACAAGCAGCGATGGACCGCAGCATGGGGCAGGCTACCTATAGCCAGGTGAGGTATGAGTTTGAGCAGCGGGTGATGCGAGGCGAGTTCCGCGCAGTTGAACAGACGGATGGCCGCGCCGCGCCACAGTACACGACCGCCGAGATGATTCGCATGGAGAAGGAGATCGTCGGCCAGATGCAGCGAGGCAATGAGCGCGGCTATGGCGATCCAATGCTCGTATCGCCTTACGAGCGGATTGCGACGGAAGACCGGCATCCAGAGTTGAGTCCGGCGCAACGCAGCGCAGTGAATGACATATTTTTGAGCCGCGAGAAGATTGTTGGATTGGATGGAGTCGCCGGCGGCGGTAAGACAACGACGCTGGCAGTGGTTCGTGAAGGTGCGGAGTCGCAGGGGTACACGGTCGAAGGATTCGCGCCGACATCCCGCGCGGCTTATAAGCTCGGCGAAGCCGGTATCGAGACTTCAACGCTTCAGCGTCACCTTGCCCGAGGACAACAGCCGGACACCGGAGAGAAGCGATTGTATGTACTCGATGAGTCGTCACTGGCCTCCACTCGGCAAATGTACGAATTTGTAGAACGGCTCTATCCCAATGACCGCGTTCTGCTGGTAGGCGACACGCGCCAGCATGAGGCTGTCGAAGCAGGCCGTCCCTTCGCGCAGCTTCAGGAAGCGGGAATGCGGACGGTGAAGTTGGATGAGATCGTGCGGCAGCGCGACCCGGAGTTGAAGCAGGCCGTCGAACAGTTGGCTCACGGGCAGGTTGGAGCCGCAGTCGAAAGTCTCGACCGGCAGGGCCGCGTGCATGAGGTGAAAGGCCATGAGGAACGCATCTCGGCCATTGCACACGAGTATGCCAAGTCTCCTGAAAGTACGTTGGTAGTTTCGCCCGACAACCGTTCACGCGCGGAGATCAATCAGAAAATTCATGATGAGCTGCAATCGCGTGGCGTTGTGAGCCGCGAAGAACACTCCGTGCAGGCGCTCGTTCCGCGCCAGGAGATGACCGGCGCAGACCGTGGTTGGGCGCAGCAGTATCAAGCGAACGACATCGTGCGCTACTCGCGCAGCTCGCAGGAGACCGGCATTCAGAAAGATGAATATACGCGGGTCGTCTCAGTGAATGCCCAGGAAAATACGCTGACTGTTCTGCGGACGAATGGGGAACAGACAACCTACGATCCGCGCCGCCAGATGGGTGTCTCAGTTTACCGCGAGCAGGAGAAGGCATTTTCTGTGGGCGACCGCATCCAGTTCACCGCGCCCAACAATGAGATGAAAATTGCCAATCGTGAATTGGGAACAGTGGAAGGTATTGCGCAGGATGGCACGATGCGATTGAAACTGGACAATGAACGCAGCATGAGCTTCGATCCGCAGCGGCATCCTCATCTGGATCACGGCTACGCCGTGACCAGTTACTCCAGTCAGGGGCAGACTGCGGACCGTGTGCTCATTCATATAGATACGGAGCTCGGCGCGAAGGACCTGCTCAACAACCGCATGGCCTATGTCTCCGTCTCACGCGGCGCTCACGACGCTCAGATTTTCACCAATGACCGCGAAAAGCTGCCCGTTGCGTTGGGACATGATGTGTCACAACAAAGCGCCCATGCGCCGCAGGTAGGCGTCGAAAAGGGCGTCTCACCGCAACAAGACTTAGGTGAAAAGATGAAACCGCAATCTGTGCCAGAGCAGGAAATTTCGCACGGCTTCTCCATCGGCTAAATAATGTAAGTAGAGAGCGTAGATGTTTTGCGGAGGAAGTTTCCTCCGCGCTGCGACCGCGTTCGCGTTCTCCGCTACCACCTCTGCGGGAGTTTCCCTCCCGCAACGCCCACCCTACAAATCCTGTGCGCTGACGCGCACGAATAAGGAAACCAGACCTTCCTAAGGGGTCTCCCCTCGCGCTCTGCAAGGCCATTTGCCCTTCGGGTTTTGGCTCCCCCACGCTATGCGCGGTCCCCCCAAAAAGCTCCGCTCAAAGACCTTTCCGTTTGCTACCCCCGCCTTCGCCAGGTGGCGTTCGGCATGTACATGCCGCGTTTCAACGCGGACGTGCAAATGCAAAAGGAGATAACACCATGAGCAGCGCAGCCAACACAAACAACGTCGCCACCATCAGCAAGAAGCCCTCCACCAAACAGGAAATCATCGCCGCCAACATTAAGCTGCTGATTGAGCAGTTGGAGGCCGGACACTCCGAAGCCCTCACCAACTACTTAACCGCCATGAGCCGTTTTCACAGATATTCCTTCGGGAACGTGTTGGAGATTTCGCGGCAAATGCCCGTAGCCACCAAAGTAGCGGGGTTCTGGACATGGAAGAACTTGGGCCGTTCTGTGAAGGCCGGACAGAAAGGCATCCGCATCCTTGCTCCCATCGTTGGCGTTCGCCGCAAAAAGGACGAAGAAGCCAACAAGGACATTACCAAACAGAATGAGCGCGTCTTGCTTGGATTCCGCAATGCCTATGTCTTCGACGTGTCGCAGACCGACGGCATAGAACTTCCCAATCTTCAGGAAGTGAGCGGCGACCCCGGAGAGAACATCGACCGTCTGGCCGCGTTCGTGAAGTCCAAGGGCATTCAGCTTGTCTATAACGCCAACATCGCTCCCGCACTTGGCATGAGCTACGGCGGACGCATCGCGATTCTTCCCGGTCAGTCGAAGGCCGAAACCTTCAGCACGTTAGTCCATGAAACGGCGCACGAACTCTTACATAAAGCCGAACGCCGCACGGCCACCACGAAGACCGTGCGCGAGACGGAAGCGGAGGCGGTGGCGTTTGTTGTCGGCAAAGCCGTTGGTTTGGTCAACGAAGATGCCAGCGCGTCGTATATCCAGCTTTACCATGGCAACGCTTCACTGTTGGCCGAATCGCTCGAAGTGATTCAGCAGACCGCCGCCGTCATCCTTGCCGCACTGGAACCGCCCATCCCCGAGGACGTAACCAGCGAGGAACTGGAGGCAGTTGCGGCATGAAATCATGCTCTCAGCCATGTAAGAATCGGACGACGCTGAATCGGCATAGGGGGGAGCCTCGCGGCTCCTCCCCTGCCACACCACCGGACAAGCGGGTCCGCATCCGGCGGTTCGGATGGATTGAGCTATGGTCCCGCGAACAGCCTTGGAAGTCCTAGCGAGTCG
>Ga0302140_10012680_pt1 | contig 10325 bp, 9 predicted proteins | sample I_Bog_E1_1_FD_202095 | JGI IMG/M metagenome (GOLD analysis project Ga0302140, IMG submission 202095) | Peat permafrost microbial communities from Stordalen Mire near Abisko, Sweden - I_Bog_E1_1 | ecosystem: Environmental > Terrestrial > Soil > Wetlands > Peat | place: Sweden: Abisko, Stordalen...
CCAAATGGGTAACAGGCTCCCGGAAATGTATGCCCGTGTGCATCGGTTCCAATCATGGGATTTACGTTGGCCAGAAGATTTCTATTCTGTTGGGCGGATGTGCCCAGTGAAAAAATACAGATAATAGAAAGCAAAAAGGGGTGCTTTATTTTTTTCAAGATAGCAGGGTGTTTGTTGGAGCGAAAATAAGAATAAATATAAATGTTAACAAAAGAATATTGCAACTTGGTAAATTGTTTAGTGTATTTGAAAGGTGTAATTTATATAACTTTTTACCATAGTTATGTAAGGTATTTTACTAAATAAGGCCGCACCTTTGTACTTTAATTATTCAATAATCCTTTAAAATATAAAATATGGAATCATCGAACAACACCGGAAAAGTAATAGGGGCATTATTATTGGGAGCCGCTGTAGGCGGAGCCTTAGGAATTCTTTTCGCTCCGGATAAAGGCAGCAGGACAAGGAGAAAAATTATGGATAAAGGCGACGACCTTACAGATAATATGCAGGAAAAATTCAATGACTTTATGGACGAAGTAAAAAATGAAATTGAAACTGTTAAAGCGAAGGCTAACGATTTTATGAAAGATGGATCAGCTAAAGCCGATAAGCATAAAGTAACCTGATTTTCAGTTAGAAATAATATTCTGAAATGTGTAATTTAATTACACAAGCAGATATGTATTGCTTTGTTTTTAATAAAATTAAATAAATGGAAACTACGCCAAGCTTAATAGAACCTCTTTTAGATAGAGCCGAAAAATACAGTAAAACAACGCTTGAATTAATAAAGCTAAAAGCGTTGGATAAATCAGCAGATGTTACTTCCAGGCTAATTTCCCGCTTATCCTTGGCAATTGTTGTTTCTATCTTTACCATTACTTTGAATATTGCAGTAGCCCTTTGGCTTGGTACTTTGCTTGGGGCAAACTATTACGGATTTTTTATTATTGCTTCATTCTATGGTGTTATATGTATTGTTTTGTATTTCATCCATCCGCTTATTAAGGTTCGCATAAACAATCTTATTATTGAGCAAATACTCAATTGATAATTTATGCAAAAAATAACAAATATTGCGGAACTAAAAAGCGCTATTCAACATTTAGAATACAGTCGTGCAAACGAATTGGTTTTGTTAAAAAACGAATTACTCGATACTTGCGAAAGCCTGAAACCCATTAATATTATTAAAAGCACACTTAAGGAAGTATACACAGCTCCCGATTTGAAAGCAACTATTTTAAAGACTGTTATCAGTATTACAACAGGATTTGTTGCCCGAAAAATCTTCATTAACAAAAGCCCAAATATGATAACTAAATTTTTGGGATTTATTATGGAAAAGGCGGGGTCTAACTATTAATCTGCACTCTATTAGTGACCATCATGAAAAAAATTGATGACATTCCTTCCCAGAAAATAGAGAAAGGCTACACGTTGAATCACTTCCTCATTTTTTATCTTGGCGTTTTTATCTGTCTTGCTATTTTAGTAGTGGTGAGCGAACAATTCTTCTGATCATTTATGTAGAAAACTGCAATCTATGACTAATGCAATTTTTCCTCAGCGCTATTTGCCATGTGTATACTACTGCATTAAAGTAAGCCTAAAATAACCCGACATCATTCCATAGTAGCAAAGTCAATGACTTTTTAGAAAACCACTTTTTCATGCACTATTTTTGTGGTATGAAAAACAAAACAAATTTTCTGCCGGTAATTTTAGGTCGTCTTTTTGCCTCGTTTATTATTAATTTATATTATTTAATAATAAAGAGCGAATCGCAAATAAATGCAAAAATACATTTTTCAAATCTTTGCATAACACTTATGGGTTCTACGTTTCAGCCCTAATAACTGCCAAACTCCATCTTTTTCTCTTGCCTCAAATTTGCGGTTTTTTTCATCGTTTTGCGACTAATCATTGCGACTTTAAATTAGTATTGATATTTGCTATCATTAAACTTATTAACAACAAAACGACTATGAAAAACACTTTAATATATAAACATAAAACTAGTTTTGGAACGGTATTTCTAAAAAGCCGTAAAAATGGCTCAAACCCCGAAAGCCTGTACTTGGAAATTTATTTAAAATCGACCCAAAAAAGACATTTGGAATTTTTAGGTTTGCTTTTTACTGGAAATGAATTAACAGACGCGAAAATTAAACAAGAAGCGATTGGCAAGTGTATTAACTTTGTATTTACTGAAAAGAAATCTGAAGATCAGACATTTACTGGATTTTGTGCTGAACAAATCTCGAAGATTGACAAGGTTCAAAGCCGTCTTAACCCGTTGGCTGCAATAAAAAAGCTGCATCAATTTGCCAAAACAGATACCATTCACTTTAGACAAATAAATGAGAGGTTTTTATTGGATTTTAGGGAATGGCTTTTAAAAACAGCTACCTGTAAATACGGGGGTAAAGCAATGAAACAAAACACGATCGATCAGTATTTCAAATTTGTTAAGCGTTCTGCCAATCGTGCTCAAAGAAAGGGGTTTATCTCGCAAAATTCGTACTCATCTATCGATATACCGATAATAGGTATGGTGGTAAATCCTCCTATATCTTTAACGGAAGACGAAATAATAAGTCTGCAAACAAAACCATACCCACAAAGGGAAATTTGTAAAGCTTTAATGTTTCAGTTTGCCTGTGGCCAACGTTGGGGAGATGTTAGAGATATGACTTGGGAACAAATATTATTTGAGGATGGACAATATAAGATTGTTTTAAAGCAAGAAAAAACGGATACTATTTTACCATCCTTTATAAGTAAGGATTTAATGAATTGGGTGGGAAAAGGAAAAGAACGAAAAGGCAAAATATTCCTTGACCTTCCTATAAGTCATAAAACTATCAGAGACCATTTGCAAAAATGGTGTTATACAGCGCACATATACAAAAAAGTAGGTACTCATACCATGCGCCGGACTTGTGCCACGCTCCTTTATAAAAAGGATGTTGAACTGCTTACCATCAGTAAAATACTTGGACACAAAAGCACTGAAATGACCAGGCGGTATATTGGCATTGATGAAAAGGATATAAAGAAGGGATTAGATAAGTTGAAAGAGATAACGAACCGCTTTCATTTTGGAAAAGCTGCATAAAAGAGAAAAGAAAAGCCCCATAAAACTTGGGGCTTTTCTTTTAAAATAATCCTCATTTCCATAGAACCCTTTTTAAGGGTGTTTGATTTAATTTCTTACCAAGCTTATCTTTTAGGTTGAAGATATCCTCCTCATCAGTACATATAAAATGGAATGTCTGGTCTTTTTCACAAAGCTTTTTGTATTCACTTTCTTTTTCCGCTCTTTTTTTATTATAATTATCTTCGTCCATACCAAAATGTTCAATTATTATATTATTCCCTCTTAGATCATCAATTACAAAATCTGGTCTAAACTCCTTTTCTAGTGAAAGCGTAGGCTCATATTGAAAATTAACACCATTAGCAGATAAGAAGTAACAAATTAGCAGTTCGCTTTTCGACTTAACCTTCTGTGAATTGAAGTAAAACTTTCCTTCAAATTTTTCTTTAAACTCAATTTCCTTTTTGGTCTTTACGTAATCAATACTCTGTAACTTTCTTTTTCCCTCATTTTTTTCAATCCAATGAGGCTTGCAGAGTGTATGACCTTCAGGAATTTCAACACCACAAACTTCACATTTTGGTTTTTGCTTTTCTTTCTCTGTGCATTCCCAGCATAAATGGAACCAAGGCTTTTTAGGCTTTCCGCAATTAGGGCATATTGTTTTATCCATAAGATTTTCCTTTTTTGAATTGATATAAAAAATCAGCGTGAGCTAATTGCTTACTTGTATCTGAGGGATTCGACACCCTTACCTACAGAGTAAAGCAACGCCCACGCTTTGCGTGAGCGTTTGCAGAACTTCCAGTAGGTATTTGAATGTCGAATTTTCAGATACAGGATTTTTGCTAAACGCAAATTTGATATGTCGCTGTTTTTATTCTATAGTTTTGAATTAATAAGGCAAATGTAGAGAAAAAAGCCCCGTATTTCTACGAGGCTCTATTTATTAGGACTTAATGAATCTTAATGCAGCAGCTCTTTTGGCTTCGGTTGTAAGCTTTGTAAGCCGTTCATACTTAAATTCAAGTTGGTTGAGTGTATGAAAGGCTTTTAATAGGTTACTTACTCTTTCAGGATTAGCGATACATCTTTTACTTGCCTCGATTATTACATCTTTAACATCAAGTATTGTTACGAATGGAATAACAGAACCTTTAATATAAGGGTGGAATAGTTTTGCTTGCCAGGCTGCAAATGTTATCCAGTAAAACATCTCCATTTCATCGGGATTATCCGCAATGAAGGCAAAGCTGTTTACAAAGGGTTTTGGATGAGGCCTTCCGCTGTTCATACCTTTATTCAAGATGTAAAAGGTGTTTAATCCTACTTCTGCGGAACTACGGTAGGTTTTCAATGTGAACTGTTTCATGTTGCTTTTTGTTTTATGCAGACTGCGAGAATGCAGTACTGCGGTTATCCGCAAAGCATAAAGGCAGGGCGGTTCTGTCACCGGATTTCATGGCTGTTATCCGGGAAACCGGACTGTGGAATAAATTTATGCCGAGAAAATCCATTGTTACCCTCTGTATTTGGGCGGTAATAAAATAGTCTGTGAGGGAATGAAGTTAATGGAAGCTGAGCAATCCATTAGCGAATGGATGAACAGTCTATTTTAGACCGTTCCGAAGCTGAAGTATTTATCCGGCTCAGGCAAGGAATGACTATTGGAAAGCAGGCAATCTTTGACTGTGCCGGTTCAGCGAAGGAATAACAACGGAGGAATTGGAATAAGTTTATGCCGCAAAAGCCGGTTGACGGGTTCGGCTGTTTGCCCTGCCTTTAAATTTGTGGAGAATCGGAGTAATCTTTAGATGTGGGAATAGTCTTATTTCTCGATAACTAATTTTCCATTTCCAACCAAGTTTCCGCTTTCTTCTATAACCCTGTAAAAATAAACCCCGCTTGGCTGACTGATTAGGCTAATAGTATTGTTGCTTTGGTTTTGAGGGAGGGTTTCTGTAAATACTTTCTCTCCCAAAATATTGTAAATTTCTACATTACATGTTGCATTAACATTTGAAAGCGACAAAGTAAAAGTGCCATTACTTGGATTTGGGTATACCTTCACCTCTGCCTTGTTTGTGTTTGTTATTATATTATTTATCCCAAGCGTGGCATCACATTCTTTCCAACGAGCGACAAATGGAACAGCTCCAACATTCTCGTATGGATATATGGTATCACTTCCAAACACACCAATGGTTTCGGCCGTAGCTCCAAAATATACAAAATTTCCTGAAGTATCAGATGTTATTCCATTCCATTCATTTCCATTTCCACCACATATATTAATGGAAGCACATAAAACCTTCCCTGAAGAATCAAATTTCACAACAAAGCTGGGAATATCAATATTACTGGTGTCGTTTGCAGATAGAGTATCATTCCCAAAGCATATTTTACATAACCCTGGGCCTCCTCCTTGTCCGGACATAAAAATTTCCCCTCTTTTATCCGAAGAAAGAGCTGTCGGCCCCCAAGTATTATTATCCAAAACATGGGGTGCAATTGCCCATTTCATATTCCCATTTGAATCATATTTTACCAAAAAGATATTATCTTTTATTGTTACTAATGTATCATTTCCAAAAATCAAAGTATCCCAATAAAGGCCTGAAACATAAACGTTTCCAAAATTATCGGCTGCAATACCTCGCTGGTCTGCAAAGTTACGTGAACTTGGAATAATCCCTTGTTTTGCCCATTTCACATTTCCATTAGAGTCATATTTTACTATAAAAACATTCCCATCTAAAGTAGATGGGCATCTTAATTTAAATGAATCAAATGTTACACTATCATAAAAATCTCCTGCAACAAATACATCGTTCATAATATTCACTGCAACACCCTGTCCTCTTGAGCCGGAATGGCTATGTCCGACAGATTGTTTTGCCCATTTTACATTCCCGTTATTATCATATTTTACAAGAAAATTATAAATAGCACCATTAATTATACCTATTAGGGATTTTCCTCCAAAACTAACCGTATCAAAAAATACTCCATTGACATATGAATTTCCATTTTTATCTGTTGCTAAAGAATTTCCAACACCTCCACTATAATAACTTGGTATCTGAGGTTGTCTCGCCCAAACTACATTTCCAGAAGGATCGTATTTTACCAGGAAGTTGTCTTGGAAACCCGTTCCTTGGCTTGTTAATATATAAGATTCAAACGATATTTTATCCATAAAATTTGCCATAATATAGGCATTGCCTATTGCATCTGTGGAAACTACATACCCATTCGCGTTTGCCTGGTTACCATTTTGTGTAGATTGTTTTGCCCAAAGCACATTTCCATTCTGGTCAAACTTGGCTAAAAAAATATCATAATAAAGTGTCGAGCTATTTAGTAAAGTATAAGAACCAAATTTTATTGTATCATCTATCAATACTCCGGTATAAAAGCAATTCCCTGAATTATCGGCAGAAACCATATCCTGGCCCCTGCCTGTAGTTATCCAACCATTGTTTCCATGACTGGCCCATAACCAACTTCCATTCTGTGCATAAAGAAATGAAAAGTGAAAAGTGAAAAGTGAAAAGAAAATAACTAATCTTATCTGCTTTTTCATGGTATAGATATACTTAGCGAAAATATGAAATTATACTTTAGTTTTAATAAAAAAGCCCTTATGTTTTCGATAAGGGCTTTTTATAGGAGTCAAAAAATATTATTTCATAATGACGATTTTACCGAACTTAACAATATTATCATTGTCATATAACTGGTATATATATACCCCATTACTAAGGCTATAATTGGTAATATTCATTTTTCCTTCCGATTGATTCAACATATATTCTCCTACTTTCTCACCTAATGTATTATATAAGCAAACCTTACCTATATCACCTTGATTTAATTGGTACTCGATAGTAAAGCTGCCGTTGGATGGATTAGGATAAACAAAGTTATCGTTTTCTGTAGCGTTTATTGTGCTAATCCCTGTCCAATTTGCACAATAATTAGAATCTGTTGAAACACAAATATCATCTATATAATAGTAAGCAAGGGTATCATTTGATTTAAAAAATACCATTTTGCTTATGTTTGCGTCAGTAAAAAAATTACCAATAGCAAGGTATTTATAAACTGAATCTGCAATAAAAGAACCACTTATTGTTGTCCAATTTAAGGTATCAGAAATAATAGTATTAGTGTAAACTTGAGCATAATTATTAATAGGGGCAGGGGAATTAAAACTATATTGAACAGTTGAAAATAATGCTCCTATCTTATTAACGGCAGCATTTGTTCCTAAATTACTATCAATACTACATAAACTTACTTTAAAGGATACATAATATTTTGTGCCTTTTGCAAGCGGAGATAATAGTGTAGTGCCTACATCTTCTTTATCTTCAATCCCTCCGGCAGGAAAGTAAAAGTATCCTCCTCCATAAGCATTACCTGTGGCAGCATACTGGAATCCAGCGCTATTATAAGGAACCCCATAGCTAGAAGAATTGGCACATGAATTCAAATAATCTATACAAGTTCTATAAATACTCCATCCTGTGGCATATTGTATTTGGCAACCAGTATTATTTGGGCAAGAATCATAAATTTCAAAACTTGGATTATAAACGAGGTTTTGGGCCTTCAGAGGTGAAAGGAAAAAGGAGAAAGGGAAAAGTAATATGAGAAAGAGTTTTTTCAAAGTTTAATTGTTAATAATTAATTTTTGATTGAATGTTTGATTAGCTAGATTAATTGATAGAATGTAAATGCCGGAGGGTTGATCGATAAGGTCAATAGTATTGTCACCCTGAGTGGAACGAAGGATTTCTGTATAGACCTGCTGCCCCAATACACTATATACTGACAGAGATTGCTTCGTTCCCCGCAATGACGAAGAAACTAAATTGGATTGAGCATTAATAGGGTAGGTAATTAAAAGTTGGCAATTTATAATTAGTTAAATTAATAAAAGTCTTTTCATAAGGTAAATGTTTTTTTATATTAAGTTCTTGTTGCTATTCGATATTATTGAGAAAGCCTGGAGGTAGAATTATTTATAAATAATGCGGACCCGGTTGAAGTATGCATCAGTAATATATAAATTGCTTCTGCCATCTATTGCTATTCCTTGTGTATTGCCAATTTCCGCTGCCGTGGCGGATCCTCCATCACCGGCAACTCCATAAACTCCCGTCCCTGCTATAGTTGAAATAATGCCGTTGGTATTTACCGTACGAATACGGCTATTTTCCGCATCAGCAATGTATATGTTGCCCAATTTATCTAAAACAACAGCGGTAGGATTATATAACTCTGCTGCGTTAGCCGGGCCTCCATCGCCACTATATCCTCCATCATACGGAGCTCCAAAACCATTACCCGCCACTGTTGAAATAATACCACTTGTATCTATTTTACGAATGCGATTATTGCCGTAATCTGCAACATAGATATTTCTGAGGCCATCTGTGGCCACTCCATAAGGGCCAAGTAATGCCGCATCAATAGCCGGGCCTCCATCGCCTAACCCATTAACGCCTCGCCCGGCGATGGTTGAGATAATTCCCTGCGTATTCACTTTGCGAATACAAGCATTGCCATAATCGGCAATATAAACATTACCGGCAGCATCTACAGCTAATCCCTCGGGTAAATTTATTTCTGCATTTATAGCCGCCCCTCCGTCACCTGAATAACCTCCGATTCCATTTCCGGCAAAGGTTGAAATAGTGCCGGAAGTATTTACTAAACGAATATTATTATTACCATTGTCTGCAATATACACATTGCCTAAAGAATCCACGGCTATTCCGAAAGGACCAAAAAGTTCTGCCGTTTGTGCTGAACCTCCATCCCCGGAATATCCTTTACTTCCATTTCCGGCAAAGGTTGAAATAATGCCCTGGGTGTTAACCTTGCGGACACGAAAATTACCAAGATCAGAAATATAGATATTACCCAAACCATCTACTGCTACTCCAAAAGGATGATATAGTTCTGCTTTAGTAGCCTGTCCTCCGTCACCGGAATATCCGCCTCTACCAGCTGAGTCATACCCATTACCGGCATATGTGTATATCTTACCGCTAAGGGTATCGGTAGTAGTTGTTTTAGTAGTTGTTGTACTTGGTGTTGCATTCTTCTTTTCGCAAGAAACTAAAGAAGTAACTACAAGAACTGATAAGAAATAAGTTAGTTTGATCATGGTAATGGTATGTTTAGGGCAACAAATTCAATAATAGTTGGTAAACTATTAAAGCTACGAAAGTGTTTTGGTTTTATAGTTTGTACTCAGGTCAAGTGTTAAATCAGAAAGACTTACCCGACAAGAATTTTGCTAAATTCTCCTATAAAACCTTAGAAATATTTTGATTATCCATAGACAAATATAATAGAAAATTATATACAAACGATTAAATTATCTTAATATTTTATATAATTCGTTTTAACCTAATATATTTATTTCGCATTTTCTCTGATTATTCTCCATAGAAGGCGATAAATTTTTAGATTCTTTAGTGTTTTATTTTAAGAGGGGTGTTTTCTCAAATGCTCCGTTTTAAAAGGCCCTTGACCGACAAATGATATTCTTGTGGGCTGGATAGCCAAAGTGTTGTCGCAGGGCTTTAAAGTGCCGGAAAAGCCCATTTCAAATTTCAATACCAACTCCGTTCAGACGATCATAAATCAATAATTTATGGGCAGAAAATGGCATTTTTTCGGGCTATTAATTTAGTGTCGGGGAAAATCTATTAGCAATCCCCTACTTGTATCATGATGAAACACTTTTAAGACTTAAATATTTGATAATCAATAGAAAATTAAGTTACCTTACATTGTTTGGTATTTTATTATTGATTAAAATCATTGAAAATCAATCATATGTGTTGATTTATTTTGAATACGATTCAAAATAGAATTCGTTGAAAAAAGACGGCTCTTTTTTTGTGAAAATTAGGAGGTTGGTTTATCAACCTTTTTTTTGTAAAATTTAGGCCAGGTAAAATTTAATTTTTGTGAGCTTTTCATGAAAAAAACTACTTTTAGCAACTGTTTAAAAAATCTAATATGGAGTCGGAAGATGATCAAATTATAAATCAGTTCAAACAATTAAAAGCCCGTATATCGGGTATTTTTGAAATTAGCAAGACGAGAAAAAAAGGTGATATTTATGAATTTGTAGCAGATATGCTTCCTTTTTATGATAAGTTGGAACTCGAAATCGTATCACTTCCACATGTTT
>Ga0302140_10012681_pt1 | contig 10325 bp, 6 predicted proteins | sample I_Bog_E1_1_FD_202095 | JGI IMG/M metagenome (GOLD analysis project Ga0302140, IMG submission 202095) | Peat permafrost microbial communities from Stordalen Mire near Abisko, Sweden - I_Bog_E1_1 | ecosystem: Environmental > Terrestrial > Soil > Wetlands > Peat | place: Sweden: Abisko, Stordalen...
TGGAAGAATTTTTGATTATTAATATACCAGAAACGAACAAATACAAGTATTTGGATGATATGCGAAATCAATTCTTCGATAATGAGAACCTGAAAAATGAACAAGTTGTTAAGAATTCTAATGAAGAACATAACAAATCCATGAAATTTTTAGATCTAATCAAAAATAATGATGAAATTGGCATACAGACTGCTTTGCTGGAAAACAATAAAGGTGTTGAACTTGAATGCAAATGTACCTCTAGAACCCTTTGTTTGATGGATGCGACTGGCTCGATGTCAAATCTTCTCGATAATACCAAAAAAACTGTTAGTTTAGTTTTTAAGAGGGCCAAAGAAGTCTTAAAAGAGGAAGGCGCAAATCCAGATTGTTTTGAACTACAAATCGGTTTCTATCGTAATTATGGCAGTGGACCCACTAAACTTTTTGAACATTCTGATTGGGTAAAGAAACCGGATGTTTTACAAGTTTTTATGGACAGCAATGGGGTCAGTGGTGGCCAAGGCAATGAAGCTATTGAGGTTGGTTTATGGTATGCGAATAAAGAATATGACTCGCAGAAAATCACACAAATTATTTTAATAGGAGATGCATCCCCAAATAGTGAGGATGATGTGAAAAAAAAAAGAGGAACCGAAAATAAATGGGCAAACACTGAATATAAGAATCCCACATTCTATAAGACAGAACTAGCACAATTGCAAAGCAAAGGGATAAAAATCTATACATTTTATGTTTGGAAGGATGATTCTCTAAAAAAATCTTTTGAAGAAATAGCTAAAGACCCAAAAAATTGCAGATTTTTGGATGTTAACAATGCTGCTAAAGGATCAGAAGATTTGTTAGACTCTTTAACTAAAGTGATTCTGAATGATGTGGGAGGGGAGAAATTCGAAGCCAAATATGACAATAAGTTCAAGACCATTTGGGTTTCCTATACTTAAGAAGTTTAAGGAATAAAGACAAGTTTAAAGTTTAATGATTTTTTTATCAGATAGAGACATTAAAATGAAAAACCTTTTAAGAAGAATTTTACTATTTTTTTAATTAGTTTTTTTATATAAATTAATTTTTTGGGATTTTTCTTGTTTATAATTATTAAAAATCCTTCTTCAGCAAAGGCTTTCTCGAAGTCTTGTTGATAATGAAAGTCTGTTGTTGGCTCTACTCCTTTTCATCACCACCCACATTGCTTCTCTTTTATCTTGATCGAACATTTGTCTTTCCTGTCATAGTCGTTCTTTTTGTTTTTTTAAATTCTAAAGCTCAGAAATTATACTTTCCTTGGTATTTTCAGTGACTCCGTAAAGAAAGGCAATTCCTTTGATTTCTTATCTAATAATACATCCTGAATCTCCTCTATCAATTTCCTGAAACAGTTCACTTCTTTATCATGTTACTTGGTCTTGTCTTCTCCTATCTTTATTGCAGGTCTCAATCAACGACCTATTTCATTTTTCATCTCCAATTTCTCATGGTTTCTTTCAATCAATTTCATCAATAAAGGTTCCTCATCTCTAATCCTCCATCAATTGGTCGATATATCTGGATTCCGAAGAGATTTCCAGTGTCTTTTTGGTTTTCCTGAAGCCAAGAGACTTGATATGTTCTGTGACTTCAGTGATTTTTTTCTGTAAAAGATGGATATCTTTATTGATCTCCTCGTCCTCTTCATTCATGAAGTCATTCTTATTTCAAAGGCTTCCTTCTTCCCAGTGAAATTGATCCTATTTTGTTTTCTCATTTCATACAATGAAAAAAAAAAAAAAGTTTGGTTTTAAAATAAAAAAACAAAATTTAAGATTAAAAAATTTTACACGTCTTCTTTTTTTCTTTTGAAACTCAAACTTCAATTTATTATAAAAAACGAATTTTTGTTTTCTATTCAAAAAAAAAAATTATAATAATTAGAAATCCAAAAATGGCTACTTCTTCCCAAAAAGTCACATTCAAGATCATCCTGGCTTCTGATCCAAATTTGCCATATCGAACGTAACCTTTAACCATATGAAAACAATCAAAAGATTAAAATTATTAGAATCAGTGTGCCAGAAGAAGCTCCCTTTGCATCATGCATTAAATTTGTTGCAGAAGAAGTAAATATTTCTTTAAATTTTCATAAATCGAATATTATTTTTAAGTTCAAAGTCAACCCTGCTACCAGCGCTGTCATCACAACAAGTGGCGTCGGAATAAATCCACAACAAACAGCAGGTTTGTTTTGAAAAATCTTGAAATTTTTCTTTTATAATCGCGCATAAAATAAAAAAATTATTTTGATAGGAAACGTTTTCTTAAAACACGGTTCAGAGTTAAAACTCATTCCGAGAGATCGTGTGGGCAAACAATAAATTTGGATTTCCTTTTTCAATAAATAATTAAATGTTGTGTAGAAAAAACAAAATAGATCATAAAACTAAATCTATTTTTTATTTTTTCCCGATTTTAAAATTTTTTCTCATTTTTTTTAAAATTTGGTTGCTTCATTAATTCCAAGTCACTAACATTGTAAAGCAATTTATATTTGATTCTTTTAAAAATTCATTTTAATGTGTTGAGAAAAAATCATTTCATTTTTCATTTCATGAAAACGAACATAAATTATAGTTTTTCTTCCAATTTCTTCAGCCTTTGTTGAAGATTCTCCTGCACTCCATTTTCGAAGTTCTTCTGAAACTCCTTAAGTTCATTCGTAGATGGTTTCGCCTCATTTTTATGATTCTTTGACTTGAGGCCTAAATCAATTCCCATAAACACATCATCATTCTTTTTTCTTTCTTTTTTTTCAGTTATCATTGGTTGAGTTTTTGCTTCTGTTGAATCAATTAAATTAGCTAATTTCTCGAAGATCGAACTGATGTTTTGCTTGGATGTTGTTTCTTTTAGAGGGAAATCACTTTCTTTAAATTTGTCGAAAGTTTCACTTGGAATCTTGTTTTCTTGATCAGTGAAGTTTCTATTATGGATTAAACTGGTTTCAACGCTCCTATTTTGTAGAAGAGAGCTGGAGGTGAAATTGTTTCTCTTGAATAAATTTCTGCGTCTTTTCATCAAATCCGCTTCATAAGGACCAGGTAGTCTTTTTTCAATATGGTTCGTCTTTTTGATGAGTTTTTTTGTTTCATTTGTTTCCAGCTTATTTTCATTTCCATTTGGGGGAATTTGAGAGATTGGAATATTCCAAGGATCAGAATCTTTAGTATCTAGATCAAAGAGGTTTTTAAAAATACTGTCACTATTATCTCGAAGTGAGAATAATGATTTCATATTTTCGCCATCAACTCGAGGGGTGGCATCTTTTTTGATATTTTTGAAACTTATAGTGTCCTTTGCATTTTCATCAGATTTATTTAGGTTTTGATGATCTAAATCAATGTTCATCATCAAAGGGCTTTCAATTTGTTTTCCCAGCAAATTTTCAGAATGAAACTCATGGACAAAGTCTGGTTTTTCCTCATTTTTAGTTGAATTTTCTATAAGAACAGGCTGATCTTGTTTGGTTTTTGCAAATCCCAAATTATCTGATTCATTTGTCTCGATAGCATTGATTGCAGCCTGCAATTCAGTGTTGACCTCCCTGTCTTGATGAAATTTGGGTCTTATTTCAAAATGATTTGATTTCTTTTCAATGTCTTCGATGTTAATTAAATTTCTTTCCTCATTCTTGACAACAGGTAAAATTTCTTCCTCATTCTTCATAATATCATGAACTAATTGTTTTTTCTCATTCTTCACAAAAGGTAAACTTTTTTCTTCAAAGTTTGCTACAGGCAATTTTTCTTCATGAATCAAAGGTTTTTCCTCGCTTTGTTTTTGGAGTTTTACTTCCAAAACATTGTCATTTTCTTTATTTTGGAATTTCATTTCCTCAACCAATTTATCCTTATTTTCTTTCAAGATTCCGTTCTTCTCTTGGAATTTAAACATACTTTTCTTTTTTTTCTCGATCATTTGTCTTTTCAATTCAATTTCCTCCTTATCCTCACTATAAATCCCAAGAATTCCAAACGCTAAAATGTCGCTTTTCTGCAGATAAAAGCTCTCAGAATCGCATGGGTCTTCCTTTTTCAACACCACTACGGCCCGTCCATATATCAAATTGACATTGAATCCATTGACATATTTATCAATGTTGGCTTGTCCCAGGTCATTTGCGATAATATCTCCCAAATCTCCCATATGACCCTCGATATTTGTATTCAAATTGCTATCTCTCTTGCAATTGTGAGTCAAGCTGCCCATTGGGTTAAAATGAAACAATTGGTTATCATTCTCATCAGCCACTAGTAAAAAATTTGTGTTTTCTAAAATCAACACCCCATGAGAGGTCCCCGGCTTCAAGTCATTCACAAAACCTTTGATAAAGGCTGAGGGACTGCCTGCAGAGTTGCTATCAGGAAATATTGATATTTTACCCATTTTCTGATGGAAATTCAATTGGGAATCGTTTAATATGTAGAGTGTGGCGAAAGCGTAGGGGTTTTGCTCAGAGGGCAGAAGGGGTCCTGTGGGATTGAAGGTGATGATTCTGGAAAAAAGCAGCAAAGTGATCAGAAGAAATATAGAAATGATGGCTAAAATGGTGGTCAAGATTTCAAGATTGGAAAGCTTCTTGAAAAGAACTAGAGTTATTGGGTCGGATTGCCCGGATTTGGAATACATTGTTTTTAAAAGAATTAAAATGTTAAAAAAAAGAGCTTGTTTTTGATCTTCGTTTTTTCTTATTTGGATAATAAGGCTATCAATTTTCTTAAAAACGAATATCAGGAGTTTAGTTTTGTATTTTTTTTTTAACATAATTTTTGTAAATTTTTTCATGAAATTAAATGAAAAAAATGATAATTATTGGATTCTATATTTTAGAAGGAAAAATTAATAAGTTTAAAAAAATTTTGGGACAAAATTTTTTTTGTTTTCCAAAAATAAATAAACACTTGAAAAAATAATTAAAAAAAATCTCAAATAAACTCATATTAAATTTCCTTGAAAGGATATGAATCGAAATATATTTGAAAAGCTTGTCCAATGTGCAAAAAAAAGAATCGCTGTTGACTTTATCCGATTAGCACACCAAAGCCAACTGCCATCCCTTATTCCTCAACTGGAGGATGGGCAACTCATCAAGGTCATGAACTTTTATAAAAACCTGCGAATTAATGAACCCAAATCATGGAAAATAATGGAAACGACCTATCTTTCTCGTAATTTCACCTCCTTGACTTTTAGCGAATACACTAATATTGTTTATTGTTTCAGTAAAAACTCATACAACCCTGAGTTATGGAAGAGTTTGGAGGTCGAAATAATCAAACGAATGATTGAATTTAAGAAAGACTTGTTGTTTACTCCAGAATCCATGGAAAAAAGTAAATTGGGGGTTGTTATGCATTCATTTTCAAGGGCTCATTATTATTCTGAAACACTTTGGACTGAATTTGAAAATGTCATCAAGGATTGTTGGCACCTTCTGACTCAAAAAAACATAGGAATGATAATAATCTCATATGAAAGTTACCCTAAGAAAGACGAGAAAGTCATTGAAGTTCTTGAAAAAGCTGCTCTCCTCAGAAGCAAGGAGGTCTCAAGACAAAATTTGTTAGTAATTTGCTATAATATGGCCAAAATGAATAAGGGTTCGCCTGCCTTCTGGATAAAATGGGAACAAATGCTTTCACCTCTTCTAAATGAATTGAGTCCAAAGGATCTTAGTCAGATTTTATGGTGTTTTTCCAGAGTGAAGAAAGGAAGCGACACTTTTTGGAGCCAAATCGAACAGGTGACCATTAAAAATTGCATTAATTTCGGGCTCATTGATTTTAACAATGCGATTTACTCATTTTTATTGAATAAGACAAAAAATCCAAAGGTTTGGCAGGAATTCCAAAACTACATCAAGATTAAATATTCAAACTTTTTGCCAGAGAAAAAAACTTCTCATGGTTTCAGTGAGTTGTTGTTTGTTTCACATGTTTTTGAACAAGTCGAATGTAAAGATGAGAAATGTTGGGAAAAATTAGGCTTAATTTATTCTGAGTACATTAAGAGCCCCGAAGCTGTTATGAATGCACCAGTGAAATTCAACTACCATTTGGGGATTCTTCGTAATAATAAGAAATTGTGGAATGAAAATCTGGAAAGCTTATTCAAAGAAATTTTATGCGCTCATAACAAAAATATAATCTATTTAAAATTCCTGATTGACTTGGTTTATTTAGCTTTTAAGATAAATGAACCTGTTAGTGAGGATTTCTTTCGCTTTTTAGTTGGAAAACTTTTAGAAATCGATTACGAAGCTTTAAGCCAAGACACTGTACGTGATACTTCAGGGGTCGCGGCTTTATTTTGTTTGTTCTTGAGCAGATACAGCAAGAAAAAGAAAAAAGAATATGAAGACATCATCGCCTATATCACAAAGCCTCAAAATGTTGACACCTTTGTGAAAAACGGCAAAGCTTTTTCTCTTTTGTTAAAGTTTTTCTCCAACAATGTAGAAGACCAAAGATTTTGGAAAGCTTATTGTCAATATTTCATTAATTTCAAGAAGAATCAATTCCCCATAAATATAATAAGCAATTTGACTATTGCTGTCTTAGAAAGAAATAAATTCGGCTTCATTTATGATATGCATTTACTCTTGAATAAAAAATATGAAGCGATTTTGTATAATGATAAGATGAGATATGAGAAAACTTTGGAAATATTGGCAAGGATTTTATTAGAAGACAGAAAATTCCAGGATGTGAAGGAAATTCAAAATGCGTTGGAAATGCCAGAACTCACTTTGAATCAATTTATAAAGACATATGAAAAAAAAATTGAATCAGTCGAAGACTATCAACAGGACGAAGAGGAGATTAAAAGAAATATTTAAAACAATAAAAAAATGTTTTCTTTTAGTTTAAAAAAATGTTTTAAAAAAAGAAAAATTTACTAATTTAACGTTTAAAACAAAACAAAAATGTTTTAAAAGAACAAAAATTAACTGATTTTAAAAAAAAAACCCTTAAAAAAATATTAAATGAGATAGAGTTATAAAAAACAAACCAAAAAACATTGAATTAATTTTCAAATTCCATGAGTTCTAATTCTTTATAACTTTTTTTTATTTTCATATTTAAGGAATTCAGCCAAAATAGGCATTGATGTTTTCGACAAAAAATAGAAAGGGCATGTTTTTTTTTTATTTATGTATTTTTCCAAAATAATTTTATTGCTTGTAATTTAACGAAATCAAAAAATTATAGATAGCTCATAGCAAAATAAAAAAGTTTTTTATTTTCATATTTAAGGAATTCAGCCAAAATAGGCATTGATGTTTTCGACAAAAAATAAAAAGGGCATGTTTTTTTTATTTATGTATTTTTCCAAAATAATTTTATTGCTTGTAATTTAACGAAATCAAAAAAATTATAGATAGCTCATAGCAAAATAAATATATTAATAAAAAAGTAGCTTTTTAAAAAACCAAATATAAAAATGGCCTGTCCTTTTATGACAACAATGAAGATCTTGCTAGTTCTTATGGTCCTCCTCATCAGTTTTTGGAAGATCTTTTACCAAAAATACCTCTTGAAAAAAATGGCCAAAACATCAGGTGCTTCAAGTGAACAAAAGACCATTAATGTCAGTATTGTGGAGTCTTCAAAAGAAGAAGTGGATTTACCAGAAGAAAAGCGCCTTGTAAATTAAAGGAATAAATTATTCGTGTTTTTTATGCATTATTTGTCTTTTTCTGTGCTTTTCGAACACTTTTAAGGAAATCTTAGAGTTTTAATTAAAAAAATAAGAAATTCCAAGATATTTATCTATTGATGAAAAAAGAATCAAAATTTATTTATAAAATTTTTTTTTCCAAAATTAAAAAAAAATGGCCCAAAACACACGATTTTACATACGAAATAATAATTGGGATTTTTCGTAATTTCAAAATCAGGGAAATTTAAGGAAATTAAAGGCGAAAATGAATTTTATAATTAAAATTTTTTGCAATCTTTAATAATAATTATTTTAAACCAAGTTATATTATATAAGATGAGGCAGTCTCATCAAAAACAGGCATTTAAAATTCCTCAAGACTCATTACAAAAATAAATAAACTAAGTTTTGATGAGTTTCTAAATATAATTATAAAAAATTTCCATCTATCAACAGAAATTTTTTTTTTCTCGACTATAATTCCCAAGTAACGATAGTTTCTTCGTCTTCAAAATTTCACATTTTACTTCAAGAGTCATTTATTTTTCATTATAGAACATGCAAGTCACTTCCTCTATTTTAATTAAATTATTTATGGTTTTTAGACTTCAAATGTCATAGAAACTGATAGTTTTGAGAAAGTTTTCTCAAAGAAAATAACCAGATCAAACTATTCTCAGTTTACAAAACATCAAAAATCGGTCATGAAGACTTTTTTCAACCAAGTAGATAAAAATTCATGTTAAAACAAAGCAATTTTTATAGAACAATTACCCCAATAAAGAAGAATTCGAAACCATTTCGAAGGAAATCAACCAACCAGGTAACAAAATCGTCAATTGGTTCAAACATGAGAGACGCAAGTTTTTAACAGAGAAAGCGAACTCACATTATAAAGTAAGATATTGTAAGAAAAAGGCTAATATTTTTAACCTGAAGAAACGCAAAGTCTTTAAGATCGAAGAACAGGCCATCTTGAAAAGTTCTTTCAAAAATAACTACCATCCTTCCTCTAAAAATTATTTAGAATTGTAATTTTCTTAATTTTTTATCATTTTTCTTTATATTTTTCCTTTTTTTAATATAATTTCCTCAGATCTCAAGAATTAAACTGTTCGAAGAAACAAATAAAAAAATGGTTCTCCTACAGAAGAATCAAATTAAAGAAGCTTAAAAAGCCCAAACAGTTTAAGTTTTCCCAAATTTTTAGAAAAAGTTCTTAAAATCAAGTTATATAGAAAAACCAAAGACCCAAGCGACAACGAAATTTCTATCAAAATCCCAGACTCTTTAGAAAATTCCATGAAAATCAAAGCTGAGTCTTCTACAGAATTTCTTGCTCCCAAAACTGCATTTCCTCAGACTAGTGTGCCATCCATGTCTACATTCAATCAATATTTATTGAATGTTCCACATTTTGCAAACCCAAATAACTGGAAAGCTCTTCCAAGCAATTCCAATTTTTTATGGAATTTCACCAATCCATCGGGAAATACTTGTTTTGATCACTTTTCGAGGCAAGCGAATCTGAATTTATTCACTTTGAAGCCATTTTTACACCCAATGAGACCAGTTTTAAATCCCTTTCAATGGGCCATAACTCAACAGAATGCGTTCCTCAATGCCAATGCCAGATTAGGAGGATATTTCAATCAAATAGCCTTTTCACCTAATTTAAATGCTATGAACCTAAACTATCGATGAAATTCAGAAAGGAAAATTCGGACTTGAAAAAATTAATTTATGATCGATAATAGCGTGTTTTTTTAAAAAAACCTTCATATATCATTATTTTTTATTAAATTTATCTAAAAAAATTAATTTAAAAAATAACTAAAAATTTCTTGCAAGTTTTGTTTTCGGAATTTCTTTCCGATTTTTTCTTAAAATATTTTCCAAGAGTGTTTTTTTTGACTTTCATCCTTTAAAAATTAAAAATTTAAACAAAAAATGCAAAAAAATAAAATATTCTTCCTCCATAAATAAAAAAAAACAAATCGAGATCTCCTAATAATAATAAACCGCATACACAGTCACTAAGCAAAAAATATCATCAGACATATAAATCTCACTCGTGCAATAATCTGTATCTAAATCCCATAAATTTTTCGACCCGACCCTGACTCCCTGTCCTTTTTGTTGGCCGATTATCACATGAACCACAAATTTATATCGAGGCAGACCCAATTCTTTAAGCTTGCCCTTTACAACATCTGCTATGTCCCGACTCAGTTTTGGGCCTTCGTTATAATTTTGGTTTTTGAGCTTGGACTCCAAAACCTCCTTGATGATCTCTTTAGCTTTTCCTGGACGGAATTTCTCCTTATGCTTCGGCTTTATCTGATATTCAATTACAGTTGCTGCGGCACCCTTTTTCATAGCTTGGTTTTTAAATATTTTGGAAATTTGAAAAAAAAGTTATAAAATAATCAGAGTTTTTTTCTTTTTGATATTTTATTTTTGTAATTTGGAAAAATTTGAAAATGTTAACTCCTTTTTTTTAAAGTTTCTTTTTAAAAAAAATTTCGAAGGCTGAAGTTTTGCTTTGAAAGCAAAGCTTAATTATATTTTTATATTATTATATTTATTATTATATTATCATTTATTTAGTATTGGTGACCATGAGGTGC
>Ga0302140_10012685_pt1 | contig 10320 bp, 3 predicted proteins | sample I_Bog_E1_1_FD_202095 | JGI IMG/M metagenome (GOLD analysis project Ga0302140, IMG submission 202095) | Peat permafrost microbial communities from Stordalen Mire near Abisko, Sweden - I_Bog_E1_1 | ecosystem: Environmental > Terrestrial > Soil > Wetlands > Peat | place: Sweden: Abisko, Stordalen...
CTGACTCTCGTGACGATACCGAGGATTGGCTGCCGGCTTTGTCAATTCTTGAAGGTCGAGATGGAGACCCTACAGGAGTGGATGTCTGTGAGAGTGCAGAAATGGCAGCCATGGCATGACTGTGCTCTGGCGGAGTGGAGTTCGACGGTTTAATAGCATCGATGTTCGTTATATCAGTGCTGACAAGAGGGCTGGAGGCAGTAGCGAACGATCCTGATCGAATAGCTCTGGGCTTTTCCGAGGACGAACGAGCATCAATGCTTGTGGAGGAACCGCTGGATTTAGATTGACCTAAATTCAAACCGAGATTTAAAACGGACTTGGCTCCTTTCCTAGCGTATGCCGTACTTGGTGGGGAAGCGTCGATCAACGGTGTGCTCATGCTCTTCTCAACATGAGGAAGAGCCATAATGGACTCCTCGTTCTCGTCCCCGGCTTCAAGATTTGCCACTTCGTCGACATCGCCGTCCTGGGCTGCAGCGATCTCCGGATCTTCAGGTCGCTGAATTTGCCCACTGTCGGCCCAGATCCCACCTCTCCAAGGCTTATTTTCTGTATGATAGAATGGAAAATCGTCCCAGTTGGGAAATACTAGGCTCTCGGCAATGACTTCCTTGATCCTATTTTCAATTTGTCGTAAGATGACCGTGTATGTAATCTGTCTTGCACTGACGATTGGCTCGATCGTCATGTCAATCTTCGGCATGGTCTGAAAAGTCAGCCAAAGACGATTAGAGGGTGGTGGCTTGATTCGGATCATTGCATGGCCTTCAACTCTCTTCACCACTACTGCCAGAAGCAGGTTGACTTCTCTTGCTTTGAATCTTGTTCCAAGTTCAATTCGAGCCACAGCTGCGACTTCCATTCGAAAGTTCCCAGCATACTTCACATCAGCCTCGACGACCAGCTCACCGTCTACCGTCAAGTCCTTGAGACGCGGGTTGGTGATGACTGGCGCAGCCTCGCCCATGTCTATGTCCCGCAGAGATATATTTGACAGGAACGAAGGCCTCTTCACTCTAGAAATTTTCTTGGTTATCTTTGACCTAATGAAATTCGAGACTTCGGAAGTTTTGTAGAGAGCCAGAAACACCCTCCCGATTGCCGCATTGATCCATCTAGTTTGCAAATGCTCCTCTGATGAATGTAGCCTCTGTACCAGCGTAATGATATCCTTCACATCGTATTGTATTGGTATTGGTGGCTGATACTGCTCTCCCGGTTTTCTCTCTTGATTTCGTAGTAAAGTGAAATAGAAATCTTCTTTCATTGAGCAGTTTTCGGAGAAGAGGTAGAAAGGTTTCGATGCGATGCCATCAGGGGTGGTATCCCCGATGTCTGTTCTTCTTAAGAGACACAATGCGTTTCTCTTAATGAACAATTCCCCCTCTGGTGTCTCGTCGCCCCCAGAATAGACCGAAACTTCGTGATGTGCCAGGGAAATGACGTGTCGGACTTCCAATTGCTCGTCGTCGTCAAAGAGCATTAGATGGCCGTGCCTGATGAAACATTAGGACTGACATAGGTAGTTATGGAGGACTAGATTTGTTTCCCCATACCTTAAGACAACGTAGAAAACATTACCACCTCGCTTCTGAGGCTTACCAGCTCCTTTGTTGTCCAGAGGCGAGGTATTCTGCTTGCGATCGAAGATGCTCCTATACATGCTCTGGTAGACACTTGGACTAGCTGCAGACACCGTCGTGGACCCAACAGGTGTATTTCTCTCGGGAGGCTTTGCGTTGATTCCATTAGGCGTATATTCCCGCGAGACAGAGAAGTAGGCCGCAGCTACGTCAGCTTCATGGCCACTCCTGGGCTGGAACTTCTCCCCCAATGTCTTTTGTGCCCGTCTAATAGCATCGATATCATCTCCAGGCTGGACAATCAGATCTGCCTCCTCCTCGGGACACGCAGTGTCTTCTCGAATGGGGAAAGTCAGGTAGGCGTGGGCCAGGATTGCTATGATGATCAACGGAAGCAGGGTGAGACCACCCAGAAAATAGACAAAAAGAAACGTCACCAGGCCACCCATCATGGCATCTCATCTGCGACTTGGTCGGAAATAAAACGTTGCACGGCGGGCTGCCCATGGAGACAGGGCGAGGATGAGGCCAAGTTGGACATTGAGGTGCAAGTTCCGCCTCGCGAAAGAGGCGCCGAAGCCAAAACAAGCAGCAAACGGTCAGCCAACCATTAAATTTCACACGTGCAAGAGACCAAAAAATTCCCTGAGACTAACGATTATATGATTCGATTACGACGGCAAGAAGAAATCGACCATGATCTTTTTTCTACATGTAGATGGTACAAAGGGAGCCTATGAAATGCTGCGGGGTTCAAGCCTTGACATCAGAGCAGCCTCATGACTCGCCCACATCTCTCAACCTGACCCTTCGTTCATGAACCACGTCTTTCAGCCTTCGTCTTATCCCAAACGCTCAAAGTTTATAGCGCCATAGTAGACCCTTATTGCATGGTCCATTCCACCACTACTGCTCCAGCTATACCCTCAAGGCTACCAATCCAAATCGCCTATGTCAATGACTGAGGTAGTCATGGCCTTAATCACGGGCTCCACCATGCTCCTTTCAGTCTTGAGCCTGGCACTGTGGCGAGTCCTTGTATAGAAGACCGGACAGTCTTTGCTATCACACTTTACCTCTTCCAAAGGTGATAACCCGGAACAACTCTGGCATACTCTCTGGAGGTCGAGCACTCGTTTTTCCGCCTGGTTGACTCTGGTACGCAAAGCGAGCAAAGAGGTCGGCTTGTCTGCCAGGCAATTAGGACAGATAGCACCATCTACCTCTAGTTTGATCTTACACACCAAGCAGGAAGAGGACTTCATGTAAGATTCCAAGGTCTTTTTGCTTGTTGTAAGTTCTTTGGGATGCCCCTGAAGCTGCAAGTTCGCATCAACTCGCCGAATTCGTTGAACCTTGGGCATTTCATCATACCAATTCCGCACATTGGCACCAACAAGATTGAAAATCCGTTCTAAAGGAGGAACAAGGTTCTTCGAGATGTAATACTCCGCGTCTAGCTCGCAATGGTCGCTCTCAAGCAGTTCCTCCGGCGGGACGCACCGATCGATAAGTCTCGCTCCTGGAGCCCCAGTAATGACAACGTAAGGGACTCGTTCCCCGTACTGGGGTTCTGCTCTCGCGTCTTCCAGCATGCGTTTCGTACTGATGAGGGCGCCCGGAGGAGGGGGACCTTTGTCACTATACGTCCCTAATTTGACTTCTCTCGCGAAACAGAAGTCTTGCACAGACACCGATCCCTTCATAATCTTGTCACACTGTTTCTGGAAGTAGCTCTTCACTTCACTCAGATCGGCCGTCCGAAATAAAATCTTCAACGCCTTTTCTTCGATTTTTTGCTCTGCCGGCGTGCCGTCTCGTCGCACAGTTTCAATGCCCTTCGCATCGAACTCTGGTTCAGTCTGGTTTCTGCTCTCATACTTGAAGCCCACGTAGCGCTTCTTTGCTAGAAGAACACAAGGTAGGTAGACCTTCTCGAATTTGAGCTTTACAGGCCGAGGATTCATGTTCGTGACTGTTTTCGCTATCTCTTCGCCAATGTCGAATGCTTCCTCTTTCGTGCGTCCTTTCAAGTATACAAACAGACTGTCCGTATCACCATACACCACTTCCGCACCCCAGCGTTTCACCGAGTGAATAAGTGCAATGGCTCTTTCGAGTGTCTCACGTCCTGTCTGAACAATGCTGTCCGCAATTTCAGAACAGGGCATGCGACCTGAGAAGGAAGCAGAGGTATATCCGTAAGTGACGTTAGCGATAAGCTTCAGTGCTAGTTGCCTGTTGTTGAGTAGACGTTGCAGTGCCTTATCGTCTTTATCAACCTTCATGCCACTCTTTACCATGACCCGAGTTTCAAGAATCTCACCCAGCATCTTCGCCAGAAGGGACTTCCGAATCTCGGGTTTCGTGTACATGATTCCATTCGGCGCAATGTTGATATGGTCCTTCAGAAGTTCGAGCAGCCGTTGTTGTCTTTTGAACTCTGTGAAGCCCATCTTATTCGTGCCACGCCAGTTTACGACTCGCCCAAGATAGGTGGAATAGCAATAATTGTAAGCAATCATAACACTCGGGTACAAGCTCTGAAAGTCAAGTACCAGCAAGGGACTATTGTAGAAGGCACTCTGAGGCTCCATGACCAGGGGTAAACACTCCAAAGCGTTTTGTCCTCCCACTTGCTTTCTACTTGGGCTGACCAAAAGAAAGTTCTCTGGTTTTGCAATGCGGAACATGAGGGATTCGACTTTGAATTGGGATCCACGTGAGAACACAGAAAAGAAATCGACCCCGAGAAGACGTGCCTGTTCACTCGTTCGCGGAATTAACTCATTCTGTTCCAGTATTTCCAAGTCGAGCTGCACCCGTGAGACATAATAATTGACTGTCTTAGCAAGATCTCTCGGCTTGTCGTTTGTGTACCATTTCGTCAAGTCAGCCCAGCTAAAATGGGGAACAAGACGATGCAACAAGTGGAAGGCGACATTCTCCATTGTATATTGCAGCAGGTTGAGCTCGCTTCTCATTGCTCGCCAAATATTGATCATGTGCCTGCCCGTGACGCGTATCGTTGAAGTTTGATTGAAGCCCCACTTGTCATTCTCCTTGCCAAAACGTCCGTGAGATTGAGCTTTCATGCGTGAGAACTCGTCACAGAGATTGTAGTCATACTTTAGCCGTGCACGCTCGATGAGATATCCCCAAGAACCGCCATGAACCTCATAGCCCGTCAGAATATCCGGGTCATGGCTTCGAACAATCTCAACCATTCGAATAATCAGGTCAAGCTCTGACGACTCTTCTTGAACCTCATAAGCAACTTGTTTGGAAATTTTCTGGGCCATAGAGCCGTCTTCGGAGAGGGCAACGATCCCAAGATGTGTGCGTTGGGCAATTCCATTGCTCTCCAGTCCATCTTCGTCTGACTGTAAGCACCAGAACACGCATTGCACCTCATCTTCCTCAGGATTCGGGACGAGATTACCCCTCGTATTGACATGAATCTCCAAACTCATCGTGCTCATATATTGCGCTTCATGTTTGACACTCGTGGTCTCCTGATCCTGCGTATACTTAAAGCCATGTTTGTTCTTTTGTGTTGGTCCGTCAATCTGCGAGAGCTTGTTTTTCTTTCGAGGAGTACCAGTGGCTTGAGCTTGAGCAATCTTCTTCGCCAAAGCAGCTTTTCTTTCCCTCTTGTCGATGTGAGACCAAAGTTCTACTTCGGCATATGTGGGCGGCGGCTCAGCCACTTCCCAGCTTAGGAGGCCACAGTTGCGCCTCCGAGCTCTATGGTTCTTCTCTTCCTTGACTCGATCCGGAAGGACGCCATTCTTTGCACCACGACTTGCTTCGGAAGTACCAGTTCGATCGAAATCCGGAAGGAATGGGACCGTCAAGCTCTCAAGCTTGAACTCTCTTCCGGCCCACTCTCGTGCCCTCTCGGGTACATCCGACTCCTTGCTGTAAAACGCGTCCTGATAAATCATAGATGGTAGGTCCAGTTCCGGCATTGTTGAGACTACAGAAAGACCAAATGGTGGAAGTTCACTTATGGCCAAGATCACACCATGGCTATCATAGTCGAATTGCTCCCTCATCTTCTTCACAACACCGGAAACAGGTGTCGAGCTTCTTACAAAGTTCCACTGGATCTGAGAATCTTTCGTTGCCTGCTTCTGGTTTTGGTCATCGGAATATGGCGACAAAGGCTCGAAAGATACGCGCTTCAGCTTCTTCGACGGACTAGCTTGTGACGCACTCTTTTGGCTCAACCGCTGGATAGTTGATGGATCCTGCGGGTCCTTGACAACTGGAAAGAGCAGCGGCTGTGTTTGAGACTTGTCTGCTCCCTTAGTTGAGTCTTGAGAAGATTTTGATCTCATCGAGCGGGAAACTCGTGTCAAGCCACTGATAGATGAAGAACCTATTGGGTGCGGGATTCCTTGGTGGTTACTTGCCAGATTGGTTGTAAGGCCAGGCTTTATTGCTTGACGGGCGGAAGGAGGCTCTGGAGTAACTTTCCGGCGCTTGCTAAGAACATCTGCAGAAGCGTGAAATGAGGGTTCCAACCGTTTATGGCTCGTACCTAATTTGTCAAGCTGACCTCGTTCTTTTTCGTCGTCAAATGATATTGACTTCGCGACTCTATATTCGTCGTCCAGGGCCTCATCCATATTGCTCGCTGGTCCTGGCGTAATGTCAACCAAGGAGGCTGTACGATCTTCTGGATTATTTAGATCAGCCAGCACCGGAGGTTCTTCTCCATATGGTCCTCCACCGGGGTGGTATGCGACGTCGAATTCACGTTCCAATTTTCCACGCTCTCCTAGCTCGGCATGTTTTCCATCCACTTCCTCCCCTTGCCTCTTCTGGGACAATTGGAGCTCTCTCATTGCTTCTTCGTCAGAGTCGTAGGGGAAATCGTCATCTTCGTCATGCATGAAACCGAGAATCCTGTTCTCGTCCACCACTCTCTGCTCCGTTTCATCGGGCTCATAAGCGGCAGCTCCAGCGCCATCCCCAGGGGCCAGTCCTAAAGCTGGACGCAAATTTTCCGGGAAGAGATCTTCAACGGATTCCAGAGCCGTCTTGATAGACGACTCAAAGGGAGTTGCCTTAACGAACGTGCTGAATGATATCCGTGCCCCATCGCTTTTGTGCCTTTCATCTTGCACCAATGAATTGACTTTATCTCTGTATTCTTGCTCGTGAATCCAGCCTCCAGGTTGAGAATTCCGAGGGTCTGCTGACATTGATATCATGACTTCAGGGGGAAATGGACTGCTGCCTGGAGCAGGATTGACCATTCGTGATTTGCGTCGCCGTGTCTCGTCTCTCCACAAACCAGCCATGCTGTGCACTAATTTCTCATCCGGAGCCAGCGGATTAAGCCTTTCAAGGAAATCATGATGCAGCGGCCGTGGCTTGACATCTTGTCTGTTCAAAATGTCTTGAATGGAGATATCAACCTCGATAGAACAATGGCTTACTCTGGGCAAGCTTGCCTCTTCGGTGACCAGCTCATCGGCGATTGAGCGGTCGTGCCAGAGATGAGAGAGATTTTCCATTTCTTCAAATCGGGGCACTGGACTTCGAAACTTGACCTTGCGACAATCGATGTACCCACATCCGTACAAGTTATAGTCGGTCATCCATTGAAGAAGATATTGAAGGTGTGCTTCGTATGGCTGGAATACCTTCTTCATCACAACACCCTGTCGCAAGAGGTCTGCTAATCGGGTCATGACCATGGGATTCAACATGTAAATCTTGAGATAATAGCGATATCCGACATGAAAGCCATAGAATGGAACTCCTTTGACAAGCGTAATGCGCGCAACGAATTTGGCGTTGCCGTCGTACATGTTCCTTCGGTAGCTGACTGCGAGGGCAAAGTCGATTGACAGGTGAAGGCGATGAATGTAAACCCCAACTAGTAGTGTTAGTTGGCACAACGTCGCGTTTGTGTCATCATTCTTACCTTCGTCTTGAACGAGACTCCCCGCGTACTCGATATAGAGGTATGGAAAAGCGCCATGAATATGCGCGCAGACTTTTTGACCAGTCTCAGTTGCTCCAAACACACGGATGACAGGTACTTTTGGCTCCTTGTGAAGTTGCGAAGGGTGAACATTGCTTCGGAGAAGAGGATCAAAGCACGTCGGCGTGCTTTGATAGTGGTCGATGCAATTAAGCCGCACACGAAAAAGATCCATGGCGAAGTGATACGTCAGGCTGGAGGCCGCAAGAGATTACTAAAAACAGTAGACATGGTGATATGTCGCGCAAAACAATGACGATGGTATCATGTTTGATCTTAAAGTGGTGTTTTGACGCGCTGTAGCCATTAGGCGCGGTTTCCCGCGATGTCACGAGACCTGTACCTACACCTTACCTTAGAAGAACGGCCCCAAGTGCATCGCACATTGTCTTCTGCCTCCCTCTCATTCCACAGCTTACAAGATGCCTCCGGCCGGTGCTCAACCTCGGAAACCAAATGCACCCTCGGCGGCGAACAAGGAAGCAAACGAGTACATTCCCTCCTTCATCTCGAAGAAGCCTTTCTACATAGGAGATGAAGATGATCAGAACGACTACCTAGAACATCAACGTCTTCAAAAGGCTCAGTCGGATCAGTCAAAATGGTACGATCGGGGTAAGAAACTCGGCCCTGCTGCAACGAAATTCCGCAAGGGCGCATGCGAAAACTGCGGTGCTATGACACATAAGACGAAGGAGTGCTTGAGTCGACCCCGAGCCAAAGGCGCAAAGTGGACAGGCAAAGATATACAAGCAGATGAGGTAGTTCAAGATGTCAGCTTGGGATGGGATGCTAAAAGGGATCGGTGGAACGGTTATGATCCAAAGGAGTACAAGGCCGTGGTGGACGAGTATGCTGAATTGGAGGAGCTTAAGAAGAAGGCAGCCGCCACCAAGGAGGACGAAGAGGATGAGGGCGAAGATGGTGCGAAGTACGCAGAAGAGTCAGACATGGGAAGACAGCAAAGTACTGCCACGAGGCAACTCCGAATACGGGAAGATACAGCGAAATATCTCTTAAATCTTGATCTGGACTCCGCGAAATACGACCCCAAGACGAGATCTATGGTGGACAGCGGAGCCACTGCTGATACAGCTGCTGCTCTGGTTGCGGAGGAAGGCTTTATGAGGGCGTCTGGGGACGCTGCTGAGTTCGAGAAAGCTCAAAAGTATGCATGGGAATCTCAAGAAAAGGCGGGAAACACCAATTTACATCTTCAAGCAAACCCTACGTCTGGGGAGTATTACCGGAAAAAGGAGCAGGCTGAGGCTGAGGCAAAGAGGGAAGCCCACAAAAAGATGTTGCTGGAAAAATATGGTGGCGAAGTCAACCCGACTGCTGCAAAACTTCGTGATGCTGCTATTGTCGAATCTGAGAAGTATATCGAGTACGACGAGTCTGGCGCAATCAAAGGTGCTCCTAAGAGGGTGGCCAAATCAAAATACTCGGAGGACATGTTGATCAACAATCACACTTCCGTATGGGGTAGCTGGTGGACGAACTTCAAGTGGGGTTATGCCTGTTGTCATTCTACCATCAAGAACTCTTTTTGTACAGGCGAGGAAGGGAAGAAGGCTTTTGAAGAGGCCGATAGACTCCGCACAGGAGGTGTGCTCGAAGACAGGGAGTCTATGCAGGAAATTGAATGGTACCCCAGCAACACAGTCGAGAGGGCCACAGATGATATCAGCAGGACGCTGGTGGCCAAAAAGCGGACAATGGAAGAAATGAAGGGTGGAGTCTCGGAAGAGGATTTAGATGCTTGGAAGAAACAGCGGACAGATATGCATGATCCTATGGCCAAACTCCTTGGAAAGGATGAGTTGTTAAAGTAGTCTCACCATGAATATATTAGTGGGGCATCAAGATTGCATAGCAAAGAGTCCATCTGACGTATTGGGAATTCGATAATTGAGCTTCTGGAGCGCAAATCTTGCTATTGTAGTCAACTAACATATTCCTCATCACTGCATGATCGCTGCACCCTGTCTGCTTCCTTTTTCTTGAAGGCTATTGCAAGATCTTGCAGCAAGATACTTAGTCCGACAGATCAATCTCCTGTCCACTGCAACGAATTAGCAACATATTCTGGGTGACGAGCTAGAGCCGAGCGACAGCTAGGAGCTGGCTATCAGAAATGGGAGCTCAAGATAGGGGATAAATAGACGTTGCTTACATCACTGCTCCATATAAAAGTTCCGCAGCGCCATTGAGTATTTTTCTCTTTTTGCCCAGAAGGGCCAAGGGGTCGCGGACACATGTAAAAAGATCTCCCGCAATTAACTCCTGGCTTCTTGGTGACAAAGCTCACACAGGGCTCATTGTGCTCGCATCGCGGGACAACTCGTTTTCCTAGAAGCTTAGACCAGCTCTCTTTGGCGACTATGGGATCAACAACACTCTTTTGATCTGCAAGATTAAAAGGCTGCGTTAACGAGCCACTCTCGGCGATGGAAATAGAATCTGACATGGAGGGGCCTGGAGTTGTAGGATCAGATGTTGCGAGGGAAATGTCGTCAGACTCGCTGTCCCTAGTTGACTGGCTGTCACTAGTATTGTGAAGCTCAGGAGCTTTCGACTTAAAGAAGCCCATCAGACTACTCTGCCCCTTTACAACCTGAGACTTATTTGCTGTTGGTGTACCTTTTGACGACGAGTTAATTTTGCCACGTTTTGGTGGCCTAGCTGGAGCAGAGACTACATTTGGTCGTTTGGCATTTGGCTTGGCAGGAC
>Ga0302140_10012686_pt1 | contig 10320 bp, 10 predicted proteins | sample I_Bog_E1_1_FD_202095 | JGI IMG/M metagenome (GOLD analysis project Ga0302140, IMG submission 202095) | Peat permafrost microbial communities from Stordalen Mire near Abisko, Sweden - I_Bog_E1_1 | ecosystem: Environmental > Terrestrial > Soil > Wetlands > Peat | place: Sweden: Abisko, Stordalen...
AGAACCATGGCCCGTTCGAGAGCTAGGTGTACCAGGATTGGTAGAGTTTTCTCCGTTGGCTTTCCTTGCTTTGATGAAAAAAGCAAACGTACCTGTGCATGGTTAGTGGAGATTCATCAAGCAGGAGTGAAAGACCGACTTCCGATACCAGCACTGGACTCAACCCCTATTTCGCCGCCCTGCAGCTCTGTGAGTTCCCGGGAAATGAACAAACCAAGACCTGAGCCTCCATATTGAACCTGCAAACTGTTAGCATACGCAAAACGCCATAGCTGCTGCCTTTCATCACTAACATGTGTCCGCGGACTGGCTTGACTAAACCTATGGAATAGTTTGGTTTTTTCTTCTTCATCTAGACCTCTACCTGTGTCTTTGACAGCGAAGTAGAGGTAGACTTGCGGACCAAACCCCCAATCTGGCGCAAGCGTCAAGTCACGGTGTGAGTGTGAGTTCTTTGACGGAAACCATTGAATATGTGGGGCTGCCTCCTTCGGGGGTTTTGAGAGAGAAGCTCCTAGGCTGACCATTATCTTACGTTTGCTCTCGGATCGAGTAAATTTGATGGCCTATAAGTGTGTTAGTTGCGGATCTCAAAATAAACTAGGTGGGCTTGCATTAGTCAAGAGGTTGATGAAGATTTGTGTCAATCGAACTGGGTCGCAATAAACCCAATCAATCTGTGCCTGGTGGTAGGATTTTTCGAGCGAGAATGTCATCTCTATGTCGTCCGCTAGCAATTCTCCTTCGAACATCTTCAAAGTTCTTCGAACTGTCGTTTCCACTTGAACTTGTACTGGAGTAACGTGAAGCATGGCAGAGTTGAGTTTTGACAGTGTTAAGACGTCATCGATGATACGCTTCTGATGTCGAGCGCAAAGAACAATCGTTTGTGCCGCGTCCAAATTGTTCTCAGCCAGACTTTGCGACATCACTTTTTGGTCCTCGACCTTGAGGGATTGAAATTCAATTAATGAGTTTGCGATGCCATCAGCGCAAAGCATTATGGCACTGAGTGGATTCCTCATTTCGTGTCTTTTGAGAGTTAGTAAGGAATGACGAGGCTCTTCTAGGTGATCCAGCTTACGAAGTCATATCGATGAACGTCTCTTGTTGACGCTTTGCCTCCTCGGCCTGCAATCGACTCTGAAGTTGAACCGATTCTGCCCACTTGAAATGACTGATGTCAGTCGTACATCCTAGCACTTTAGTAAGATTGCCTTCATCGTCCAGTTGCGGTATGGCGAGAAATAACATCCAGGTGGTGTCATGAACTGATTCTTTACTTTCTTCTTTCTTGACCCATGGCTTTTTCAGGCGTAGTTCTGATGTTATTTCCTCCTTCGCCACAGTCAATCTCTTCCAATCTTCGTGGAATACAGAGTGATCCTCGTGTTCAATGCAGTTCAGGATGGACATAGGGTAGTGCTGGGTTCTAGAATGACCTGTCATCTCATACCCTATGAGAGATTAGTCTAATGTATCAAAAACAAGAAATTCTAAGGTTTTATTTTGGTTTTTGGGGGAGGGGGGGTGTTTAACGGTGCTCAAGGGATTCATGTAGGGCTCACATTGTGGGTTTGCCCAAGTAATCGTTCCTTCTGAGTCAAATGTGAACATGCCTAGAGGGATCAGTGGGTGACCACAGCAATGATTGAGGTTGCAAGCATACCACAGGGAGCCAGTTCAGCCATTTGCTGAAAATTCCTCTCGTGCTGTGCTGCTTCCTGTGTCCGTAGTGCAAGCTTTTCTACGAGATTGGCTCGTGCCACCGCACTCTCTTCTGCAAATTTTTGTGCGCTTATATCCGTTCTGAGCGAGTCAGCTTAGAGAGCCGAGAATCTTTGTAACCATGCTCACATGCAACCCATGATAGTCTTGATATTCCCTTGCTCATCAAATTCTTGATCTGTGAGTAGGTTAGCATTATGAAGAGGACCGATCCCTGTGGACGCTAAGCAACGGAGCTATCTTGTCATCGCTCTCTCACGTATCGAGTATTGCTCCCTTTTGAAAGAGGCCCCAAAAAGAGAAAGGCGAAGAGCATTTATGTTGAACGTAAGCTTACCACACGAGCACAATATCCACTTCTGCCTAGGCGTCCCTGTTGCTTCATCGATCCAAGGATTTCGTAAACGAAGCGCAAATGTCCGCCTGCCTTTCTGAGTTGTGAGACGGATCCACTCTTCTGTGATGAGAGGGTGGTCCAACTCAGAGATGACGTTCATAAAGGACCTGAAAGAATAAGTTGAAATCATGATAAGTGAATCTGGGATACATACATCTCTCCTTCCAGCCCCCTAGGATGACCAGTAATCTCGTACCCTAACAGTGTCAGAATTTTTGCGATGGAAGCTTGTGAAATACTCACACATGTCATTACAATAAAGAATGTCTCCTTTGGGATTCAGATAATACATGCCGACGGGATTGAGCTCGGTGAGAACTCTGAATTTAGACTCGCTATCAGCAAGCTTTTGATTAAGAGTCAGCTCTTCCGGCAATAAATCCGAGTCGGTCAACTCTGTTGAAGCCGTAGACGTCTCGATCGATCGCGAGGTAGACCGACTTGATCGAGCTGCAGTCCCGTGGCTCGGCATGCGTTGCTTTGGCACCTGAGATCCACTGACGACTCTCCATCTTCCCCTCAAGGTAGAGCTCGTCCAGTACATGCCACGGAAAGCATGTCTGGGGAGGTAGCCATCAGTTGACCCATCGAAGTTGGGCACACTCGTTGACCAGGCTTTGAAGTCAGCATCAGCAGCAGCCGCTGCTTCCTGTTGTTTGGTGGGAAGATAGGTAGGCGGATAGAATGTTTCAGCCTCAATCACATTCCGTAATTCATCGAAGAACCTGAGAGAGCGATTGACGAATACCACCGGCATGCGACCGTTCACGGCTTGCCCCAGGCTGTGCAGGTCAAGAACAAAGGTTGGACGGCTGTCATGCTCCAACAGCTCCTTGATGCCAATATCACCGAGCGGGGCGTCAGGGAAACCATCTTCTGGGACCTCTGCATCTAGTCCTGGGTCTAGATACCCCGTGATCAGCCTACACCTCGCAACCGACCATGAGATAAGGGAGGCGAGGGGGAGACTGAAAATGCGTTACCCTCAGAGCCTGACGTGTGTCCGGCCTCTCCATATTCTCGCCGCGCTCTCTTCAGATGACGATGGACCATTTCTCACGTGTCGAGACCAGCTGTCCGGGAACCGTGGGGATCCACGAGCGATGCGATGGGTCTCCGAGATTGTCATCGGAGGATGCGGCTGTGATTCGTGCGGATCTTCCTCCGTCAGACTGATCGTCGCAAGGGCATCAACGTCCCTGGCCGGCGTGAAGACTCCTTCCAGAGGTCCAGAGGTTGAGATGTTCCTCCCTGGGGTCGTGAAGGGTTTTGTTTGTCAGAGAAGCCAGGCTGTTGTACAGGAGGAGCGCTCCCTCTTGACGAGTTCCTGTTGGCGATCTTGGGTTCTTTTGTGGCGTTGTGGCGTTGCCGCCTTGTATCATCCGTGCTACCAGAAGGTTGCACTTTGGCACGTGACCTAGGAAAAAGCATCCACGGGTACTTCGTATCTTGTTTTGCTCCATACACGGTGTCATGTCAAGCCGACAACGATCCTACAGTATGCGCTTGATTCGTGCGGCTATGCTTGCAGCAAAACAAAGTCCTTTCGCGTCACCGCAGCTAACTCGCCAGACATATTGACCTAGGCCCGGCTCCCCAGTGTTGACCGCCTTGATGTCGTATTTTGTGCGCATACTATTCTCAAGCTGACACTGTCCTCGTAACGTTCTCACGCTGCTCTCTCCCCTCAACCCCGTTGCGGCAAGGGGCTCGTCGAATCCCAAAGGACCAGACCATGTCTCAAATGAAATTTGCTACCTAAGATTACATTGTCGCACTTCTAGTAGACTCATAAATGCTAGACCAAGGTTTCATAATGGTTGTTCGTTTGATCGAGGATGCCCCAATATCAAAGGGAGTTTCAGCCTCACATTTGTGGTCTCTAAGTACCAGCACCTCAAACGTAATCTACACCCAAGTCTATCCTCCTTTCTTTGGTCGGACCATCTACCATTTACTGATTCCACCGCCGGTCGTCGAAAAGATACGATGGAGTTCAATGATTGGTCAATATGCCTTTCGCCACTCATGTCCACCAAAACGGGCTAAAGTCTCCTCCTCGGTTTGTGAAAGACGCCGTCCATTCACAACCATCAACCCGAGTCTACAACTATCACTATAGACTTTCTTTGCGCTTTGCTTAATTTTGTACTTGTTTACTTGCGGAACGAATTGCTTGATTTCATATAAAAACGCGTTTCTCAACTCAATGTTCTCCGAGGCTCACCAAGTTCATTTATTTCACGTAATCATCTACCAACCTTGCATTTGTTCCAAAGCATTTACAAAATCTTACAATTAGATAAATCATGTCGTCTAAGAAGCTTCTCGTTGTTTTCGGGGCCACAGGCAATCAAGGAGGGTCCATCATCAGGACTGTTCTTGATGACCCCTCGCTGAGTTCTCAACTCGCGATTCGAGGCATAACCCGAGTTCCTTCAAAGCCTGCGGCGAAGGCCTTTTTAGATAAAGGCGTGACTCTTGTCAAAGTAATTTTCAACTTAAAAGTAACTTTATTATCATACTGATATATGCAATTAGGCCGACCTCGATGACAAGATTGCTTTGGCTCACGCCATAAAAGGCGCCTATGCTGTCTTCGCTGTAATTAACTGGGCAGAAGTCATGAACAAGGAGCGAGAGATTCAGCAAGGAAAGAAAGTCGCTGATGTCGCGAAAGTAAGACTTCGAAAAGCCCAGCTTTTATTCATCATCTAACCAGGCGAGGAACAAAACGTCCAGCATCTCATCTGGAGCAGTCTTCCTCACGTCTCAAAAAGTATAACTCAAACACATCTTCCAATCCCCCAAACGCAACTGACCATTACCCAGTCTCAGGAGGCAAAATCACTGGCGTTCTCCATTTCGACAGCAAAGCCATCGTCGAAGAATATATCTCCATGTTAAGCATCCCTTACACCGCGCTACATCTAGGGATTTTCTTCAGCTACCTCCTCTTCTACCTCAAAATCCTATAAATTTGCCGTTCCTTTCTCTCCGGCTCTCAAGATACCACTCATCTCCGTCGCCGCCGACACGGGGAAATGCGTCAAAGCTATCCTCATGAACCCGGAGCCTAGCCTAGGGAAGCAGATCTCGGCTGCAGAGAAATTTTACAGTCCGGAAGAGATTGTAAGGCTTTTGAGAGAGGTTGGTAGGTTGGATGTGGTGGTTGAGCAGATTGATGAGCAGGAGTATAGGATGCAGATGGCTGCGAGAGGAGCTCCGGATTTCTACATTAATGATATGGTGGACAATATCAGGTTTGTGGAGAATTATGGGTTCTTTGGTGAGAAGGCTGCTGAAGAGGGAAGAGAGGCGAGTGTCTTGATTTCTGGATGAAGAGATGAGAGATGGCTGACTTGTCATAGCTGGTGGGTGAACACTTTGAAAGCTTTGAGGAGTGGGTAGCGAAGAGCCCGGAGGTTGCTGCCTTGAAGTAAACACCTATAGCAGCAACTATCTAAGGCAGTAAGGTGGGATTGAGTCTCTTGTCTAAATTTAAGCTCTAGAGACCAACTGGAAGTTCAATCAAAGCTTCCTGGATCAAACCAATTTTCGGCACTAAGTGGTAAACCCTCACGTGACATGAAATTGTACACTTTTAGTAGGCGCTCGGTGACAAACATGCCTGTTCATGCCATAATCATGGCTTCCGTCACATTTCAAGCAGCATGGTCCTTGAAAAACAATGAGCAGAAACCAGGCGAGTCAAGCCCTGACTCGATAAAGGGGTAAATGCCGAGACGCCCCGCCAAACCCCAGATTCGCTAAACTCGGTCCATCCCGAAAAAATTCTAACGACGGCTTTCACAATTCCATCAGAATTCCAACAGGATGGCTTGACACGTTATTTACGCACCGACCTCCCTATGTCAGATTCCCTTGACTCGTCTTCAAGTGTGAACAAAACTTCAGCCCCAAAGCACCATGGCGCCCCCAACACCCCTCCCATACTCCGAGGAGTTCGAGAACGCAGACGCCTACGTCTCCTCGCTCCTCTCCTTCTGCGCGGCATCAACGATCTTCCAAACTCTATGCGGCGGCGTGCATATCCTAGACTTCTTCACTCGCTCGCCAAGTCTGTACTACAGCGTCATTCCGCAAGAATGGCGGTCCTGGCTGCTGTCACGTGAGTCAATGGACCTGCTCGACCTTCTGATGCGCGACGATCTCTCTGAGCCCCGGACCGACTCACCACCTGAAAGTCTACTCAAATACATCAAAGAAATCAGGACCCATTATCTACGCAGAAATCTACCCTCAAGAAATGGGAAAGAGGGAAAATTGCCGCGGCACGTGGCGGTGGGCATGATCCCCAAGAAGATCCACGAGGTGGGCAATTTCGCGGACTATGTCGTCCGCGTCGCAGACGATGTGTCCCGGGGTTCTGGGAAGGGGATCACACATTTTGTTGATTTTGGGAGCGGGCAGAATTATCTCGGCAGGATGTTGGCGAGTCCGCCGTATAATAAGCATATTGTTGCTGTGGAGAGCAAGGAGCTTAATATTAATGGGGCGAAGAGTATGGACGTCCTGGCTGGTGTGGCGGAGAGGGAAAAGGTTATGAGGAACAAGAAGCTGTTTCGCATGCAGCAGGATAGGATGACGCCGGCGGAGTTGCTGAAGGATAAAGCGGCTAGAAGGGTCGCGAAGCCGTTGAAGGCTTCTGAAGTGGGCATTGCAGATTTGAGGCCCAGCAAGGATTTGGCTACTATTTATACCCCTACAGAAGGGAAGGGGTATATTCAGTATGTGGAGAACATTGTTCAGGATGGGGATTTGTCGGGTGTGGTGGAGCAGATCGAGAGAATGAAAATTGCTGCACCATCAGGAAATGTGCAAATCGTGAACGGAGATCCCGAAAAGCTTCAGCTGGAGGAGGAATTCATGGACAAAATATCGAAGGATGAAGAGATTCGGCTAATGGCAATATCCATCCATTCCTGCGGCAATCTCTCGCATCACGGAATCCGTTCGCTTCTCCTCAACCCCTCAGTCCACGCAATTGCGATTGTGGGATGCTGCTACAATCTCATGACCGAGCGATTAGGCCCCCCAACTTACAAACTTCCACTTCTACGCCCAAATTTACGGGCAATCAACGCACCACGCGTCGATCGAGAAGCAGCCGCCTGCGACCCTCATGGTTTTCCAATGAGTGAACGGATCGGAATATACAATGGCGATGGACTGAGACTGAACATCACAGCACGGATGATGGCTGTTCAAGCACCGCAGAACTGGACAGAAAAGGAAAGCGATGCTTTCTTCACACGGCATTTCTATCGAGCTTTGCTACAGAAAGTCTTCCTTGACCACGGCGTGGTGACGAAGATGAAGCAAGATGCCAATGGGGAAGAAGAGACGGGTTTTGAGAGCACTGAGCCAGTTATCATCGGCTCTTTGAGGAAAGGCTGTTATAGCTCTTTCAGAACTTACGTCCGTGGAGCGTTGGAGAAATTAGGTGCAGACCCAGAACGAGGTGCCAGAGTGCATGAGAAGATAGGAGATATCACAGATGAGGCTATTGAGGAGTATGCTCAACGATATCAGGGAATGAAGAAAGAGCTGAGTGTCACGTGGTCGCTGATGGCTTTCAGTGCTGGAGTTGTGGAGAGTTTGATTGTGGTTGATCGATGGCTGTATCTGAAAGAGCATCCGAGGCTGGTGAAGGATTGCTGGGTCGAAGCTGTCTTTGATTATGAGCAGAGTCCAAGGAATTTGGTTGTGGTTGGGATCAAATGACGAGGCTCTTCCCAACTTGAGAAATGGAGCTGTACCACTGACCTTTATTTTTCGAATCCTGAAGCAAAAACGGGACGAGCAAAGCGCTACTTATTGTCAGCCGCTCCTTCCAAGTTTGTGAATTGTCCAAGCACGTTTGTTGCCTCCATCCACGTGGTAGGAGATCCCGATGCTCCCAAAAGGTCGAAGCATATGATTCGTTGTTGCCATCCCTTCGATTCGAAATCAGGGAATAAGATATTTGGCTTTCCTACTATTGGCATTTAACGCGCTTCAGAATAATCTCAAAATTGTCATCCAACACGTAGCGAATTAATTGAGGGGTTTGGATTCAATTTTACAAACCTTTTGGGCTTCGCAGAATTCACCTTTCAAAAGGGACAAATTTCATGCTGTTGCCACATCTCCATTACGTATTCCTTTCCTGACTGCTTCTCCCTGCAATTGCTCCTTTCTACCACTACAAACGCTCCTCAATTCTCGACCATGGAAAGCGACCCCATTGCGACCTACGCAGCAACATCAGACCTCAACCATGGAACGGTGCGCATTTTCCACCTACACTGCAGCACCAGAGAGTTTCTCTTTCAAAATGCCTGTTGATTCTCCAGAGAGCATTTCTCGATCAGCCTTTGATGGTGAGCGAATTGAGGTCCAAGGTACGTCTGATGAGCCCGCCAAGGTAGGATCGTACTTATCCAGATAGACATTGTTCCGCCAATCAACAGTGTCAGGGCCAACATCGATACCATACCTACCGAATTGGCTTTGCGTGTTTTCAAACTGCTACCAAAAGCCTCAGCTACTTGCCTTGGTCTGACTCGTCGTCGTCTTTATTCGTGCCTCAAGAACCAATACCCCGGACCAATATCCCTTGGATCAAGCGATTGTTGCGACATAATCTGCAAAGATTCGACTAGCGAGCATTGTCATTGCATCCCAACATCCGCGATATTCAACGACTATGACTTGGGTCTCGCAAGACAAATCAAGAGCTGGATGGGTCCGCAGTATACGTTGGCATTTATACATGTTCAAGGGGGGTATCCCATGTTCTTGAAGTCAAGTGAGTATAGATATTACAAGAACTGGGAGGGGAACATCTTATTGGCACAGCGTCCCCTGTACAGGATGTACAGCGACTGGGTCAAAGCAAGCACGAACCGGTGCCATCGTTGGCCTCGCCACCACCGTTCCTGCTTCGATCCTCACTTCACATCACGACTTCCAAAACCTTACATCAACAGATGGGAAGATTGGGAGTTTGACGCAATAGCTGCGATCAATGCCGACGTGGTTCGCTTCAACAATATTGAGGAATGGAGAGACTTCTGGAAGAGCTTCTACATCGTCTCCTATAACCGCCACTTATTTAATTCGATATTCTTGGATTTCGAATTAGATCGAATTTCGGAGGGATTGAGACTTCTGGGATTGTAATGTAAGAGCCGATCATTGCTATTCAAGCTGGCCGTATCCATCTGGGCTCTCTGGAGGGAATCTGCGACTTGTGCAGATATGAAAAGACCCGAAGAACCACTTTGTACATCCCCTTCTCACCGGATAAGGCTTTGATAAGTACTCGGAAAGGGCTATCAGGACATAGAGTCCACCTTCTGTTCTACCACTCCTGTCTTGCTTACCAATTAAGAATTGCTTCGGCCTCAATACCATACAGTGTTCGAATGAATATATGCAGGTCACAATCCTTCTATCGCCAACTCGTTTTCTACTGCATCAATTCTTCCTTCGCCATACAATAATGCAGCTAGTTGGTGATCTGAAGTGCTCGGCGCTATATGGGACGATTATTTCCACCGTAGAGATCTTCGTGAATGAAGAAAGGTCTGGTCTGGTCTGGAACTGTAGTATTCAAAGAAAATAAAGACACTTTATAATTTTCGCTGAGATTTGGATTTTGGGACGCTTCAGGAATATGCGAAGAGGGAATTGACGCAGAATTGGCGATTCTGGGCTTGTGATGGGTGGGGGCAGCCAGTGCCTGATCGACTTTGACTCTATTGCCAATGGAAGATAATTCATAGTAGCAATCGTTCAGAGGCGTTTCAGAGAGATATACAGGGTACGAACTACGAGGTAAACAATACAATTTTGATTTCCATATCATGTCATCTGCCACGTGGTGCTTCAAATGTGAATATTTAGGCACTCAAACACGAACAAACTGAAAGGTATATATCTACCTAGGGATGCAAGCCTTATAGTCCAATTTCTGCATTGCTGTACATAAAGTTAGTTCACAGATCTGAATCTACTGAAAATCTGGTGATTCTTGAAGCCTCGTAAATCGATCACTAGAGAAGATGTAGATGCAATTGAAATATTTATAAATTTGGAAAGGCTGGAAAGGTGACGTTGTTCGAGACAGTGAATGAACTCCAAGTCGACCTTCTTGCCGGAGGTTTCGCCTATATAAGCGGAACTCT
>Ga0302140_10012687_pt1 | contig 10319 bp, 5 predicted proteins | sample I_Bog_E1_1_FD_202095 | JGI IMG/M metagenome (GOLD analysis project Ga0302140, IMG submission 202095) | Peat permafrost microbial communities from Stordalen Mire near Abisko, Sweden - I_Bog_E1_1 | ecosystem: Environmental > Terrestrial > Soil > Wetlands > Peat | place: Sweden: Abisko, Stordalen...
GTATTCGTTGGAGTGTTCGTCACAGTGTTGGTGGGTGTGTTTGTCGGCGTGTTTGTCACGGTGTTGGTTGGCGTATTGGTCGGAGTATTCGTGGGCGTGTTTGTAGCAGTATTCGTCGGGGTATTGATGGGTGTGTTCGTCGGCGTGTTCGTCACTGTATTGGTCGGAGTCTTAGTTGGCGTATTAGTTGGAGTATTCGTAGGCGTGTTTGTTGGAGTGTTTGTTACCGTATTAGTTGACGAATTAGTCGGGGTGTTGGTAGGTGTATTGGTCGGCGTATTCGTGACTGTGTTTGTCGGTGTATTCGTTGGGGTGTTGGTTTGTGTTTTCGTAGGCGAATTGGTTGGTGTATTCGTAGGCGTATTCGTTACCGTATTAGTCGGTGTACAAGTAGCAAAAGAAACAACACACGGAATTTGTCCCGTATTGGGGTCGATCGATCCGCTTCCGTTGGTTACTTCCTGAACTAAAGAGCCGTTATTGAAAAGGTTGTAACCCGGATCATCCCGGAAGCCGCCGGCAGCGTAGTCCGAATAGGCGTTGCAGCCAGCGTCAAAATCGGCTCCCGGATAGCCACTCAAATACATCTGGGTGTAAGTCCCACTGGAGGCATAACCCCCGTTGGGGTCAATGGTCGATTGGCCGCCCGCGCTGAAAGTCAGGGTGACAACTCCGTTATAAACCTTTCCATTGCAAGTCACTGATCCGCCCAAAGAGTGATAGCCCATGGATCCGTTATAGGAACCTTCCTGGGTTCCGGTATTGCTGAAGAAATAAGTGTCATAAGCTCCGTTAAGCGCCGGCGTGTAAGCCCCGGTGTTAACGTATAAAAGAATGCTCAAATTGGACAAGGTAACCGCGGTCGTGCCCCAGTTGTATATTTTGTAGGAAATTTCCATTTGATTGCCTGTGCAAGGGTCGTCGACGTTTTCCACCTGAAGATTCAGTAAGGGCCCGCTGTAACCACCGCAGGCTGTTGCCGTCGTAGGGGTGGGCGTAGCTGTGAGGCCTGAAGAAGTTGGCGTGGAGGTAGGCGAGTTGGTTGGAGTATTAGTCGGCGAATTTGTGGGTGTCTTCGTGGGCGTATTCGTCGGTGTGTTAGTAGGAGTACAAAACGCGGCAAGAAGTTCAACCGCTTGCATGTCTTTCACATGGGAAGCAGCCGAAGTGTAGTTAAGGGTATAAGCTCCTTTGTTCGTCGTAGTTAGATAATCCCCTATCGCAACGGGGTTTTGGCCCGTGATAGTCCATTTTTCCCCAGTCTGGGAAGACGTAGTGGCGCTATTGGCGTAAGTTAATTCAAAACCTGCGATGACGCTGTCATTTGCGCCTGTCGTTAAATTGATCGAACCCGCTAGATTTCCGATGGTGCTTCCCGATTCCGCAAAATTAGTTGGAGCGGTTTGACTTACGTTTGCAAAACTCTGGGCACCGATAATGGCATTAACCGTAGCGCTGCTCGTTATATTAATTGGGTCCGAAACGCCGGTTGGCGGGTTCAACATGTAGTACATAAAATCCGCGTCGCCATTACTGCTGCTTTGAGATTGAATTAACATTAAGTTTTGTCCGTTATAGGTGGCACCCGTTAAGGATCCAGTGGTCGTTCCCTGCAGTACTACATTCACAATCAAAATGGGATTAACGTCGCCGGTGGTAACGGTGTAATTCATTGTGAACGTTTTAGCCGCAGTAGTGAACGACTGGGCCGCACCGGTTGAATCCGGTGAAACGGGGCATTGAACTGTTGTTGGCGTTGGTGTGGGTGTGGAGCCTGAAGAAGTTGGCGTGTAGGTCGGCGTGTTCGTAGGCGTGTTAGTCGGAGTATTGGTCAGCGTATTAGTAGAAGTGTTTGTTTTTGTAGGAGAATTGGTAGGAGTCGCTGTGAGGCCCGAAGTAGTTGACGTAAAAGTAGGTGTATTAGTGGGCGTCGTTGCGCAGGGTATGGTAGCAGTTACAGGAATAGCGTTCGCGCTGTTGACGCCATCTGAAATACTGACGTTGTTGATAAATTGGGCACAATAATTATTGGGATAATAATAATTTATGTAAACGAACGTGACTGATTGGCAAAAATTTCCCGGAATGCCGGCAGGATAAATAATAGTTCCGTTATTACAAGAGGGGGTTGTAGGTTGTTGCTGGGAAGGAGGCGTTAGACATCCGTTGTAATACTGCATGCCGCCGCCAGAAATGGTGTCTTGAATCGTAACGGGAGTATCAGTCGCGGCTCCTGTATTGCAATAAGTGATAGCATAAGTAATGGATGCGGTGTTGGCAGAGGGAACATTCAAAATGACCCCGCTAATAGCGGCTTTAGTGATCGTATAAGCTGTCGGTCCCAGCGTCGGCGCGGGAGTAGGTATGGGTACGCAGCCGCGCCAGAACAAAGCGCCCGCGTTATTGGAAGTGCTAGAATCGCCGGCATTATTATTGGACCAAAAATTTAATTGAGTACCTGTTACTGGATTAAAAATCGGTTGAGCCCAGGTTTCCGCGGTAGAAACAATCGTTGGGGTAAAGGTAAAAGGGTTGACGCCGGGACTGTAAATCGGCGAGTACCAGGGATTGCCGCCGCCATCGTTTGCCGGCGGCGCTGAAGGATTGCCGGTGGGTGTGTAATAAAGTTCCATACTGCCCATGCTGTTGTCGCTGGTAATTTCCGAATGTTGCCCACTTGCGCAAGTGATATCCAAATCCCAGGATGAAAAGTTGACGTTGGGGTTCACGTTTTGAGTCGCGATGGCGAGATTGACGCAGGCTCCCGATAAGAGACCAATTGGCACAGTCATACAAGTAGGTGTGCCCGCTCCTGTTGTTCCCACCGCGCCAGAGTAGGGGAAGGTACCAATTAAGGTACCACCTACGTAAATGGTTGTGCTGTCATCACCAGATGAACAAATGGTTGCGGCGGCGGGAGTACATTGACTTAGAACATTTTTCGGTACAGCGAATATAAAAACAAAAAAACAAAGCGCCATTAACCCGAACCATGGGTTCTGGAACACGAGCAATCGACAACTAGGATAAATTTTGTTTTTTTTATTCATAAAATATATGAAAAAGTATCCTTTTCTAAAAAACTAAAATCGTTTCAAAATTAAAATAATATTCTTAGAAAATTATTTAATTCACCGCTTATCACGTCGCTTTCCGTTAATAATATAACCCACTTTTAAACAAACTATGTCCACTTTTAATTCAAAATTTGTTGAGTTATACCAATTGTCAAAATAATGACTTTTTTAGTTCAAATCTCTTAGATTATCCATGGGTTCTCAAGGCTGATTTGCACAACCAAGTGGCTCCATAATCACAAAACACCCCAAAATTGAACTCTTTGTGGTATTACACCCGCCAATATTCATGGCAAAGATTTAAATTTCAAAACGCCAAATTGAACAAAGACAGTATTTTGCCATTCGGCCTTAACTTTCTGTTATCGACTTTTGAACATCCTCAACCCCTCCAATCATGTTGCTTCCCTCGCGAAATGGGCCGTCATAACCCTCCCATCAACATCAAAGCGCTCTATCAGACAGAATTTCGAGAACAAATCATTGTCATTTCAAAATTCAAAACATCTTTTGAAAATATTACTTTAGGATTTCAAAATATTTTTAAAACCTGTTTAAATTCCCAATGGTATCCTAACCCCTGTTTTTTCTAACTCATTTGGAGGCTTTCTTTGCGTACGGTAATCGGTGTTGATTTGGGTGGTACCAATATTCTTTCCGCCGTGGTCAATGAACAGGGAGAAATTTTAGGAAAAGACAAGCGGCCCACATTAGCTAAATTAGGCGCAACCAAAGTTATGCTTCGAATCGCGGATAGTGTTCATGCCGCCAGTAAAGAAAGCGGATTACCCTGGTCTTCCCACTTGGCGGTCGGCATCGGCTCTCCCGGTCCATTGGATCAAAACACCGGCATTGTAATTTACACACCCAATCTCAATTGGCACAACGTACCCATCGTCGACATTCTTCAAAAAAAACTTCACAAACCCATTTACCTCGAGAACGACGCAAACGCCGCAACACTAGGTGAAAGTTGGGTTGGCGCGGGCAAAGATGAGAAAGTTGTTTTTTGCGTAACCCTGGGAACCGGCGTAGGTGGCGGATTGGTCATCGACGGAAAAATCTATCATGGTGCCACTGGAGTCAGTAATCATCTGGGCCATGTGATTGTCGATCCAGATGGACCCAAATCCTCTTACGGAAACAAGGGTATCTTAGAACAATACGCTTCGGCCCTAGGTATTGTGCGCCTCGCGAAAGAAATCGGCCTCAAACCTCCAACGGGCCAAAAAACCACGCCAAAAACCTTTAAAGAATTGGCGTTGGACGGAAATGTGAAAGCAAAAAAAGTTTTTGAAACCGCCGGAAGAATGTTGGGCATCGGACTCACCTCAGCGATTCATTTATTAAACCCGAGCGTCATTATTTTTAGCGGTGGTGTTTCTCACGCAGGAAATATTTTGTTTAAACCCATGTACAAAGAAATTAATGCCCGGTGTTTTAAAACCCATCTCAAGGGGCTCAAATTTAGAATGGCGAAGTTGGGTGATAACATGGGTGCCGTAGGTGCGGCTCGATTGGCATGGCAGGCTTTAAATAGTTCGAAAAAATAGCGGCATTGCAAAAAATGCTTATAACAAGTGCTTTTTCAGGGTTTTAAACGGATTAATTCAACTTTATTTCCATTAAGTCATTAAATAATTTTTCGTTTCTGTTCGAATCTGATTGCCTAACCCTGACCCATGAGCATTTTGTACTCCTGTATACATTCAGGTCCGCCTACTAACTTCCCCGTTTCGTCTTCGACCACAACTCTCGGGTTATCGGCGATCTCGATCAAAACTTCCCAAGCGATCACCGACATACGCCCATGATAGGACAACGAAAAAACAGACACTTCGTTTTCTTGACCAAACATCCGGTGAAAAAACTTAATGTCGGATGGAGCCTCGATACGGAAGTCGTCTGCTTTTCCGCCGCTATTTTTAGTAAATTCCGAGGCTGGTTTTTTCAAACAAAAATCCAAAAAAACAATAAGGTGATTGTTTCCTTTTCGCTGAATACCGCGGCGATTCTTGTCCACCTCAAAAAATTCCAGCAATGGACTTTTTATCTTCGGAACAAAATAGCTCTCAAAGGTGTATTCCGCCGGAACATAAAGATTAAAAATCATCGGCATAAAAAATCTTTCGAAATTCGTATTTTCATTTTTATCTACTTGCCAGCGCAGATACCTGTTTAATTCCGCATCAAAATCTAAGCTTGGTACGCCTTTCAACTAAAACACCCTGTAAAATAAAATCTTTTTTCGGATGATTCGACTCATTCAGAGCTTTAAAAGTTTCCTTGGACATCACAATGCCAATTCCGTGAGTACGCCATTTATTTAATTTGGGTTCAGCTTTAAAAAGCTCTTCTAAAAGGCTGTTGGCGGTCTTTTCATTTATTTGCATTTGAACCTCCGAAATGAGTTAAATAGAATTATTCCAAAACCATACTTTAAAGGCGACTTTTTCAAGGGATTCTACCAGGTTATGACACGTTTCAATTTAACGGTTCACCCGAATTTCCCCTGTTGTCGGCTTGATCCATCTGATCGGAGTCAGACTTTGGGTTCTCCTGATTCTCGGCCGATGGGGAACCCCCGGTTTGACCGGATGCCGCGTCTTGCGCCACCAACTCCTCAACAATTTCCATCCGGGGCTTCACTTTGGGCCTTTTCTTGCGTTTTTTAAGGGTCTTTTTTATTTCGGCCGCCGTCAAGGTGTCATTGATTACATCACCCCCAAGCTCGTTATTGCCAAAAGCTTCACGGGCCTTCACATCTGACAAACCTTTTCGTTTCAAGAATTCCGAAACCAACTTCTGGATAATTTTCATGGGAGGGTTAGAGTTTTTCTCTATGGCTTCCACAATCAGTTTTGGACCAAATTGGGGATTTTCCCTAATCATTGCCATAACGGCCTGTTGTTCAGGAAAGGACAACTCTTTGATATCGCCCCGTTTCTTGTTCTTTATGGGTTTCAATCCCTCTTTGCCCCTCTCGGTGAATATCTTTTTAAATCGGTAGTATGTATGAGTGGAAGTGTTCATTTGCCGGCAAGCTTCCGCCACCGACAAACCTTTCTTTTCGACCAAATCCAAGAGCTTTTTCCGGAACTTAAACTCCACATTTTCGGCCTTCATCTTTTCTTTAATAGCTACGACCGTGATGTCATCATTCTGTTCGGCCCCGCGGGTAAATTGGGCGATCGCCTGGTTAAGTTTTTCAACGAATTCTGCAGGAGTAAGATGGGCATTTTCCTTAATGACTTGGGTGAGCCGATTCTCGCCAAACTGTTCCTTTTCCGGATTCATCGCTTCCGTAATACCATCCGTATAAATTACCAGCATATCGTTTTTCTCAAGACTGACTTTTTGAAGCGACATGCTTTTTTCAAACATGTTCTCTTCTGGAAGATCGATCCCCACGGGAAATCCCTTAGGTTTCAGGAAGTAAACTTCTTTTGTCTTGCCCCTGTAGAGGATCATGGGATTATGCCCGGCACTAGAACAATTGATGGAACGGTTCCGTGAATCCAAAATGATGTAAAACATTGTCACGAACATGCCCTTCTTCATATCGCTCGTGACATGGGTGTTCACTTTTGACAGTACGTCTGAAGAGGATTTATTGCCGCGGGCTTCCAATCTCATAGCGGTACGAATCATGGTCATGACCATTGATCCTGGAACCCCTTTACCGGAAACGTCAGCCACCACGATGCCCAAAGTCGTGGGATCTACCCAGAAAAAGTCGTAATAGTCGCCGCCCACTTCCTTGGCCGACCGATAGGTTGCGCCGATTTCATAACCTTCAATTTGGGGAAACTCTGCAGGAAGCAGGGTATGTTGGATTTCCTGGGCCACCTGCATTTCCTTTTGCATTCTCTCGCCTTCCAGCATTCCCTTCTGAGAATCCTGAATCTTGGTTGTCATTTCATTGAAAATAGTCGCCAATTGGCCGAATTCATCCTGACTTTCCACTTCGATTTTGGCGTTTAAATCGCCCGTTGTCATGGCCTGAACCCCTTCCAAAATCTTCTGGAAAGGCCGGATGAAAATACGGGATAGTAAATAAAGTCCTAGAACACTAAAGAGTGAAATCAGGATCATCAGCCTTAACAATTCAAATCTGGCGCTACTCTCCGCGTGATGAAGCGCGGCGTCAGTTTCTCCCACGTGAACCTCGCCCATCCACCGTCCGTGATAATAAACCGCGGACGCGTAATCCGTCAGAAGTCCATCAGGGTTATGAACTCTAAAAATTTGAATTCCGGGTATCTGGGTGGTTTGAACGCCTGGGGGTGGAGTGTACTTACCAAACATCTGGGTCAAATCCGAATTAGCTAGATATTTTCTGTCCGCAGTACTCACGAAAGTATAGCTTAAGACTTTATCCTTATCGTTCTGTATGAGTTCCTGAATCATCCGATTCAATTCCAAATCATTATTGCGAGCCATCAATTCTCCGGCTTCTGTCGAAATAGTCTGGAGAATTGTTGTGATTTGATCATGTTGTTGGTTGATAAACGAGCTTTCATGCCGCTCACTCAGGTATAAATAGACCATCGAGGTGAGGAGGAGAACCAATAGAGTAGAACGAAGTGTGAATTTCGCCGAAACCGAGTAGGAACCTTGTTTAAGTCCCAACTCCGCCGGCGGAGCCGTCAAAAGACGGCGGTAAAGAATAAGTTCGTTACGATCAGAAAAAGCCCGATATCGGACATGGGTCATGATCTTTTTAATGAGATAGATACCCAATCCGCCCTTTTTCCCGATATCAACGTAATGCTCCAAGTCGGGATTTTTAGCGCTCATGATATTGAATGATTTTCCGTAATCGACAATCTTGATTCTCAAGTCGAAATAACTAATTCCCATCTCCAGGACAATCTTGCCCCCTTCTTTATCCTTATAGGCGTGACGGATAATATTGCTGCAGGCCTCGTCGACAGCCAATTTAATGGTAGAGGTTTCCTTGGATAAACAGCCGGCCGCGTCGCAAACCCGCTGAACAAAATCTTTAATGGTTAAGAGCTCAATTTCTTTAGCTTCTACTTCCAAATGGTAACGGCGCCTTTTGGGCTCGTAAGGAAGGTTAGAAAGAACTCGATAAAGTAATGGGTATAAGTTCATGGCTTTTTCTTTGACTCCCGTTTCACAGAGGAAGAGTTTTCAGGAACGAAATCCCGAAGACGGTCGCTGGCTTCCTCAATATTACGCCTCACCAAAAAATTTTTAGGATTCTGACTCAACACTTGCTCCCATATTTCGATGGCCTTTTTATATTTGCCAGCTAAATAGTAATTCACTCCCTTGGCATAAAGCACAGTTAAATCCTTGGGCAGTGTCGCCAGGGGCAGATAGTAGCTTTGGGCGTCATGTAAGAGAAAATCCACATCGCGGTATTTGGAATCAATTTCGTAGACAATTTTCAGATGCTGAACCGCCAGGGCGTAATCACCCCGGATGTAAGCTTCTGTTCCCATCGTATAATTCGACTCAAGCAGTGTTTTTTTGTCCACTTGTTTTAAAAGCGCCTTTGGCGCCGTATTATCCGGATCCAAGCTGAGCGCTTTCGCAATCAACGGTACCGCGTCCCCATAATCGCCCCGGTCCAAATCCGATTGCGCAATCTTCAACTGCTGCTGCACTAGAATTTTGCGTTGTTGTTCCACATCCAGGATGCCCTGAGCAGCTTCCTTGTCGTCCGGGAATTCACGCAATACGTTTTTCCACGCTTTAATGGCGGCGTCAAAATCCTGGTCTTTGGTGTAAAAACGGGCCACCCATTTCAACAAAAAGTTTTTCTGAATCTGAAGCGGATCCACAAAATGGTCGAAGCGGTATGTCAAAGAAAATTGGCTTAAGTCGCCTAAATCCTGCTGGTCGTAGGCGTAATCAAATTCAAAATCAAAAAAACTTAATCCCGCGCCGACTGTGGCTCCGTTCCCGTTAAAACCTGCCCGAACAAAAACCGTCCGATTCCATCCATATTGCAGGCCCCCTTTGAAAAGATTCTGACCGCCATCAGGAATTTCTTCTTCGGCGGTTAACCAAAGATCACTTTGAGATCTGAGAAACTGGTAATAGTACGAGAAGGAGGGGCGGTAAACCCGTGCCGGAGAATCTGCGACTTGATAAAGTTCAGTCTGTGGGGCGATCACGTTGGTTTCTGAAAAACCCAGTGCGATATTATCGATTCCTATTTTATTAAAATCTGAATGATTTTTTGAAAAGTGAAAAAGCAGACCCAAATCCATTCCCCCTCCGCTCCCCTGATAAGAACCCAATTGTTCGAAAACATATTTCACGTTCGCCCCGAAATCCAAATCAGGCAGCAGGCTAAAACCGTAGCCTAAGAGCCCCTCATATTCTTCTGAGGAAAATGTGGATATGGCCTGGATATTGTTGGTGGTTTGAAGAATATTCGAGACTCCCAGCCGGGTAATGGACAATCCAAAACCACTTGTCGTTCCGATTGGATTGATATAGCCGATCGAATCATAAATAGTGTCGAGGAACAAGGGCGCGTGGAAAGTTAAAATTTCATGATCCTGAACAGTTGCCAAAACCGCCGGATTCTCGTAAAAAGCCTCACCGTATCCCGAAATGGCTCCGACCGCTCCGCCCATACCCAGGGCCATGGCAGACCCGCCCAATTCAAAGGGAGATTCCGTTCCCCCAGTACCGATTGTCTGTGCCCCGGCGGGAAAAGTTCCCATGATGATGAACGCTAGAACAATCCAGCTCAATCGCCGGTATGAGAGGTTAGCTAAAGGTTTGTAAAGTTGGTGCATTATTTTGCCACCGCGATTTTCAAGGTATAGGTACCGCCCGCGTTTAACTCACCGAAATAAATACCGCTCAACACCATGACCCCAGCGTCATTTTTTCCGTCCCACGACAATTGTTGAAGCCCCGTTTGAGGACCGTTGCTTTGGAAGGTTTTGACCCGTTTTCCCAGAATGTCATAAATCACCAGAGAATAGGCCGTGGGATTGGCCAAATTGAACTCAATCGTCGTGCTCCCCGTTTCAGGATGGAAGGGATTGGGATAGTTTCCGTAGGTACTGGCCACATCGGATGTCTCAAACAACATCAGATTGGAATTCATTGGGAATCCAGTTGAATCAGCAAAGGAAGTGGATACCACGGTAGTTCCACTGGTCAGGTCGTTGGCGGCGATACCATTTTGTCCCAGGGACAAGAAGATTGTCTTAGCTGTCGCCGCCGGCTCAATATTAGCCAGAAGGGTCA
>Ga0302140_10012688_pt1 | contig 10318 bp, 6 predicted proteins | sample I_Bog_E1_1_FD_202095 | JGI IMG/M metagenome (GOLD analysis project Ga0302140, IMG submission 202095) | Peat permafrost microbial communities from Stordalen Mire near Abisko, Sweden - I_Bog_E1_1 | ecosystem: Environmental > Terrestrial > Soil > Wetlands > Peat | place: Sweden: Abisko, Stordalen...
CGGACACTTAGAAACAGAAATGTTTCTTCTGCTTTCTCGATTGTTACTCCTGGCCGCGTGGGCGTGGACGTGCGGATTCGTGGTGGTGAAGTTGTCACGGAAGACGGTATGGATGAGCTTGCTGCTGTGCCTCTCTCCCTGTCTTTTCTGTCTCTCCCGGTTTCGTATTGAGTCTCTGTCGAGGTTATCGCTGTTGTTGTTTCTCATACCTGCGGCGTTTGGCGCCCGTTCGGCGCTGCGGGTGATGCGGGTCGACAAACTGTTGGCTGCTGGCATTGCGGTGGTAGTGGTGGCGAGTACAGTCGTCATGCAAATACATGGCGGTGGTTATCGGATGCCGCAGTTGTTTCTTATGTGGCCGGCGTGTTACGTCCTCTCTTCTTCTTACAAATTTCAGCTTCCATTCCACATTGAAAAGGGGACTGCGCAATGATCTCCTTCCGCACATGCGTTGCCTCCTGCATACTTTTTGTTAGTTTGGCCGCAATGACGGCTGGTTGCGAAGTTGGGAGCAGCCGGTTGGTGGATCGTGAGATAGATTCGAAGTGCTTTGCCGGAAATAAGATCGGAACGGATCCAGTAAGAAAGCTGGTTATTTATCTACCGAGCGAGTATGACGCGAAGCCAGCAGAACGATACTCGGTGATCTATTTTCTGGCTAATCCTATGGACGGCACTTATCGCAGCCTGTTCGACCGGAATGGCGCGCAGGCTTTGTTTGACAAGGCGATTGCGTCTGGAGTTATCCACAATTTCATCCTGGTGAGTGTGGATATGAAGACTTCGCTTGGGAGTTCCTGGTATGTGAACTCGCCGGTAACCGGCAATTGGGAAGATTTCATGATCCAGGAGTTAGTGCCTTATGTCGACGCAAATTTCAGGACGCTGGCGAATCGCAATTCCCGCGGGATCATGGGGATCTTTATGGGGGGCCACGGAGCGATTCGCTTTGCGATGAAGCATCCGGATATCTTTGGCGCAGTGTACGCGATGCATCCAGTGGGAACAGGATCTGGCGTACAGATCATGGACTCATTGCCGAACTGGGATATTCTTGCGAACGCGAAGTCTCTGGAGGATGTGAAGAAGGATGGATATTCGACGATATTTACCGGTATCTTTCAAGCGCATCTGGGGAATGTGGACAAGCCTCCACTGTTTATCGATCTTGCTGCGCACCGGACAAATGGCGAACTGGTCATTGACTCTCATCTGACCGAACGAGTGAGAAATAGTTTCTTTCTGGAGTCACTGATTCCTCAGTATGCGGATAACTTGAAGTCTCTCCGTGGATTCAAGTTTGACTGGGCGCGGAGCGATCCTAACCAGGACCATGTGTACTCGAACATAGCGTTCACCCATAAGTTGAACGAGTTTGGAATCCATCATGAAGCGGAGGAGTACAACGGAGCATGGGGAGAACCGAACTGGGGTCCGGGTGGGAGAATCTACGGCGAGGTACTTCCGTTCTTTCAAAGGACGCTCCTGTTTCCTTAGGAAAAAACGTCATTTTTATGTGTGACTAAGGTTCGACGAAATTGGACTAACTGGGATCGGCGCTTAACATGCGCCGATTTTCTTATGGGGGTCAGGCGATAGGATGGAGCGGTGTAGATAGGAGCCTGATGCGATGAAGATGCGGCCGGGTGGAGTCACTGGGTTTCTCTTGTGTGGCAAGGAGTGGACCGATGGAGAGGCGATGGAGGTCCGGTCACCGTGGGACCAGGGGCTGGTGGGCCGAGTTACGGTTGCTACACGCAATGATGCACGACAGGCGGTGACCCATGCAGTAGCGTCTATGCGACGGACGCGAGCGTTGCCGCGCTGGAAGCGAAAAGAGATCCTCGAGGACATTGCTGCCGCGCTCATCGAACAAAAAGAGCGATTTGCACAATTGATCGTGGCCGAGGCTGGCAAGCCGGTTCGTACGGCGCGGATCGAGGTCGAACGGGCCATTCTGACTTTCAAGACGGCGGCTGAAGAAGCGGTGCGTCTGGGCGGTGAGTCGATTCCTCTGGATCTAACGGAGGGGAATGAAGGCCGCTGGGGACTGGTGCAGCGTTTTCCTGTCGGACCGGTGCTGGCGATAACTCCATTTAATTTTCCTTTGATGCTGGTAGCGCACAAGCTGGCTCCGGCGATTGCGGCAGGGTGTCCAGTGTTGTTGAAGCCTGCCCCGCAGACTCCGTTTACTGCGCTGGCGCTGGGTGAAGTCATTTTGAAGGCTGGCTGGCCGGAAGAGGCGCTGGCAGTGCTTCCACTGAACAACGAAGATACGGCGTGGCTGGCGGAGCGGGAGGACAGGTTGAAACTGCTGAGCTTTACCGGCTCGGCCAAGGTTGGTTGGGCACTGAAGGCCAAGAGTGGCAAGAAGCGGGTAGCGCTGGAACTGGGCGGCAACTCGGCAATGATTGTGCATTCTGACTGGAAAGACCTGGACACTGTAGCAATGCGCGCGGCTTATGGCGCTTTCGGGTATGCAGGGCAGAGCTGTATTTCGGTGCAGCGGGTGTATGTCGAGCGGTCGATCTTCCAGACATTCATCTGGAAGCTGGTGGATCGGGCTCAAAAGATGGCGCGTGGAAATCCCGCGGATGAGGGTACGGAGATCGGGCCGCTGATTCGTCCATCCGATGCAGACCGGGTCGAAGCGTGGATCAAGGAAGCGATTGCAGCCGGAGCCAAGCTCGTGGAAGGCGGCGGGCGGGAAGGGTCTGTCCTGGAGCCAACGATTCTGAGCGGCACCAAACCGGGGATGAAGGTGCAGGACGAGGAAATCTTCGGGCCGCTGGTTGTGGTCGAGCCTTACGACGACTTTGAAGATGCGCTGGCGATGGTGAACCACTCCCGCTACGGCCTGCAGGCTGGGATTTACACGCGGGATGCGGGCCGGATCATGACAGCGTACCGGGAGCTTGAGGTGGGCGCGGTGATTGTGGGGGACACTCCAACCTGGCGAATGGACACGATGCCGTATGGCGGAATCAAAGACTCCGGCCTGGGACGAGAAGGCCTGCGCTGGGCTATTGAGGAGATGACCGAGCCACGAATGCTGGTGATGACCGGGATGTAGCGGGAGCGCGACAGAGAGCCTGACCGGCACTCTAAACGCGTGCTCTCAATGCGCATCAACAGTACCCGTGGCGACGCATGATAGACCTGGGGTGGCTGAACGGGGTGGCTGAAACGACACAGACAGAGAGGGTGACGCTGGGCGGGGGGGAACGACTGACGTACGTTTCCCACTGGCTGGTACGCTGGACTGAGTGCCAGAGGTGTTGCGCAGGGCAAAATTACCGTATTGTGAAGTTTGTTTGTTTTCAGTTGCTTATGGGAATTCCAATGGGAACTTTTTTTTAACCCTCAGGCGCTCCGTGGGTGTGCTTCGGCACGTTTCACTGCTATATTGATTTTTCGGGGTGTCCTTAATCGGACAGCTCCCCTTTTCTCAAACTACGGGACAGCAAATCAGTAGGTGACTCCGCTGGCACGGCTGGATCATAGATAACCGGAAGCAGATAACCGCAAGCAGGGAAGCATTCATGGCGCAGATTTTTGACCGCAGCTCGAACGCGCTGGCACGTATGAGCCTGGTCCTGACGGGTCTGATCGTAATCGCACTTGGTGTCACGCTGAATTCACTACAGCGTTCTCCATGGGTGACGCGACAGGGCCAAAGGCCAGATCAGCCGGTGCCGTTCAGCCATAAGCATCATGTGCAGGGACTGGGATTGCAGTGTCAGTACTGTCACGTCTCGGTTGAGAAATCGAGCTACGCGGGAATTCCGCCGACCAAGACCTGCATGAACTGTCATGCGCAGATCTGGACCAACGCGGCGTTGCTTGAGCCGGTTCGTCATAGCTGGGCAACTGGGGAATCGATTGTGTGGACCAAGGTCCATGATCTTCCCGATTATGTGTATTTCAATCACTCCATCCATGTGAATAAGGGTCTCGGCTGTGCAAGCTGCCACGGTCGTGTGGACCAGATGCCGTTGATGTACCAGCAGAACACGCTCCAAATGGAATGGTGCTTGAACTGCCATCGCGATCCGGCCAAGAATCTGCGGCCCGTCAGCCAGATTTACAACATGGCGTGGGAAGGTCCATCTACCGAGAAGCCGGTATGGTGCGCTGTCAACGACGAGAAGTCGGGCAAGCCAACCGCGCAGAGCGTCGATTGCCAGACCGCCGAGCCGAAGGGAGTAGAAGTCGCCTCGCTGAATATGGGCGGCCTTAAGCTGCCAGGTGCCGCATCCGCGCAGATGACAGCAGGAGAGCCCTCCGGAGCGATGTTGCCGGCGTCGTTAAGCTACACCAAGTTCACCAGTCAGAGAGCGCTGGGCAATTACCTGATCGACCACTACAAGATTCGTAAGCCGAATGAGCTGGCGAGCTGCGAGGTATGCCACAGATGAGCGCAGAACTCGAGAAAGTCGCGATGAACAAGGATTTTAAGCAGGAAACGCCACTGACGCTGACCCAGGTTCGGACTCAGCTTAAGGGCGTGAAGGGCAAGAAATACTGGCGATCGATTGATGAGCTGGCTGGAACGCCGGAGTTTGAGGCTGCAGTCGCCAAGGAATTTCCAGATCAGGCCCAGGAATGGGTCGACCCGGTTTCGCGCCGAGGTTTTCTTAAGCTGATGTCGGCATCGATGGCGTTGGCTGGGCTGGCAGGTTGTACGAAGCAGCCGGACGAGCCGATCTATCCTTACGTGAAGCAGCCAGAGGATCTGATTCTCGGCAAGCCAAACTATTTTGCCACTGCGCATCCTTTTCCGACGGGCGGCGTTCCGCTGCTGGTAAAGAGCGATGCATACCGGCCGATCAAAGTCGACGGCAATCCGGATCACCCTTACAATTTGGGGTCTTCTGATCCTTTCACTCAGGGAACCTTGCTGGATCTGTATGATCCAGACCGTTCGCAGAAGGTAACCCTGCGTGGCGTCAACGCGGAGTGGGTCGACTTCCTGGATGAATACAGGAAGCGGCTGGCGGCAGGGAAGGCTAACGGCGGTGAGGGAATCTACTTCCTGACCTCGACCATTACTTCACCGACGCTTGCTCGCCAGTGGAAAGAGGCTCAGGCCGCTTATCCCAAGGCAAAGCTGATTCAGTACGACCCGATCAACCGGGATTCCGTTCACGCGGTTCTGGGCGAGAAGAATGTGCAGTACTCGCTCGATGACGCAGATGTGGTTGTTTCGCTGGACGCTGATTTCCTGTCGGGAGCAAGCTTCCCGGGTTTCCACAAGCTCACGCGCGAGTTCGTACAGCGCCGCAAGCTGGAAGGCAAAGATTTAAACCGGCTTTACTCGGTGGAGAGCACGACGACCACCACTGGCATGAAGGCTGAGCATCGGCTTGCCCTGCGCGCAAGCGAGATTCCTGCCTTTACCGCTGCTCTGGCGAGCGCGTTGGGCGTTTCAAACTCTTCTTCCTCGTATAGCTGGACGCCTGAGCAAACAAAGTTCCTCAACGCTTTGGCGAAGGACCTGAAGGCTCATGCAGGCAAGAGTGTCGTAATTGGCGGCGAGCAGCAGGATCCTTCCGTGCTGTCCCTAGCATTGGCGATCAATGAGGCGCTTGGAAATACTGGCAAAACGGTGTTTTATACCGACTCTGTGCAGCCTGTTCCGAGCAGCCAGAATGAAGATTTGAAGGCCCTTGTTGCCGATCTGAATGCAGGCAAGGTGGACTGGCTGGTTATTCTGGATTCAAATCCGGTATATGCCACTCCCTCTGATCTGAACTTCAAGACAGCATTGGGTAATGCGAAGACCAGTGTTCACCTGGCATCGCATGTTGACGAGACGGGAGCCGAGACAATCTGGCACATTCCGGGCGCTCACTATCTTGAGACGTGGAGCGATGTCCGGTCCTATGACGGCACTGTTTCGGTGATTCAACCTCTAATTGAGCCGCTTTATGGCGGACACACGGCCCACGACATCCTGCAGGCCATGCTGGACGATCCTCAACTCTCTGCGTACGAGGCCGTTCGCGAGACCTGGAAGCCTCAGATTTCGAAGTCAGGTGATTTCGAGCTTGGTTGGCGAAAGGTACTCCATGCGGGCTGGATCGAGGGAACCGCTTTTGACAAGTCGGCTACGGCCTCTGTCGCAAAGCTGACTCCCCCGACGCCTTCTTCGAAAGACTCGATCGAGGTTATCTTCCGGGCTGATCCGACAATTTACGACGGACGCTATTCCAATGTTGGCTGGCTGCAGGAGCTTCCCAAGCCGGTAACCAACCTGAGCTGGGATAACGCTGCTCTGATGTCCGGCGCCACGCTGACACATCTGAATGTGGAAGAAGGCGACATCCTCGAGATCAACCTGGGTGGTCGAGCAGTGAAGACTCCCGTACTAGTTGTTCCGGGGCACCCTGATAACTCGATCAGCCTGTACCTTGGCTACGGTCGTGAGTCTGCTGGACGAGTTGGTTCCGGGGAAGGCTTCAATGCTTATTCCATTCGGAACTCGAGCGCACCCCTGGTGGCTGCGGGAGCGAGCCTGAAGAAGGTCGATGGCAAGTGGGGCTTTGCAGTAACGAAGAGCCACTACCAGGATCATCGTGGACAGTTCGCAGGTGGTAAGGGCAACGGGAACTACTCACTTGAAACCAACGAAGCTGAGACACGCGGAATTATCCGCTCAGCATCTCTGGATGAATTCAAGGCGAACCCTGGCTTTGCAAACGAGGGCGAGGAGCATCCCAAGGATCAGCGTGACGTTACGCTGTTTCCGAACTGGGATTACAAAGACAATGCCTGGGGCATGTCGATCGACCTCAACAGCTGCGTCGGCTGCAATGCCTGTATCGTCGGTTGCTATGCAGAGAACAACATTGCGGTGGTCGGCAAGCAGCAGGTTCGAATCGGCCGCAACATGCAGTGGCTGCGTATCGATACCTACTTTGAAGGGGATCTCGCGGCACCTCGGGCTCATTTCCAGCCGATGGCCTGCCAGCATTGCGAGAATGCTCCCTGCGAACAGGTCTGCCCAGTAGGTGCGACGGTTCACACCCCTGAGGGTTTGAACACGATGGTTTACAACCGTTGCGTTGGCACTCGTTACTGCTCCAATAACTGCCCATATAAGGTTCGCCGCTTCAACTTCCTTCTCTTCTCGGACTACGAAACAGAGAGCCTGAAGTTCATGCGCAACCCGGATGTCACGGTTCGTTCGCGTGGCGTGATGGAAAAGTGCAGCTACTGTGTGCAGCGAATTTCTGAGGCGAAGATCAACGCCGACAAGGAAAACCGTGCGGTTCTGGATGGTGAGATTGTAACCGCCTGCCAGCAGGCCTGCCCGGCAAGCGCAATCACTTTTGGCAACATCAACGACAAGACCAGCAAGGTTGCCAAGCTCCACGGCGACGAGCGGAGCTACTCCGTGCTGGCCGACCTCAACACCCGCCCGCGGACGAAGTATGTAGCCGCGGTCCTGAATCCGAACCCCGAACTTGCCGAGGCGCCTGAAGAGCACGCCCCGGCGAAGGGCTAAGAGGCGCTACTGGCGATGGCAACGAAGGATTTTAAAACAGTAGATCCGAAGCTAGACCCCGCAACCGGAGAGTTCCGGGTTCTTGCGCCGGGTCAAGACTTCAAGTCGGTCACCGAGAAGATTTCGGGTATCGTGCTTACGCCCAAGACTTCGTTGGGCTGGTTCGCTATCTTCTCGCTTGGCGGGGCGGTTGCGACACTGGTTCTGGTGGCGGTCACCTGGCTGTTCCTTAAAGGAACGGGCATCTGGGCCATCACGCAGCCTGTGGCATGGGGCTTCGCGATCATTAACTTCGTCTGGTGGATCGGTATCGGTCATGCCGGAACGCTGATCTCGGCCATCCTGTTGTTGTTCAAGCAGGGCTGGCGGAACTCGATCAACCGCTTCGCGGAAGCCATGACGATTTTCGCCGTGGTTTGCGCAGGTATGTTCCCGCTGATTCACGTGGGCCGTCCCTGGGTTTCGTATTGGCTCTTCCCTCTCCCTAACACGATGAACGTGTGGCCGCAGTTCCGGTCACCGCTGCTTTGGGACGTATTCGCGGTTTCGACGTACGCAACGATCTCGGTCGTCTTCTGGTATGTCGGTCTGATTCCAGATTTCGGCACCATGCGCGACCGTTCCAAGTCCAAATTTGCGCAGTTCGCTTACGGCTTGGTTTCCCTGGGATGGCGCGGATCGGTTCGCCACTGGATGCGGTATGAGACTGCATCTCTTCTGCTTGCAGGTCTGGCAACGCCTCTCGTGCTTTCGGTACACACTGTTATCAGCTTCGACTTCGCGGTCGCAGTGTTGCCGGGCTGGCATACGACAATCTTCCCTCCATACTTCGTCGCCGGCGCAATCTACTCCGGATTTGCCATGGTTCTTACGCTGGCGATTCCGCTGCGTAAGGCATATCACCTGGAAGGCCTGGTAACCGATCGCCACATCGACAACATGGGCAAGGTCATGTTGGGTACGGGTCTGATCGTCGCTTACGGCTACGGCATGGAAGTCTTCATGGCGTGGTACTCGGCATCGCACTGGGAATTCTTCATGATGTGGAACCGTATGTTCGGGCCGATGGGCTGGTCTTACGGCATCCTCATCATGTGCAACATCGCTATACCACTGACGACTCTGTGGAGCAGGAAGCTGAGGACGAATATTACGTTCATGTTCCTGATCTCCCTAGTAGTCAATACAGGAATGTGGTTTGAGCGCTTTGTGATTGTTGTCACCAGCCTCTATCGCGACTTTCTTCCGTCTTCGTGGGGCACGTATCGTGCGACGAAGTGGGACTACGCAACCTACGTTGGAACCCTGGGACTGTTCACCGCGCTGTTTCTTCTGTTCGTGCGCTTCTTGCCTATGATTCCAATGAACGAAATCAAGATGATGCTGCCTTCGGCGAAGATCACTCCGAAGACCGAAACGGCAGCCGGGGCGGGTGACTAATGCCTGTTGCAGTGGAAGGAATCTACGGCATTGTGGCCGAATTCGATACACCCTCTGACTTGGTGAGGGCTGCTCAGTCTGCATATCATGACGGCTGGCGTCGCATGGACTGCTATACGCCCTACCCAGTCGAAGAAGCGGCTGAGGCAATTGGCTTTCACAAGAACAAGGTTCCGCTGGTGACTCTGATTGGCGGCCTGATGGGTCTGTGCGCGATGTTTACGCTGGAAACCTGGATCTCTACGCTCGCATACCCGCTCAATATTGCGGGCAGGCCAACGTATTCATGGCCCGCGTTCATCATTCCAGCGTACGAATGGACGATCTTGTTTGCGGGACTTTCAGCGGCGTTTGGAATGCTTGCCATGAACGGGTTGCCGAGTTTGTATCACCCGCTCTTCAACGCACCTAATTTCCGTAACGGCGCCACCCAGGACAAGTTCTTCCTGTGTCTGGAAGCACTTGATCCGAAATTCGATGTTGTTGAGACCCGCGCATATCTAGAGAGTTTTGCCCCCACATCAGTAGTGGAGGTGGAGTACTAATGCGGAAAACCTTCACACAATCAAGCGCCGGAAAGGCTGTCCTTTTCGCGCTGGCTGCGGGAAGCATGTTCGCTGTCGGATGCCGGCAGGATATGCATAACCAACCCAAGTTCATCCCTCAGAGGGGCACGGATTTCTTTGCCGACCATCGCTCGGCCAGGCCACAGGTTGAAAATACTGTAGCGCGCGGGCAGTTGCAGGAAGACAGCTATTTCTACACCGGTACGGTCACCGGGGCGAACGGATACCGCGAAGAGCGTGATCAGCTGCCCTTCCCGGCAACTCTCACCGTCCTGAAGAAGGGCGAGGAGCGCTTCAACATATATTGCACCCCCTGCCATTCGCGGGTAGGCAACGGATTGGGCGCGATTGTCCAGCGCGGTTACAAGCCAGCTGGAAATCTCAACGACCAGGTTCGCCGTGCACAGCCTTTGAGCCATTACTTTTACGTGATGACTCATGGATATGGGGCAATGCCGGATTACTCGGCACAGATCAGCGCGGAAGATCGCTGGGCAGTCGCTGCGTACATTCGCGCTCTGCAGCTAAGCCAGAACGCTACGGACAAAGATGTACCGAGTGGCGCTAAGGTTCAGAACCTGAAGGATGTTGCAGTAAGCCAGGGGCTTCCTGAGGGTTTTGCAGGACCGTGGGAACTGCCCACCACTGCGATTCAGGCTTATCCCGCAGATGCTTCGCAGGGAACTCCTGGAATGGGACCTGCCTATCCGGAAGACCCGAAAATTTTTGTCCCGCATTCAGCACCTGTGGCGGGGAAGTCAATGACCAGTAAACCGTCTGCGGCGCCAACAGCGCCCAAGGC
>Ga0302140_10012689_pt1 | contig 10318 bp, 10 predicted proteins | sample I_Bog_E1_1_FD_202095 | JGI IMG/M metagenome (GOLD analysis project Ga0302140, IMG submission 202095) | Peat permafrost microbial communities from Stordalen Mire near Abisko, Sweden - I_Bog_E1_1 | ecosystem: Environmental > Terrestrial > Soil > Wetlands > Peat | place: Sweden: Abisko, Stordalen...
ACTATGATCATTGAGGTACGGGGACTCTTTGAAAGAATCATTGCTGGCAAAATACCAGTCAGTGGCAGTGGCGAGAAACGCGGAGTGATTCACGACTTCTGGTTGGAGAATGTTTCTTCCAGATATTCTGTTATGGCTCCACGACACCTAGCAGAAGAAGCAGCAAAACATTTCCATCCGAACATGGCCAATACGCGCCCAGGACAATAATCTCATCACTACACGAGGAATTCAATAGTTCAGCCCAGCAAATCCGACTAATTGTACAATGCCCGAAATCCAGGTTTCTTTACTCGAGCCGAATCCGCAATTCCCAGTCTCGACGCACGATGTCTTAATCCCAATCCATTTCCTCCTAGATCTTGATAGTCTTCAATTATCTCTCCATATTTGACAGTTCTGTTGCCAACTGCCTTCGCCAAGCGGTGGGCGGGAACATTCGAACTCTGCTCGTGAAGCAGATCAGCATTAAATGCTTTCCCGATTTCGAGTGGATTGAGCGATGCCCGACGTCCCATCTCCCAGAAACCATAAAGTGTGGGTAATACGACCGAAAAGCCTACCATCATGGCTGCCAGAGCTGCTGCCAGATATGAGAAATTAGACTGGAACACTGTGACATTGGATGTCTGTTCCATTTCTACCATTTGAGGTTCCGGCATGCCAGTATCTCCCGCAAAAATGTTCACTGGAAAAGCTTCATACATATTTGTGAAGCTGTCAAAGCTGTCGTTCATCAGTGCGTACTTGGAGACGTTTGATGCTATCAAAGATGTTCGAAACATAAGCTCGTTCAACGCATTGATAACATCATCAGACGGATCGGCCCAATTAATCGCGCACGCATCCTGATTGATGAAGTAGTTTGTGGACCCGGTTCCATAATCAATATATTGGCTAGCAAGAGATCCTGTAAGAGAAACCCCTTGTCCTTGCACGGCCCGCGAGTTGAACATATTTTGTGCGGCAATAGCGATACCACCCAAAGTCGTAAAAGTCATTATATCCGGATCATGGTCGTCAAAGTAAGTGCTGATGTTGCCGACTGCTTGAATATGATCGACAGTGAATGATGAGGAGTTCCCACTCAGATGTATTGTATTGTTGACCAATGTAACTGGGTAGTCCAATGTAGCAGAGCGCATGGAGCAACGTTTAGTCACCATGGTTCCATTACACTGCCAAGGAACCTGTGATCCTTGTGGAGCACCATATGGCAGACCGGGTGATAGAGATGGCGTTGCTATCCTTCCAATCGCATACGACAAGTTGAAGCTGATGTATGGGTAGAGCGTTGCTGGATCAATTTGAGCTGCTGGGTCCGGCATCTCTCCCAAGTGTTGTGCTGGTAGCCACTCAAAGTTGGAAGCAAAAACAGTGGTTTCATTGTTCACGTTTTCTATGTTACTCCACAGTGCCGTCTCGTGTGAGCATTCGAGTGCAAGTCCTGCTGCCTTGATGGTACCAACACAGCTCCCAACACAGCCAGTGAAAGTCGTTGTTATCGGAGCGCGTGTCACGTACTGGTTGAAGATATCGGCAAACGTGGCATTCATAACCATGATTGCTGGCCCACCGAAATAGCTGGAGTTTACAGAGAAGAATCCATAGCCGGTGTAACCATAGGGAATCTCTTGGGCAATGGCTGCTGTAACGTTGACTGGTTTCGTCACCTGTATCGACACCACGGTGGAGGCTCGTTGGAGCAAAGGACCATCGACTATGACCACTTGCGCAGCAAGTGTAGCAAGAGCAACGAGATTGAAACCACGTCCAGGAGTCATAGCTGCCAACAACGAATCCCCAGTCTCCCAGTATCGACTCAATCATACAGAGTCCCACCACGAAGCGCCTTCCGCCACCAAGATATAACAACGCCCTCTGACCTTGCGAACTGGAGACACATATTCGCGACAGCGGATAAGATAGCAAGGAGAACAGACGGCGAGAATCTCCACGAATCGACCCCCTGCCCATCGGACTTGTACAGAATGACAGCATCTGCTCCAGCACAGAGGGGAACCATGAGGAGGGCAAGCACCGCTAGAGTTGGCATTCAGCGCCAGAAGCCCGAGAGCCAGGGATCTCCCTCTCGATCTTCGCCATCAGGAGGACACATATCCGTCTCCATAGTTATCAAATGAGGTTACTCGAGGATTCCCAATAGATGATTTTTCGATGAGGTTTTCAGACGAGACGGTTTTATGGTGTTGGGCTTTCTTGGGGTGGCGGATGTTGACTTTCTTTGGACGTCCCGTTGCGGCGAAGTAGCTTGGGGGCTTGGGGAGGTCTCGGGTGGACATTGAAACTCAGATTCGAATTATGATTAATGATAGATCAACAGTTGTATGTCAAATCTGAATAGTTCCTTGGTCACTTCTTTCATTCTCGACTCCCTCAAGAACTGCTTCAACTTTATATCTAAGCCTAAAAGTTCAAACACCAACACTTGGTGCGGTCGTTCCTTCAACCATTGCGAATGCAACATTGTTTGTTTTTAGGCTCCCCGTGCCTATCTCTCACGAGAATTGGGGCCGGAGGCTGCGAAGCAAATTGGAGAGAGGCAGGTAGCCGCTCGGCTGAGCCCCTGAAACCGGAGCCGGTTTCAAGAGAAGCGAAGCGATCACATGACATTGTTGGATTCTGGAGAGAATTTCTGAACTGAAAACGACAGTGTATGCTCACTTGTCTCCTGGATATCTCTAGACTGTAATCCTGTTCCCAATCAAACCCTAAATCCCAAAAGTCATGACTCGTAATCGGCAGTAACACAATTCTCTTCACTCCCTTCACCTCATTCTGACATCTCTGACTCCAACGACCGCAGCCTCTTGCTGTCTTATATATCGAATTGCTCCTCTCTCTGTCGTTCGATGTCTTTCAAGAATCTGTAGACCTCCTCGGCAATCTCCTCCTTCGCATTCTTCTGCCCAAACACGTTTCTGACCTTTCCGACTTTGCCATCAATAATCGGGTTGCCAGGGAAGAAAGCATAGCCACTCCAGAAGGCAGTATCGTCTGCCTTCTCGAGCTCGTATCGTGGGGGGCTGAAACCGAGTCTGGTGCATAGCGCCGGCACTAAACTTGTGTATTTGACATTCTCCTGTAGCGAGGTACTTGGTTCTGATGGCGAAAGAGATTTTCGCTTCTTGGGCTGTACGCCTTGGAATGGTGGAGGCGGCTGCGGAAATCGGACGGATCCATCAGATGGCATATGGTTGTTGTTAATAAGCCAGTCAATGGCCTTCTTGGCGGCGTACTGTTTTGCGTCTTTCTTGTTTGTAAAAGTTTGAGCAGCTCCACCAAACTGCTCTGAAGACTCCGCAATCTCAATCGTGTAGGCAAATCGCAGGATACTGGCAGTTTTCAGGATACTCTCTCTGCATTCAAGCCCGGGCGGAGCTTTGGTAGGCGCGGCTCCAGTTAGTGCGGCAATAGGATGTGCGTTACGGTACTCTACTATAGTAAGCAATAGACAGGAGGGGTATATACCAGGGAAAACACACCAATAAGCTTTCCGTACCAATTCATACTTCCTATCTCCTCTCTAGCTATCTTTTCTGCCTCGAGAGCTTCGGCAATAGTTATCGGGCTCTCGGAACTACTATTGGAGTTGTCGGATAGTTGAATATGCTTGCGTTCAGATAGCCAGTCGATCGCTTTCTTGGCGGCGTACCGCTTCGCATCCTTTTTGTTGCTAAAGGAGGGATGTGCTCCACCAAATTGCTCAGGTGATTCTGCGATCTCAACAGTGAAGGAAAACCGAAGAATGCCATCTGTAAGGAGGATCTCCGTATAATTTAAAGGCTGCGCTGCGGCAACTGGATGGGCAAGACGATAATCTGTTAATCGTAAGCCAACGCGAAGGACCTGTGAAAAGTATGCAAGAGCAACACACCATTGAGTTTCGAGATCCAATCCTCGTTTCCCATCTCTTCTCTAGCCAGTTTCTCTGCTTCAAGAGCGTCGATATCCACGGTCCTCTTTTGCTTTTTGGGAAGATGGTATGGGTTTAGCAGGTTGGGCGACTTTGCAGTCCCTTGCACGATGTCCATGGCGTCCATTTCAGCATCGAAGTCCTCAATGGATTGGAGCTCCATCCTCGGTGGTACAGCAACTGCTATGGGCTCTCGTGTATCCTCCATGATCGACCACAAGGGACTCTTTTGTTGCTGCTCAGACTTAAATAGGGTTTGGCTGTTCCTTAGCTATCAAAGCGCGGGGGCAACGAGATAGGCAAAGACGGGCTCGGCGGCCTCAAAACATCCCTTAGAGATGGTGAAGTGTGGGAAGAGATCGTTTCGTTTGCAGGCAATGGAAAAGAAGGTAAGATGAGGCAAGGACGGGTGCTTGCAGGAGGTAAGTGCGACGAGGCTGGGGTCACGTAATCACGTGCGCGTGGTTGTGCCAAGGCGCTAGTACACCGCGTCGGCCCGAGCCCCTGCCCCTTTCACCAAGCCCCAGTCGAGCCAACCTGCATCACTCTCGCTCTCTCCTCCTTGTGGCATCCATTTGCCATCTCCGAACTTGTTTAGCTCAAATGCTCGACTGGTCTTCCTGTCTTGCCTGGTAGTGAGTCAATGACATGCCCTTGGTCAGGAATGGCACCATGCTGCAATGGCTCAACTTGAATCTCGATGCCGAAAGTATGTGGGACTTCGATTTTTGACCTGAAGAGAAACGTCATCTTGTTGGGGCTTGACAAAGTCAGAGAACATCGCATGGCGGAGCAAACCTTTTAATTTCTTGTCGATGGCCCCTGGGAGAAGGCGAAAACAGTCGATCCGTATTGTCTATTTACTGATGACCGCTGCCCAAATTTACGGGTCTACTTTGCAACCAGCGTTGATGCAGGCCGATAATTCTTCCGCCAAGCTTGGCAATACCTATGTTCTTGTACTATAGTATTGCGTTCCTCTCTTGCCGCTTTAGGCTGTTTGCTTGATTTTCATGCCATGTCGGCGCTGTCGCCTGTGCTTGTCAATTCGAACATTGCCTCCTGAGTATGGTGCTTCGTATGGTGCTATATCACGGAGACAAATTGCGCTTTGTGACTCTCGTCTGATCAAAACGCAAGGCGGTAGACAATATCGAGATAGAAGGAGAGGCCTGCTTTCGTGGTATTCTTCTCGCTCTCGGCGAATGTTCAATTGATCCAAGATACAGATCGACGGCGACTTTAGTGTGCTTGAACTATCTCTAAAAACCATTCTTGTCTTTTCTTATTGGTCTCGTTTCTCCCAGTATTCTTGGCGGATGTACTTTTTTCCTACTACTGGCAGAAAGATCGACCTATTCGGGAGGAGATGCCTGATAGGCATAGTGCTGTCAGTGTTCACAGCATTGTTGAATTTGGTGATAGGCATTCAAGTTCAATTCCCAAGTCGAATTTCTACCTATGCAGAGTAGATGTCGAAGAGCCAATGCGGTAGTCTCCGCTGTACCTGTGTTTCTCCACCTGTCAAAACTGTGCCATTGGCTTACATTACAATTCTCCGCAAACTCCGTGGAGGACAGCCAGTCACACCAAAACAGAAATTCACTGGATGAACGCCCCCGAGCTTATCTTGATGTTCGTTCGAGATTAATTGTTCCGAGCCATGAATTAGACCCGAAAATCCGGCAGCGAATCAGATCCTCGGTTCAATCAAACCGACACTCCAATCAACCCGAAATGGTAAAATACAAACGATTATTCATTCGGAATCATTCATTCTGAGAATTCCCCTCGGAAAGATACTCGCGGCTGGGGCTCGACCTAGGTATATCTCTAGCGCCACTATTCCTCCTTACCCCATATTTGGTCTACATCATTTGCGTAACCTTGAACCCGCAACCCCACACTTTAAATTCGAAAATGGGCAGTGAAGTTGCAGAGCTTAAGAAGCTCGTGGAGTATTTGAGCAAGGAGGTTACTCGTTTGGCTGGTGAGCATTTTGAACTCTTCAATTGAACATCTTCGATTCTAATGCATTAATTCCAGATGAGGGTGACATCAAGAAATTGCACTTTAAGTACGGTTACTATTTAGATAAGTGCCTCTACCAAGAGGTAAGAAAATTCTTCGATGGATGAACTCCTTTTGCCTTACTGATTATGATCAAGGTCGTCGATCTTTATGCCGACAATCCGGATACCTTTGTTGAGTTCATCGGAGGCCGGTATCGAGGCAAGGAGGGAGTGAGGAGACTTTATGTCGGAAGATTTGCTGGCCATTTTGTAAAGGGACGCAATGGCCCCGTACACGGCTTTCTACTCGACCACGCTCAAATGCAAGACATCATCGACATCACACCGGATGGAAACCATGCCAAAGGTCGATTCCGTGCACTCATGAGCGCCGGAACCCACAAGAGCATCCAAGATACCCACCCTCGAGGCTTCGTCCAATGGTGGGAAGGCGGTGTGTACGAAAATGAGTACATCAAAGAGAATGGCATCTGGAAGATCTGGAAGTTGAAGTACTTCCCGTTTTGGCACGCCGATTTCGCCAGAGGATGGAGCAACAAGGAGATCGGAGAGTTCATTCCGCTTGATACGAAAGTGTATCCCGAGAGCCCACTGGGCCCAGACGAGATCGTGGAGCAGTTGATGTTGTGGCCTGATACAAGGGTAGTTCCATTCCACTACCCACATCCAGTGACTGGGAAGATGGTCAAGGAGGATGACTTGAGAGCACCAGAGTTCGGAAAGGATGTTTCGACTTCGTTGCCGGCTCTAACGCTGGAGGAGACAGTGAAGAAATTGTGAGAAGTCTCTTGATAAATATTGTTGAAAATACCATGTCATGCAACATCGCTTTTGAATTGTTAAAAGATTTTCGACTATATGTTCGGCTTCTGCATTGCCAGTCCATGGGCCTCCAACCTCCGAACCCTTGCCCTTATCTTAAGTGAAGTTTTTTGTTGATCGCTGGTAGGATATGCCCAACAAGCACAGCCAGCCCTGACGCGAGGTTCATATACCTTCATCTTTCAGTTGTATAATTCGGATTGATTCAATTCATTCTTTGCCTATCCAAGACGACTATTCTTCCAGTGGTAACTTATATAACCGAATTGCGTTCGTTCTTGCAACCATCTCCTTCTGATCGGCTGGTATATCCACTGTCTTCCACCAATCTTGCCCTTCCTTCACAATTTCATATGGCGTATCTATTCAAATGAGCAAGAGGCAAGCAAAGATTGAGTGTGACTTACCGATTGCATATAAGCATCTCTCAACGCCAAGTTCTTGAATGCAAAACTTCAATCCAGGTGTCGAGAAATTTCCAGATGTCGTGATGTGAACATTATGCTTGAAGTAGTACATGTAATCCTCCTTTGATGGTCTCGTTCCCTTCTTGTTCGGATGATTATACCAATGGCAAGCTCGCCAGAGATTGAACGGGATACTTCGGAAATTAGCTCCTTTCACTCTGAAACTTCCGTGCACTTACTTCTCTCCCAGATGCCCCGCCACAATTTGAACCTTCGGGAACCGATCAAAGACACCGGAAGAACAGACTGCATACAGGTGGAACGACAAGTCCAAATGGAACTGTACCGCTGCACCAAGCAAGTGCTTCCGATCTCCATACTTCGTCCCCGGCTCCAGATCCTGCTCGATCGCATACCTGGGATGGAAGTAAATCGGGACATCAAGCTCCTGTACCATCTCCCAAAACGGATCATATTTCCTTGTATCAAAATACTCCTTCCCGCCACCATCTGCCCCCGTACTCTGATAATCGTTGACCAAGCCCCCAAACATTCCTAACTCCTTGACACACCGCTTCAGTTCCTGAGCTGCTTGTACAGGATCATGCATTGAAAGTGCAGCCATGGCTCCAAATCTTTTCGGGTTCTTCTTGCACTCCCCAGCAAGGTAGTCGTTCGCTACTGTCGCGATCTTCTCTGCTTTGACTGGGTCCGGCTCCCCTTGTACTCCAGCTGAGGTCAGGGAGAGAAGCATGTATTCTACGCCGTGCTCATCCATGGATTTCAGACGTAAGTCGTGGATGTCTAGTAGACGCTTCTCGTGAGCCGTGAGCGTCACAGTTTCGGAGGAGGTCCCAGCTGCAGGCGCCAGAAGGCTGTGCCATTGTGCGAGACTGGCAATGCCTGCCGGGTCGATGATTGCTTCTTCGATTGCTATTGTTCCTTTCATTTTGAGATTTGAATCCAATATCTTGGAATTTTGAGATCAGGTTTTGAGGCCAACTTTGACTTTGAGCTGGAGTTGTTTCACTCCTTCGCAGGTATTTTTACGACGTAGCCAAAATCGGGATTGCAGTCTAACAGAGAATAGTCCAGGAGCTAGAAATTCTAAGGAAGGTCAAGCTCAAGCTTCCGAAAGGCACGAGGTAAGCTGTGGCAGCGACCAAGTGCATGGATACTCCACCCCGCTTCCGGTAGTTCAGGGGAGCCTGTACCTTCCTGTGCCGCCACACGAATAAAGGTCCAGCCTTCCGAGGGCAATACCTCGAGTCGATGTACCCGAATGGCACACTTTGAACCCATTGACAATTCATTCACTTAACACAGCCGAAGTGCTCATACAACGGTTCATCGGGTTCATTCTCCCGAGCAGCCACATCACATGACCTGGGTTCAGCTTCTGGTGGCTGCATGAACTGCTTCACTTTATCCCAGCTTGCCGGCCGCGCTTGGTAATATGTCGGCCGAAGTCTTGGGCTTGGGCAGCGCAAAGTCGACTTGACTTTCGTCCCCGCTAAAGAGCTTCATATCCTCGTTCCTGTGAGCAATAGCGACCCCCGCGATCAGTAGCTCACCATGACTGGAACAAACGGCCACCAAGCTTCGCAGCCTCTCGAGAAGATTGAGACTCGGCTTTTCATTAATGGAGAGGTTTGTAAAGCTATCTTGTTTTCTTCCACTCTCTATTAATGCTTGAACCTTACAGTATGTCGAGTCGTCAACTGGCAAGACCTTCAGTTTACTATCGCCGAAGACTCACGAAGTAGTTGCGAAAGGTATGACATGCGTGTGCGCAAGCTACTACTTGGATTAACAAAGATTCAAACTAGTGTCCGAGGCTTCAGAAGAAGATGTAAACCGCGCAGTCGCAGCAGCAAAAGCAGCTCAGCCCGCATGGGCAGCATTGACAGTCGAGCAACGCTCATCATGCTTCAAGAAACTGGCAGCACTAGTCCGCGAACACAACGATGAATTGGCCAGACTAGAAGCGTTATCTATGGGCAAGCCTGTCTCTACTTATATCGACGGACATGCATTCTCGTGGCACTTTGATTATTATTCTGAGTCAGGATATAATGTTCAGGGAACTTCGAGTCTGAATACGCCGGGCTTTGTGAACTTGACGTTTAGACAGCCGTATGGTGTTGTTGGTGTGATCATCCCTTGGAATGTGCCATTGCTGTTCTTTGCGAAGAAGGCCGCTCCTGCTCTAGCGGTTGGAAATACAGTCGTGCTGAAGAGCAGTGAGAAAGCACCGTTAGCTGTAAGTATCACTTATCCCAGACAGAATCTTAACTAACCCTCAAAAGTCTGCGAGGATTGGCCACTTCATCAAAGAAGCAGGATTCCCACCAGGGGTCATCAATGTAGTTTCGGGATTTGGCAATGTCTCTGGATCAGTGATCAGCCATCATATGGACGTCCGAGCCTTATCTTTCACAGGGTCAACTCGCACAGGAAGACTCATCCAACAAGCATCATCCAAGTCGAATCTCAAGCCAGTCTTCCTCGAGCTGGGTGGGAAGTCTCCGGCAATCGTATTCGAAGATGCTGATCTGGAAGCCGCGGCGGAGGCAACGCAATATTCAGTTCAAACGAACAGTGGCCAAACCTGCATGGCGACATCTCGAGTATACGTCCAAGACACAATAGCAGAAAATTTCATCGCACTTTTCAAAGAGAAGTTTGGGCCGGTCAAAGTCGGGGATCCGACCCTCCAGGAAACGAATCACGGACCGCAAGCAGATAAAGTACAATACGAAAATGTGCTGAAGTATCTCGAGATTGGCAAGAAGGATGGAAAGTTGATCATGGGAGGCAACCCAGAATCTCATGAGAATGGATATTTCGTGCCTCCGACAGTCTTCACCGATACCCCCGAAGACTCGGTCATTATGAGAGAGGAAGTATTTGGTCCAGTGGTCAACATCAACATCTTCAAGACTGAAGAGGAAGTCTTGGCCAAAGCGAACAACACAGAATACGGGCTGTACGCGGCGGTGTTCACCAAGAATATTGACCGAGCCATGAGATTTGCGAAGGGACTAGAGGCAGGCACTGTTGGCGTCAACTGCACGAGCCCAACCACAGGAAAGGACACGCCGTTTGGAGGGTACAAA
>Ga0302140_10012691_pt1 | contig 10317 bp, 10 predicted proteins | sample I_Bog_E1_1_FD_202095 | JGI IMG/M metagenome (GOLD analysis project Ga0302140, IMG submission 202095) | Peat permafrost microbial communities from Stordalen Mire near Abisko, Sweden - I_Bog_E1_1 | ecosystem: Environmental > Terrestrial > Soil > Wetlands > Peat | place: Sweden: Abisko, Stordalen...
GCGCTTCGCCTCCTTGCGGCTTTCGGCCCGATAGACCTGACATGCGGCAACCCGGTTTCGGATTACGAGGCGGAGGTAACAATCGACACGAGCACATTGCCACCCACCCTCACTTTAAGTGAAGTAGGCAAAGGCCCTTTTAGCACTGGACCTATCACGTATATAGAATGGGAACAAATTCCGAGCGAGAATGCATTTGGCCGCCCGATTTGGTTTATCGGGTTGCATTGGGTTAAGTTTTTATGGGGGAACAACAAGGATAAATACGGCGAATTCTCCCTTGACTTACCGATGTATGACTTGGGGCCAACAGCGGCGAGCTTAGTCTTAAGAGGAAGATCATGGGGCTATAGGTGCATTCCTACGATGGTTTTCTACAAATGTGTGCCGGACGCACCCGGCTGCAACTGATAAGCGCTAACGAATTGCTTGAATGCACACAAGTTCACGGAAAGGGCCATCCGACCATGCTGCATAAGCCTTGGAGGGCGTGGCGGGGGGCTAAGGGCTGCAAGGGCGATGATTTAAGGCCGGTTAAGTCGCGAATGTCGTCAAAGGGCGCTTGCGGACGCCCCGGAACATGCGATGATTCCGACGCTGGCGACTCGCGCCTGATTTGATTTTCGGAGCTAACCCCCTACCCAGAAACACAAAGACCGCCCTAGAGGGGCGGCCCGGTGTCCCGGCAAGCCGGAAATTATCGAGAACTAAGCACTCCGATAATCTCCGAGAATTTGAATCTGCGCAAGGCCATTTTGGCCTGTAGCGGAGCTTTGCCTGAAAATCGTGCGCGCCCTTTTCCGGCGGGACTTGTTCCCGAAGGAGAAGCCATGCTCGCTCAACAATTTCACGAAGCCGCCGCCGCCGTCCGCACCACGGCTCAACTCGACATGATCGCCCGCCAGCTTTGGGTGGCTCATGGGGAAGGTCACCTAGCCGACGCCGACGCCGAGGCCCTTTCCGAGGTTTTGCAGGCTCGCCGAGCGGCCTTCGCCTGTCCGGCCGTTGGCGTGCCAGTGGCGCGAGCCGCCGCCGCCAGCGCGCCCCGTAGGCCCGCGCCAAGGTCGCCGGATAGGCAGGCCTCACTTGAGCGTCGCAGGCGGCAGGCCACGTCAGGGGTCGTCCCGTCCAAGATCGCCGCCAGCTTCACGACGGGGGAAACCGCCGCCCTGTCCGTAATCGCCCGCGCCGTCCAAAAATCGGGAATCTGCATTCTGCCAATCGACGCCATCGCCGCACTCGCCGGGACAAGTCGAACCACAGTGCAAAACGCGCTTAGACTCGCCGAGCGGCTTGGATTGATACAACGCCGAGAGCGTCGCCGAGCCGGTCAACGGTCGCTTCCGAGCATTTTGCGGATCGTCTCGCGCGAGTGGACTGCATGGCTCAGGTTAAGCGGTGGGGGGGGTGGGTTCAGAACCTTGAGCACCACGGATAACCAAGTATTTTCAAAGGGAAAAGTTGCGGAAAAATGCGAACACAGGGCGTCGTCTACTGGCGCAAAGCGGCGTAACGTGATACGTATGGCAAAAAATAGGGACATGGGAGGAAAAGCAAAACAGAAAGGGTAAAGAATGCTGTCCGATGTTGATGCCGGTTTTATAGGTGTTGGGGAATTGGCTGCAAAGCTGGCCATAAGCGTTCGATCGGTATGGCGGCTTATCGAGCGGGGCGAATTTGACGTGGTGCGCATCGGACGCCGCACGGTCATTCCGCGCGCCGCCGTGGCGCGATGGCTCGCAGGCAGGGAAGCGCCGACGCCGAGCGCATCAACCTCAAATGTCGCGCGCCGCTTCGCCGCCCAATAGGCTCGGCGAGGGCGATATGCGAGGGCGTTATCACACACAATTATCAGAACAATAGTGTAGACAAATCATGTTTCTTATCAGTCGACTAAGATCAACGGCATATTTAATGCTGCGCGCGCGCGTTACGAGTATTCTGTCACCGTGTATTCTGTCACCGTAGGGCTTTACCGTGCCGCGTTGGGCAGAGAACAAGGGGCTGACGCTGAAGGACATGCGCGAAATGCACAACGCGCGCATTGTCGCTCAGAGAGCCGGACGGCCCTTGAACGGATTTCTAACAATGACGCCCTATCGCAGCGTTCCCGACTGTGAGCGGCGCGTTTTACTCCAGGACCAGCGCTCGCGCCTTGGGCAACGGCTCAAGCGTCTCGATCTTGAATTTATCGGCTTGTTCGTCCGCGAAAAGAAAGCCGACGACGTACACGACGCTGGCGAGCACGGCGCGGCGCTGCTTTGGCTGCCGAAAGATATCGAGACAGAGACGCTGTTGCGCTGTCTATCTCGTGATATAGACGCGCAACTCGATTGGAACAACGGCGAGGCGGGAATTAAGGCGCGTCTCGACTATTTGCAAAAAGAGCGCTGCGGACAGGCCGAGGGCTATCTGAAGAAAAGTGCAAGCCTGAGATATCCATGGGAAGCGCCCGCGCCGCTGATAAGCCCGCGTTGGTCTATGTCGCAAGGCTTGGCCGCGCTGGTAGCCGCCGACGCCGAGCAGCATGAGCCAAGGAAAATCTATCGTCTCGGCTGGAAAGGGACAGAAGCTCGAGCACTGGCGCATGAGGCTGTCGCCAAGCCTGAGCCGATATCGTCGCCAGCGATAGAACCGAAAGCGCCTGAGCATCCGAAATTGCAGATTGTCGTCGATAACGCACTCACGCCTGAACCTGTCCAACTAAGCCTTTTTCCTCTATCTGATAGGCCAGTCTCTCGACTATCCAACTATGCTTGCGGTATCATGCCGGCCGCTGTAGCTCAAGAGGTAGAGGCGCGCCGACATTGGCGAGGGCTAACACAAGCGAAGCTCGCCGAGCATATTGGCCTGAGCCGCCCGCAATTGGTGAATGCTCTGCATGGCCGCTTTGGCTTGTCGAATTGGGCCGCCTGTAGGCTGAGGGAATATCTCCTGCTGTCGCAGACGCTGAGGGCCGCATGATCACTGCTGTAGCTAGCTGTAACGGCTTGCAATCATCGGCGCGTGGGCTTGCAATCATCAGCGGGTCGGGCTCACGCTAGTTGCAACTGGCGGAATGCGTCGGGCTCACGATCGTTGCGACTGGGCTCATTCTCAATTGCGACGGGCTCGCAATCATAAATTCCCGGCTCACGATAATTGCGACGGGCGGCGCGGCTCGGCGGGCAGGAAAACGGTAGGTTTCTTGACTTTATCGCCGCCGTCGGGAGAACGCGGTTCCGACCCCAAAAGTAGGGAAAACAAGCCGTTCAAAAAATCTACGTCTGGCACAATTTGAAAATGACGGGTTTCTTGCCAAGGAATTCCGCTCCGCTTCGCGATCCTTTGTGAAACAACACATACACAGAGTTTAAATATTGTCGGGCTGTAATTGCCTCGTTTCCGGTATGTGGCGGTCAATTTCAGTTGCAGCAAGTGTGAGCCCAGCGATTATGATTGCGAGCCCGTCGCAACTGCAACTGAGCCCAGTCGCAAATATCGTGAGCCTGACACATTCCGCCAGTTGCAACGAGTGTGAGCCCGACCGCCGATGATTGCGAGCCCATGCGCGGATGATTGCAAGCCGTTACACATACGCCTCCCGCGCGGTGGGAAAGAGCAGGGTCATGACCTGGCCCGAGCTGCCGACCCGACCCCATTCGCGGATGAAAGCCCAATGTCCGAACAAGTTGGGCCGCACGTCGAGCGCGTAGAAGCGACGCATGTTGCGCTCGGCGTGGATGCGGCGAAGATGCACGGGGCTCATGCGGTCAGCCTCGGCAGAACCGCGCCGCTCAAAAACGGCTTCACGGTGCAGGCATACCACTCGCATCCGCGCGGGGTGGTGATGTTCAGCCGGTTCAGCTCGCGAGCGATGGCCCGCAAGCTCTTACCTTGCGCCTGCCACGTCGCCATGAGGTCGATGACGTGCTGCGCGGGCCTTAGATGGGGTCATCGTGGAATCCGTTCCAAATCCTACGCTAAGGAGGGGTGGCCGAAAAACCCGTGCAAAGCGGCAATAATCGATCATTGATTTCGTTCGTGTTTTCCGTGTCACTTCCGCATGGCCAGAAACATTAGTTTTAGGCCAACTATTTTTAGCGCGTTTGCAGCTAAGCGAAAATGCGACGCTTTTCGCTTAGAGTAGAATTTGGAACGGATTCCACGATTACCTCAGCTTCCATGCTCCCGTAACGCTGTGGCGGTAAACGTCACCTGTCTAATGCACAAATTATACGTTAGGTCGAACTGCTTCCCGCATAAAATAAATCTGTCAGTTTTACACAGCTTTCGGCTAACTTAGTTACATCTGGCACTAGTTTAACGATGTTGTTCCAACATGCAGACATTATTCCTTTGTCCTTTCCGCCATTGTGTTCTTTTAGGAAACGCTCAAAGAAGATTTTTGCCTCGCTGGCTTGTTTTGGATCAGCTAAATCAATAGCTGATCCAACCATTGAAATTGCGTCCGCAAGTTTTGGATTATCAAGCTTAGTGTTATTAATTTCCTCTGTTACAATGTCTCTGTAAACGTTCGTGGTGACATTCCCGCTTACACTTCCGGTGTTTATTACGGATCCTGCGTGTGCGATAATTGAGCCGGTGTTAACAAATACACGATCAGCATGGGCCGCAACCTTCCTAAGATATTCAACGTCATGAGAAATCTTTTCGGTGTTTGAGTGGGTCATGACTACCAAATTCCTCTGTTGTCTGTTTTCTTCGGATATTCGATCTGAGATCGTGGTGTTGATATCTGTAACGATATGCTCGTTAATTTGAGCACCAATGCCCACGAACACTGCAAATAGAAGCCAACCAACAATCAAACCACCAAAGCTGCCTCCGGCAAGCGCGATAAGTCCGCCGACCGCACAGCAAATTCCGATGAATATACAGACGCCTTTCCACATATTCCCAGAACGGTGGACATCGTCGCTTTTGGGGTAGTACCTATTTACAGTGTCTGGCGTATAATGGACTTTTGGAGGGTCAGGAAATTCGCTCATCTTGCACGCTCGTTTGGCGTCGCTCCAATCGGATGCCGGAAACGGGGAAACACTCCGAAGCGTGTCTCCCCATCGTGGCACCATCCTAGCACGCGGCTTCCAGCTCATCACCTTGCCGAAAATCCTAGCCGGGGTGCGGGGCGGCAATGAGCGCCCGCATAGCCTTTCGCCGAAGCTGCGCCGTAGGCGCGCCTGATCCCTTAAACGAGTGCCTCTTTCCCGCGCTGTTCGACCTGGTGGCGCTCGACCTTCGAGGCGGGCAGGGTAGGGCGCTGTTACCTTGCGCCAAAATCGACAGACGCCGTTGGTTTTTGACCACCCCTCCCTAGCTGTAGCGGCTTGCAATCATCCGCACTCGTGCTTGAGATCATCGCAGAATCCTGCTCAAAATCGATGAGACTGGAGAGAGGCCTCTGCTCACATTGAGTGAGACTGCGCTCGAATTATTTGAGACGCGCTCGCAATCATCGGCTTGTGCTCACATTGCGTGAGACGAAGATCAAAGCATTGAAGAGGTTCGCGAAAGCGTGTGCGGCTGGACGGGTTCCGATCAGATCGGCAGCCCAGCGGCCTGCATGGGCTGAGCGAGTTCCTGAGCCCGTGCGTTTCTAAGTTCTCCGCCCAGGAACTGGGGTCACGACAGAATCTTCCCGAAAGAGCACGGTAAGGCCTGTCGCATAGACCTGTTGCCATTCAAACGGGTTAGGCAACCGAATTGAGCGACAATGAAAGCTCAATGTTTCCAGTCACAGGCCAAACTGTTGCGCAAACGAACGTTTGCGCAACACGCTGATATAATGTCGGAATTCTCTTAGAGTGCTATTTCGGGAAGATTCTGCAATGACCCCTAGATGGGCCTTGGCGGCGTTCGCAAGTTTGAGCGCTTCGTGGGGCTGGGGATTTCCCAGACGCGTCCCACGGGCCTTTGCCTGCGCCAACGCGGCTTTGGTGCGGGCCGAAATCATCTCGCGCTCGTGCTCGGCCACGGCGGCGAGAATGTGAATGGTGAGCCGGTTCGCCTGCGGCATGTCCACGGCCACAAAGTCAACGCCGCTCTCCATCAGGTTGGCGATGAACGCGACGTTGCGCGCGAGCCGGTCGAGGCGGGCGATGAGCAGGGTCGCCTTGCGCTTGCGGCATTCGGTGAGCGCCGCCTGAAGCTGCGGGCGGTTGGCATCCCTGCGCCCGCTCTCCACTTCGGTGAACGCGGCGGCGAGCTGCCCGGCGCCGACGAAGCGGCTCACGCTTTCCCGTTGAGCATCGAGGCCGAGGCCGCTGGCGCCCTGCCGGTCGGTCGAGACGCGATAATAGGCGACGAAGCTGGTCATCGGGGTTTGTGGATGTTTTGCAAACGTTGGTTTGCACTTATACACCATGATCGATTTTTATGTCCATAAACATACGTAAAATCGCGTGGCGAATTTCGGTGACCCTCTTCCCATTCCGGCGGTTCTGGCCAGGGTGGGAAATCTAGCTCGAAGATTTGCCGTAAAAGGCCGCGTCTGCGGCCTCGATGATTCACGTTGGGATGGAAGCCCGAAGGGCAAAGACGCCTCTTTGCGGCTCCATTCACAACAGCCCGTCAGCGCTCTTTCGCGCGGGAACGCCCTAATGAAACACCGTCACAAAGTCGGGCCGGAACGCATACTTCTGCGGCACAAAAGGCAGCTTGCGGCTAACAATGACTTCCGGATTGCGCGACATCGGCAGAAATATGCTTGAATTTCGTACAACGACACAGAAGAAATTTCTATCAATCGACACCTTAAAAGGCGGCTTCCAATACTTCTCTGTCTGCTCATTATACCGCAAATCTGGCGCACCGGTCAGCGTCATCTGACACTTAAGCGGCACGTCTTTGTTAAATTTATTGGGGCTAAAAAACTGCCGCCTCATCGTAACCCCGCTCTCCGAGAGCGTAATGTGATATCCGTATCTTGCAAAAAGACCCAAGTAACCGATGACAAAAAGCGCGACCTGATGACGTGACGTATATGTTCCACCGATGACGACTTTTGCATTGAATGTCTCTTTGAGAAACCGGTCGTAGAACCGGCCTTTCCAACTATTGCATCCGTTCGCGTAAATTTTCTTTCCATTGATTAGCAATTGCTTCTTGCAAAGCAGCGTCACACCTCCGCGCTCAATTTTCGGAATCGCAGCGCGTACTTCGGGAGGATCGTCCGCGAGCGATTGCTCGGGGATAATATGCTCGATGTCGAAATCGGCAAAAGGGAGAAAACGGCAACACGCTGGGCACATTAATTTTTCTGTGTCCAATATACGCGGAATATAGCGGCTCAAATCCTCGCGCATTTTGTGCCAAAGGATTTCCTTCAAACTGGGACTGTCAATATCAATAGCTGGGAAGTCGGTGGCATCTAAAGCTTTCTCGCTCATAGCAAAGGCCTCGCCGTGTCATATTACAAGAAAACGGTCAATTCAGTAGATCACCGTTATGGGGCGCTTGGTTGCTCTCCCGACATAGCCGCAATGAGCGGTTCGGAAATAAAACGCAACCGCTTGATAGCCTCGGCGAGGGGAGACGGAGGAATCACTGTCGATAGCTTCCCAGCGTTTTTATACGACCGCCCGACGCGCTCCAAAATCTGAAGCGCAATCTGAATCTGCTCAATCAACTGAAGGATCGTGACACATTCCGCCGCCGCGACGCTTGCCTGTATTTGAATCGCGCTGCAAATATCGGGGAACGCGACGCCCTTCAAACCCTCCCGTCGAGCGAGGGCGATTTCACCATTCCGATCCTCCAGATGGCGCTGGAGAACGCGAGAGAGATGCACTATCCAACTGCCTTTTTGTAACAACTCTGGTGCTTTCCCGACTGCAAACGGAAGCTTGCCAAGGAAATCATGCTCCAACAAATTTAGCTCGGGGGCGGTCATCATCATGCGAGGATGATTGCCTCCGACCGAAGAAATAAATTTTTCTATCTCGGGGTTGAGGTTCGGCACGACCTGCGACGCTTGGTAGGCCGCCTGACTTTCCTCGTAATGAGGCAAAATATTTTGAAACGTAAAATGAATCACAAGCTCCAGGTTATGCGCCATCGCAATAGTCGCGATATTGATCTCGGTAAGCTCATCTTTGGCCTTTTTCGCATCTACCTTTCGCCGCTCAAGCCACCGCCGGAAGAGTTCGAGCGATATGCCTACGCACATGGCGAGAAGCGAACTGATAAAAACAGGAATCACAGTTTCCCAATGAATGCCGCCGCTGTGCTTCAGACTCTCCAGAGACTCCAAAATCTTTTGGAGCTGCGCATCACTAATGGAGACGGAATCTGCCACCGCTCATTCCTTCATGAACCGCGCCCGCACGGCAACAACAAACGCCTCCGCGCGCTCGACCGCCCACGCTGTATCCTCAAGAGCCACGGGGTCGCCGCTATAGTCGGCCAACTGGCGAAGGTTCTGAACCTTGTTAAGATCGTTCCCATGTTGAGCGGCGAGCTGGCCGGTCGCAATGACGTGTTGCCCGAATTTGGCGACCAGCCCGTTATGCGTTTTGATTGGAGAAGTAAGCCCCTCGACGCCGAGAGCAAACAAAGCCGCATGCGCGGCATCAAACATCGCGTAATATGCTCTGTTGCAAGCGCCATCCGTATTTTGCGCCTTCAACAGCAGCCGCGCGGCGGAAAGAGCCTGCTCGGCCTTTCGAAAAAAGGACAAGGCAGACGTGCCGCTCATAGATGCACGCCCTCGCGAATAATATTGTTGATCAAAGCCGGATTCGAGAAGGTTTCAGGCCGTGCAAGTTCCGTCTCCCACAGAGGAAAGCCTTGCACCATGACTCCCGTTTCCATCATCACATCGAATGCAAGGCCTGCCATGTCGAGCGACGCAGCGGTGCGGTCGCGCGGTGCGCCGCGCTCGCCTTTCAGAATCACGGCGATATCGGCATCGCTATCCGACGTGTGATTGCCGCGCGCGCGGCTGCCGTAGAGGATCGCGTCAACGACGGGGTACTTACCCTCGAGCCGTTTCAGGAACGCCCGCGCCGCGCGTTCGGTGTCGGCGTCCAACGCCGGTTTCGCGGGCGGGGAAGCGGCCTCCTTCACGGTGCGGGAAATGGTCGCCAAACCGACATTGTAGCTCTTGGCTAGCTCCTTCAAGGTCGCTCCGTCCGCGCGTCTCCGGCGAGCCTCCTGCTGCTGCTGGGCGGTTAGGGCAGGCGGACGCCCCATGTGCTGCCCGCGCCCCTTGGCCCGGTTCCGCCCCTCCGCCGTTCGGGTGCGGATGAGGTCGCGCTCCACGTCGGCTAGGCCGCCGAGCACGGCGATCATCAGGCGGCCCGTGCTGGTCGAGGTGTCCGCCCACGGCTCTGCCAGAGAGCGGAACTGGCCGCCCGCGTCCACGATGCTCTTGACGATGGCGAACAGGTCGAAGGTCGAGCGGGCGAGGCGGTCGATCCGCGTCACGGTCACCACGTCGCCGACAGCCAGATCTTTCAAGAGGCGTTGCAGCTCGCGTCGGTCGGCGCGGGCGCCGCTGGCCTTCTCGCGGTAGACCTTCGCGCATCCGTGCGCATACAACTGCTCAAGCTGCGCGTCGAGCGTCTGCCCGTAGGTGCTGACTCGGGCGTAACCGAGAGGGCGGTTTTGCGAGGTTGTTCCGGTCATAACTTACGGAAAATGTAACCCGTTGATGGCGTTCACGCAAGGCAAATTTCCGAAAGTCTTGATTTCTGCGGCAGGCGCTCGTTATGCGAGAGATGCCATTTCCGCCGATCCTCGCAATTCCTTTTGCCGCGTTGTATGACCGGTAGCGGGGCGGAGATTAAGGCTATGGCGGCGAGCGAAGAACCAAATAGAGGCTTCATAAATTATGACGCAAGCCGAGAAGAAATAATTCGCAATTTTTTCGAGCCACAATTAGCTCGTCTCGGTTTGTCTGCCGACCAAATCGAACAGCAAAACTTAGAACCTGTTTAATTCCTGAAAACGCTGGGTTTTGGGCGAGGCTTGAGCGCCGTCTCGTCCTGTGAATCACTGGGAGTTGCTAAGGCTTCCAGGAGACTGAAGATGTGGACGGACGACGCCCGCGAGAAGTATCGCATGATCGCCCGCGGCTATCCATCGTCGATGAGCGATGCGGAATGGGTGCTGGTGAAGCCGTACTTCCCTTCCCCCGCGGCGACCGCGGTCCACGGTCTCCTGTGCGGCAAAGACATGCTCCACCCTATGCGGCGGATCGTCGATGCGACCTTCTACGTCCTTCGCAACGGCGTGACGTGGCGGGCGCTGCCGCTGGACTTTCCGCCCTGGCAGACGGTGTACTACTGGTTCCGGCGCTTTGCCCGCGCCGCA
>Ga0302140_10012696_pt1 | contig 10316 bp, 12 predicted proteins | sample I_Bog_E1_1_FD_202095 | JGI IMG/M metagenome (GOLD analysis project Ga0302140, IMG submission 202095) | Peat permafrost microbial communities from Stordalen Mire near Abisko, Sweden - I_Bog_E1_1 | ecosystem: Environmental > Terrestrial > Soil > Wetlands > Peat | place: Sweden: Abisko, Stordalen...
CTGAGAACGCTGGAAGATGCTACAAAAGTTACAAAGGAGATCGGGCTCAAGTACCTTTGGGTGGACGTACTGTGTATTATGCAAGATAACCCCCAAGAGATGGCAGGGGAAATCTCTCGGATGCCGAAGTATTATGGAGCCAACACAGTTACAATATGCGCAGCCTCAGCAGATCGATCTTCATCGGGATTTCTCAATGAGAGATCTGAGGCTCCCTGCGAATATGGACCGTTTCAGCTTCGGTATACCAGCCCTAATGGGGATGGTGTGTTTCAATTGCTAAGAGAGCAAGTTCAGGAAGTGCAACCGATCTCAAAGAGGGCGTGGACTCTTCAAGAGTCGCTGCTTTCTCGACGCTTGATGATTTTTTCAACCAAACAACTATTCTGGCACTGCACGCAACTTTAGTGTGGGATGTGGAGGGCTTGATGGCAAAGCACCAGACCATATATATAACCGGCGGAAGAGTTATCCACCTGTAAGGGAAGTGTATCCTATGAGCGGCTTGGTCAACCTCTCAACTAGTCGTTTATGGGAGCGCCTCGTCGAGGATTATATGAACCGCAGACTGGGGTTTGAAAGCGACAAATTGATTGCAATATCCGCACTTTCGGCATATGTTTCTCCATTTTTCAAAGCCCGTTTTCCGAACACGGAGTATCTAGCAGGGCACTGGCTTTCGCGTAGAAACCAGCGACCTTTTCTACGTCAACTCTTCTGGTCCGCCGATCTGACAAGATCTCGACGACCGAAAGAGTATCGTTCGACTTCTTGGTCCTGGGCTTCCATCGACGGTCCCATCTACTTCCCTATTTTCACCGAAAATATAGTGTATCCCTCACCGAATGCTCGCATACTGAGCTCAAATATCCGGCTACTGTCTCCCGCTGCATCCTATGGTGCGGTCACAGGTGGTTGGATCACAATTCAGACAGCAATGCGAACAATTGATTTTACAGCGATCACCATACTAGTAGTGATTGCGGACAACGTAAAAGATCAACACATGGTAAAGCAAAGCAAGACGTTGCTTGTGCTGTCCCCAGACACATACGCCGAGAAGAGTCTGCTCGAGGCCTGGCAGGAGAGAGCATACACGATTTATTTTCTCCAAATTTGGCACTACCATCAATACTTGAACTCTCCAATGGGTCTTCTTCTAGCACGGGCTACACCTTCTTCCGAGTCTTATAGGCGAATAGGGACATTTTACTTTGATTGTGGCATGATTTCAAATAGCACATCGATCCTTGCACACAAGAATGGGCTTAGTGAAGAGAAGGAAGACGGGCGCATGGTAAGAGAAGGCTTCTTTCTAGACGGCGGTTTTACAGGATGTAAAAATTGAATGAGCAAATGTTATCTTTTGGGTGAAGATAATATCACCGAAAGCAAAAGCTGGGAGGTGATTGAGCAGGGGCGAAAAGTGCCTAAGCAACGCGAATAAACAATGAGGCAGTGGTAAGTAGCGTCTAAGCAGAGTGAGCCAAGAAATCGCAAAGGGGGAAAAGTTAGTAATTTACGTATCAACCAAATGTAAACGAAGATTAAAGGTTTAGATTTTAACTACCAGGAAAGTCAGACTCTAATCTCATCCTCGCGGCTTCTGCTTTAGTCTCTAGACGTAAGCAGCGGCTGCTTTAACGTGAGCAGAGGGTGAGTACGCGTGAGCAGAGCCTGAGCAGATCCTGCAGACCATAATATAGAACCCATTTTGGCCTCCTATATAGCTCGGCAATAGTTTCCTTAGCGAATTTTGTCCGGGAATCCGTTTCCGCTCCTTTACAGGGTTACTGCTAGAACAATCTTGGATCCCTCTTATCAAAGAGCAAACACACTGCCGTCACTGAAGGAGAACTTCTTACGAAGCAAGGGGCCAGCCTCGAAAGCGGGGCCGAAAACCTGGTGCGAGGGCTGACATAAATGGGGGACGGAACAGGCTTTGCATATATGATCCAAATGTTTCCTGAAGCCGAGTTCAACTAAGACGCATTTTGATATACGCCTCTAATTTGCTGTGATGGTGAGCTATAAGCCGCTGATTGCCGAAGCTCTTGCATTATGAGAGTAGACATTTGCGCGTTGCATGAATGACTATAGCGTAGGCTATCAAGAGCCCTCCCAGATATTCTTGCGCGGCTTGAAGGGGAAGCGGAGCAAGGGTGCCTAGGGAGGTTGATCTATATTAGATTATTGGTAGAACGCAAATGCTATAAATATGGATGTTATTGGGGAGTTGTGATGATGCTGAGAGAGTAGCAAGATAAGCTGGGTTCTAAGCAAGTTGTTATAAAGTCGTTATCTGAATTATTCGTACCTGATGGCCATCCAAAAAGCCAAGGATCCTTGATCTTAGCGACGGGGCTGAGATGGACTGACCCGCGCAGCATGTGATTGGATCACGTGCGAGGAGTGGATGCGATGTCACTTGGTAACTCGGAAGCGGGGGAAATATCACACAACAAGAAACGAGCCTGGAATAGGCAAGCAAGCTAGAATTTGGCAAAAGACTACTTTAGGTTGAATTCTCCTTCTTAATCTACTCCCCAGCTTAGGATTGTCAAGACGTAGGCTCCTGGGACCTCTGCGCATTCCTCCTTTTCCCTGATCCCGCTGTGGCTGGCTACACAGGGTCTAGCAGCTGTCCAGAGGAGCCGTCCTTCGCCAAGGCTATGATCTCTTTGTAACGAGCCTCGTAGAAGAACTCCTCCTCTCCAAAGGCAGGCTCAAGCTCACTTAGCCATGTAGCCTTTGGATCATATTTGGCAAAAAACACACGACCTACCCAAGAAGGATCACGTGCTTGCCAAAACTTCAGGACAAAGACCTTCTCCCCCCTCACAACCTCCACGCCCAGGACACCAACCTTTCCTGGAGACGCGGACATGGAAGGCCCGCGCACTGTTCGTGCAGTTCCAGCAAGCCCAGAGTAGGCCTCACTGAAGATGCGATGTGCGTCATCCAGCGGGACGTTCCAGTAATGTGAAGCCCCCGTGTCTCTCTCGACAAACCTATGGTGCCGCTTAGTGAGCAAGTGTACAGCTCAAAAGAAAAGTAAAGTGCAAATGAAAATCGTGTGGTTATTTGATGCTTACATATAGTAGGGAACAACGCCGAGCCTAGTTTGAAGATTCCACATGTCTCTCCATACTCGAGGGGAGTCATTGACATGCCGAATCAAGGGTGCCTGGCCTCGAATCTGGGCTCCAGTCATGCGTATCTGACGTATAGCTTCCTGTGCTGCTGGGTGTTCGAGTTCACGGGGATGGCTGAAGTGTGCCTGAAAGGCCAGCTGACGCCCTGACTTCACTACTCGTTCAAATACACCAAGGGTCTCCTTCGCGTCCGCATCGGTCGTGTACCTGTATGGCCACCATGCCAAAGACTTAGAACCGATGCGTATGGTCTCGAGATGTGATGGTGCCTCAGTTGAAATGAGCGGGTCGATGTATGATGATAGGATGCGAGCAGGCATGACCATAGGATCTCCACCAGTGAACAAGACATCTCTGACCTGGGGCATGCTTGCAATATAGTCTCGCAGTTGCTCACCATTATTCGATTTGAAGGTCTGGGAAGAGCCGACCGAGGTAAATTGTGCCCAACGGAAGCAGTAAGTACAGAAAGCATGGCAGAATTGTCCCTGTTCATTGATGGCCATCAGTCTTCTGAACCTAGAACTGTTATGGGACCTCTGTTCAAGATCACCTACCTCAGAGGGGAAAAATAGGACGGTCTCTCGATACTTGTGCTGCATTCCAGGCATCTCTTTACCCTTGAGCCGAGGGACGTTCTCGGTCTTCTGGTTTGCTGGATGGGGGTTCATTCTTTCGCGGATTTCCTCTGCGAATTGTTGCAATATTGTCTTCGGGAGCTCATTTTGAACTGCTACCAGCATTTTTTGTAAGTCTGCTGAAGAGAGCATCCCAGGCTGGGGAAATGCTAGCTGGAACATGGGGTCTTGTGGAGTGTTATTCCTAGCGAATATTAGGGATTATTGGGTCATGATATAGGAAGTCATAGACTTGCCAATCGATAAGGTCCTCTGCAACATGGCTGTTGACTCGCATTGGAAATACTTGAGCAGCTGCGAGATAAAGATTGGGGTCCAAGTGGGGTGCATGGCGATTGAAGAGCAGTGGAATTGCGCTCTTGGTGAACATGTCATAGGACCGCCTGGTAATCGATGCCATGTCAATTTCTTTTGATGACGAAAGACATGCAGGTGACTCGTTGCGGCGTTGTTTTTGTTTACTATTTCTCTCGCCCTGCAAGAGAAGACTGCCCCAAGAGCAGAGATTTAGGCAGAAAGACTCATCTTGTGGGAGACCAGCACGTTATTTATAAATTGCCCCTTGCAGGCTAGACCTACTACGGAAGTGCCTATCATGCAAGGGCTCCTAAAAAGAGGCACTTCCTTGCTACGGTCTTCGTACTACCAATCAAGAATTATACCAGGAGCAACTATGGTTGTAAAATCAGCTCTGAGATAGACAAGCTCTAAACTATCTCTCACTTTCTGCTGCTAAGAACTTATGAAACCCCCAGTTTTCACGGTAAACTACGACTAAGCAACAAATATAAGCATTGTAATGAAGTTTGGTAATTAGCAAGCACAATTAAACTCGCCACTAGATTTTGTTTCTCGCATTGACTTCTGTAGTATTACCAAGAAGCTAGTTTCTCTTGCTCAACACCAGGCAATTTGAGCTCAATGCCATCAAGAGCCGGTGCCATATGAATCTGGCATCCCAGGCGACTTGTAAAGGTAAGGCCAAACGCAAGATCCAGCATATCTTCCTCACGCTCAGTCAACGAGTCCATAACTTCATAATGGAGTTTAGACGTCACTATTACATGGCAGGTCGAACACGCACATTCTCCTTGGCATGCACCTAGCCGCGAAAACATTTGTCAATACTTTCTTTTAATAGACAGATGAGGCAGTAATTGACTTCAGAGATGCAAGTCTAGCATACCTTCAATATCCAAATCGTATAGCTTGGCAATATCGAGAATGCTTTCGCCATCTGTGGCTTCGCACGTGTGTCTCTTGCCACCAGAATCGGTAAAGAAGATGGTGCGTCTGTATTCAGCAGTCAGTCATATTGCTGTTTCCGTTTGAAATTGTTATCTTATTGATGTACTTGATCTTCTTAGCCACTGGACCCTCCAGAGCGGCGCCAGGAAGATTATCTTTTCCGTTCTTCTTCGGGATTGCAAGCTTACTGAAGGTCGAAGATCGGGCGTAGAATACGCGACGAGACGCAGAATCGACATGCGAATACAGAAAGTTATCTGTAAGTTTAGAGTGGGGTTGTAGACGATACTTGGCCATTACATTGTTCCAAGAACACACGCTGATAGGCTCAGTGAAGGCTGGCGGCCATCGTAATAAAGCTGGTCTCATATCGGGAGAGCTAGTGTTGAAGGGTTCTCTTTCTACTATATCCTCAATCGAATTAACAAATACCATCTTGGAAGATTCATTTCCTTACATTTTGAAGTTCGTGAATGGAAAGATGGTGTAGTTCTGGCTCGCATATTGTTGCCAGCTAGAATTACGAACATGCATCTTTCTCTCGCCGTCGTATTCGGCAATTGTTACGTGCGTTGCTGAGCCTACCAAATATCCCCTTGCTCGGAGCCTTCCGAGCTACTTACAGTATATTCAGTTCATTAGCCGGTCACTTCCCAATCCCGCCTTATATTTAGCTGAAAAGGTTCATTACGGAAGATCGAAGGGTGCAAGTCGATAGCCCAGTGCGGCACTACCCACTGACTGTTTGTAAATATAGCATCCTGGCTTTGTGGACACTTTCCTAGAAGATTGTTGCAACAAAAACCATTTGTCCGAAAGGACCTACGAAGAAGCTTATTCGCTATACCCCCTGCTTAGGTTTGCCCAATTTCCGCACGATGCTTAGAGGTAATCCAGGGCAAGCCAGGGTATCTGGTTACTGACAGAATGTAGCACAAGGCTGCGCCCCCACAATTACAAATGGACTTGTTTTTTCGGGACAGAGAGTAGGGGTTCTCAAGCGCGACTTGCGCAGCACATGCAGTGTGTTCGCCATTAAAAGAAATATTGCTTACGTCTTACCTTACTATTGGGCGCGATCCCTCACCGTATTTATGGCGTGCTCGCATTCCACTTGTGCATCGTGACCCGCTTCCTAGGGGGTACAAAGCGTTGAGGTGTTGGCTTGTGATGATTGGGTACGGTAGAATGCAGAGTCCAATGGAGGCATCACGGAAGCCTCCGAGCAGAATGCGGCGAAGAGCAGGTAAAACACATCCGAATTAGATTACCAGCATATTCCAGTGGATGAGAATTTAAGACGCCGTGCAGTGTAATTCCCTTTCATTTGCTTGTTATATTGTTCAGCATACTTTGACTTCTCAGATACTTGTGTGTTTTTTTGCAATGAGCCGAATTTCTGGGCATCAACTTGGCGAAGCCAAGTCGCACCAAATCCAGGAGATGAATGACGCCGATGGCGCAGCTAGCCGTGCTATAGCTATCACAGACCTAAAATATCAAAGTGAGAATATCGAACAGATCGACAACCTCGATGATAGGGACGGAATCTTCTTGGGCCTTTCCAGTGCATTTCCAGCTGCGTCTGTATCCATTGGTCAGGAAGTGAAGTCAGTAACAAGAACTGAATATCTAGTGCGTTATGCTTTCCTCCAGAATCGTTTTTGCTGAATTAAGAAGGTGACATGGCAAGATGAAATGTCAGATCCAGGAAACCCAAAAAATTGGGCTACGATGAGGAAAGCGAAGGCCTTGGTAGGAATGTCTATGTTTGTCTTCATTAGTATCTTCTCCGTTAGTCTGATCGCACCCGCGCTGCCCGCCATCTCCAGAGAGCTGCACATCGAGCAGCCGGCTGTGCAAGAGATGACGATCTCAATTTTCCTCCTAGGCTTTACCTTCGGGCCTCTGGTTGCGAGTCCACTCTCGGAAGTGTACGGCCGCATGAGAGTGATACGGGTTTGGAATCTGTTGTACACCATCTTCAGTGCAGTATGCGGTGCATCACAATCCAAAGAAGCACTCATTGTTTTGCGGTTTCTCTCGGGAGTGTTTGCTAGTGCTACCTTAGGAGTAAGTCGAGTCGTGTTGCATTAGAAAGCACTCACTAATAGTTCCAGATCGGTGGCGGAACCATTAGTGATCTTTTTCGATCCAAAGACCGTGGTCAAGGTGTCGCTATATACAGCTGGGCCTCTGTGGCAGGGCCCCTTTTCGGCGTTATTCTTGGTGGTTTTATTGCAAAGTATACGATATGGCGCTGGGTTTTCTTCATCACATCCATTCTCAGTATATGCATCCAGTTGATTGGTTTCTATATGCTAGAGGAGACGTACCCTCCATTGTTACTCCGAAGAAGAAAGCATGCTATTATTAATGAGACGGGCGATACCAGATACTATACAAATTACGACCATCTCGACCATGTCACAATTCGAGTGCTGTCCCAGAACCTGGTTCGACCTTTCAAGCTCTTAGCGACGCAGCCGATTGTTCAAGTCATGGCTTTGTACAATGGTTTTCTGTACGGCAATACATACATATTTTTCGCATCCTTCGTCAACCTCTTCACTGGCCGTTATCATGAAAGCGTCCAGATTGCTGGTCTCAATTATATCTCCATTGCTGCTGGTTGTGGAATAGCCACAGTAATATACAGCATGACCATCGACCGCATATACCGAGCCTTGTCGAACAGGAACGGTGGGCAAGGGAAACCAGAATTCCGGATTCCCGTCATGGTACCAAGCACTTTTCTCATAGGTATCGGCCTTTTCTGGTATGGTTGGTCAGCCGAGGCTAATCTTCACTGGATCATGCCTGACATCGGCTGTGGTCTGTTTGTGGCAGGGGCTACAGTATGCACGAGCTCAGTGAACGCTTACATCGTCGACACGTACGGGCAGTATTCTGCTAGTGCTATAGCAGCAATATCGATTCTGAGATGTCTAGCTGGGTTTACCTTTCCATTGTTTGCCCCATATATGTTGGTCTCTCCATATTACAAGTGTAGCCTTAACTAATCTGTTCAACAGGTACGACAGACTTGGTTACGGCTGGGCCGCTACGGTTCTAGGTTTTATTGCCTTGGGTATTGGGTCTGCAACTCTTTTGCTGTTGTGGAACTACGGCTTGTACTTGAGACAGAGAAGTCCGTACAGTGTTGAAAAGGCCCCTGAGCCCAGGCGTGCTGGGTAGCTGCGTGCTGAGCAGTCACAGCCCTGAACTGCACAATTTGATACCTGGAAACGATATGTGCTGTCTACGGGCATCACAAGGATGGGTTGATCGTGATTATTGAGAACCTAGATAGTCTGGACCTGTACTTGATGTTGTTGTTTGAAGCTACAGACGCTATCTACCTTATGTACAAGAAGGTTAAATTATTAATTATAGAGCCTCTTTTTTACGCCTGTATGACTTTTAGACCTAGCCACGTATTTTCTCTTATGCAAAGAATTATATACTATCGACCAACTCAGGTGGTTTTGTCCAGTAGGTCCGAGTCCTCCTGCCGGTATGTCATGGGAAACTTGCGAGGTCACTTTATAGGCATAATGTTTGACATGAATACATCGTTACCGTCACTGCTATTTTGAAGAGTTTGTCAGTAGAAGGATGAGATGCATCTCTTAATTGACAGTGGAAGCAGTTTTCTGAAAGCGCACCTTTATTTTATTCAAGGTGATCAAGAAGACCACTCGCATTTCGTATAAGCAGACACAGTTCTTAGATCTTGTGGTTCTCACTAGCGATAACATACGACTGCGGTATCTCGAATAGGGGAAAATGTTGCATTGCCCATTTAATCAGCCTGACTAGGATTGAAGAAATCGAATACATTGGCAACACCAGAAATATTAGGAACTGACAGGTCTACAGAACCAAAACCACCCGCGTTCCAATCCACCGGTTGTGAAGCTGTTGGCTGATTTGGAGCCGACCCGGCCAATGGTATCAGGCTTTCAGACGGGGCTTGTGGCCCATGTTGATAGAGAATTCTGTATTTGCTCGCAAAGTCATATTCCATATCTTGCCTAGGAACGATCATCCACTGGTTGTTGTCGTTGCACGCCAGGGATTTCGCGTACGAGAAATTTTGACTGGGACCGTCGTTGTACACAGGAGGGCTAGCGTTGGTGGTCTTCTCTGGGAACGAGAAACTGTTGCTAGGGTTGGACATCTTGAACCCATTGGACAAGATCCTGTCTAGAAGCCGATTTTCCCATTGCAACATGCGTAAATGGGTCCGATCTTCAGATTCTTTGATTGTTCGAATGACCTCGGCAATGCTGTCCTCGACGGATCCAAGACGACGTTCTAATTCCTCATGTGGTACTACGACCCTAAATTGATTTTTCAAATCAGCCCGCTCATTGCTTATTATTCTACCGTCTAACAACTGCTTACCTGCTTTGTATGAATTTTAACCCTTTATCTGAGAATTGGCACTGTACACGATCTCGTTCGCACGTTTTGCACCTTGGGCTTACTCGATCGCAACGGATCTTTTTGATACGGCACCGGTTGCATGCCGGGTCATGAGTTGTGAAAGCAACCTCATCCTAGAGAATGTCAGATCTATAAGAAGCAGTGGGGAAGTCAAGAGCATCAATGGAAGCTCACGAACCATGTTGAAGGCTAACAAGAAGCCAAGACCACTAGTCGCGTCCTGTATTCCAAAAGGCGCCACCTTTTCTTTCAAAGCGGCCCGAGCCTACTTTTCAGTAGCCTTACGCTTTATGCTCCCCCTTCCACCTTCGGAACAATCCTTATTTATGGGCCTAGCATATACCTAACTTGAGAGGCTACTTGTTATAAGTTCGCGCCTACTCTCACCGAAATTTGTCAGATCTCCTCACTTCCCTCGAAGCACAGGGCAAAAAGTGTTCAGGAAAATACCTGCAAGTCTCCCCCGTGATGATCATTCAGGGGAAGGCAACAGTAGTGACACAGTGGCACAGTGGCACTGGGAATATCCCCAGTTCCACCTGCATATAGTAACACTTCACCCATCACACGGACCTTTCAGGCCTCTGTCTGTCCTCATGGAGAGTCAGAACCGCTGCTGTTGGTTCAGAATCCTGCAGGGTCTCTGTAGCGTTAGTCCAATCTGGGTAGGCCGGTGGAGCAGAGTAGGATGGTCGGTCTGGCGACACTGTGGCCTTCAATTGCGTAAGACCGTCGTCTTACTGTAGGGCGTTGTTTCAAGCTGTCAAAAGCTCTTATCCTATCAACAACCGGGTGGTAGCTACCTACAGTTATAGTGGTTTGA
>Ga0302140_10012698_pt1 | contig 10315 bp, 9 predicted proteins | sample I_Bog_E1_1_FD_202095 | JGI IMG/M metagenome (GOLD analysis project Ga0302140, IMG submission 202095) | Peat permafrost microbial communities from Stordalen Mire near Abisko, Sweden - I_Bog_E1_1 | ecosystem: Environmental > Terrestrial > Soil > Wetlands > Peat | place: Sweden: Abisko, Stordalen...
TTCTGATAGTCCTGTCGGCTCTTATAAGCAATCGCTCGAACTTCTTCAGGAGTCTCCGCCGCCAATTCGCTATACGGAGCGGGATCGGTCAGCACGATCTTCTGTCCCGGCGCAACCCCAATCTCCCGCTTCAGCAGGATGAGGTCCTTCTCAACCGCGTTCTCCGCCAAAATGCGCGACTGCTGCTGCGCCTGCAACTGCACCCGTGCCCGCAGTTCATCGATATTGGCAGCTGTACCAGCCTCGTGAGCTGCATGAACCTGGTCAAGCTGCCTCTGGTCTTCCGCTTCCAAAGCCTTCGCGTTATCCACTTCACTGGCCGCCGCAATCGCATGAAGGTAGGCCGTGGCCACCTGCTGCACAACCTCACCCCGCGCCGACATTTTTGCGAAATACGCCGACCGCTCCGCAGCCCCCGCAGCCTTCCATCCTGAAATCACAGGCCCCGAGAACAGTGTCTCGCTGAACAAAATCTGTCCCTGCGTCAAAGTATCTTTCGTGATGAGAGAGATCCCACCAGGCACCTTGCCGCCCGGAAAGAGAGAACCAAAGGAGCCGATAACCCCAGGTCCAAACCCCAGCGCCGCCAGATCATGCTGATAGACGCCCGTAGACCCGGTCAAAGTAATGATCGGCAGAAATTCCTGCAAAGCAACATTCTTTTCGCCCTGGAAAGTCCTCTCGCCACTCTCGGCCTCTTTAAGTCCCAGGTTGTTTTTCATCCCCATGCCGATCGCGTCATCCAGAGACAGCTTGAGCGTGTCATCCGTAGCTGCATGAAGAGTAATGCTGCCATAAAACGGATTGTTCGCGGAAGAAGGATTCGGTCCCTGCCCGTACAGAGACACCGCCGCCAACGCCAGACTCGCAGCCGCAACAAATACCGGCCGCATTCCCCGCCGGGCACCAAAATGGAGCGTTCCAATCACTAGCATCTATTCTCTCAGATGACCCAAACCCCCAGCAGGATTCCGCAATGCGCTGAGAAACGTGGCGACGACAATAATCAAAGGGTCTTAAGCTCTTATCGCCAGAAACCCAAGCTGCCCAGCGGCATCAAGCAATTGAATGTCGCCAGAGATGAACGCCCGATTGCGAGGTCGACCCGAAGTCCAGACAAATGCGGCGGCGAGCTGTAGAGCATCCGCGGCGCGAAGAGGGGAGCGGTCGAGAAGCTGCTCGGCCTTGTCGCGAATCGCTAGTTCAGGGAAGATCTCGCGCCATTTTGAACGCAACTCATTGAGGCGTACCTGCGCACCTACGTGTTCGTTGGACGTGAGTTGACCAATGCGGATAAGACGCGCGAATGCCCCTCGAATCTCAACGGGCGCCGCCCACCAGACGATCATGTTGTAACGCAGGCTCAATTCTCGCGCAATTGGCGTGCCCAACTGCTTTACGCAAAGAGGCACAAGTGAGCTAGAGTCCCAAAACGCAGGCTCCATCTAGCGCTCACCCTTGGCCCAGTCAATTGCTTCTCTGACAGCCTCATCCGAGACATTGGCTGTGGGAATGGCCCAAAATGCATCCCAGTCCATAGGCTCCGAGCTCTCGGGCAGTTTCAAAATACCCGCCGCCACCAACCGCGCCTCTTCGGCATCGAAGTCCTCCGCCGGTTGAATCGGCAATATCCTCGCCACCGGAACGTTACGGTCGCAAACAATAACTTCCTCGCCACTGCGCACATATCGTATATAGGCGCTGAGCTGGTTTTTGAGAGTACCAATGTTAGCGGTCCGCATGAGGCAATCCTACTCCAACATAGCCAAGTTAGCCAAATTGGAGTAGGATTCACCAACGCTAGATCCTCTGCCGCATCCACCTCCCCCTCCGAAACAGCAAAATGCTAGCCCCAGCAATCACGCACTCCGCAATCACGATAGACAGAAACGCTCCCTCCGACCGCAGACCCACCTTCACCGCCAGCCACCAAGCCAGCGGAATCTCCAGCACCCAAAACCCAAAGAAATTCACAATCGTCGGAGTCAGCGTATCCCCCGCGCCGTTGAAAGCCTGCAGCATCACCATCCCGTACGCATAGCCGATATTCCCGCAACTGATCGTCCGCAGCGCCATCGCCGCAATCGGAACCACCGCCGCGTCATCCACAAACAGCCTCACAATAGGCGTAGCAAACACAATAAAGAAGATGCCGACGATCCCCAGAAAAGCCATGTTGTAGAGCCCCGTCCGCCACACCGCCTGTCTTGCCCGCTCCGGCTGCTTCGCCCCCAGGTTCTGCCCCACCAGCGTAGCCGCCGCATTACTCAGCCCCCACGCCGGCAGAATGAAGAACACCACAATCCGTATCGACACCGTATATCCAGCCACCGCCGCCGAACCAAACAGCGAAATGATCCGCACCAGCCCAATCCAGCTTGCATTCGCAATCGCAAACTGCAGCATCCCAGTGAACGAAACCCGCAGAAGCCGGATCATCACCGCTACATTCAGCCGCAAATGCCGCGCCAGGATATGAATCCGCTCCGTACCCTTCAGCAGCCGATAGAACTGGTACAGCACCCCAATGCTTCGCCCCGTAAAAGTAGCCAGCGCCGCCCCCGTCACACCCATATGCGGAAACGGCCCCAGCCCAAAGATCAGGCAAGGATCGAGGATCAAATTGATGATGTTCGACACCCACAAGAGCCGCATCGCGATAGCCGCATCCCCCGCGCCTCGGAATATCGCGTTGTTCAAAAACAGCATGATGATGGCCCCGCACCCGCCCAGCGCCACGCGCGCATATCCCGAGCCGCTGGCGACAATAGCCGGTGAAGCACCCATCAGGTGCAGCAGTTGCGGCGCGAAAATACCGGCAGGAATGCCGATTCCAAGCGAAATCAGCAACCCCATCGCAATCGCCTGCACTCCGGCAATGGCTGCATCTTCCGGGTCTTTCTCGCCAATGCGCCGCGCCACCATAGCCCCGGTCGACATGGACAAGCCCAACCCAATCGCGAACACCAGCGCCAGCATTGACTCAGTGATACCCACGGTGGCCACGGCATTAGCACCCAGCCGTCCCACCCAGAACACGTCGACGACCGCAAACAGCGATTCCAGCACCATCTCCAGCACCATAGGAATGGCCAGCAGCAGAATGGCGCGATTCAAATTTCCAGTTGTATAGTCCTGGTGCGAGCCGCGCAGGGCTTCGCGCACTGAGGACCACAAGCTTCGCGTGCCGCCATCAGCCGGCGGCGCAATAAATTCATGAACGGACATAGGGAACTCCACGATGCAATTGCAAAGCAAAAGCATCAGCGAGGGTGTCACGCTGCGGATAGATAAAAATGTGCAGTGCTGGTACCCGGGGTTTGAGCATCCTCGGGAAGCCGCTCAGCGCGGCAGGGATCAATCAGCCCGAGGCAATGTTCAGCGGGTAGGTCGTACGGCGACAGGCATGAACATGTGTGTCCTCCGTGGCCGAGGTCCGGCGGGTTTTTATAGAGTACCCCAGTTTCAGGTTTCGTGGCTACGACCCACCAATTAAATTTTCGCTTCGAATATCTTCTTCATAGGCAGTCACCCATCCTCGATGCTCTGCAAGCGCTGCAATCTAGGGCGGTCTATAATTACAATTCGTGACCCTCAGATGAAGGACCCCTCACCAGCCATACGTCAATATTGCACACAGCATCGATTTTCAGAGCGCGTGTGTGCAGGAGGCTTGGATTACCTCCTGCACGGATGGCGAATGACCGTGCAGGAGGTTGTCGGGGGCTACACAGCATCATTCGATGAGTATCTGAATGACATCGACGGCCGCAGGATCATCGATGAGCTATTGCCGCTGGCTGATGCAACTGAGCGTGCGATGGTGGAAGCCTCTCTCCCCGCGCTGGACGGCAGCTTCATTAAGGCAACGCTTCCCACCAGCTCTTGCATTTGGGGTGAAGATGTCGCGCAAGAGCATAAATATCAGCCGGGACGCGATTGGTGGTACTACCGAATTCCCTCGAATTTGGACCGCGCAGAAGATTCAGATGCGTGGCCGAAAGCCCGCTCACTCGAAGGCTGAAGCGCGAACAATGCCCCGTGCCCCGTTCTTTCGCCTTTTTTCTGGCGAAAGGGCGGGAAACCACAACCCTAAACCATAGCCCGTTCCTTAACCGCCAAATACTGATTCAGCACCGACGAAGTAAGCGCCTCCGGATTCAAATCCAGCGTCAGCGCCCCATGCTCATGCAGCCGCGCCAGCAGCACCTCGCGCCTCCCGGCCATCTCCTGCGCCGCCGCCGCCCGAAACATCTGCTCCACATTCTTCGGACGAGCCTGAGCAATCGATTCCACCTCCGGCTGCGCCATCGCAACAAACAGCAGCACATGCCGCCGCAGCAGTTGCACCGCTCCATCGATCACCTCTGGCCGCATCGCCGTTTCCGCCAGATCCGTCACCCACAAAATCAGCGACCGCCGTGGCTGCAACCGGTTCAGCGCCGCGGTAGCGCGCAGGTGGTCCGCCTCGCCACCCTCCGCGCGCACCTGCGCCAGGCACTCAATCAATTGCCGCAAATGCGCAGCCCCACGCCCCGGCAGCAGCCGCTGCTGAATGCTTTGTCCATAAGCCAGCAACCCCACCCGGTCCCCTGAAAACAGAGCCAACTGCGCCAGCGCCACAGCAGTCGTGCAAGCATAATCAAGCTTCGAATGCGGAGTAAGCCCTCCACCAACCCGAACCCGCGACCGCATCAGCCGCCCGCAATCGAGCACGATCCAAACCGCCTGGCTCCGCTCTGTCTGATACTGCCGAGTAATCAACCCACCCCGCCGCGCCGTAGCCGTCCAGCAAATATCCCGCAGATCGTCGCCCTCGCGATATTCCCGCAGGCTCTCAAAGTCGCGCCCCAGCCCCCGCAGCCGCGCCTGCCGCAGTTGCAGATCGATCTGTCGGCTGCGCGAAAGAAAAATCTGCTGCTCCTCGCCGGTCCGCAGCGCCGGATAAACCCGAACCGTCTGCGTCAACTGAGCCCGCGCCCACCGCTCCGCCAGCCCCAACCCCGACCGGTACCGCAGATAGAGCCACCCAGTCTCCCAATCCCCACGCTCCTGCGGCTCAACGCGATAACGCACGCTAGCCGGCACGCGAGGAAAAGCAGTCAACAGGTGCGTCTCCGGAATGGCCACCAGCGCCGCAGGCAGATCGTCCACCAGCCTGCACTCGACAATCAAACCGCTGTGGTTTTCAATCGTAAGTTCAATCTCAGTTTGAGAATCCAGCGCCGGCGCATTGGACCATGTGCGAACGCCGGTAAGTTCCCGCGCCGCCGGCAACCGCATCCCGTCCAACACCGCAAACAGAAGCACCAGCAAATCCCAGGCCGGCATGGAATAAGCCATCCGCGCATCCCAGAACCCCGGAATAAGCCCCAGAAACCCCACCAGCAGCAGCCCAATCGTCCGCCCCGTAAGCCCAAACGCAAACTTGCTTCGCGCCTCAAAAGCAGCGCGCACCGGCCCGGGATGAAGTGACGGAGCAATCATTGTCTCGGCACCGGCACCGCCGCAATCACATCCGTCAGCACCCGATCCGCATCGAACCCCTCCAGCTCCGCCTCCGGTTTCAGCATCACCCGATGCCGCAACACCGGCAGCACCGCCCGCTTCACATCATCCGGAACCAGGTAATCCCGCCCATCAAAAGCCGCCGCAGCCTGCCCCACACGCATCAAGCTAAGCGCCGCCCTTGGACTAGCACCCAGCAGCAGCGTAGGCCACTCCCGCGTCCGCCGCGTCAACGCCAAAATGTACGTGTAAAGCTCCGGCTCAATCCGAATCGCCCGCACCTCCGCCGTTGCTGCCGCCAACAATCCTTCAGGAATCGGTGCAATCGAAGCATCCTCCAGCAGCCCTGCGCCCGACCCCGCATGATGCCGCTCCAGTATCTGCAATTCGTCCTTTTCCGAAGGATATGACACCTGAATCTTCAGCAGAAACCGATCCAGTTGCGCCTCCGGCAGCGGATAAGTCCCCTCGAAATCGACCGGATTCTGCGTAGCGAATACCGTGAACCACCCAGGCAGCGGCCGTCGCACTCCATCGCTGGTCACCTGCCGCTCTTCCATGCATTCCAGCAGCGCAGCCTGCGTCCGTGGAGGCATCCGGTTAATCTCGTCCACCAGTAGCAGGTCAGTAAAAACCGGCCCAGCATGAAACGTAAACGAATCGGAACCAGGCTTCAGAACAGTAGTCCCAAGAATGTCAGCCGGCATCAAGTCCGGAGTAGCCTGCACCCTCTGAAACCCCAGCCCCAGCAGCCGTCCCAGGGTCTTCACAATCAGCGTCTTCGCAATCCCAGGTACGCCTTCCAACAGCGCATGACCCTGACACAGCACGGCAATCAAAACCTCTTCAATCGCCTCCGACTGCCCAGCAATCACGCGCCCCAGCTCCTGCCGCGCATGCCCAATCAGTTGGTTCGTAGCACTCAGGCTCTGCGGCTGCACCAAAGCCGACTCCACCGGCTCCGTCGCTCCTGTACTTCCATCCATATTCAAATTTCCCTCGTTCATGAAACCCTTTCCTGCTCAATGGAATGAATATCTCTTAGTCTTGCCGCCGCCAACAACCTTTCCTCGTGCCCATGAAGCTTCTGAATCAGCAAAAGAGCCTCTTGCGGAGTAGCAGTCTCTCCCCACGCAGCCTCTTCGCAAGCGACCAGGTCAGCCTCCAGCGTCTCATCCGTCTGCGGAAACCGCCGCCGCAGCACAGCCGCCAACTCCACCACTGGCATCTGTTTCCCACGCAATCCGCACAGCCGCAAAACATGCCGCCGGAACCGCTCCAGAGCAATCGCCACCGCCGTCGAAGACGCGCCAGCATTCCGGTAAAGCGATCCCAGCGCCTCAAGAAACTCAATCGGAGTAGCCCTCACAACGGCGGGCAATGCACGCACCGGCCCACTCCGCCTGCTAAAGCTCAACACCACCAGCAGAGCCACCACTATCAAGCCAATCCAGAGCATAGTCCACGACGGCCCTGACGCATAGCTGAACGTCGATCGAATCTCCCCATGCAGCGACTCGTCCCAATAGAAATGATGCCCCTCGCGCGGCCCCAATGAATTCAGCAGCAGGTCAAGATCGTGCGCCCTCGCCAGCGATCCATTCTCAAGCGGCGTCGAGCTCGCCCACCAAACCACATGCCCCTTCCCCCAGTCGTACTCCACCACCGCCGGTTGCCCCGCGCAACTATAATCAACACGAAACGCCGGATTGCCCAGTTGCCATTTAGCCTGCGGAACCATCCACACATCGCCTGTAGATGCCAGCGGATCAAGCCCCTCCGGATCAAGCTTGCAAGCAGCAAACGTAAAAGTATCGGGAGTGTCGCTAGCCTCGCCCGGCAAAATGAATCCACCCCAGAAGCCAGTCGCAAGCACCCGCCCGCCCTTTTCCACAATCTGCCGCACAGCCTTCAGGTCGCTCGCCTCATTGGTCAGCGGCTGCGCAAAAATCACGACGGTTTCCGGCCCAGCCGTAGCGGCCAACTCCCCCAGCGGCCGCTCCCACCGCTCTATTGGATAATTCGACCGCAGCAGCGTCTCATAAGCTGCCCGCGCTCCATGCTGTCCAGATAAATAACTCGACGGCAGCGGATTGGTATTGTTGTTCGCCCCCGGCATCAGCCAGCCAATCAACACCGCAAGCCCGGTAGCAATGCCCAGGCACCAGATCAAAAGCCGCCGGTCCTTCTTGTCGAGCGAGGAAAGAAACGTCATTGCTGCGCCCCCGTGCCCGAAATCAGCGCCGAAGCAATCTGCTCCGCCTTCAGATAATCACCCTCACCCGCCGGCCGCCCCCCATACCAGACCCGCTCGAAACTCCCCGTCAGCGTAGCCAATCCCGCCTGTCGCGGATCGTCCGCAGCCACCAGCGCCAGGTACTCCCGCGGAGTGCGCGCCCGATCCGCAGGCCACAGACGTTTCGACTCCAGCCTCGAAATCGCTGCCCAATAAAGAAAGTGGATAGCCTCTCTCCACAGCCCTGCCGCCGCCGCCCGTCGCGCATCCTCAAGCCACAACTGCCAATGAATTGCCGAAGCAGCCCCTGGTGCCGGTCCATGTTCCTCAGGGACCAGCCGAATCCGCCATCGCCGCTCAAGTTGCAGCAGCCCCCACACAAGGCCCAGGCACACAACCACCACAAATCCCCACACCAACGCGCGTCCCAGCCACGGAGCCCGCGCACTGGCCTTCAACGCGCCCTCCAACATGCGATTGAGCCAGTTGCCCACCTTCTCGAAAGCCGAATCCTTCGCGGTAGGCTCTTCCAGGTTGCGGTACTCGCGCCCGGCCAGCACCTGCTTCATCACATCACGTTCCTGGCGATGGTCCGCCGCAGCCGCCGCTGCCGCATCGGCCTGTGCCAAGTCACCAGCCAGCCGCGTCTGTGCGTTCTTTAAAAGCTGCGTAGTCGTAGGCGGCACAGGCCTCACGTTCTCCCAAGTCTCAGACCCCTCCATCACAGCAGGCTTAACCTTTGGTGGCGGAGCATCCTTGTCCTGCGCCTTCGAAACCAGCACCCGAACCCACCCATAGCGCACCAGCCTCCGCTCAGCATTCGCAGCCGAAGTCAACGGAACCTCATCGTCCGCGCCAACCTGTCCAGGGTCGCAAGCCTTAGCATCCCGAGCCTTCGCGCAAGCCTCAACCACAACCGCAAGCGCCTTCAAGTGCGCCCGATAATCGTCCAGCGAAGCCTCACGCGGCTTATTCGGGGACACAGCCGTTGAAGCAGATGGCTCCGCGTTCACCTGCGCAGCCATGCAGGTCTGCGCCACAGCGAGCCAAGCCACGAGCGCAACCCCCGCTATCGACCCTGCCGAAAAACGCATCTCAGCCAGAATCTTCGCAGGCTCTGTAATAGTCATCCACCCCCGGGGCCGACCCGTGATCGATGAAACTGCTCCGTGCCCCGTTCTTGCGCCTCTTTCCTGGCGCGAGGGCGGGAAACCACAACCGTCAACACAATCCTTCGCGACAGTTTTGAAACGGCACGACTTCAGTCGTGCCACAAAAAGCCGCAGAAAGGAGTGGGCCTTAGCCCCTAAGGAATGCTCTTCGGGCACTTCACCCAAACTACGGCTTTTCCCCGAAGCCTCGATCCCTGCCCGCATTCTCAAGCCTGCCCCTCCTCAACCCCAGCCTGCGCAACTGAGCCAAAATCAACATCCGATGTCGCGGCCAAATTCATCCCCGCCGTCTCCATCATCCTCTCGATGTCAAAGCCTTCCTTCCGTATCCGCTGATCATAGTAGAAAAGGCTCAGTGCGATGGAGAAAACTGGCGCTGCAAGACTCTGAGCTACCGTCACCGCCACCATGTTGAATACCAACAAATGGCGCGAGAAAAAGCCACGGCCGCCGACCCCCCTGAAGACGAAGGTGAAAAAGAGGAATGGCAGAAAGACGAGCAGATATCTCAGAAGCATTGCAAGAACCGGTGTTATGACTCGCACGAAAACAGCGCGAAATCGTGTGGTGCGGGAAATCGCCCAACCTCTGCGAATCGCTGCGCGAACCGGCTTCCCCTCAAGCGCCCAGACTGGAATGGCAAAGAGGAACGGGGTTCCAAGCCCCAGTATCAATGCCCACCCTGCGAAGACGTCCACAAATGGGGAAATCCTATCCAACATTGGGGAATCGAGCTTCAAAACCTGCCACAACAACTCACCCGACCCTATAAGTAATGCGAGGCAGAACAACTCAGGTACTACAAGCACGAGTGCCCACAGAGCAGTCGCGATTGCGATCACACTGCGCCAGCGAGCCAGACAGCTGGCTAATGCATCTCGAAGCGTTGACTGCTCTCCAAGATAGGCTTTGGACGCCAAGATGGCGGAAACAGGCCAGACCAGCATATGCAGAAGCAGACTAATCTGATAATAGGCGAGCATGGAGGTCAGGTCGCCCAACGTGAGCCCGAAAACGCTCCTTCTCGAATTGTGAAGGTAGATATGCCACCAAAAAATGTTGGCAAACTCAATGGTCATGATTGCCACAGCGGGCAATGCCGCTACCGTTAGAAACAGCAAGAACCGCGACTTATAAATCTGGAAAGTCCGATCCAGAATTTCACCCAGATTCATGGGCCGCAATGCCGCGCTCAAGCAATCTCCCCGATCTCGAACATATTAACTAGAAACTCCACCCTCACTGACGCACACCACACCTCAAGCATGTTCGCTGATACGCACCGGCACCGGTGGCGCCCCATTCCTCCGCACGCACTGATCGCGATAAATCACCGCAAATGCCGAAGAATAAGCCGCCATCAGCGTAGAAATCCACACCAGCACCAGTCCGATCATCA
>Ga0302140_10012699_pt1 | contig 10315 bp, 13 predicted proteins | sample I_Bog_E1_1_FD_202095 | JGI IMG/M metagenome (GOLD analysis project Ga0302140, IMG submission 202095) | Peat permafrost microbial communities from Stordalen Mire near Abisko, Sweden - I_Bog_E1_1 | ecosystem: Environmental > Terrestrial > Soil > Wetlands > Peat | place: Sweden: Abisko, Stordalen...
GAGAAAGGTAAGGCCAAAGATTCGGGCAATGCCTTGAAGTAAGTACTGTGAGCGGTCGGCAGAAGAGTTGGTCACTCAGCAGAGTATTTGCAGCTCTGCTTCAAGAAGCTGAAAATCTACTGCAGCAGGTCCGGTGAGGCGGATAGAGTTTGTTTGCCCTGTTTGCTAACACAAATGTTAAAGCCTTACCAAGCGTTGCTAGTTTCTACCGAAGGGCAGTCGCACTGAATAAGCATGGCGCACATCAGCACTGATCTTTCCTGATTAGAAGACAGGTAGATTGTAATATAGCTATATAGACTATAACGATGGGATACATATTATCCGCTAGTTATGCTAACGGCATTTAATAGCGCCCTGCAAATTGAGCGCCCATGGCAGCTTTCGAAGCGACCAACACATCAATCTTCCAGGGAATTCTCTTAAGGCCACTTAATTTCAGGCTCAGGAGAAGGCTAAAGGCTAACATGACGTCAAGACACTATGGACATTTGACGTCGTGACGCCATGAATAAAATGGCCTTCTCACCCAGAAGGATGGCAGCGGTAAGATAACGCTCGCCGTGCATACGGCCGTCGCGGCCACCGAAGCCTGGCTGCCCATAATTTAGGACGTAGCTCGCTTCGGCCAACCAAGGCGCATGACGCTAGCGATCATTGATACCGCACCTCATGCCGCTCCGGACACGATGCGCATCGTGTGTGCCATCAATCTGGTGGCCATCCATGTTCGTCCAATCGCCTTTGACATTGCCGCCGTAGGTACGGCGGTCGATATCGTCAAAGCGGTTGGTGTTCGCGCCGTATTCGTTATATCAGCTTGCCCGTTCCGTTCCCCTGAATTGGAAGTGATGGTTAACCTCCACCATAATCTGAACAGCCATGATAGTTACACCTCTCGACGTAGCTACCGCTCAAAAGATCAAATAGTGCGTAGAAAGCTACCCCCCACATCGCCATAAGAAAGGCCTGACCAATCCAATCGGGCGGATCATTATTCGCAACTCCAGCTACTACAGCTGCTATGGCGTTATCTGCCAGATGACCCATAGCGGCCCTGGCGGCCCGCATTTCATCTATCACAACCTCCATGCGGCCTTAGAAGCTAGTTGCGATAGCCTCGACCTTTGAAGCGATATGCGCATACAGACACCGAAGATTAGGGCCTACCCTTGCAAGTCCCTAATCCTTGCAATCCTTGAGTTCTCCGCCACAAGCAAGATAATCTTGCACTATATGCACTCCGATACCCAAAATGAATCCCGTAATTGCGGATGACTCAAACGAAATTCCACGGCCTTGACTCGGAGTAAAGCCTCCCGAGACGTGATCCACTTCCTGTAAATGTAAAACTCTCATCACAACCTCCAATCATCGGTTTCACCGGTTACCATAGTTATCAGTCTAAAACTATTGCAAGACCAATGTAAATAATTAGTAGTGGCAACAAAGCTTCACTAATTTAGATCGTGATATGCTGATGGCTTTTGTTTAGCTGGAGCAAGCAAAACGCCAGGTCGCGAAGATGGAACAGTTAGCAACTGATATTCAGGCCAGCGAGGAGCGCCGTCGATGAAATCGACCCAGAGGGCAGCGCTGCCGAAGAAATACAAGCCGTCCTCGCTGAACTGATGGAGTACACCAAATGATCGGTAAGCAAGTCGCTTTTGGCACTAAGCCCAGCAACACGCCCGCCGCCACGGCAACCGCCGAGGAATGGATCAAGAACCGCGAAGAGGCCGCCGATGAGCCGGCCAAACGCCTGACACTGGATATTCCCGAGAGTCTGCATCGTGCCATCAAAGTTTCGTGCGCTAACCGGGGCACTCAGATGGCCGCAGAAATCCGAGTGCTGCTGAAAGCCCACTACGCTAAACAGTAAGAACGCATAGGAATAGCATGAGCGCTGACGAACAACAAAAGCCGAAGAGCAACGGGCTGTGCTAGGGCGAACAGCGGAGCGCTTTCGGATAATGAAATAAGCAGACGCTAAGCCAAGGGCTTGAGCGCTTGATCAACGAAATCACCGATCGAGCAGCCCCCCTTAAGCGGCATCGTCGCGGCCAGAGATGCCCGCGCTAGAGGTAACTCTAGGCAAGAGCTACAAGAGGAACTGGGCAGGGTTCAGGCCAAGCCAGGATGGCTAGGTAAACAGCTGCAGATGCCTTTATAGTGTGTGATATTTAATGCGTCACGCTCTGAAGTGCTTTGGCCTCCTCGCGCTGAGGCCCCAGGTTTAAGGATCAAGTAAAGCTGACATCGGAGATGCTATTGTATTTAATATCTTTTACGCTAGTGGCTTTACTAGTTACGTTGTGTTCTCAAAGCATTGCTTCTACCGCGGTGGACCCATTTAATACTTCTTCTATCGTTCCACCGCGTCCGCAACTAACAGTATCTGCAGATCGGCATTTTATCCCTTGCCAGCCGCTGGCTGATGACGCCATTCTCACCGTTGTCGATGTGCTTGATCAGGCGCTTTGCCATAATCCCAAGACATTCGAATTCTGGGCGTCAGCACGCTACCAGGCCGCGCTCGTCGGTGTTGCACAGTCGACGTTTCTGCCGACACTTTCCGCAACGGATAGTATGAACAGATTACAAAGTGGGACGGAAAACCGCCGGCAACACAGTGCCTCGCTCACATTGTCATGGTTGCTCTTTGATTTCGGAACGCGTTCGGCAGCGCTGGAAAACGCCCGTCAGTTACTGGACGCCGCCACGTCGACCTTAGACGCCACGGTGCAGGCTGTTTTCCTAACCGCGCTGCAGGCCTATTACGGTGCCCAGGCCGCTCAATCGGCTCTCGTGGCAGCCCAAGAATCCGAAAGAGTGGCCCAGCAAAGTCTGGCTGTAGCACAGGCCCGATATAAGACCGGAACGGCCACGCTGGCGGACCAGCTGCAGGCACAAACTGCGTTGTCACAAGCGATCCTGAACCGAGTGAAGGCAGAAGGAACGCTCCAGTCTGCGTACGGAACGCTAGCTAACGTGATGGGAGTTGAAACTCCAGGCACCCTACGGCTCGACGAAGTACCTGCCGCTAACCCCGATCAAACGTTTGAGCGCAAGGTAGAAGCTTTGATACAGGAGGCTCGTCAGCAGCGTCCTGATCTTGCGGCCGCTCAATCACAGGTACACGCGGCTCAATCGAACGTCAATGTGGCCAGGGCGGCCGGTCTGCCTACGATTACACTCAATACGGGCCCGTCCTGGCAACATCTAGTCACCGGGGGTAGCAGTCTCACCACGCCCGCGAACAGTGTTGGTCTGACACTCTCTTTTCCAATTTTCTCCGGGTTTGAGAATGCTTATCGGATACGCGCAGCTCAAGCCAAAGTGGATGTCGCCGCTGCTCAGCGGGATGCCCTGCGCCTTCATGTCGCACTAGACGTCTGGACTGAATACCAATCCCTGATCACGGCCAATCATTCCCTAAAAACTACGGCCGATCTGTTAGCTAGCGCAAAGCAGTCTGAGTATGTCGCACGGGGTCGCTATCGTGCTGGCGTGGGGACGATGCTCGATGTCCTGAACGCACAAAATATACTGGCCTCCGCACGCGTTCAACGCATTCAAGCTAACCTAGACTGGCATCTGGCTCGTGTCAGGTTAGCTAAGGCCAGTGGCACGCTTAATGAGAAGGTGCTTGGCTTTTAATGCTACTTGTATATTAGCTTTACTAATAATGGTCTGACAGCAGCCGAAACCACTATAAACTCATCCTCCACCCATTAACTGATCAACTGGAATATCATCTAATAGAGAGTCAAGTGAACTATGAAGATAGGGGAAGGTAAGGAAAGGTGAGTAAGTGATCGCGGTATCAATCACAGATAAGATTGCAAAACCCACCTTAAAACTTCTCCGGCCTGGCATAGAAATCGCTTTATCAAGACTGCCGTCAACTAAATAAATGGCGTAGTCGTTCATAACGAATGCGACCGTGTTGTAAACAACGGCCTTAACGATTTCCGAAGTGTGATAGGGGTTACCGCAACCGCCTGAAACCTGTGCAATAGCTTCGCTTGAAATGATTTTCATAGGGGCCTCGCTGATAAGTATAAACGTTAAACCTTCCTTAGCCGAGGTAGATGACACGATCGGCGCTGTCGATAGTTTCCTGCCTGTGGGCAGCGAGGATGCGCGTCATCCGTAGCTCTCTAAGCTGCTGATTAACCCGGTACTCGTTCGGCGTATCCAAATGACTGGTTGCCTCATCCAGAAACAGGATCTTGGGATGGGAATATAAGGCTCTGGCGAGAAGGATGCGCTGTTTTTGCCCACCCGACAGGGTGCTTCCCATATCCCCCACCAGCGTATTGTATGCCATAGGCATCTGAATGATTTCTTCATGAATGGCGGCGATCCTGGCACAGGCCACAATGCGCTCCTGATTACCCTCAGAATCAAAAAAGGAAATGTTTTCAGCAATGGAGCCGCTGAGCAGGATATCTTCCTGCATCACCGCAGCGATTTGTGAACGATAGTGTTTTAATCCAATCTTCGTCATATCAAGACCATCAATCAGGATTTCTCCTTGGCTCGGAGAGAGCAAACTCATCAGCAGCTTGATGAGCGTTGTTTTACCGCATCCTGATGGGCCGACTAAAGCGATCGATTCCCCAGGTTCTATTGAAAAATTTAGATGATTAAAGAGATACGGTTCCTGCTCTGAATATCGGAATGACAGGTCTTTGATTAAAAACTGGCCGGTGATTTCTCTGGATGTTTGAGGATAGCTGTCCGACCTCAGTTCGGGCGCTGTTAATGCAATATCTGCAACCCGCTCCAGGTCAACGCTGATTAATCGATAGCTGACTACCTTGTCAATCAGACTGATGGCGCTGCCGACAAACTGTTGGCGGTAGGAAATGTATGCCATAAGCATCCCTATGGTAAAGGTTCCTGTCATCACCGATCCTGCCCCTATCAGGAGGATGGCGATGTATTCCACGCCGAAAATGATCTGATTGATCACTCTGTAAATCAGCCCCCATTTGCTGACCTTGATCCCGACGTTTAGCTTCTCCGCGTAGTAGTTCTTCCATAAATTCTCACGCTGGATTTCTTTTACAAAAATCTTTAACGGGACAATAGACCGGATACTTTCCATGAAAAACGAGCTTTCTTTAGCAGAGACGACCAGACTCTCCTGATTTAACCGCTTTAAGGTAGGGTATAAGGCGGCCCGGGTCGCGACATAAAGAGCAAGGCTCGCAGCAACAATGCCCGTTAATATGGGGCTATAGACCAGCATGACCGCTAAAGTCGCCAGCACCATGATTCCATCGACGATTCCCTCAACAAAATCGGTACTGAGTTTGCTCTGAATAGAGCCCAGCGAACCAAAACGTGAAAGGATGTCGCCCAGATGGCGTTTCTCGAAGAAAGCCAGTGGAAGTTTAAACAGGTGATTGGCCAGGTTGGCCACCAGCTGGATATTGAGGACATTGGATAGAAAAAGAATAATCCAAGATCGAATATAGGAGGTGACTCCTTGAGTCAGGGCCAGTAACCCAAGGCCGATTGCGATCAAATAGAGTAATTGAAAATCTCGGGTAACGATGACATCGTCAACGATGAGCTGCATTAACAAGGGGCTGAGTAGGGAAAAGATTTCCAGTGCAACGGAGAGTAAAACCACCTGAAACAGGGGTAACTTCAACCCGGTGATGGAGCTCCACAGATCAGAGAGAAAGAGGGTAGTTCTGTTCTTTATTTGTTCAAAATCAACAGCCGGTGTGAGTTCCAGTGCAACACCGGTAAAATGACTGGACACCTCTTTCATAGAATACCGGACTACACCAATGGCCGGATCATGAATAAGGATAGTCCGGCCTCTTACTTTCTTTAGAACCACGAAATGGTTCATGTCCCAGTGCAAAATACACGGGAGTCTGAGGTGTCTCAGTTCGTTGAGATCGAGCTTGACGGCTCGGCTGAGTAAGTGAATCCTGCTACTCAAGTCCATCAGATCTGACAACCGACTCCCTCTGGATGAGAAACCGAATTGCCGACGTAACGTCAATAGATCCGTTTGATAGCCGTGATAACTGGCAATCATGACAAGGCAGGCGAGGCCACACTCCGCTACCTCGGTCTGATGAATCATGGGCAATTTTCTAGCCAATGAGAAATAGAGTGATTGAGCGATATTCCTTATCATAAGAGCGTGCCGCGTAAGCTAAAGACAGGCTCTAGGATCCACTGCCAGATACGACGTTTTTCCCCAAAAATAACGCCATCAAATAGCATCCCAGCCGTCAGGGGGTAAGGTTTGCCATAAACGTTCACGGTCTGCTTGGCTAAACTAACTGTGACGCGATAAAAAGCTTCTTGGGCCGCTATAGGGAAAGAGGCTTCTCTCGGATCCAGAATGCTTTTATCCACGTGAATGACTGTAGATTCGTACAATCCAAAATGTTGGTAAGGATAGGCGGCGTATTTCAATAAGACCTTGCATCCTGGCCTGACGAAGCCGATCGCTCGGGCGGGAACCAACAGAACCCCTTGTAGTTCGGAATGCTCCGGAAGGATTGAGGCAAGTAGGGTTTGTTCATGAATACGCTCGCCCGGCTTTACGATGGAAGCCGAGACTAAACCCTCAGTCGGCGACAGTACCGTGTAATGGCTAGCCCCCTTTTCCCTCGTTAACGCAGCGTGGAGCTGGTTCAGGTCAAGGCTGGCGGATAGGTAGGCGTTACGGTGCGTTTGATACTCTTCTTCAGAAACAATCTGATCGTCTAGCAGCCGCTTATAGCGCTCCTGATTGTTTTTAAGGAGGGATACCTTCTGCTTCTGGAGTACAACCTGTTGCTTCAGTAAGTCAATCTGTTGGACATTAATACTTTGTGCGGATAAATCCGTGTGTTCAGTAGAGACCCAGTAAAGCACCTGACCTTTTTTGACCGATGCACCCTGAGTAATAAATGTCTTGGCGATAGTTCCTTGGCTTTTGGGATAAACCCGGATTACCCCCTTGTCAGGGACAAGCATCCCAGGCGCTGTATGGCGCTTTGAATACTCGCCTAGATAAAAAAAGAACCCTATTGCGACGGCTAGGCCGCTCAGCCCAATTGACCAGAAGGTGAAAGAAAGGGGAGTGACTAGGAGAGTTCTGCCAAAGGCATCCCTCGACCGGCTTCGCAGCGCTTCTGTTCTAAATAAGGTAGTGCGTTGGGACTCAGATGGGTCTCTCTTCGAACTCAACGCAAAACCCTCAGCTGAACTTTGATCTTTGGAAAATAACTGTACAAAAGTACAGACTCCCTATCTCTTGCATCCCACTGGCTAAACTGAAGCACTTTTTTGCTGCAGGTGCAGCTAAATTTCTTCACAGCTTACCTGTAAACAGACTATGGCTTAAGCGAGTTCTGCTTTTATGGCAAACTTCTACGGCTCTTGGGCTAACGAACGAGAGTAAGCTAACAATCTAAACCAATCCAAGCAATATAAACTGATCTAGGAGGTTATATGAAACCCTTATCCATCGAGGAAAGTGAACAGGTCTTTGGTGGGGCAATGCCTTACATTAGTGATGTTCTAATAGTGGGGATGACCGCTTACGCCATTTCTTTCCCAGTTGAAATGATGGCGAATGCTACCTGGGTAACCCCCAGCTTGGAAGACTACGTGCCTACAGTTGATACAGCAATAGCTGTAACAGCTTCTATTGTAGGGTTTGTTGCCGCGGAGGCTCTTGCCCTGTGTATCCTAGAATTACATCGTCCAGGATATTGGCTAGGAATCCTTAAACCACGCCAGTAGCTTAACTGTAAGAGACTTCCTGCCTCCGCCATCTTAGGGGCTTAGGGTGGTGGTGTTCATAGAGACTTATCTAGCAAAGTGAAAGATCACGCGGGGATACAGGTTCCAACCTTTGAGGCCGCGGCTAGGGCCTTACATGCTGAATTGCTCCATAGCTGGAAGAATGCCAAGCATGGCGATCAATGGATCAACACCTTAACCGCCTATATTCCCACAACACTCGGACAACGGACGGTCGTTAGCTTAACGCCAAAAGATTTTGCTGAGGCACTCCGAGAAGACTGCTTCATCTGTTCTTGGACCTGTTGACTGTTCACAGGGTCGCCATCTCTGGATCAGTTTTGCTTACTGTTGCCGATCTTCCGTAGTCCAAGCTCTCGCCATCTGCTTTCTTCCTTCGCTTGATAATAGCTCATTTGACTTAATCTTTTCTTGCTCGGATGCCATGGCATAGCCGTGGTTATTTACCTTTATGTTATTTCCGAGAAGCTGGCCGATATTTCTTTGGCCACCAGCACGAGAGAAGTTTGAGCCTTACCTTCGCACGTAGCCGACGGCTATCGATAGGGATCGTTTCATCGTCAACGATCGTTAGGATTTCATCAGCAATGATGCTTGCGCCAATTTCTCTAGCGAAAGCAAACTCTGCAGCAAACGGTAGATCTTTCCTTAGCTCACGATAAAAATGCGCTCTTGAGAATCCTGGACAATAGCGGATCAGAAAAGACTTGACTGTGCCTCCCGTAGAGACGCGATTAATGAGGCCTTCTTTGATAGTTGAAGACAGTGGTTTATTTTCCATCATCTCCGGACTTACTTAATTATTAAAAGCCATTCTCGTGTTTCATTTAGTTTGAGTCTGTCTGCCCTATGAAACTCACTCGAGCTGTGCTTCCCGTAAAACCTGAGTGTACAGTTTATGACTTGTTTGCCATTTTTACTTAAAAAATAAAAGGCTATTAGAACGCGTTGTATGGCATTTTATAAGACACCGTTATCGGCTCATACGACAAGACGAGAGTCTAGATTTAGTTAATGCTCAACACACCAATTAGTTCTTAGCGCGCTTGTTCCAGCAGCTGCTTCGCCTCCCTTAGCAGTTCACGAACGTGCTTTTGTGTAACCATCAAACTCAAATTAGTCATCAGTAGGCGCATTAAATTAATGCTCAATCAAAAATGGTGGTGCGGGTAAAACCACTCTTGCGATACACCTTGCTCGAGCGTTGCAACTTGATGGAGCAGACGTCCTCCCTGTGGATTCTGATCCACAGGGCAGTGCCATGGATTTTGTGGTGGTTCGTGATGATCAACCTGTTCTTGTTGCGGGGATTGCCCGCTGTACCATAGAATGCGACCTGAAGCGTATCGCCTGCAAGGATTTTGTAGTCATCGACGGGGCTCCACAGGCGCACGATCTAGCGGTGTTAGCCACCAAAGCTGCTAACTTGATCCTGATTTCTGTGCCGCCCTCGCCTTATGATATTTTGGCGACCGATGACCTGGTTGATTTAGTCAAGCAGCGTATTGAATTGACAGACGCCCTCCTTAAAGCCGCGTTCGTCGTATCGAGTGCCATCAATGGCACCAAGATTGGATCAGAAATCATGGCGACTTTAAGCTGCTACTGCCTTCCGATCATCAAAAAACGCCCCAACGCTGGACCAACCTAGGTAGCGCCGCCATTGGCACCGCCGTCATTGACAAGGCAATCGGGCAGCGACGCAGCCGGTGGAAATATCAAAGAAGCGATATTACGACAACGGCATTAGTAAATGTTATACTAACTAGACATAAAAAACAAGGCTTTTTACGATAAAGTTCGATTCAGAATATTCTGAACAACTTTGTTTATGCACAACTAACTGCTGACGATACGATCTAATCTTTTATTCATTACACTTTGACATAGATGAAGACGACACCAATGTTAATAAACTATTTCCACCGCTAATATCGCACACCACAGATATCATGTTTGTTAAAAACAAACATATGCCAGAGCTGACGATCGTCTTTAGCCTAGCACTTGGATCTGCCTGATTCCTACGAATACCTTGAATGAACCTTTGAGATCTATCAGACAAACAATAAACCGTTCCAAAATCTTTCACTGTACTAGAGAAGCTACTAGCAACAGTGCCACCAAAGCTCCCGCCAAGTACGTAATTTCACTCCATATCATTCAAACACATGATCATAATATTTTATATTTATTTAATAATAAAATTAACACCATTATCTATAAACTTATATTTCTCATTCAAAAACACGAAGCCCGCCATAGCAGCCAGCCTGCATTATGCTAACTTCATACCTGTCATTTTTTCTGCTGTACTCTTGTTCGCCTTTTTCGCCACCGGAGACAAAGCCAATTTCCTTTAAATTCAGCCCTACCATTTCAGTACTCCTAGCTAACTAGTTTCAACAAAATCATGTTAAGCCGGCTAATGTGGCTTGTCAACGGTAGTATAGATACCATTTTCGACAACCAATTCTTAATGTGACTTTTGTCGGTAGTTCAAGGTTACTAAGAAAGAGTCCGT
>Ga0302140_10012701_pt1 | contig 10314 bp, 10 predicted proteins | sample I_Bog_E1_1_FD_202095 | JGI IMG/M metagenome (GOLD analysis project Ga0302140, IMG submission 202095) | Peat permafrost microbial communities from Stordalen Mire near Abisko, Sweden - I_Bog_E1_1 | ecosystem: Environmental > Terrestrial > Soil > Wetlands > Peat | place: Sweden: Abisko, Stordalen...
GCTCTGCGGTTGGCCCGTGATCGGGAGCTCGGCGAGGGTGCTCTGGTGGGGTTCGAGCCCCACGATAAGCAGGGATCGGTCCGCGGGTGGGGCGGGGCGCCTCAGGTTCTGCACGGCGATGATGCTGACGGCCACGGCGATCACGGCCGCGATGCCCCAGCGGGCGATGGCGGCCCACGGCGCCGGCACGGCGCGCTCGGGCCCAGGGTCCGCACGGCGTCCTATCCGGGCCTCCACCCGGGCGAGGAGCTCCCGGGGCGCCTCGTGCTGGGGCAGCTCCCGAACCCTCTCCTCAAGGATCGATTCAAGCTCAAGCACCAGCGCGGCGAGCGGGGCGTCGTTGTCGAGGCGGGCCTCGAACGCCGCGCGCTCGCCCGGGCTCAGCTGGTCGAGGACATAGAGGCAGGCGAGTTCTTCGGTCTGGGCATTCATGGGGGTCCTTCGGTTAAAGCTTTTCTAAGGTCAATGAGGCCGCGGCGGATCCACGACTTGACGGTCCCCGCAGGCTGCTCGAGGCGCTCGGCGATCTCGGACTGGGTCAACTCCGTGAAGAGGACGAGCTCGAGCGCCCGCCGCGGGTTTCGGGGCACCTCCGAAAGGGCACCCTTCAGGCGCTCAATGTCCTCCCGGCTCTCGGCCGAGCGGCGTATGGTCTCGCCTGTGGCGAGTCCCTGCGCCAGGGCCTCCTCGGGAACGAGCGGGGTCGTGGCGGGCTGGTGCTTTCGCTTCCGAAGGTGGTCGATGCAGGTCCTCCGGGTGATCGTCACGGACCAGGTGAAGGGGCGCGACTTCCTGGGGTCGAAGGTGGATGCGTTCCTCCAGATCTTCACGAAGGTGTCCTGGACCAGTTCCTCGGCCTGCCCGAAGTCGCCCACCATGCGGACGGCGAGCGAGAACAGCGGGGCGCTGTAGCGGCTGTATAGCTCGCGGAAGGCCTCCCGGTCGCCGACGCCCATGCGCGCGATGAGGCAAGCCTCCTCGATCACGGTATCGCTGTTCGGCGCGGGCGGCACGGAGGTGCGGCGCTGCCGGTCAGGGCTTCTTCCCGGGCGCCTTTGGGAACAGAACGGCCTCGACCTTGTCGGCGGCCACCTCCGCGGCGCCGCGGAAGACGCGCTCCAGGATGATCTCCTCCTGCTGAAACGGCCGCACCTGGTACCGGTACGTCACCACGCCAAAGTCGTGCTTGTTGCCGTGTTCATAAAGGGTCATCCAGGCGTGGAAGGAGAGCTCGCCCGGGGTCTCCTCGTAGGTGCCCTTGTAAAATACCCGGAGCTGCGTTGCGTCGCTTTGGGTGTTCGACGCAAAGCGCTCAATCTTGATGTTGAGCGGCCATTTCCTGGCGGTGAACACGTCGGTGAAAACCTCGCTCATCCGGTCAAAATTGGCGAGGCGTCCCGGACCCTGTTCAAGGGACTCGACGACCACGATCGTGAGGTCGCCCTGCGGCTTGGGTTCCGTTGCCGCCGCCTCGGCCCTCATGGCCTGGGCGCCGCCAATCCCCAGTGCGAGGACAAGTGCGGCGACTGTGATGCGTTTGTTCATGGTTTTCGGTTCCCGCTGTTTTATCTGCCCATTTCTACGCAGCTTTTCTCCACGTGGATGCAATACCAGATAAGACGCTTCGCGAAGGGCAAAGGCTCGGCTTTGCGGAATGGGGGCCACAAAACGGTTTACACTGGCCCTGAAAACAACGATGTTTTGATTTGAAGCGCCTTCGGAGTTTTACTAGTCCCCGTAGCTCAACTGGATAGAGCAGCGGTTTCCTAAACCGCTTGTCCCGGTTCAAGTCCGGGCGGGGGCACCACCTTACGTATCGCGACAGGGGAGAGTCAATTTTCTGTGGGACCGGCTTTGGACCCCGCCGAACCACACACCAGGTGTTATGAGCTGCAGCAGGCTTTGGTAATTGTGAACCTAGAATCGGACTACGACACATCATTCATAAGAAAATGGCACTTAGATCGATGAGGTTCCGCAGTGTCATATTTGCAATGGCGGTCGGTGCCTTTTGTGTCACGGAAGGACTCATCGGGGGTGAAAACGATCCCATGGATGCCATTCAGGCGCTCGCTGAGAAAGTGATCAGAAATCCATATGACTTAGAGTCGTTTGAGAAAGTCCAGAATTTCACAAACAGTTCCGACTACTGGCATAGATTTTATGGCTTGGAATTCGTGGGGCAGATTGGGATCAGGCGCCCAGAATTGCGACCCAAGGTGGTCCCTATACTTGTTCGCGCCCTCAATGAGGAAACCGACCAAGCGATGCTGAGAGAGACTGTCAGCTCCATTCGCGATATTGGCCGTGTTGCGGTAGAAGCGGCATGGTCACCGCTAGTTGCCTTCGTTCAAAGGGGTGAGGAGAGGGACGTTACCTGGTTTGCAGCGCAGGCTCTAGGCAAGGTTCGTGACCGCAAATTGCTTGGGGAATCAATCCGAGTACTTGTAAGGGCGATGGCGAGACCGCCGACGATTGGCGTTCAGGTCGAGGCACCGGCGGTCAGATATGACGCTCTGGGCGCATTGGTCGAAATTGGCGAAAGTGGTGCGGCGGATGTCCTGGGTCCGATCAAGGATCGGGAAAAAACGGCGGATCCGTATTTCGAGAAAAGACTTCGCAGGGCAATTGCCCGATTGGAGGCCATGGGTGTCAGCGTAAATTGAAGGTATCATGTAAAACCATCATACTTGACATGATGACATTACATGACGATTATACGCTCCATGAGTGAAAGCACGCTTACCGAACGGGGTCAGATCTCCATCCCTTCATCTCTTCGCAAGGCCATGGGCCTTAGGGCCGGCCAACGATTGAAGTTCACGGCAATCTCCGATCACGAGTTCCGCGTCTTCAAGCAAAACGACAAACCGCCAGGGCCAATGGCGATGCTTGGGTACGCTCGCAGGTTGCGTAAAGGTCCCGCGCGGCGGACGAGCGAATGGATGCGCGAACTACGTGAAGCGGAGAAGGGGTCATAATGTGGGTTGTCGACACCTGCATCGTTCTCGATGTGCTCGAGAATGACCCGCAATTCGGCAAGGTTTCTGCGACCCTATTGGAGAAGCTGATGCCCTCCGGGCTTGCTGTGTCTCCGGTGACCATGGTCGAGCTTTCAGCGGCGTTTGATGGAGATATCGAGGAGCAGAAGCGTTTCCTGGAAGGAGCGGGTATCTCCCATTCCGAGGCATGGACTGCAGTAGACATTGAAGCTTCACACAAGACATGGAATGCCTACGTCTCAAGTCGGCGGGCGGACAAAGTCCCGAAGCGTCCCATAGCGGACATATTGATAGGAGGCTTTGCAGCGAACCGGAGTGGCTTGGTGACCAGAAATCCTTCGGATTTTCGAAGGTGGTTTCCGAAGCTGGTGATTCGAGAGCCCTGAAATTGCGGGAAACGTCCGATTTTGGAATCTGGGCCAATTCCATCCCCCATTCCGTCCAGAATCACATAAGGTTATGATGATGAACGAAAGACAGCGGTTTCCTAAACCGCTTGTCCCGGTTCAAGTCCGGGCGGGGGCACCACTCTGGAAGCAATATTTTGCATCGTCTGCAGGGGGGTGCAATGGATCACCAAATGGCAGGCAATTCCTCGAAGCACTATTTCTCGGAAGCGAGAAGCTCCGTCATGGACTGGCTTCTGAACTCTGATCCTTCGATTCGTTGGCAGGTGATGCGCGACTTGAAGGGGGAGCCCAGCGAATTGTTCGCCGCCGAACGCGCCCGGATTGCCTCTGAGGGAATGGGGGCGCGGTTGCTCGCCCTTCAGGCTGCCGACGGCCGCTGGGGTGGCAGGGCCTGGAATCGCGGATGGGACTCGACGATGCACGTCCTTACGATGCTGCGGGAACGAAACCATTCTCATTGTTGATGACGAGGAAAGCATTCGGGCAATCAACAAGCGCATCTTGGAAAAGGCTGGATATAAGGTGCTCTTGGCAAGCGACGGGGCCGAGGCGCTCATGGTCTTCACTCAGCGACGTGAGGAGATAGATGTTATTATCACGGATATCATGATGCCCGTGATGGATGGGAACACCCTTGCCAGGGTTCTTATGAAAACAGCACCGTCGCTTAAGCTCATCACATGTTCCGGATTGGACAATACGAAGCTTTCAAGTCCTCCATTCTCGAACCCCTTAGCTTCTCTTAAGAAGCCGGTCTCGCAGCGCATTCTTCTCCAAGCGATCAGGCATTCGATAGACGGGACTAGTCCGGAAAACGTCCGAATCGGGGCCCAATTGTCCGAGGAACAATTAAACCAACCTGCCAAGCTTGCAGGGGCAACAAACTGAATTTGATGAATGGCGAAGCTGCTGAAATGTAACTATTTGCTTGGTACCACTGCCTGGACTAACACAAAAGGTCTGAAGCGAAGTTAAGTCGCCGCTCAACGTAGACTGAGTTGATCGCCGATGAATTAAGATGTGCGGATATCAGCGTCCAAGCACACCGAAGAGGAGCGATAAACACTTGGTAGGGCAACCTCGCTCCATTGGGACTGGATGACTTGGGCGGCCCGACCTTCCTAAGAGCCGCTCGCCTCAACGGTAAACGGCAGTGTTCCCAAAAGGCCGGGATTCCAATCGCCGGCGATATCCAAAGGTCATGCGCGCAGGAAAGCATGCGCCTTCAACCAGTTGTTTCACCGTCCATCCGGGCAACGATGCGTCTCGTGTAATATGAATCGGCCTTTTCGTGGTAACATCGAAACCTCAGGCGTCACGATAACGAGCGGATATTTGCAACCTTCGGCTTCAACATAAAACGCACCATGAGACCTCCTCGCCCCTCGATTCTTGGGATCCTCTGTCTGGCCATGTTCCCGCTGTCCGGTGCCGCCCAAAGCATCCTGGGCACACCGGACGCCTATCTTGGACAAGACCCTCCGGGAGACGTCCCCAAGGAATTCGCGCCTGATATCCTGGCTGACAAAGGAATGATGGTTCTCGGGCGGATCGCTATCACCCATGACGGCCGGGAAATAGTCTATGACCAGGCCCCGGCTATGTACGGGACAAAGGATCTGGTCGTGAAGTCGGTTGAATTCGACGGCCGCGCCTGGGGTGCGCCGCATGTTTTGAAATTCAGCCACTACGTCCAGGACCCAACGCTAGACCTCGACGGGAAGCACCTGCTTTTCATGAATGATCACGGTGAAAGCGTGAGATCTGAGCGAACCGCGCAGGGTTGGTCTGATCCGCAGCTATTCCTCAAGGGCAAGAAATTCATGCTCTACAACCTGATGCCGGTATTGAGCGGGGACTATTACCTCGGGACAAATGGGACCTGGGGAAAGTCCGACGATTGGAATTCGGTCAGGTTTGCCAAAGCGAGCGTATCAGGCGCCGACATCCTCGTTCACGACCTCGGGTCCCCGCTCAATGAGCCGGGGTTCAACGGCGATTTCTACGTGGCTCCGGATGAATCCTACATGGTTGTGAGCGCCAATGAAACGCCGGATTTTGAATGCGAGCTTTTTATCAGCTTCAGGCATTCAGATGGCACTTGGAGCAAACCCGTGAGCCTCGGTAGTCGCATCAACGACGGCCCTGCGCATCGATGGGGGGCCTTCGTTAGTCCGGACGGTAAATACCTTTTCTACACCCGGGGAACCGAGAAGGGCGGATGCGCGATATTCTGGGTGCGGTTCGACACCCTTCTGATGGCTCTACGGCCTTCAGCCTGAAGCACTCAAGATTCATGTGAACATTCGAGGAACGCTAGGGCGCGTTTGCAAAACCGGTGGGTTATAAAGCCTGAGTGTTTCTTATTGGCCCCATTCTGGACGCCAATCCATCTGCGGTTTGATCCTAAAACCGGGCTCCGCAGCTGGGGATCTCCGCTGAGGCTTTCTTTCGTGTGAAAGGGGGTTCTTTATTGCATCCAGCTCGGGCCGCCGTTGCGTGTATTGAGAATGAAATTGGCAGACGTGCGGATTGGGCGCAGAGGCCTGGCGGTTCTCCTTCTCGCCGGCGGGATCGCGACGCGGCTCGGCGCCGCCGCCGATGTGGGGCCGCCGCCGAAAGCCTATCCGAATATCCCCCAATATTACCTGCTGGAGGCCGCCAATCCGCCGGACTTCTGGATCAGCACGGTCGATGGTGTGGCGGATTTTCTCCGGGAGCGCGTGCACAAGGGGACGGTAGTCGTGGTTGGCCGGAGTGCGGGAGGCCGGCCGATCCGGGCGGTGCTTTATGGCCGCGCCCGTGAAGGTAAGGGCACGACGACGTTTTCCGGGGCGGTCGGCGCCGGCGCCATGCGCGCGTACTTCGGGCCCGATTTTGACAGGAAGGTCTACCTGGCGATGGCGTCCGTCCACGGCGGGGAGTTTGAGGGCATCGTCGGCCTCGTGAACCTGCTGTCCGTCCTCGAGACAGGGAAGGACCTGAGGGGCCGGGCGTGGCCGGAGATCGTCGCGGCGGCGGGCCGGATCGACCGGCTCATCGTGATCCCGATCGTCAACATGGACGGCCGGGCGCGCGTGCCGCTCCGGATGGAGGCGTTTCACGGGACCGACGGCACGATCGCCCAATACATGAACACCGGCGGCTGGCTGGACGGAAAATTGATCGGCTGGCCGGAGTGCAAGGAATTCATTCCGCTGGATTTCTCCCGCACCCAGTTCCCTGGGGGCTATCCGAATGACAATGGGGTCAATATCATGCACGACGACTTCCTTGGCGAGCGCCAGCCGGAGACCCAGGCGCTGCTCGACCTCGCGGCCCGCGAGCGACCCGACCTGATCCTCAACCTGCACACGGGGGCGGGCTCGGAAGATTACTATACCCGGATGCTGAGACCGGTTGCCGAAGAAGTGCTTACGCCCGCGTTCAACGGGCTCTACAGCGCGGTTCAATCGGGCCTGGCCCGGGCGGGATTGCAGGCCTCAAGGGACCCTGCAACAGAGGCGGACCCGGCTCATGCGCCGAAGAACGTGTTCAACCTCGACACCGCGCTCGACTTCCACTGCGGCGCCCTCTCGGTCGTCGTCGAATCGCCGTCGCATGGATATGCGGGCAAGAACCAGCAGGGTGGTGAGGTCCGGCAATCGGCCGATCAGCTTCTCGACGCCCAGCTCGTTGTGCAGCAGGAGGCCATGGGGTATTTGGTGAGCGCGGGCGGCCGCGCGCGCTGGGCGGGTGGCAAATAGGCGCCCGAATGAAGCCCCCCACGAGAATCATCGTCCTCGCAGCGCTTTGGCTCGCCGGAGGGAACCTCTTCGGTGCGGATTTGGCCCCGGCGCCGGCCAATTCGTCCTTCATCCTGCCGGGAACGGTGTGCCGCGTCCTTCCGCGCACCGTTTCGGACCGAATCTACAAGCTGTATATAGGCCTCCCGGCTTCATTTGCGGATCACCCCGAGAGGAAATACCCCGTGATTTTGGTCACCGATGGCTACTGGGCGTATCCCGGACTGGCCGCCACCGTGGGCGGCCTCGCCTACGGCAAACACATCCCGGAGTCGCTCGTGGTCGGGATTTCCTACGAAGGGGAGGGCCTGGATTACGGCAAACTGAGGGCCATGGACATGTGGCACGGAACGCTCCACGGGTATTTTGAAGGCGAGGGGCATTCGGAAAGGTTCCTGGGCATGATCGAGACCCAGGTGCTTCCGCTCCTGGAAGGCGAATACCGCGCCGATCCGGGGAAGCGCTATCTCGTCGGATCCTCGGCGGGAGGGCTCTTCGCGCTCTATGCGATGCTGTCAAAGCCGCAGCTCTTCCAAGGCTACGTGGCCGACAGCCCGTCGATCACCAACCTGTGGAGCATGGAGCGGGCCTTTGCTGCCTCGGGGCGCGTCGTCGAGGGACGGGTCTTTATCACCTCCGCGGAGAATGAATGGCCCGAGTACCGCAAGTGGATCCCGATTTTTTACGAGCGGTTGAAGCAGCACGGGATTGTGAAGGGTGGGCTGGAGTATCGCGAGACGCCCGGCACCCGTCATGGAGCGGGCCTGCCGGAGTCGTACATGCGCGGCCTTATGTACGTGATGGAGCCCCTGGCTCCCGAGAAGGGCGCGGCGACGGACCGGTTTGCCGAGCCTCCCGGGAAGCGTGCATTCGTGGTAAGCTTCTGGTTTCCCGTGGCTACCGCATCTCCCGGGGCGGTTGCGTCCTCAAGGCGCGACCACGAGGCCTTCATGGCGAAGCTCATTTCGGAGAAGCGCGCGCAAATCGAGGCGCTCGACTCGGCGTATGTGCCCGACTCCGCGGGCACACTCTACATCGACGCGGCGAGCAGGTCCGAGGTCGAGGCCATGGTGTCGGAGGATCCGGCCGTGAAGGCAGGGTCGATCAAATTCGAGGTGATCGGGGAGTGAGCCGAAGACAGTTGTGGGGCACCTCCAGCTTTGGAAACCAGCTGAATAGGAGCTGGATCCGACAAAGTGACCGATGCCTTCGGCTCTTTCTGGAGATGATCGACCGGAGCCGCCGCTTGGGCGCCGCCCGCCGCAGATCACTTGACTGCGAGTTACAGTCTCATCAGGAACTCTGATAGACATGAACACCGTTGTGCCACCCCGCACGGCGTCCACACTCCAAGCCGTTGCAAGAAAGGCGGGAGTTTCCATCTCCACGGCGTCGCGCTGCCTGAGCGGCGCTGCAAAGATGGCGAATTCCACGCAGCTGCGGGTCTTCGCTGCCGCGACGGCCGTCGGCTACAAGCACAATGAGCTGGTGGGTCAGGTCATGCGGGCCACCCGCCGCGGCGAGGCGCAGAATCATCTTGGGACCATCGCATTCGTGACACCGGTCGCCGACTCTCATGAGTGGCGGGCGACTCCCACCCTCCAAAGCAATTGGGAGGCGGCGCGCGAGCGCGCCGAATCGTTCGGGTATGGGATCACGGAGTTCACGCTTTGCTCGAGCGGGATGACGGGGCAGCGGCTCGGCGGGATACTCGCGGCCCGCGGGATCACCGGCGCCCTCCTGGCGGCATTTCCGACGGAGCCGCACGAGATCTCGTTTCCATGGAACGATTTTGCGATTGTCCAGGTGGGCCACCAAATCGCGTCGCCGCGCCTCGATTGCGTCCTGAGCGACCATTCGGAGGCCGTGACCATGGCCGCCCGGTCGATCGCGCGATGCGGCTACCGCCGCATCGGCCTCGCGATTGAAAAGTACCAGGACAACATAACCGATGGCCGGTGGTCCCTCGGTTACGCGGGACTTTCGGTGACAATGCCCTCGTTGGCCCAGATCCCGCCGCTCCTGCCCGCGCAGATGACCCCCGACCTGTTCCTGGGCTGGGTCGACAAGCACAAGGTCGACTGCGTTCTGACCCTCTCGACGTTCCGCAATGAGCCCAACGTCATGGATGCCTGGCTTGCGGTCGGCGGCAGGCTTGTCCCGAAGGATGTCGGGCTCGTTTCGCTCGACGTGACCCGGGTTCATTCGGATTGGTCCGGGGTTAAGCAGCATTCCGAGGAGATCGGCCGCGCCGCGGTCGACATGCTGTTCTCGAAGCTGCAGGCCGGGGAGCGCGGGATTCCCCAGCTTCCCCGTACGCTTCAGGTTCATGGACACTGGCATGACGGGGAGACGCTGCGGCCGGCTGAGGGGGTCAAGACGGCTTGCGAGGTTTAGGTCGCGCTTGCGCGGTTTTGCGGCCGTCCGAAGAAGCGACCGCGCGAATCCCGAGGGAGAAGGTTCCCGGCGAGATCGGGCATAAGTGGCTGGCCTTCGCCGGCGGCGCCCGCCGTTTTCGACATCGGTGATGACGAAAAGAGCGCCGGCTTGATTGCGTTTCACCCAATCCGCCGTGCTTGCTGACAAGAGGCACCTCCGCGTCGCCCAAATTCTAGGAAGAGCTTGCCGACGACCTTGAATGCTCCTGTTTTGGGCAACCCGTAACCCCAATGACATCGCGACGGCATTTCTCCCCGGTCTGGATTGCATTCCTGATGGGGGCCGGCGCCATACTCATTTGGAACACCACCGCCCGAATCAATCGCCTTGGTTACCTCTCAACCATCGGGGCCCCCGCTGAGAATCGCACCTGGGGTGTCGCCGGTCCCGCTCCGGGCGATGCCGAGCTGACGCCCAACAATTCGCTGCCCATACCCGACCAACTGGACGCGAGTTACCACTGGCTCGCGCAGACCCAGCGCATGCTGAATCGCGGCGAGGCAAGGGTTCGCCACATCGATTATGAGAATGCGCCCTTCGGCCGGACGGTGCTTACGCCCTCGCCCTACCGATGGTGGCTGGGATTCCTTGCCTGGTGTGAGCACGTGGCCACCGGGGCGCCCTCCTCGGCGCTGGTCGAAAAGGCGGCCCTCCTGGCCGATCCGCTCTTGTGGGGAA
>Ga0302140_10012702_pt1 | contig 10314 bp, 10 predicted proteins | sample I_Bog_E1_1_FD_202095 | JGI IMG/M metagenome (GOLD analysis project Ga0302140, IMG submission 202095) | Peat permafrost microbial communities from Stordalen Mire near Abisko, Sweden - I_Bog_E1_1 | ecosystem: Environmental > Terrestrial > Soil > Wetlands > Peat | place: Sweden: Abisko, Stordalen...
ACACCGATCCCACCAACCCCGGCTCGGACCAGTATTCCAATCGCTACAAGAAGCGGGAGAAGCCCATAAGCGAAAGCTACGACATTTTGGGCGGCATCATCTACCCGCTCGTCATTTCCACGAAAGATGACGGCTCGGGGCGATTCTGGATCGTGGACGGTCACGGACGCCGCGATGAAGCGTCGCGCAGGAATCAGAAGCAGATCAACTGCATCGTGTTTCCGCCTCTGACTCTTGAGCAGCGAATCATTCTCCGCCAAGTTTTGAACGCCGCCCAAGAGCCGTTTGATACTCCCCTCGTGCTGCGCGATTTACACGTATTGGCGAGGGAACGCGGGCTGGACATCAGGAACGAGATAGACCTGCGGGCGCTGCTGGCTGATCTTCCTGTCAACATCCGTAAGCACGAGGACAAACTGAAGGTCTTGGCGAAGTGGCCTTCTGACGTTGCGGACAAGATCGGCATCGACGACAACGAAGAAACGGGTGTGGTCGGCTACGACAAGATCAAGGAGCTTGACGGTCTTGTGAATGCTGTAAAAAAACACCATCCCAACACGGCGGCTGAGTTTCCCGGCCCGAAACTGAATCGGCAACTCCTGCAGCTGTATTTCGGCAACGTTTTTCGGGATGGCTACCGCTCACAGGAAGGGATCAGGGCAGCGCGGAAAGTTCTCAAGAAAATCGAGAACGACGATCCGCTCGTTGGCCGATTCCTCAAGGGCGGAATGCTGGTGGGCGAGTTGGAAGAATCCTCTGAAGCCCACTTCAAAGACAAAACCGGCAAAGCTAGCGATGGCTCGGGCTTGGGCATCGTAGAACTTTGCAAGAAGCTGAATGTGCTTCTCACAGATGTTGACGCCAACAATCTCAACGCCGTGGAACGGCGAACGCTCAAAAGGACCTACGAGTTGATCTCTCAGGTCCTCGGGGAGATTGGTGACTGAAACACCGGAAGAGTGGGGCGGCGAAAGCTGCCCCACTTGCTTCGGGTTGGGACGTTTCCTCTGTATAATTCGCCAGTTCTTAGAAGCCGCATTTTCAAGGAGGCTGAAATGGCTCATCGCGTGAAATTCAGTATCCCCGAAGGAGAGTTAGCAAACCTTGACGTCGGGTTCAAGATTCGTGTTGATGGAGTGAAGCTGGGAGAACTAAAGGTGAGTAAAGACGGCCTTTGGTGGAAAGGCAGAAAGAAACAATTGAAAGAAAAGATGTCGTGGAAACGTTTTGACGAGCTTATGTCTGGCGCGGACTGACAGGACGCCCCGAAAGGTGATCAGATGGGACTCTGCCTCTACTCAGAAGACGGTTACGTGCTGGATGTAGGAAGCGCGTCCGGCTGGATGGAGGTGAGTGAGTTTGTGGAAGAAAACGGTGGACGCGCCATCAAGTCCTTTGTAAACAAAGGGCAGACGGTGAACATTCGCGGGGTGTTGAAGGATATTGAGGCGCTTCTTCCAAAAGTTAGGCAACGGCATGTAAAGGCAACGTTGCAGGGATTGAAGAAGGGCTTCTCCAAGATCAAGGACAAAGAGATCGCGATTATTTCTCAGTAGCCGTTGGCACGATGGGGTTTTCGTCATCCCCGCTTTTCGAGCATAAAACCGCAACGCCATCGGAACCTATGAGCGACGCGAATGCCAGAAGCGCACCGATGTCATGATCATGCGGGGAGCGCTCAACCCCAAACGGGCCCGAATGGTCATGGGTTTGGATTTCCTTCCAGCAAGAGTAATCAGTCATAACACGGCTTCATTGCGCTGTCTCGCCTATTCGTGGACCGAGTATTCGTCCCAGGGCCATCCCATCGACTACCGTTGCATCGGAATCTTCGAGGTAATACCGCAGCAATGACAAGGTGTCTCCGTCGGCCGCTTCAATCGTGTCTAAGTGACCTGACAGACATTGCATCGATGCCTGCGCCGACAAAAGCAGATTGCGAACCAGCAGGTGTGGCGAAACCACGTCGCCGAGTTGTTCGTCGGACAGAACTCCATTGTGAGAGCTTTTAGCCGGCCACAGCCAAATCGAAAGTTCGCCAAGGTAGACCGTCGCTCGCACTCCGTCGATCTCTACCTCGCCTGCAGATTGCGGCCCGCAGAAACGGACGAGCGGGTGAAAGCGCTCTCGTATCAGTTGCACAATATGCTTGTTCATCCGTGTTCCTTACGCCTTATTTGATCGGTCCGATTCTCGCTATTAGTAATGAGCGGCATTTCCATATCTGCTGTCGGCGACGTTTAGAGACTGATTCCGTGGCAGTTGAGGTTGAGTGCGGTGCCGGTGGGAGACTGTGCGTTTTCCGCGACGGACTGCCTGAGCGAGTGGCCCGCTTGTTCAAGCGCATTTTCGCGGGTGATGGGCTGGGCGTGCCGGTCAAAGAACTGGCCTTGGCTGTCGATGTGCAGCCAGCGGTGGGTTTCAGGATGTTGGTAGCTGTGGATGCCGTCGGTTTCGCGTTGCCACTTGTAGCCCTGGGCTTCTGTTGGAAGAGCTGTTTCGATGGGGCCGTACTGGCGGCTGCGCTCGGCTTGTTCGGGGGTGAGCGGCGGAGAATGTTGTTCCGGTTTCAATTCATTGTGGTGTTGCATGGTGGGCTCCTTCGGAGTTTGGGATTGCGAATGCACAGCTTGTCCCTCGCGAAAATCGAGAGCGGAGGTTTTGCTCACATCGGTACTGAGACGCTGGGCAAGTGTCGCTGCATCATTTGTGTAGATGTGGGCGTCCTGGGACGCACGCGAAATGGAGACGTAGGCAAAGCGAGGGTTGAGGAGTTCGGAGAACGTATTGGTGTCCATATTGACGAGGACGCGGTCTTCGGTCAAACCCTGGGAACTGTGGCTGGTAACGGCATAGCCGTGATCGAAGTGCCGCATCCGAGCGGGGTCAAAAGTAACAGTTCTTCCGTCATCCATTTTCACGGTCAAGCGATTGTCATTGCCGATGGCTTCGATTCGGCCGCGATCACGGTTGTGAACGTCGAGATCCTTATTATTGTGCGTGAACTGGATGCGATCACCGGTGGAGAACTCGCACGAAAGGTTGGTGTAAACATTCACCCCGCGCAAGCGCTGCGGATCGTAGGCCACATGCCGACCGTCGGCTCTGGCAACAATCACTAAATTGTTTGCGGGGTCTGTCGCGAGGACCGTGGCGTAAGTGTTTTTTTCAAGGCCAAGGTGTTGGCTGCCACGGATGTAATGCACGGTGTCGCCGGGGGTGTACCTGGCGGCCCAAGCTCGATCTGCTCCGCTCATGTCATTTCGAGCTACGAGCACGGGGAAAGAAACATTCTCTTTTCCGAGTGCGCCAGAGGCTTTTAATTGGATCCGCACGGCCTGATTAATATCTCGCCGCGATGCGTTGTCGGGCGAGACGATCAAAGTTTTTTCGAGGTTCGAGGCGTAGTCTCTGGCGATGGCGGCGATGCGCTCCTGAGGGTTGGAAATCTCGGTGATGCGCCCCTGAGCTTGCAACAGGGAGATGCCGGTGTGGGTATCGTTCCTGGCGAGATGTTCGACGGCTTTGAGCAGTCCGGGGTCTTTCTGCCGCACGATCTGATCGAGCTGGGCAGTTCGCATTCCGGCGTCCTTCAGTTGCTCGAAGGGTTTTCCCGCGTCTACCGCTTGATGCTGGCGTGTGTCGCCGATAAGGAGAACGCGATCATGGGGGCCTAGCCGGTCGAGGAATTCCTTCATCTGCTGGGTGCTGGCCAGACTGGACTCATCGACCATGAAGAGGCGGCGATTTGCCGGGTCGTCGCGGTTGGTCTGGGCCTGTGCACGTGTTCCCATCGCCAAATAGGCTTGCAAGGTGTCGGCGGAGATGCCGGCAGCCTCGCGAAGTTGATGAGCGGCGCGTGCGGTGGGGGCGAAACCCGCAACGGTGTAGCCACTGTGCTGGGCAGCTTCGCGGACGGCTGCCAGAGTGGTGGTCTTGCCAACTCCCGCTAGGCCCTCTAAGCCGTGGATTTGATCGCGAGAAGTTAGTATCTCCTCGATGGCGCGGCGCTGGGCCGGGTTCAAGAACTCAATCGCAGCGGCGTGAGACGCAGCACGTTGTTCGCTCATGATGGACGCAACGATGTTCTGTCCGCGCTGCATGTGCTCAACTGTCGCTCGTTCGGCGGCGATGGTTTCGGGTGTCGTTAATCGCAGCCCGGTGTCGTGCTTCTGAGCGGCCACTGTTTGGAATTCGCCGAGAGAGTGGCGGTGCTTGAAGTTGTCGCGCACCTCGCTGAAAGTAAGGTCTCCCATACCGCGGCGAAGCGCATCGCGCATGATGTCGCGCTGGTCGATCACGGCCTCGCGCTCGAAGTTGCGTTCCTTGGCATACGAGACGGCTTCCTGTGCTCGCTGACGCGGGTCTGGTACTCGGCTCTGTTCTTGCGTGTGGGCTCGTTCGCGGGCCTCTGCCACGACGCGATCCGCCTGATTGCCGAACCTCGCGGCGAGTTGGCGATGAGCTTCCATGACTTCGGCGGGCGTATGAATTTCTTTTTTATCGCGCGTGTTGTGGGCGGCGATCTGCGCGGCTTCTGGCCCGCTGAAGCCGCTCTTGGCCATAGCTTGCTCGATCTGCTGACGGCGGGGACTGGAAGCGTCAAGATACTCCTGCGAATAGCCTTTGATTTCCGGTGCGCCTCTCTTCCCGGCCTCGATTTCATAGCCGAGATTGCGAAGCCGATAGGTCAGTTCCGCCTGATAGACAGCGGTTGCAAACTCTTGACTCTGGAAGAGACCGCGCTCCTGCAGCGCACGCGTGGAGCCATCCTGGCGCTCCGTCATATTAAAGATGACGGTGTGGGTGTGAAGCTGGGGAGCGGCGTAGCCATTGACCGGACGGGCGGTGTCATGTTCGAACTTCGCCGCTATGAACTTGCCTGTGGTCTCGGCGGCGTGGTTGCCTCCGATCCGTGCTTGCGTGTACCGCTCCAACTCCGTGAGCGCCGTTGTCACCGCGTGCCGATGGGCTTCTCTTACCCGCTCATCGCCGCCAACTAACGCCGTCAAGGAAACGGATTTGGGAGCAGAGAAGGTCGCATCCCAACCGGCCCTGTGCTCGACCGGCTTGACGGTGGTTCCATCTGCGGTGCTGTAGGACTGCGCGCTGCGATGACGCACAAGTTGCTCACCAGTGATCGGGTCTTGGCCTTCGCTCAAACGGGCAAAGTGCTGTGAGTCAACCGCTTCCGCTAGGCCGAATCCCTCAGCCAACTTGCCCTGCCACTCGCCAATGACAGCGCCGTCTTGCTTCCAGTAGTTTTGCTCGGCAGACGTGAACTCTTTGGCGTGGTAGGTCTGCGCCTGGGCAGAGCTGAGAGCTTTTGAAATAGTGAGCAAATGCGCCTCTTAGTTCGCAATAAAGTCCAAGGTCGTTTGTGCCGGCGGCTCGGCGTTGACGATGTTGTCGGAGGCCTCCTCGATGGTGTTCTTTCCGGAGTCGGACGCGGCCCCAGCCGCGTTTTCTTCGACCGGCTTTGCCTCAAGATCAACTTCTGCGTGCGGCGCTTCTGGCACAGCGAGCGGTGGCGCGGCGGAGGCGTTGCGGGCTTTGGCCTTTATGTTCTTAGGGTCGAAAATGAGCTTCTCGTCCGGCAAATGTCTGCGCTCGAATGGAATCTGATGCCCCTCGATATCGAGGTAAGGAAACGAGAAACCGGTAACGTAGTTCTCGTATTTGATGAAGGCGTGCAGGTCGGGCAATCCCGAGATTTCTGATTCCATCACCGCGGGCTCGACCTGGATGTCCAGCGCGAAATTTCTGCCCGAGCGCGTTCCGTCGAAGTGGCTTTCTTTCATGCGCTCAATTTCGACTTTGCCAATTGCCTTGCTGACCCACTCACCTGCATTCGGCTCTTTGGTCTTCAGGAAAATGCTGGTTGTCGGCATGGATAGCATGACCTCTGCAAGGTGGCCGTAAATCACTTCCAACTGAGCCTTCCCCTGAAAACCCATGATGATGGGATTGTTGCTTTTGCGGTTTTCGGTGAGGGCAGTGTGAAACTGGGGAAGACGCTGCAAGCTGGCCAGCTCGTCGAGCACAAACCAGACCCGTTTCTGGTGGGCTTTCGGTTCGTTCAGGAGGCGCAGCACGAGCATGTCGATCCATACACTTTGCAGCGGACGAAGCGCTTCGCGCTCGGCGGGAAGCGAGGTGATGAAGATCCATCCCTGGCGTGTTTCCGACCACTCGGTTGCGGTCCACCCGCCGTTGCCAGCACCCTTGTGCGGCAAAAGCCGAAGACTCTTTGCCACCTTGCTGAGAGAGGCCAACACGCCAACTCTTTGTGGGGGAGCTGAGGCGTCGATGAAGTTGGCGACTTCTGTGCGAGCGACTCGGTTGTCGATCTCTTTTGGATTGCTCATCCATTCGATAAGCTCCTCCGGGGTCGGTCCATAGCGCAGCAGATACGCGAATATCTGCTGCGGAATCTCGAAAAAGAACTCGCCCTTCTTGTCTTGCGGCGGCTGGAATAGCGACACCGCGATTGCGTCCGCTTCTGAGCTTGTCCGCAACTCTTCGGCTGGTCCCCAGTACGGGCATCGCCGGTCAAGCGGATTGAGAATGATGTCATGTTTCGGATCGTAAAAGCGGCGCGTGTACTCCAGCGCCGGGTCGTAAACGATAGCGGAATCGCCGCGGCTTCGAATCTGCCGGAGCATCTGCATAATCATGGTGGTCTTGCCTCCACCGGTGTCCGCGATGATCTGTAGATGTTGGGCCTCTGCCTTGGCCGGGATGCGAAGCATCTCCTTCAGCCCGTCGATTTTGATCCCAAGTCCCTCGCCCTGCACCTTGCGGTTGAACTCTTTGGGCGTGAGCCGTTCCGTCCCTTTCAGACGTCGCCCGTACCTCATTTGTTTTCGGCGTTTGATGTCCTTGTGGATCGAAAACGGAAGCTGGATGAGCAACGATAAGAAACCGAAAAGTAGTGGCAGCTGATAAATCTCGAAGAGGCTGTCGCCACCGTAGACCGCCCTCTTGAGGTAGGCACTCAAGGGCGCATCGATGTAGATACGTTCCGGCTCCCGGTAGAGCAGAACATAGCCAGCCTGCAAGGCGGACTGCGAGATGGCAAGCGGGAGCGGACTCGTTCCCGGTTCCGGCGTGTTGCCGTCTGTCACGTCGGTGTCGGTGGCTGGTCGCGGTCGGATTCCGCGCGCGCCGATCATCACCAGGCGGTACTCGCCTTTGCGGCTGGCGGAGACGCCGCCCGCAAAGCTGGACCGGATATAGATCGGCGTGTAGAAGCGCTGCAACGGAGTATTGCCAAAGGTAAAACGCAGGTAGACAAAGAATCCGGTGAGGATCACGGCAACAAACACCGCGCCATAGGTGTAGAGGGGGCTATGAGGCGGGAAAATGATCGTTTCTTTTCGTCCCCAGTGCATGGTTGCCATTACGCTTTCTCCAAGTCTGTCCGTGTCTTGATCGCCAAGCCTCGCTTGTGTTTTTTGACCTCGGCGATAATCCCGTCGAAGACTTCCGGTGTTATCTTCTGTCCTGTCGTGAGCGGTTTGAGAAGGTTCGTCAGCATGAGCCGAAGCCCGATAATTTCGACTAACTCCGGACTCACGGGCGGATCGCCCGAGTCCCGCGCCAGCTCGTCAAGAATGAGCTGCCGGATGAATTCGCCGGGTGTCGTTTCTCGGTCCCGGCAATACTGTTCGAGCGTCGCTAGCTCGTCAGGACTGAGCTTCGTTCCGGCCGTTTTGACGCGGCACTTTGCAGTCTTTGCCGCGCTTTCCGCTGGGCTGTCATCACCGAGAAGCGACATGTTTCCTCCCTGAAAAATCCGGAGCGCTCTAAACCGCCTTGGAGCGCGTCAGAGCGCCTTGCAGCGCGTATCTTCTTTACTTTCTGCACGTCGGTTGGAGCGCCCCAGAGCGCTCTAGCACGACCCTTGGAGGGATGGAGTGTCGAAAATCCTCCGGTGCGAAGCACCGTTCTTGCTCCATCCCGAAGTTGAAGTCAAAATCACGCCTTCACAGCACGCACATTGGCCGTGGACTCTGCCCCGGATGCAGGCTTCTTGACAGGCTGCTTCGGGGCGCCATTGCTCGGGACTTTGCGGACACGCAGTGTGGATGCGACCTGTGTGGCCTGCGGGGTCTTCAGGAACTCCTGAAAGTCGCGGTCTTTCGAGAAAACATAGTTGAGCGCTTTATCGATGACATCGTCGGCGGAGGCGTGGATAAAAGCGGCGTACTGATCGACCTGGGCTGCGGTTACTTCATCCAGGCGAATCGATGCACTGACATGGCGGATTTGATCGACCTCGATTAACGGCATATTGATTCTCCTTATTGTCGTTTTTGAATCACGCAATTCGTTTTTGCAAAAGTAAGTCGAAATTCGGCGGCAAAAGCCGGGATGTATTCAATTCCTAGGGTTTCGCATGTTGCCCCTCGAATACAGGCTCAATTAGGAAGCGTTTCGCCTCGCGGTCGTATCCGCGAAGCGCCAGCACTTCGCGGATGACACGACGCCCTGGTTGGCGTTCGACGTGCACGACGAAATCAACAGCTTCTCCGATCTCGGCTTCGGTGTCTGAGAAAGTGGTTTGCGCGTGGTTACGCACGACCAGATTGGCGAAACGGCGGAGTGCCTTCTCCGCCGAATTAGAGTGAATCGTGGCCAGCGATCCAGCGTGCCCAGTGTTGAAGGAATCGAGCAACGTCCGCGCTTCAATTCCGCGTACTTCCCCCAAGATGATCCGGTCCGGTCTCCAGCGGAGGGCGGACTTCAAAAGATCGTCGAAAGAGATGTTGGCCTTGAACGTATCGGTCTGGCATTCGACCGCCAGAATGTTCGGTTTCTGGATATGAAGCTCTGACGTGTCTTCGATAACAACGATGCGATCCTGTTCTGGAATGAAATCAGCTAATATCCGCAAGAGTGTGGTCTTGCCGGTGCCGGTTCCGCCGCTGATAAGCAGCGTCTTTCCGCCACGGATCTGCTCCGCCAAAGAGTCCGCGAGAGGCCGCGTTAGCGTGCCGCGAGCGATGAGGTCATCAACCGTGTAATGGCGGCTGGTGAACTTCCTGATTGTCAGCGCCGGCGAAGGGCGCACTACTGGTGGAATGACCGCGGCAAGGCGGCTGCCATCGGGAAGCTGGGCGTTCAAGACTGGGTTGTCCTCGTCGAGTTTCTTGCCGAGTTGATTGGCAATCACTTCGAGGCCGGTGCGGAGCTTGCCAGCGTCGAAGGAAATGGTCTCTTCCCTGCGCATGATTCCGTCCCGTTCGTACCACCACGAGGCATCCGGATTGCCCATGATTTCGCTGATGCTGTCGTCCAGCAGTAGCGGTTCAATCGGCCTAAGGAATGGCAGGATCAAGTCAAAGCTCATAGTGGGAACCTCACAAAATGGAAGCCCAGCGGTTGGCCAGGCTTCCGCGAATGAAGAACACTGGCCTATGCCGCCGCTTCCTCCTGGGGCGACGTCTCGTGCTGCGGATCTTCCGGCTGGTCTTCCGGGCCCGCTTTTTCAGCGCGGTCGAGCTTCAAGATCGAAGCGACCCGAATCTCCCAGACGCGCCGCTTCGTGTCCGTCTTCTTGCTGTCATATTGCCGACTGCGCAGCTCGCCTTCCACCTGCACATGTGCGCCCTTGGTGAGCGTCCTGGCGAACTCCGAGAGCTTGCCGAAGACGACGCAACGGTGCCATTCGGTGTGCGAGATATACCGGCCGTCTTTCTTGCGAGAGGACTTGGTTGCGAGCGAAAGATTAGTGACGCTGAAGTTTGCGCTGTTGGTGCGGGCTTCTGGATTGCTGCCGAGGAAGCCGATGAGGGTTACTTTGTTCTGATACATGAGTGTCTCCGTTTGTGGAATCTCCCGATCTTGGTCGGGGCACCAACAGGCGGAGTGGGCCATGCTCCCAAGTGCCGAAGCTCTGCATTTGCGGAGGGTCCGGAGAAATCTTTTCGGCGTCCTTTGCGAACAAGATTTGGAGGGAAACCGTAACCCGCAGGGCGGCGTAGCCGAAGCAGAAGAGCGAGCTGCCGCAGGGCGCATGAGTAGCCCCGAAGCGGTGCCCGAACCAAGGCGGGATACATAACGGCAGACACGCTCCAGAGCAAAGTCTTCATCGGCTTCTTGGCGAAGGAAGTCCGCCACAAGGGCAGCGACATTAACCTCGCTAACCACTCCCCAAGAAGATGGAATCTCACGACCACCGTTGCATGTCTGGAAGCAGTGATCGACCTGCCCCTCAAGGCGCGGGGACAGGTGGGAGAAACCAGCCGGATTGTGAGCATAAACGGACATGAATAAGGGTCTGGGAATGTCGCTCAATCTCTAGCTGAA
>Ga0302140_10012704_pt1 | contig 10314 bp, 10 predicted proteins | sample I_Bog_E1_1_FD_202095 | JGI IMG/M metagenome (GOLD analysis project Ga0302140, IMG submission 202095) | Peat permafrost microbial communities from Stordalen Mire near Abisko, Sweden - I_Bog_E1_1 | ecosystem: Environmental > Terrestrial > Soil > Wetlands > Peat | place: Sweden: Abisko, Stordalen...
GGTTCCTCCATTCCCAGCTGCTTGGCGATGTGGTCAATGCGGCTGGGATCGCTCAGCTCAGCCTCGGTCAACCGCAGCTTTCGGTTCGTCTCGCGCATCTGCTCCACCTGCAGCTTCTGCGCTTCTACGTTGTACCCCACCTCGATCGCCGAGAAGTGCTGCCAGACGTAGACCATTGTCAGAAAGAAAAACAACGTCATCGCAATGGTGAAGCTGATCATCTCCCTGCGGCGCACTGGATCGTCGGCCTTCACAATGCGTGTGTTGTCGATATATTTGGCGAAGAACATCTCCGGCGTAGGCCCGCGACGCCGTGAAAGCTGTTGCTCAAACAGTTCGCGATTGCGCTCGGCAGTGATCATCGCCCGCCGCGAGACCGCCTGGGTCTGCATCCGTCCCATCTCCGGTCCTGCCATCGCCATCGTTGCCATCGAACCGCCTCCGACTTCCTCTGCGCCCTCCGCGAGTCCTTTGCGTGAGCGTTCTTGCCCTCTAAACCTTTTGCGCCGCTCTTAGCTTTGCGCTTCTGGCCCGCGGATTTCGCAGGGCCTCCTGCTCCTTCGCAAAAATCGGCTTCTTCGTCAATATCTCCAGGACTCCTCGCTTCGCCGCCTCGCGAAAACTGTCCTTTACCAGCCGGTCCTCCAGCGAGTGGAAGCTGATCAACACCACACGTCCGTTGGGCTTCAGCAGAGACTCAGCGCTCTTCAGCAGCGATTGAATCTCGCCCAACTCATCATTCACCCGAATCCGAAGCGCCTGAAACGTCAACGTGGCCGGATGAAGCTTGTCGCCCTTCATTGCTGGGGCAACGGCCGATATCACTCGAGCAAGTTCCGCTGTCGTGTCTATCGGCCGCGCCCGCACAATGGCTCTGGCGATTCTCCGCGACCTCCTTTCCTCTCCGAATTCGTAAATCAGGTTGGCGAGGTCTTCCTCGTCCGCCTGATTTACCACTTGTTGGGCCGTCAGTTCGCTGCGCGGATCCATCCGCATGTCCAGCGGCCCTTCGGCCCGAAAACTAAACCCTCGCTGTGCCTCGTCCAGTTGCAGGCTGCTCACTCCAAAGTCGGCGAGCAATCCATCCAGCGTTCCCGGCTCGACCACATCCTTGGCCTCCGAGAACGGCCGCGGCACAAACTCTACTGCCGGCATCCGGCTGCCCAGCTCTTCTGCCAGGACTGCAAACCTCGCCTTCGCCAGTGCCATCGCCTGCTCGTCCCTGTCGAAGGCGATCAACCTGCCTTCCGGTCCCAAACGCCTGGCGATCTCTGCCGAATGGCCGCCCAGGCCCAGCGTCGCATCCAACACCACGCCGCCCGGGCGCACATCGAGAAATTCAAGACTCTCTTCCAAAAGAACCGGAACATGTTGCGGTGCTGCCATCTCTTCCGCCTCATGCGCCCCACTGAAGGGCTTGTCGTTCCAAACTCGCCGGGCTTCTACAGCCCGGGAATCTTCAACACTGCTAAATCCTCGTCCGTCAGCGGATGCTCTTCGAGACTCTTGTCCAGCGCCACCTCATCGATCACCGTCAGGTGGTTCTGCATTCCCAGCACCGCCGCATCTCCGGTAAGGCCGGCCTTCTGGCGCAGGTGTTGTGGCAACAGCAGCCGCCCCTGCGCGTCCATCTCCGCCGCCGATCCATAACGGCTGAGTGCTAACAGCAGCCGGGTCTTCTCCGGTCCGCCCAGCTCCGCCATCTTCCCTTCGATCGCCTCCCACTCCTTCATGGGGTAGATCTCCGCGCGCGTGCCGTCCCTGCTGGTGATGTAAAACCGGGGCCCGTACAGCTCATCGCAGATGCGCTTGAACTCGGCCGGCAGCTTCAACCGGCCCTTCTCGTCTACGCGCGCTGGATGGTTCCCGCGAAACATCGTTCAACCTCAATGGGTACCTCCCCGAAGACTCGTATTCCGGGGCCCGATGGTCTACCATGAACCTGAAGAAGGAGGGTGTAGTTGGAGGATGGAAGATACTCCACTTCCATCCACTTAACTCCCCTTCAGTCCAACTAAGAATGGCGTGGAATCCATGCTGTGGCAAGCCCTAAATTGGGCATCCTCTGCCTCTTTTTCCTCATAGAATGTGGAAAATCCAGCATCTAGGGTTACCTGACCGGTACACCCCAACCTGTTGTGTTAACCGATCTGAGTCGTCTCTTTCCCTCTACTTGCGCGGAGAACCGTCTCTGCGCTATGGGCGCACAAAAGGCGAAGATTGATTGGCGGCTATAACCGTCCGTGGTGCGCGTGCAGCCGCTGGGGCTACACGGTCACCAATTTCTTCTTCTTCAACACCCACAAGAGATACAGCAGGACAGCGAGATTCAGCAGCAAGAGCCCCAGCTTGAAGACGGTGTAATGCTCCAGCACCTCATAGCCCTCCCACGGCATGGCCAGCGCAGTGAGCACAACCGTGAAGTACTCTGCCCACACCTTTCGCATCACCAGTCCGGTGCCTTCAATCAGACACAGCACGGCGTAGCCGAAGGACGCCATGCTGGCCTGGCGCAGCTGGTGACCGCCAATCAGGTCGACGCGGTCCATCAGCAGGCTGGCAAAGTGGCCCTCCGGATCAATGATGCGCACGTCGGAGACCAGGCGCAGCACCAGATCGCCCAGATTGCGGTGGACCAGGTTCAGCGCGCCGGCGCCGAGGGCCCCAAAGAAGAGGGCCTTGCTCAGCTTGTAGAGCCCCACCAGCAGCAACCCGCGCGCATGCGGATGCCGCGACGCCGCATCGTGCTGCGTCCTGGCCTTATGTTCTGGAGTGTGTGCTTCGGCCACGGCCTGCGCCTCCGTCGCCTCTGAGTCCCGACGTCGCATCCTTTAACTCTCAGTTGATGTCTGGCAGGCATCTTTGTCAACGCACGGGAACCAAATGCGTGTCCTCATCCTTCCAGCGGGTTCGTGTTCACGGCGCCAAACTGCCTTCCGTATTTCCCTTAGATGCCGTCTTGAGCGGAGTCTATCTTTCAGGCCCCCACAATCCGTATCGACATACCCCGCGTAGATAGGATGTGCGTCTCTGGAATGCCCAGAGGCGGAATCAACGGGTCAGTTTCATGTTGTTCAAACTTCAGCACGTACTAAGGAGAAATACCCATGAAGAAGTCTTTGCTTACGGCGCTCGCAGGCGCAGCGCTTGCCATCACGTCCATGACCGCTGTCGCACAGAAGGACCCTGACGTCGGCGGCGCGCCGATGTTTGCCAACAAGAACATCATCCAGAACGCGGTGAACTCGCCGATTCACAAGACCCTGGTGGCCGCCGTCAAGGCTGCCGGCCTGGTAGATACTCTCTCCGGCCCCGGACCGTTCACGGTCTTCGCTCCCACTGACGACGCCTTTGCCAAGCTGCCCGCCGGTACGGTGGACAGCCTGGTCCAGCCGGAGAACAAGGCCACGCTGGTGAAGATCCTCACCTACCACGTGATCGCCGGCAAGATCACCTCCAAGGACCTGATCAAGGCGATCAAAAAGGGCGGCGGCACCTATTCCGCGAAGACAGTGGAAGGTGACAGCCTGACCTTCTCGCTCGACGGCGGCAAGGTGAAGATCACCGACGACAAGGGCGGCTCGGCCTACGTCACGACGGCTGACGTCATCCAGTCCAACGGCGTCATCCACGTCATCGACGCAGTGTTGATGCCCTAACTGAACTCCCCTCCCCGGGAAGCACAAGAGACGGCGCCACACGGCGCCGTCTCTGTTCTTTGCGACAATCATCTTTAGGACAAAACAACGGGATGCGCCAGCACTTCCAGGCCGAGCAGTGGCTGCCTTACCCGCCGGAGCCGGTCTTCGCCTTCTTCGCCGACCCCAACAACCTTCCCCGCCTGATGCCGGCCTGGCAGCGCGCGCGCATCGAGTCGGCTGCGCTGATCCCGCCACCGCCGGCGCCATGGCCCTTTCCCGGCTCCGATCTCATCCAGGCCGGCACCGGCTCGCGGATGACGCTCACCATCCGCCCGTTCCCGTTCTCGCCCATCCGTTTGCCCTGGGAGGCGCTCATCGAGGACTTTCGCTGGCTGGAAGGCTTCTGCGACGTTCAGACACGCGGCCCGTTCAAGTACTGGCGGCACTGCCACAGCGTTACGGCTGCACCATCGTTCGAGGGCCAGCCGGGTACGCTGCTTCGGGACGCGGTGGAATACGAGTTGCCGTTCGGTGTGCTCGGCGGCTTGGCGAACTGGATCTTTGTGCGTCAACAACTCGCGGCGACGTTCCGCTTCCGCCAGAAGCGCGCGCTCGAACTGCTCGCACAGCCATAGGGCCGGGTGGCCCATTCATCGCGCAGTCTCATCGCGCGATGGGTAGGGAAGATACCTACACTGCCACAGCCTTCTTCAGATACGGCCTTACCCGCTCCAGCGCGGCCTCGGCCGTAAGCCCATACTTGGCACGCAGGTCGTCCACCTTGCCGTGCTCGATAAACTCATCCAGCCAGCCAACGCGCACCACCGGCACGTCGATCTCCTGCGCGTTCAGTGTCTCCAGCACCGCCGAGCCGAATCCGCCGGCGAGCACATGATCCTCCATCGTAATGAGCAACCCGCAGCGCCGCGCATAGCGCGCGATGCACGCCGCGTCCACCGGCTTGGCGAAGCGCGCATTGATTACTGCCACGCTCTGCCCTTCCGCCGCGAGCAGCTTTGCGAGCTTCTCCGCCTCGGCGACCATCGAGCCCAGCGCAAAGATGGCGACATCGCTGCCGTCCTGCAGGACCTCTGCGCGGCCAATCTCCAACGCGACGGGCTGCTGCTTCGGCGTAACGCCCGGCCCGGTGCCGCGCGGATAGCGAATCGCGCTCGGCCCATCGTGCTCCAGCGCGGTCTGCATCATGTCGGCGAGTTCGTCCTCGTCCTTGGGGTCCATGTGGACCAGGTTCGGCACGCCGCGCAGGTAGCTGATGTCAAAGAGCCCGTGGTGCGTGGGCCCGTCGTCGCCGCTCAGCCCGCCACGGTCCATGCAGAAGACCACCGGGAGGTTCTGCAGCGCCACATCATGCACCACCTGGTCGAACGCCCGCTGCAGGAACGTGGAATAGATCGCGCAGAAAGGCCGGTAGCCTTTGGTCGCCATGCCGGCGGCAAACAGCACCGCATGTTCTTCCGCAATGCCCACGTCAAAGTAGCGGTCGGGATGATGCGGGCGGAAGAGATCGAGCGCGGTGCCGTTGGGCATGGCCGCGGTAATTGCGACCACCTTGTCGTTGCTGTCGGCTAGTTTGGTCAGGCTCTCGGCAAAGATCTCCGAGTAGGTCTTCTGCGCGACCGGCTTGGTCGCGCCAGTTTCGGGATCGAACGCGCCCAACCCGTGGAACTTCTTCTGCTGCTCCATCGCCGGAAGAAAGCCGCGGCCCTTCTGCGTCAGCACATGCAGCACCACCGGCTTGTTCTGCTGTTTGAGGAACTTGAAGGTCTCAATCAGCAATTGCAGGTTGTGGCCGTCCACCGGGCCGTAGTAGTTCAGGCCGAACTCCTCAAAGATCATGCCGCGGCCCACGATTCCCTTGGCCGCCTCCTCCGCCACCTTCGCGATGTGCCTTGCCGCCTTGCCGCCGAACTTCTCCACCAGCCCAGCGGCGCGGTCGTGCAGGCTCACATAGGTCGGGTTGGTCACAATCTTGTGGAAGTACTCCGCGATTGCGCCGACGTTCTTGTCAATCGACCACTCATTGTCATTCAGCACAATGATCATCCGCTTGGTCTGCGCCATATTGTTCAGCGCCTCATAGCTGATGCCGTTGGTGAACGCCGCATCGCCGGCCAGCGCGACAACGTGCTCGTCGCCGCCGCTCATGTCGCGCGCCACCGCCATCCCCAGGGCGGCGCTCAGGGCCGTACCGGCATGGCCCGCGCCAAAGCAGTCATGCTCGCTCTCGGTGCGCAGCATAAAGCCGTTCAGCCCGCCCGGCTGGCGGATGGTATCGAAGCGCTGTTCGCGGCCGGTGAGCAGCTTGTGGACATAGGCCTGGTGGCTGACGTCAAAGACGAAGCTGTCCCGGGGCGTATCGAAGACGTAGTGCATGGCGATGGTCAGCTCCACCACGCCCAGGTTCGGGCCAATGTGTCCGCCGGTCTTGGCCACGCCGAGAATCAGCCGCTCGCGAATCTCCTCCGCCAGCCGCTCCAGCTCGATCACGCCGAGCCGTTTGACGTCCCTTGGCGACTTAATCCTACTCAGATATTCACTCATGCTCTGGCTTCCCATGCAGCCCGCAGCCGAAACCGCCTAGCCCAACCCATACTCCAGTGTATCAACGCAGCCCGTCTGGGAAGGTTCGCCCGGCACAGCGCCGCAAGGAGCAGCCCACGCCACTGCAAGCCATTGCGACCGCACCAAAACGATGGCGCCCTGATTTCATAGATGCCGAAACTCCATCGCTCGGCATACTATGTTGCGCATGAGACTTCGGCCCTTCATCCTTATGTTCCCGTCCGCTATGTCGGTGTTTGCTCTCCCGGCACTCGCCTCGATTCTGCTCGCTTCTGCGGTGCAGGCCCAGACCGTTCTGCCGTTATGGCCACACGGCACCCCCGAGCCCGCACAGACCACCGAGCCCGAAACCGACGTCACCAAGCCCACGGACGGGCTCATCAGCGGACGTCGCACCGCCCGCCTCACCAACGTCACCAACCCCACGCTCAGCGTCTACCTGGCGCATAACGGCAACGGCGCTGCCGCTCTGGTCTTCCCCGGCGGCAGCTACACCCGCCTGGCCTGGAACGGAGAAGGAACGGACGCGTGCGAGTGGCTCAACTCCATGGGCGTCACCTGCCTGCTGGTCAAATACCGTGTCCCGGAGAAGGGCCGCTACCCCGACAACCCCGCCGACCTGGAGGATGCACAACAGGCCATGCGGCTGGCCCGCGCACATGCCGCCGAGTGGCATATCGACTCCAACCGCATCGGCGTCGTCGGGTTCTCTGCCGGCGGCAATCTGGCCGTCCTGCTCAGCACCCATCCCGACGACAACCACGTGGAGAGCACTCCGGCAGCATCCCAGGTCCCCATGCAGAGCGGCGCGCCCATCGACGCCCGCGTGAACTTCGCGATCGTCGTCTATCCCGCCTACCTTCCCGTGCCGCCGGCTCAGACCGAGCTCGACCCCGTCTATACGCCCAATGCCTTCACCCCGCCGACCTTCCTGATCCAGGCGGAGAACGACCGCGGCTACGGCAAGAACGCGCTGGTCTACTATCGTGCGCTGCTGGACACAGGCCATCCGGCCCAGTTGCACTACTACGCCACCGGCGGCCATGGCTTCGGCGTACACCCGGCGGGCACGCCGGAAGAGCACTGGACCGACCTCGCCGCCACCTGGCTGCGCGAGATACACGCCATCCCGGAGCGCCGCAGCTCCGCCGGGCCAACGAGCGGAGCCGCTGCCGTCTCGCCCGTCCCCTGCACCGCGCCGCCTCCGTCGCAACCCGGCCAGACGCAGCGTAATGCCGACACGAACTCCGGCGCGCCGCCGCCCTGTTTCTAGCGACCAAGCCGTCAGTACAATCGCTGCATGAGTTCCGACCGCAACCGACGCGCTGCCCTGACGCTGCTGCTCGCCATGCTGGCTCTGCCTGCATCGAGCAGCCTCGCCCAGACCCTCTCGCCCACGCCAACTGCGCCGCCGTCGGTCGATCCGCTGGCGCCGCAGCAACCGACCCTGAGTCCGCTGACCATGCCCACGCTCTCCGCCGGCCAGTTGGAGCTGGTCAAGCTGGAGGGTAACTTCTCCGATGCTGTGGCCAAAGGCGGAGGCGCGGCCTTCGCGGCCTGGTTCGCCGACGACGGCGTGACCCTGCAGAACGGACAGAAGCCAGTACAGGGCCGCGCCGCCATCGCTGCCGGCGCGACCTGGAACCCGAAGGACTACCAGCTCACCTGGTATGCCGAAGGCGCGCAGATGGGCCCATCCAACGACACCGGCTTCACCTGGGGCCACTACGACGCGACCTCCACGGACAAGAGCGGGCATATCAAGACCGTCGCCGGCCGCTACATCACCTTCTGGAAGAAAGTGGGCGGCAAGTGGAAGGTCGCACTCGACGCCAGCGCCGACGAGGCCCCCATCGGCGGCGATTGCTGCGTCGTGCCCAAGCCATAGGCACAAGCTCCCCGCATTACCGCCCAATTTGGGGCTTGACGGCCCGGCGACTTGAGTTTCTACTGATTGAGCCTTGCTGAGCAGTTCCAGGCGCATTGCGGTGAGAACGGATTCTCAAGTCCGTCCGCCAGCTTCAACTCCTCTTTTCTCCCATCTGCAGCTGCAAATACCTTATGCGCCCGGCTTCGAGGCTCTCTCATGCTCCCGGTTTGGCGCTGTTTTGCGCAATCTTTACAGACAGTTCACAGCTCTCGCCTTGACTCGGTTTCCGGAGCGGTTGAGAGTCTCCCCTACGGGACGGGAGGTCCCGCGCGCTTCACCTTCGCACCTCGAATCGGCCTTCAAGGAGAGCAACAAATGCTGATGATTTGGAAGTCTATTTCCCCCAAAAAGTTACCGAAACACGCGCTCGCAGTAGCTGGTATCGCGCTGCTGGCGCTTTCGACAGCCACAGCCAACGCCCAGTTTTTCAACCCGTTCGGACCGCCGCCGAGTCCCACTCCCGGCCCCGTCACCTACAACTTCTCCACTCCGGTGGTGACCTCACCCACAGAGGCACCAGGCGTCTGGTATACGGACCGTTTCCCGCCCTGCGGGTTTGTATCTCCAGCAACTGCACCGGACGGTACCAAGAACACCCTCGAGGAATCCATCTGCGCCTCCAACTTCCAGACACCGGCCCCCAGTTTCTTCAACACCCAGGGCCGTAAGACCGATCTGGGCGCCAACACGTACTCCATCTCCATTAACCTGTACGTTCCGGCCGCGTGGGCGACCACGCCGGAGCGGTTGGCAGGGTTCTGGGGAACCGCGGTCAACTCTACCGGTGTGATCGGCAACGACTATCCGATCATTGACTTCCAGGGTCCCATTACCCCGACCGGCCCACAGGGACCCGGTGACTACCCCAACGGCGGCGTCGCGGGCTTCTATGGCTGGGACAACACGGCCAACTCGGGCAACGGTGGTTTTGTGTATATCGGCCTGCCCCCGGGCTTCCACTACAACAGTTGGGTCACCCTCACCCTGACCACGGTGCCCGGGACCGGCTATGAGTACTCCGTGCGCGATCCGGGAAGCCAGCGCGCGACGTCCATCCGCACGGGATTCTACGACCCCACCGAGACTTCCATCTCCAACGTCATCTTGGAAGGCTATAACTACGACAACAACTACAGCATCTACTGGAACGATCTGACCCTCTCCTCCACGTCGCTGAGTTGCCCTGCGCCCTCGACCGGACAGCCCGGATTGCTGGGTCTGCTGGATCAGCTGCTGAAGCCGCTCTCGCCTCCACAGCCTCCGGGACCGCCCAAACCCTGGTGGTAGCTGGAACCTGCTGAAAGCAAAAGAGGCGGACTCCTTCGAGTCCGCCTCTCTGCATTGCAGCTGCGATTCCTGCGGATACAGCGTTACCTGCCCAGGCTTCGGTTCCCTTTGCGGCTCTGCGGCATCCATTCTTCTATGAGCGAGCCCATCGCACCCCAGACGCAGATCGGCCACGTCCACCTGAAGGTGGCGAACCTGGAGCGCGCGCTGGCCTTTTACCACGGGGTCCTCGGCTTCGAGGTCACGATGCGGATGGGCGACTCGGCAGCTTTTCTCTCCGCGGGTGGATACCACCACCACATCGGTCTGAACACCTGGGAGAGCAGCGGAGGCAAGCCGCCCGCGCCGGGGACGACCGGCCTCTATCATCTGGCCATTCTGTACTCCACGCGGACAGAGCTGGCGGACGCGTTGCGGCGTCTGATCGCCGCGAACGTGCCGCTGGAGGGCGCTGCCGACCACGGCGTCAGCGAGGCGCTCTACCTCCGAGACCCCGACGGCAATGGGGTGGAGCTGTACTGGGACCGGCCACGCTCCGAATGGCCCACCGATGCCGCCGGGAAGCTCACCATGTATTCCCGCACGCTCGATCTACAAGCGCTTTTGGCTGCGTAGCCGCACCATCCCGGCAATGCACACAAATGCCCGGTTTTGCACTTGCACGCACAGGCTGGTGAATTTTACTTTCTCTTCAGCGACGAGATCGCAGTCAGTCGGAAGTTGACCGGCGGCAAGGCGGAAGGATACGGAGCCCGGCGAAAGCTGGGACGCCCGGCCCGAAGTGGAGCCGAAGGAAAAACGCCGAAGACGGCTGGAAGTGGAATCACCGGCAGCGCGGACGGCACGAGAACCGGTGAAAGCCGGGAGTCGGGC
>Ga0302140_10012705_pt1 | contig 10313 bp, 9 predicted proteins | sample I_Bog_E1_1_FD_202095 | JGI IMG/M metagenome (GOLD analysis project Ga0302140, IMG submission 202095) | Peat permafrost microbial communities from Stordalen Mire near Abisko, Sweden - I_Bog_E1_1 | ecosystem: Environmental > Terrestrial > Soil > Wetlands > Peat | place: Sweden: Abisko, Stordalen...
TGCGTTCAAAGACAGCATCCTTGTTTATCGAGCGGTCAACGCGCAAAACCTAGAGAACTTGACTGGTCTGAAGGATGCGGGCGGTTGGTCGCAACTCAAGTTCAAGCCGATACAACGCCTGGAATTTAACGTTGCATTCGGTGAAGACTCTGCGAACAGCGCGCAGTTGCGCAGTGCGGATCTGAACATATCCAATCCTTATATTGGTCTTGTTCGCAATCAAACTGGCTTTGCTAATTTTGTTTTTCGGCCCACTTCCACAATTCTATTGTCAGGTGAGTATAGGAAGATTCGTTCATGGCAAATCATGGGTTCCGCTGCGGATGCTAGTTTATTCGGACTGGCTGCGGGATACGCGTTCTAGGATGGTCAATATGACAAGGCGCATTACAGCTGTGATCGTCCTGGCCGTTCCTCTATGCCTCGGAAGTATCGGACAAAATAAATCCGTTGAATCTTTAGTTCCAGACGCCCGGTATTTTGAAGTGACGGGCAACGTACATATTTCTCGCGATTCCTCAAAAGAGAAAGCTGCGCCCCAATCCATGGATGGTATGGGGCGTTCGACAGTAGTCTGGCTTGAGCCTATTGATCGTGCAGCCAACGCTGCACCGCCTCCGGGCGATTACAAGATGATGCAGAAGGACAAAGAATTTCATCCCAAACTGCTGGTTGTGCCGGTTGGCAGCACCGTTTCGTTTCCTAATGCCGATCCATATTTCCACAATGTATTCTCGCTCTTCAATGGCAGACGGTTCGACCTAGGGCTCTACGAAAGCGGGCAGACCCGGAGAGTCGCTTTCAACCGCGAAGGTGTGTCCTACATATTCTGTAATATTCATCCTGAGATGAGCGCGGTAATCATTAGCCTCAAAACTCCTTACTACACAATGTCTGATAGCAAAGGCGCGGTTACACTGCAAAGAGTGCCGGAAGGTTTGTATCGTCTCGGAGTTTGGTCGGAATTAGCTTCTCCAGAAACGCTGCGTTTGCTGTCGCGAGTAGTCAAGGTGGATCGAGATGGTAAAGATCTCGGAAAGATCGAAATTCACGCGTCATCCCAGGGAATAGACGAGCATCTGAACAAGTTTGGTCTTCCTTACGATACGCACTCTGCCGTGCCACCCTATTGATTTGTAGAGCATCGATTGTGGCGCGGCGCGGTTACCAGAACGCGCCACACCGCATGTAACAGGCAGGCCGCCAAGTGAACTGAGCTCGCGACCCAGCCAGAGCTAATCGTCGTTGCCAGCGGTGTTCTGAATCGCCGTCAAAGTTCCGAACAGGCCATTCGCTTCCTGGCTGGTACAGCGCCGAAGAAGAGCGACGTTGCTGGTCCGCCAGCCGGCGTCCGTTGCCGAAGGAAATACCCCACAGGCCTTGAATCTGGATTGCATTGTTTTTGCATCTCGAAGCTTGCTGTGAAGTGCGCCTGTCACAAGATCGAACGCAAGTATTTCACCGCTGCCGAAATTTCCGACCAATATATCGTGGCTGTAAGCACCGAAGTCGCTCGGAGCTGCTGCTAAACCCCATGGCGCGTTGAACCAGTTTCCTCTTTGAAGCATCTGGATAGGGCATCCGTCGGGACGAAATACGACAACGAAGCCGAGACCGGCACCATCCACTTCATCGTGCTTTGCTGCGTCCTGCTTGGCAAAAGTAATGTAAATGTTTCCTCCAATGTTTTGCACGTTGAACGGAGCGTAGCCATCCGGTGAACGGAAATGGGCGAAGTTCTCTTCAGCCTCCTGGTTGTGCTGGAATTTGGAGTTATAGAGGGAAACCTGACCATTGCGAATGTTGGCGGCGTAGAGATAGTCTTCAAGGGGTCCTCCATGCAACGATGCCTGTGCAATCGTTAGACCTTTGAAGACTGACTTCTGTGCTTCATTGACGACAATCACCGCTTTGGTTGGTTCGACGCTCGGATTCCAGCCGGAGATGGTGCCGTCTTCTGTAGCAAACAGAAAAACTGCGGCTTTTCCGGCTCCGATTGTGAAATCAGTCGTACCATTGAAAATCATTCCGGTAGGCGATCCGGTTGAATTCACCGTCGGATCAGAGGGTGGGATCGTTACAACCACCGGGGCGATCGCGCCTGTGGTGCCCGAGTAGAGCGTCGACAATCCAGTTGTATAGTCAGAGGTCCACCAATCACAGCCTGAGCTGCGGGAAAGACCCCAGGCGTTGGCCAGATTCGGATAGGTAACTGCCGCAACTCCGGACAGGTTGGAGACCAGATGGACCTGTGTGTATTGCTGCACCGGTTCAGGGCTATTGAATGAGCGAGAATAGTAGTCCTCTTGTGAGAATGCGAGCGGGGAAAGAGTTAGTGCCAGGGCTCCTGCAATCACGATACGGTGGATGCTCATGACAGAAATCCTCTTTCCTCGACCAATTGTCTTGGCTAAGTCCGACTCTACGGATAGAAATCCAGTTTGGTGTCATCCAGATGTCACCGGATGGTCATCTGCTTGTGGTGTGAAACGGATAGGTATTAGCTCCGATTTCGAACAACGGTCGGTTCAGACCATACGCGTAATCGCCATATGACATAGGTTTGCTGGAGGAATTGCAAGAAAGAAGTTGTTGAGTATCCCATGTGGTTGTTTGAATTGGGCAGCTTGAATGGGAGCACCGACGACCATGGAGCGGAAGGCAAGAGGATTTCGCCATTCTTACTAAGGTTCCGGGCGATGACGGCTTGATTGCCGTCATCAATTTGGTTGCTGAAAGTTGTCAGTTCGCAGCTTGCCCATCCGGAACCGAACAGATTTAAAAATTGGATGCCAAAGGTTTACAAGACTTAGCAGACCTGGCTCGGATTAAAGAAGAGACGATTGTTGTGCTGTCGGATACCTGCAGCTAACGCCGATACGCGAGTGATAATCGGAGGAACAAAAATGAGCGATCCAAAGTCCGTCACTATCTGGTCCAAAGTCAATGGAATCGATGAACTGGCGGAGCTAGCTCTCAATCTGCATTGGTCCTGGAATCACGCGTCCGATGATCTGTGGAAGCGGCTGGACGCCGAGATGTGGCGATCCACACAAAATCCATGGGGCATTCTACAGACGGTCTCGAAGGAAAAGATCGAAGCCACACTGGCTGATCCACAATACCGCCAACTTCTTGACACCTTGCATGATTGTCACGAGGAATCGTATCGCGCAGATGCATGGTTTCAGAAGAAGCACGCTGATTCTCCACTTACAATCGCCGCCTACTTTAGCATGGAATTCATGCTAAGCGAGGCACTGCCCATTTATTCGGGCGGCCTCGGCAATGTGGCGGGAGATCAAATGAAAGCAGCCAGCGATCACGGGATTCCAGTGGTAGGCGTAGGACTGCTTTATGGCCAGGGTTACTTTCGCCAGGCCTTTGATTCAAATGGTCGACAGCAGGCGCTTTATCCGATGAATGATCCCGGGCAATTGCCGATTCGACCCTTGCGTCGATCCAATGGTGAGTGGCTGCGAATGCGAATTCCGATGCCAGGTTCGCAGGTCTGGGTGCGTTGCTGGGAGGTTTCAGTCGGCAGAGTTAAACTTTATCTTCTCGATAGCAACGACTACGCTAACTCGCCAGCGCATCGAGGAATTACTGGTGAGCTCTATGGCGGCGACGTAGAGATGCGTTTGCAGCAGGAGATTCTACTCGGGATAGGTGGCTGGCGTTTGCTGCGGGAGTTAGGTGTTCGCCCGGAGGTATGTCATCTCAACGAGGGTCATGCCGCATTTGCTGTGTTCGAACGAGCTCGCTGTTATATGGAGGATCATCAGCTCCAGTTTGATCTGGCATTAGCTGTTACGCGGGCTGGAAATCTCTTTACGACACATACCGCGGTACCGGCTGGTTTCGATCGATTTCCTCCTGACCTCATGAGGAAATACTTTACGAGCTACGCGCAAGATGAGCTCGTGATTACGATGGACGATCTGCTTGCAATGGGGCGTCAAGATCATACGGACGCTTTTGAAGATTTCAATATGGCGTATCTTGCGGTTAGAGGCAGCGGTCAAGTCAGCGGCGTAAGCAAGCTTCATGGTCAAGTAAGCCGGAAGATCTTTCAGGTGTTATTTCCACGATGGCCACAAGAGGAAGTCCCAGTCGGTTCCGTCACCAACGGTATTCATGTACCGACGTGGGACTCTAAAGGCGCAGATGCGCTTTGGACAGAAGCATGTGGCGGGTCGCGCTGGCACGGAGAGGACCCTCAATGCGACTCCATTCGCAAGCTTACCGACTCGCAGATTTGGAAGCTGCGTAATGAAGAGCGTAAGGTACTCGTTGGGAACATCAGGAGACGTTACGCCGGGCAGCTCGCTTCAGAAGGCTCGGATACTTCGTTGGCAACGAACATCTTCGACGAGAGTACGTTGACAATCGGCTTCGCTCGTAGATTCGCAACTTATAAGCGTCCGAATCTGCTCCTTCACGACCCCGATCGGCTGATTCACTTGCTTAACGCTTCAGACCATCCAGTACAGTTAGTGATCGCGGGGAAAGCTCATCCCCAGGACCGACCAGGCCAGGAACTTATCAAGCAGTGGAATGATTTCATCCAACGTAATGACGTTCGACTGCGTGTTGTTTTCCTGAGCGACTACGACATGATGTTGGCACAGGAACTGGTTCAGGGAGTTGATTTGTGGGTGAATACGCCCAGGAGACCCTGGGAAGCCTGTGGGACCAGCGGTATGAAGGTCCTTGCGAACGGCGGTCTTAACCTTTCTGAACGAGATGGCTGGTGGGCTGAAGCATTTATGCCGAGCGTGGGTTGGGCTATAGGCGATGGGGCAGAGCACGGAGATGATCCAGAGTGGGATGCCGCGGAGGCTAAGGCGGTATATTCGATCCTCGAACAAGAAGTGATTCCAGAGTTTTACCGCAGAGATGATACCGGCTTACCATCTAAGTGGCTTGGACGCATTCGCGAAAGCATGGCCAGTCTCACAACGCAATTTTCCGCGGGGCGCGCGATCCGTGAATATGTGGAAGCACACTACATCCCTGCTGCCACAAGCTACCGAAGCCTTGCCGAAGATAGCAACCATGCGGGCACGAGGCTGATTGAATGGCAGCGAAATATATCTCGATACTGGAATGATATGTACTTCGGTGCCGTCGATATCAAGACTCATGACGATCGGCATTTCTTCGAATTGAAGGTCTTTACGGGAGGAGTTGATTCTGCGGGGATGAACGTACAGCTTTATGCAAATTCCGTCATAGAGGGAAGTGCCGTTATCGAAGAAATGATTCCTCACAGTGGCATTCCTAATTCTGATGGAACCTACACATACGCGGCTTCCGTCTGCGCATCTCGCCCGGCCAGCGATTATACGCCACGTATTATTCCCCGCCATCCAGGTGCACTGGTTCCGCTCGAAGCGGCACAGATTCTCTGGCAGCGATGAAGTCGAGAGACTGACAGTTTAGAAGTTGTTAAGGTTCAGTTGCACTGCGTCTTCTTGAAACGTAGACCGTTCGTTTTATTGATTGGATCGCTCATCGTTCCCAAATAGGTATCGAGCCCGAACGATGATTGCGAATCAAACCAAATGGTTGATCGGCGAGCTACGCGTCCCATTGTCCATGTGAGGTAACAGTTCGAGAAAGGATCCGCCTGAGCGGGCATTCACCATTTTTGTGCCGACTCGACTAGTCAAAGCAGGTATTCTCATTTTATCGTCGCGTCCCGTTGGAGTGTGGTTCGCCTTTCTTCATATTCTTCGGTGGTGAGTTCGCCGGCCGCATATCTTCTTTGAAGGATTTCCAGTGGAGTTTGCATCTGGCGATAGGTAGTCCGCCTCATTGGCATCATGAAGGAGAAGAACAACATCCAAAGGAAGACCCAAAACAACCACCAATATGCATGCATTCCCCAAAAGTAATACATAGAACCTCCTCTATTCTTAGGATCCAAATATGGAACTAATTGTTGGATGTCTGCAAGTAGCATCATCGTTGCCAGAAACATGAGCCGCATGAGAAATGCAAACTATCTCAGCGTTCCACAAGGTCTTAGCAAAGTGGTTCCCTGGATGCGTTCTGTCCAACCAGCATCTCCGCGCATAGTCATAGAAATCTGGTCCATTCAGACCATTCATAGTGCTTCTCTCATCGATACCATTAGCGTTTATCAACGTCGGGATAGGTTTGGAAACCGAAGTAGTGTCGCGAATTCTCAGTCTCCATTCGTGGCTAGGCGCGTTCATTAGAAGTCGTTTGTACACAAAAGCCGTAATCCAAATTGAGTTGCGATCCGGGACCATGTTCATCTGGGAATGGAAATTGGTTCAGCTCTGTCAAACCTGAAGGTGGTACTCCACCTGTTCTTAAGAAAGTGACCCATGAAGATCCTGATAGGACTGGATGATTCAATGTTCTCTGAAGATATGATTCGATCTGTGATCTGCCAGTTTAGAAGTGAGAATACTGAGGTTCTGGTGATGCATGTGCTGCAGCCAGTTGAGCCCGTGGCTCCGCCGGAAATGGCTCAGGGATACGCCCCTGAATTAGACGATCAGAGAAAGCCAGCGCAGGCATTTGTTGAACGCGCCGCTGGTCAATTAAGAAAAGCAGGATTCGAGGCATATACAGTGGTCGAGATCGGCGATGTGCGAGAAAGCTTACTGAAAGGAGCGGAGAAGTGGGCTGCCGACCTCGTTGTGGTTGGTTCGCATGGGCATACGGGTGTCCAGAGCTTCTTGTTGGGAAACGTCGCGGAATCCGTCGCTCGTGATGCCAAATGCTCAGTAGAGATCGTTCGTGTAGCAACGATTTGCTGATAGATGGCTGTTTGACCTAGCGAGATAGATTGTTATCGCCTACAGTCCACGATCACTGGTTTAATCTCGCGTCAGCGCACCTCACTCTTACGCTTCTGGTGGATCAGTATTGATTCCTGCGGGCAGGTGGTCAGGCAAGTTAAGTCTTGCGACACCGATTCGGTAATCAGCCATCCCGTAGTAGACGTCAAAGCGATCGAGTGTTCCCAGATCGTCGCGCCGGTCGATGCCGGTGGGGAATACGACATTGGCGACGGCGCCGTCTTTTTCCTGAGATAGCAGTGGGCTGAGCACAGGCTCTTTCGAGCGATATCGGATCACGCGGGGGTGTTGTTCTGAGAGCACCATCACTCCGGCTGAATAACACAGAGGATGTTCCGAACTGCTGCCAGTATGCGCAGCCTCGCTAACTCCGTGATACACGATCAGCCAGCCGTGTCTTGTCAATATTGGCGGCGTGCCGGCACCTATCTTGAGACGCTCCCATGGTGAGACGGGCGTTGCCAATCTGTGATGGGAAGTAAACCGCGCGAGTCGATCTGGTTCGCGGTTTGCAAAGGCAGCAGGACAGTAAGAAATCCAGATGCTCTCTCGATCAAGATCCACTTTACGAACTGCGGGGCGGCGACAGGTCTCTTCCGGTCGTGTGCCTGGAAAAAGCGGACGATGGAGCATTCCCAGTTCCAAGGTCCCTAATGAGTTCGGGATGGCGAGCGGGAAGATGCTCGCATCTTTGTCATCTATATTTCCCAATTCGATACCGTGCCAGTGCGCGTAGGTTGCAAGCCCAAGACGCTTCCATATGAAGAGGTCCTTGGACTCGGCCATTGCGATTCTCGGCCCGTCAGAAGAGAAGGCTGTATAGGTCATGATGTAACGACGGAGAGGCTCGACGTAGGAGATCCGTGGGTCTTCGCAACCTCCACCACCATTGGGTCGACGCTCATAGTCTGCCTCGGGTTCAAGAGCGATGCCAAGCCTTTCGACACCCACTGGATCTCCGGTTTCATTGAAAACTACGCGGACGATCCCGATGCGTGAATAATTATCCTTTGCAACCAGTCGTGGAAAGAGGTAAAGCTTCCCATCCGGCCCACGAGCGGCAGCGGGATTCAGAACTCCCTCTACTTCCTGGGGATTTCCTCGTTCCGGTTCCATTAGTATCGCCAAGCGATGCAGCTTAATGTCGTTGGCTGTTGCAGCGCCTATCAAGGCTGCGTTCACTAATCCATTGCTCATTGGTCTACCTCGAAGGATCGTATTTGGCTTTCAGGCCCTAAACAAGCAATGATGGCTTCGATGACTCTCTTAGTTTCATCGGGATTACGAATGGGAATCGAGATCACACCGACTTGTTTAGCGGGGTAGTCGTTTCCACCTACAAACAGAGCGTCCCCGATGTAGATCATTTCTTCCAATGAAATATCTAGAGTATCCCTAAGCTTCTTAATTCCGTAAGCTTTGTCGATGCCAGGCTTGGTCACATCAATCGAAGTGGAACCACCGATGCGAACGGAAAACTCAGGAATCAGTTTGTCAAGGAAAGTCTTTATATTCTTGCGCTTGGCGAAGTCCGAATCCCATTTCACTTTCTCGTCCAGTGGCGCTAGTTGACCTAGCGCAGAATAGGTTATCTGGCTTCCACGATCTTCAATTGTTTTCCCCCAAGTCTTTTCGACATTGAAACCGGCAGTTGTGACAGCTGTTTTGAGTGAGGTAACGATTCTTTGCTTTTCATCCTGTGTGAAGTCTTCTGCATAGAGCTTCTTCCAATCTCCTTTGTGTTGAAAGAATTGCGTACCACATGTGGGGAGAATCGATAGCTTTCCCAGCAATGCATCTTGCGGAAGATGAGATAGAACCTGTCGCTCAAACTGTAGCCAGGCACCTCCCGAAATAATGGCTACCTCGACGACTTCAAGCAGATCGCGCAGGAGTGAAGCCATCTCTGTGTCGAGTGCTGATTTGCTTGCAGCCAGCGTCCCGTCTAGATCGAAAACAATGAGCTTTTTCATCATTCACCCACTCTTAATTTCTTACTTGTAATTTCTTAGAGTTGCGATCAGGCGTCAGGTTTGCGCACAGTCATCAATGGCCAGCTATGTTGGGATTGCGATCTCCAGCAGTGTCATTTCTTCGCCAGGCATAAATACACAAGCTCCGACTTCTGCAGGCAAGAGCCATACTTCCCCTTTTCCGATGACATATCGGATAGTGTTGTATTCAACATAGCCTGAGCCATGAATGCAAACCAGGATCCGAGGAACTCCTGAGGCGCCGACGGGAAAGGGAGCTACTCCGTGTAAACGCCATAAGTGGAACTGGTCGCAATCAAAAAGCCTTTCGCGAACCACTGGCGTAAAGGTCTCGATGACAGGCATAACCAGACCGCTAGTCTTCCCCTCAAAATCAATACAGGCAAATGCTTTATCGACTTGGAGTGGCCGAGGCTGCCCTGTCTTCGGATCGATATGACCCCAATCGTAGAGACGATAGGTCACGTCGCTGTTTTGCTGGACTTCAAAGACGACCACATCATTACCCAGCGTATGAACTGTCCCCGCTGGAATGAATACGGCGTTCCCTGGTGCTGGATCGATAGCCATCATCTCTTCGGTAATCTTTCCTTCAGATAGCGCAGAGTGTAAACCCGCTTTGGTCGTTCCAGGTTGCAGCCCCGCGTAGATTCGGCTTCCTTCTTGAGCCTCAATGACCACCCAGGCTTCGGTTTTCGAGCTTTCGCCGACTGGAATCAACTCCTGATGCTTGTCACTAGGATGTACTTGGACCGATAACATCTCGTTGACATCAAGAAATTTAAGTAGAAGCGGGAAGCGCGTGAAGCGCCGCGCCATTCTACCCATCAATTGTTCCTGTGATTGCTGCATTACTTCTCGAAGAGTCTGTCCCTTCAGCGCTCCATTGGCAACGCGGCTTGGATGATCCTCCCGATCGCTCAGTATCCACGCTTCACCAACAGGACCGTCGGGCAGCGGTGCGGAGAGCAGATTACAGAAGCGTCTACCGCCCCAAAGTCGATACTGAAAAATCGGCTCAAAGCGTATGGGATACAAGGTAGTTGTGCTCAAAGCTGGTTCTCGGCTCTCATGGTTTATGGCAATCGCTAGGTTCAGTCAGGGTCTTCTTCAGGGCCAATATCTCCTGAGCGGTGGTGGCATTCATGACTCAATCTATAGTTCGCGGATTTAGGCGTCCGACGTCTACGGCCACGCGCTGACAGGCTGCAATTAGAAGTATCTACGACCACGCACACAACGGTACGGTCAATCGAGACCATTCGTTGGGTCTCATATGGGAATAGAAGTAGTTAATACGGAGTGCGATGGTTTCCATCATGGAATTACTCTGTTGGTGCCGAAGCGAGAGATTGGTTGTGATCCTCGACCAACACAGGCATTCGCTAAAACCTCGCGATGTCCTTTGCTAAGGTCCGTCTCTGCAATCGATCGAGAATTGATTCAAATACGAAAGGCGTCATTTTCGGCACTCCCAGGA
>Ga0302140_10012708_pt1 | contig 10311 bp, 10 predicted proteins | sample I_Bog_E1_1_FD_202095 | JGI IMG/M metagenome (GOLD analysis project Ga0302140, IMG submission 202095) | Peat permafrost microbial communities from Stordalen Mire near Abisko, Sweden - I_Bog_E1_1 | ecosystem: Environmental > Terrestrial > Soil > Wetlands > Peat | place: Sweden: Abisko, Stordalen...
CTGCCCATCTGACACGCTCCGCGACACAACCCTTGCCGCGCAGCGCCACCAACGCCATCTTTCCACCACGCAGCGACCGGCCATCCTTGCTGTCGCTGACCGGCCATCCGAGCTGTCGCGCTATACGGGAGGGTGCGCAGATATTCTTTGCTGACGAGGCCGGTGTGCGTTCTGACTATCACAGCGGCACGACCTGGGGCGCGCGAGGGCACACGCCGATCGTCTCAAGCACTGGCGCACGCTTTGGCCTCAACCTGATCTCTGCGGTGAGCGCCCAGGGGCTGCTGCGCTTCATGGTCACCAAAGGACGGGTGACGGCTTCGGTATTCATTGAGTTTCTCAAGCGCCTCTTGGTCAATGCCACTGGGCCGATCTTCGTGATTGCCGATGGGCATTCGACGCATCGAGCCAAGCTTGTGGAACGGTTCGTATCAGCGCAGCAGGGACGGCTGGCGCTGTTCATCCTGCCGCCGTACTCCCCCGAACTGAACCCGGACGAGTACGTCTGGAATGATCTGAAGGACCACGGCACCGGCCGGAAGGCGATCACCTCAGTCACTCAGATGCGCCAGATAGTCCTCTCGCACCTGCGCCAACTGCAGAAGCTGCCGGCTATCATCCGAAGCTTCTTTCACGCACCGACAACACGATATGCCTGTGCGTGAATGGCAGCTATTTTAGGAAGGTTAATACCATGCGGGCCGGTGGCGATGTGAAGGGCTGAGCGGCGGTCCTATTTGTATTCGTAGCGCACCGATTCCATCGCGCCCCTGCCAACGGCGGCCCGATAGATGGCGGTGGCGAAGCGCTGATCCTGGGCGATGGCGTCCGCCGTGGCGCGTTGCAAGGCAGGGGTCTTGTCGAAGACCTCCTGCATCAAGCCTCGGGTGACCGGCACGAGGACGCCGGTGGTCATGGCGAAGCTCTCGGGCGTGAGCAGGCGCCCGGCGAGGTCTCCGCCCAGCGGCGGGTTTTTCTCCATGGATTCGTCCATCAGCCAAGTCTCCCCCTGGCGCAGCAGGTCCCGCAGGACCAGCCCCGCGGTCTCGTGCAGGCGCTCGATCCGCCAGATGGAGAAACGGGCGTGGCGCATGGCTTCGAGCACGATCGCCTCGTCCGATCCCGGGGGGAACTGTGCCGCCCGGGCGTAGCGGTCGAACGGATGTGAGCGGCCCGGCTTGGCCAGGTAGATGGCAAGGTCGAAGGCCAGCGTCATGTCCTCGGTGCGGTCAAGCACCACGACCTTGCCTCGCGTCAGGCCGAGCCGTTTCGCGTAGTCCATCACCACGTCCGGCGCGACAACGTCCAGGACAGCGGCCTGGTGTTGCTTGCCGACCGCACGCAGGCGGCGGTAGCGGGTCAGGATCTCGTCTCGGGTCATTGCTTTCGGCCTGAATGCGACTCGGCGGTCGTGAGATGTCGTCGGCGCCTTCCTCGAGGCCGCGCATAGCTCCCGACCAAGCCGCTTGCGCCCAGGTTGCTCCCAATTTCCCTGATCGTCGAGGTGGTTGAACTGGGAGCACGCGCGCACGAAAGTCAGTCGTGGCTGCCGGCCGCCAGCGACAGCGCCATTTCCGCCCGGCGTGGGGCGGTAACGGCCGCCGGCAGGAAGCAGACCATGGCGCCCCATGGCGACCGAGCTGCCTATTTGTGCAGGAACGGCGGCAGACCGAGCGGTGCCAGTCGTCAGACCAGCCCGAACACGGCGATGCCGACGGCGATTCCGAGAGACACGGCCCGGGACATCCGGTTTCTCCTTCCACTGCGCCGAACCATACCCGTTTCGGATTCGGCACGCGCCATGTGGCTTCAACACCGACCCGGCCGGTGCCCCTACGGGAGTCCGGCAACTGCGGAACGACTGGCCAGCAGCCAGCCCAGGATCATGGCGTCAAGTTTCTTCAGGCCGCGCGCCATGATCTTTGGTCCTGGCAGCTTGTACCCCCTGGAGGTGTAGCCGGACCAGCCGCCAAGCCGGGCGGCGATCCACGCGTACCAGGCCAGGGACGCCGGATCGAACGGGTTCTTCAGCTTCTCGGTCCGCCCTTCCAGCGTGGCGTTGATCGCCTGCAATGCCGGAATTTCCGCCGTATGGCGATGACGTCCGTCAACATCTGGCCGGTGCTGCCGTCGCGGCCCATCACCAGTTGCATCACCCGGACCGCAGCGATCAGTGCCACCGTCACCAGCTTCAGCAGACTGCCCGGGGTGGTGATCTGCGACGTCTCCACGTCCACGCCATCGGTCTTCATGGCCCGGAATACCTGTTCGATGGTCCAACGAAGGCGGTACCATCTCACGATCTGCATCGCTTCCGCCGCCGTTGCCACCGCATGCGTCGTCAGCAGACGCCAGTGGACGCGCTCGCGCGCATCCTCCGGCGGGTCGACCTCGCGCACATCCACCGCCCGCAGCGTCAGTTCCGCCGGCAGGCTCTTGTCCGCGCCGGCGGGCGGCGGCATCAAGCAGATCGGCTGGACGCCGGTTGCGCTGACTCTGGGCGGCACTGACAGGTGCAACGTGACCGCCACGGTTGAAGCCGCCGCGCCAACGCCCTGATATGCGCCGCTTCGTCTGCTCAACACCAAGCCCCCGAAGTGCGCGACTTCCTCGTCGACATCCTCGCCGGCGACCGCGCGCCCAAGTTCACGGAGCAACTGCGAGTCGAAGGCGTGCCGTTGTGAACCGGACAGCTTCGCTCGTGAGCACGGATCATGAGCACGTTCCTCCGTTGGCGAGCACGGCGCGATGCTGGCGAGCACAGTGGCAGATAATGTGAGCATGCCGTCCAGCCCATTGTCAGCTAATCCGACCAGGAATCGGCTCTGTTTGCGAGCACGAGCCCCGATGATTGCGGGCGCCTACAAATAGCCGGCAGGGAACCGAGCGGCGCGATACAAGGTCACGCCGGCTGACTGCACGTCCGAATCCGCTGGCTGTCGTCCGCTCAACGGCTGGTAGCCGGGATACCGAACTCCCCCTGCCCGAATGTTCCCTCCAGGGAGTCCACCAACTCCCAACGATTTGGCCGGCCAGCCCGGTTCACATAGAAACGGACCGTCCCGGAGGCGGTGCCGCCGTTCCAAAGCTGGGACAGGGGCACAAGGCCACGCGGGTTCTCGTAGACCAGTTGCACCATCTCCGACGTTGGGTTGGTGAAGTCGATCTCGATTCGCTGCGTGCTGTCCTCGGCGGCGACCTGCCATGAGACCCGTCCGGGCTGTTGCTCGATCCGCACGTCCTCACGCGGCAGGTCCAGCAGGTGCGTAAAGTTCCACTCGTGCAGGACGCCCTTGTAATACAGGGCGATCAGCAGCTTGTCGTGGCCCAGCGGGATGCCAAAGGCGCGTGGCATGCCACCGCCCAGATCAAGACTGGTGAGCGGCAAGGGCTTACCGGTCACGCGACTGGTGAAGCTGTTACAGCTCAACCAGTACCAGGGGGCGGTGTAGTCTTTCCCCCAGTTCTTGTCCTGGTATCCGGACGATCGCGCTGGATCCACGTCATAGACATCGTCGTTCCACTCCACGGTACCGGAATAGCGGGTCTGCATGCCTGGGACATGCCACAGCATGTCGAACGCACCGAGCCACTGGAAGAACCGGCCGCCCAGAAAGCCGATATCGTACGACAGGACCTTCTCCGCCTTCAGATCCCAGGCCAGGCGTTCCGCCGGTCCGCCGTCTGGGGAAGGCGGGCCGACCACCTGGCCATGAAGCTCGGAGTTCGTCGCCCGATTGGCGCCAATCGCCACATCCATGAGCCTCAGCGAAGCCGCGAAATCAGCGACCGGGAAGGTCGATTGCAGGACGACGTGGCGCTCACCCCACGTGCCGGCGATCATCCGTGCATAGGACGGCGGTCGGCCGCTGCTGCTGAGCACCGGCTCGGCACCACCCAGACCTGGGTTGATGACGAAGTATTCGATAAAGAAAGGGCGTGGCGCTCCATCGCTTCTGCGGTACGCGACGAAGGAGTGCCACCACCATTCGTAGCCATTCGGGAAATATGGCGTCCCCGGCAACTGAAACGCGTTGCGGTTGTTCCCGGCGAACGGTCCCAGGCCGGTGATCGCGGCGGCGACGATCAGCAGGGCGGCAACACCAAGGCAAGCGGCAAGGTATTTCATCCAAGAGTCGCCCTTCGGTCAGCCTCGATCCGTTCCCATTCCATAACGGCAAAAACCCGTGCCGCTTCTCCTTTCCAACCACATCAGTCGTGGACCGGGAAGCCAATCAGAGGGCGCGGACGCGGTCGCGCAGAACGAATTTCTGCATCTTGCCCGTGCTGGTCTTCGGCAGCGGCCCGAACACGACGGTTCGCGGAATCTTGAAATGCGCCATGTTCGCCCGGCAGAACGCGATGATCTCATCCTCCGTCGCGGTCGCATCCGGCTTCAGTGTGACGAATGCACATGGCGTCTCGCCCCATTTTTCATCCGGCCTGGCGACCACGGCCGCTTCAAGCACCGCCGGATGGCGATAGAGCACGTCCTCGACCTCGATTGTCGAGATGTTCTCGCCGCCGGAAATGATGATGTCCTTGCTGCGGTCCTTGACCTCGATATAGCCATCGGGGTGCCAGACGGCGAGATCGCCGGTGTGAAACCAGCCGCCGGCGAACGCCTCGTCGGTGGCTTTCTGGTTCTTCAGGTATCCCATCATCACCGCGTTGCCGCGCATGAACACCTCGCCCATCGTGGTACTGTCGCGCGGCACCGCAACGAGCGTCTTTGCATCGGCCACCATGAGGCCTTCGAGGCTATGATAAGGGACACCCTGCCGGGCCCTGATCCGTGCACGCTCCGGCGCCGGCAGCGAGTCCCACTCATCCTGCCAGGCGCAGACCGTTACCGGACCGTACACCTCAGTCAGACCGTAGACATGCGAGACCTGGAAACCACGCGCCTCAATGGCTTCGATTACCGCAGCGGGCGGCGCGGCGCCGCCGGTCATGATGCGCACGCTTCGACCGCCCAGGTCGGGAATGGCAGGCGCATTGGCGATCATGTTCACCACGATCGGCGCGCCGCACATGTGCGTGACACCCAGGTTCGTCACCGCGTCGACAATGCTTTCAACGACGACGCGGCGAAGGCAGACATGCGTGCCCGCCAGGGCCGTTACCGTCCAGGGGAAACACCAACCGTTGGCGTGAAACATCGGCAGGGTCCAGAGATAGACCGGGTGCGGTGTCATTCCCGCGGCGGTGATGTTGCCGAGCGCATTCAGATACGCACCGCGATGGTGGGTGACGACACCCTTCGGATCGCCGGTGGTTCCGGATGTGTAGTTGAGGGCGATCGCCTCCCATTCGTCGGCGGGCATCGACCATGCGAAGCCGGGATCACCACCGGCAAGGAACGCCTCGTACTCGATATCGCCGAGCAGGCGGCCAGGCGGGGCGAGCGGATCATCGACATCCACCACCAACGGGCGCTTTGCCTCAGGAAGTATCGCCAGCGCCTCAGCCATCACGGTAGAATACTCGCGGTCGGTGATGAGCACGCGCGCCTCGCCATGCTCCAGGATGAAAGCGACCGTGGCGGCGTCGAGGCGGAAGTTGAGCGCGTTCAGCACACCGCCCGCCATCGCGACGGCGAAATGACATTCAAAGATCGGCGGCGCGTTCGGCGACATGATCGCGACCGTGTCGCCGTGGCCGACGCCGTGGGCCGCGAGCGCGGAGGCAAGCCGGCGGCAACGCGCGTAGGTCTCGGCCCAGGTGTAGCGGCGCGCGCCGTGGATGACGGAGATGCGGTTCGGATAGATCGCGGCAGTGCGGGCGAGGAAACTGAGCGGGGTGAGCGGGACATAGTTCGCGGCGGTCTTTGCCAGATCATATTTACCCGGTTCGCGCGTGACGTTCATGTTGGTTTCCTTCCCGAAGGGTATGCTCCTTCGAGATATCACCGCGCCGTGCCGCTGTCATCCAGGGGCTCCGCGGACGCGGGGCAATTACTCGGTCCTGCCAGATCAGCCAAGTTCGGCACGCTGCCGATGGTGTTGAAAACGTGCCCGATTCTGGTGTAGATCTTGGATCATCACTCGGCGAGGGAGTGCGCGCCCACGATGTCGGTCCATCATGCGGTTCGGCCCGGCTGCGCGCCTGTCCGCCCCGGATCGCCTATCCTTCCACCATGAATAACGTTTCTTCCCCGCCGGTCACCAGATCCGGGCGCTCGTCGCCGAGATGCTCCGCTCGGCGATCGCCACCATTGCCGGCAGCTCCGCCAACTCGCGCCCGACCAGCAATTCGTGCGCCAGTACTATGCAGTCCCGCCAACGCCCTTCGGCAAGGATGACGTCGCTGGTGCCTGCCTGCAGCCACAGCACCGTCAGCAGCAACCGTTCCGCCCAGATCTCCCGCCGCGCCGGCAGCACCTCATCCAGCACCCGCCGCACGCCGACCTGGGGGTTCAGCCGAGCCGTGCCGGCGGCCAGTGGCCGGATCGCCGCGTCGTCCTCGAACCAGGACTGCACCATCGGGTTTTTCATGACCCAGGCCCTGCTGCGCTGCAGCGACGCGGCGATCGCGGGCCGGGCTGTGCTGTTCCGTTCCCAGCCCGGCGAACCGCTGCTCGATCTCCGTCGCCACGTCGAGGCCGCGGTCCTTCCAATCGGCCGCGCCGATCGCCTCGGCGATCTCAAGCACGGCCACCTGCGGCAGGTTTTCGATCGCCAGGCCGCGGGCGATATGGTGCTGCACCACCACGTCCAGGTGGCGCGCGCCCAGCCGCCTGTCTTGCCGTCCGGCGCCGAAAGTCCTGCAACGCCCCGTCGATCTCCCGCCGCGACAGCGACGAATTGCACCAGGCGTCGCGGATGCCGAACGCCTGCTTGAACAGCAGCCCGGCGAACACCCCGGTCCGGCCCTTCGGCGTGGTGATGATCAGGTTCTGCGCGCCGGAACCATCCACCACCGAGCTTTGCATGGCATGCGGCGACAGGCCGAGTTCGTGCACCATGTAGGCCCGCATCTCGACCGGCATCAGCGTGCCGGTCTCGGCCAGTCCTTCCACCACGCCGAACGGACTTTCGGCGGAAGTGCCGAGGTCGTCGAGGAGGCTGCGAAACCGCTGCGATATCTCCTGGGGCGTTGCGCCGGACAACTCGTCCGGCGTCGCGTCGGCGGCGGCCTGGGCCAGGGCGTCGGTCATTTCGGGACGGATCGGCACCTTGGCGACCTTGAGCACGTTGACCAACTCGAACCAGTCGGCCTCCGGCAGGGTCTTGGCCTGCACCAGCGCCTTCACGTCCCGGGCGTCGCCCGCGGTGGGCGGCGGGGGCGCCGCGGGGGAGACAGGCGATGCCGGGACGTCCGTCACCGCGGCGCCTGCCGGGGTTTCGGCGGCGAGTTGCTCCAGCGGCGCCTGTAGCGCGGTCTCTTCCGGCAGATCCGATTCGGCGCCGAGCCAGTCGGTGGCGGCGGCGATGGCAGCCCGGATGTCGCCGCTGAACTGCTCCACCGTGGCGGCCCGCAGCACGGCGCTGAAGCGGGGGCTGCGCAGGCTGACCTGGAAGGTTTCGGCCGCCGGCAGGGCGGCGAGGGCCAGCGTGGCGTCGTCCCGCTCCCAGGTAGCGAGTGGGCGCGGCGCTGCCGCCTTGCCGGAAGCGCGTCGCGAGGGACGCTGGTAGGCCTCGGTGCCGGCCGGATCGGCGAAATACGAATCGAGATGCAGTTCGGCGAGGCTGATCAGCCGGAAGGCGAGGAAATCGTGTTCCGGGGCGGTCTGCCAGGTGGCGGCCGAAGGGGCGGATGGGTGCGGCATGGCACGTGGCTTTGCCAGAAAGTAACGTCGCGCACCATCCTGGCCGTGCGGTCACGGTGAAGGTGGCGCAGCCTCGCCGGCGGTCGGCGGCGTTGAGCACCCGCGGATTGCTGGCGGCTACTCTCCGGCTTCCTCAGGGTTCATTCGGCATGGATGCCCGACCAACCCGTGCGCTGGATCGCCGTCGGCCTGTTGGTCGGCAACCCCCTCACGCTCCTGGCTTCCATTTGATGGAACATCCGATCGACGGCGTTTGCCCGGGCGGCGCCTTGCCGGTCGCCGCGATGGCCCGCATGGCCTCGACCAACTCCCGGCGCGCGCCGGCCGGCGGCGGAGTGGTGCGGCCCTCATCAAGGCGACCACGGTATTTGAGCCAACGGTCCGCGTCATAGCCGAAGAAGTCGGGCGTGCAGACGGCGTCATAGGCCCGTGCCACCGATTGATCTTCGTCGTGCAGATAGGGAAACGGCAGCGCGTGCGCCTGGGCGAATCGCTGCATGGCCTCGAAGGAATCCTCCGGGTAGGCCGCGACGTCGTTGGAGCAGATCGCGGCAAACCCGATGCCCTCTGCCATGAGCGTTCGTGCGTCCGTGACAAGGCGGTCGATAACGGCCTTCACGTAGGGGCAGTGGTTGCAGATGAAGACTATCACCGTGCCATTCTTGCCGGCGATGTCGTCGAGCGCATAAATCCGGCCATCCGTGCCAGGAAGCCGAAAATCGATGGCAGGGATATCCTGGGCGAGAGGCGGTGGCGTTGCGGCCATGGTGGTTTTCTCCTTCAGGGGCGGCGTGCATCGTAACATGTATCCGGCAACGCGAAGTGGAATGGGCGACGCACCGACCGGGCCGTCCAGCCGGCAGATCAGATAAGTCTGTCCCCCATGCTGTCCCAGCCGCTGATCTTCCCAGCGAAGGTCCGAACTCCTGCGGCGATGGGCAGTTCCGCGAGGCCGAGCCGCTGTCCGGCCTCATCGAGCGGGATGGCATCGAGCTCCGCCAGTTCCGCCACAAGCTCGTTCTGCATCCACCGGCGACGGTCGCCGACCAGGTAGAGGCGGCGTTGCGCCCGGGTGACGGCAACATTGAGGATGTTGGGGGTGGCGCTTGCCCAGCGGATCGCGCCATCGCTGGTGCCGCCCAGCGCCAGCACGACGGTTTCGCGCTCCTTGCCCTGGAAGGTGTGGACGGTGCCGATGGGTAAACGGACGACGGCATGGAGATTGAACTCCTTCAAAAGCTGTTCCTTGATGCGCGCGCAGACGCCATCGCCGAACAGCGTGCCGTTCGGAACGACGACCGCTGCACGGCAGGTCGGCCGGCAAGCGTCGAATTGCGGTGCAGTTTGCGCATGATCAGTTGGAGAAAGAGCAGCGCCGTCTCGGACGTTTGTCGGCCGTCCGGGAAGTTTCCTTGAATACCTTTCTCTTCCTCCCCTCCGAACGGAGGGTTCGTGAGGATCACATCAAGCCGGTCCTTCTCTCCGATTTCGGCGAGCTCGAAGCGGAGCGCGTTCCCGGGATCAATGTGGGGCGCGTCGAGCCCATGCAGCAAGAGGTTCATTTGGCAGAGGAGGTATGGCAGGGTTTTCGGCTCACAGCCGCAGATCGACTCTTCCTGAAGACGCCGCCGATCGGCGACGGTCTTTACCTGGTTGCTGAGATGTTTATAGGCTTCGACGAGAAAGCCACCCGTGCCGCTGGCGGGGTCGAGTACTGTTTCGCCCAGGCGCGGGTCTGTGACCTGAACCATGAACCGCACGACGGCGCGCGGTGTGTAGAATTCGCCTGAATCCCCGGCGGCGTCGCGCATCTCGCGCAGCATGGATTCGTAGAGCGCGCCAAAAGTGTAAAGTTCCTCGCTTGACGTAAAATGGATGCTACCGATCTTGTTGATGACGTCGCGGAGCAGATACCCGCTCTTCATGTGGTTATCGACGCCCTTGAATACGGTTGCGACGACATCACGCCGGTCATCGCCGTTCGAGCTGATGAGCTGGCGCAGGTAGGCGAAGAGGCCAGGCCCCCGCTTTCCGTCCGGGCGCGTGCACTCGTCCTGGTTGATGAATTCGAGCAGTTCGTCGCCGGTCACCCCTTGCGGGTTAGCGGCCCAGTCGCGCCACCTATAGGGCGGTTCTATTGCGGCTCGGAATTTCTTACCGGCGAGCGGCGCGGCCTCTTCACGTTGCAATTCCAAGTCGTCCAGGAATTTCAGGAACCTGATCCAGGTGAGCAGAGGCAAACGATCGAGATCGCCGTTCAGCCCCTTGTCCTTGCGCATAATATCGCGGGCGGACTTGATGAGGCTTCCCAGCGCTTGAGCTGTTGTCGGTCCTGGGCTGGGGGTGGCGGTTTTGGTAGGCTTGCGCGGCATAGAGATGTCGTAACTGCCCAGGTTCTTTGCGAAAAAATTAGCGTTCCGCGTCGGGGGTAATGGGCGAAGAGGCCAGTCAGCCGGAACCGAACCGCAGGACAAGGGCATCGGTGTCAAGCGCGAGAGCCTCAATGATGCCCAAACCTCGCTTGCGCGCAGTGTCGATGA
>Ga0302140_10012710_pt1 | contig 10309 bp, 15 predicted proteins | sample I_Bog_E1_1_FD_202095 | JGI IMG/M metagenome (GOLD analysis project Ga0302140, IMG submission 202095) | Peat permafrost microbial communities from Stordalen Mire near Abisko, Sweden - I_Bog_E1_1 | ecosystem: Environmental > Terrestrial > Soil > Wetlands > Peat | place: Sweden: Abisko, Stordalen...
CCTACTGTCGAGGATCCTGCATTGATGATTGGACAGGACTGTGCCCCGGTGTTGCCGAGTGTAAAGTTCGCCGAAATCGCTGGATTGCTTCCGCTGCTTAGCCCCTATTAAATGTACTTTCAACAACTTACAGGCCGCTGGGGACTGCCAAACAACGCGGAAATACGCCGAAGGCGGGTATTTAACAGGTGATTTTGCAGGCGAAGAATGAACAGGGCTCCTTGGCGTCAGCTACGACGGCAAGGCTGCACTCTTGCCAGGTCAATCCGTGCTGGAGCAGTTCTGGACGCTAGTGCATGAACTCTCGCGAAATGTTGCACAAAGGCAACCGTCGCACAGCAGTTGAGAAAACCGTGCATGAGACTGAAGCCGAGGCGATAGCTTTTGTGGTGGCCCAATCGTAACAGTGTTTTTGGGCAATTTCCGGCCAGCGAGATCATGCGATGCGTTGAAAAGCTCGAAGCGAGCTAAACCGCCGCTGCCAGTTTTCGCGCTGGGCGTCGCGCGCTTTCCATGGCCCGGATGCTCACACGGCGGCTTCGCCCCTCTATCGGTCGTACTGCGATGCTCGTCTGCAAATGTAGCCGGTCGGCATAGCGCAACAGCTTCTCGATGCTCACCTGGGAGATTCGGCCCTTGAGCAGGCTGCTCACCGACGGCTGGTACTCGTCCAGAATGTCCACAAGCTGCGCCTGCGTGTAGCCCTTGGCCCGTACATGCTCAAGGATCGCGGACAGAATTTCCGCCTTGATTTTCAGCGCGCTGGCTTCCGACGCGGAGAAACCCAAGGCGTCGAAGACGTTTCCCTTTACGATATGGGTCGGCCTATTTCGCGCTGCGCTTTTCATGTGTCCTCTGCTCCTGCAATCGTTGCCTGACTAGCTTGAGGCGTTGGCTGGCAACCTCAATGTCTCTCCGGTCAGTCTTGCGGCTCTCCTTCTCAAAGCAGTGCAACACGTAAATCGTGTTCCCCACCTTCGACAAGTAGATCGCCCGGTACCACGCGCGCTCATCGGCCTCTTTCAATTCATAGACACCGGGACCGATGGAACTCATGCTGCGCGTTTGCGATGTCGGTTCCCTGCCAATTTGAAGCTGCCGCAGCGAGAACCCGAGCGCCCGCTTGACCTCATCGGGAAATCCTGACAGCACCTCCAGAGAGTCCCCTTCAAAGTGAAGTTCGGCGGCTGATGGGGCTTCTTCTCTGGATACCATCACACCGATGGTAGCGCAATCGACGCGATTATACAAGATTTACTATATACTCTTCAGCCTTGAATAGGGCCGCTCTGGTGGTTCTGTCCCAAGCCGGCGTTTGCGGATCTCTGTTCCACGATCTGCACGGCAACGCCGCCGCAACCTGTACCGCGCCGGAATCGCCGAAGGCGTCATTATGAAGATCGGTGGCTGGCGCACGCGCGGAGTCTTTGGGCGACGTGCAATCGTCTCCAAAATTGACAGCGCCGTTGCGCTCAAGAAGCTCAATGCAAGTTGAATGGCGGTTCTCAGTTTCCACGACGTTTTCAAATGCATGAGGATATACGTGCCACGCCAAATCCACCCGCAATCGGTGGATCGAGCAGAAACGCATGTGCTATCATTTATCTGCCACCGGTGAAAGGTGGATAAGACCAAATCATCCTCACCTCAATCCGCAGTAAAGTTTTGCCGCAACGGCAAGACCGCAAGACCGCTCAGCCCGACGGTTAGCATTTCCCTCCTATCGGCCTTCTTCGTTGTACAAATCCCATTTCTTGAAGAAGGTGTCTATGAACACTCCTCGAAAGACAGGGGCGGGACCCGTATGGTTCCGAACCGCCAATCTCAATTTCGCATCTTATTTTGAGGTGTTGAAGAAGGCTAAATACATTGCCTTTGAGATCGCAATAGTAGTTATCTTTTGGGTAGGCTTTTTTCATCTCCCCCGAGATGAACTCGAGTGGTAGGACATAGGCTTTACACCTATTCACCTACGCCAATGTCGGTGCCGCAGGCGCCTTGAATGTCGGCGGCTACCGCGATCATCCGGAGTGGCAAAAGCTGCTTGTCATCGAGACCTGTCTGGCTCACGCTCCCTGCTCCACATTCTGTAGGGGTATCCGCGACTGTAGCTCGACAAGCGAATGATCTCAGGGCGCGTCGTGGTCCGCTAAGGCTCGCTCTTCTTTACCCACGTTAGCATCGCATTTAGCGCCTTGGAAAACATACCGCCGTTATCCTTGCCTAGTTCTTTACTAGGTTGAAGGTTGAACCCCGTAATCCACGTGCCGGACGTGAAAGGCGGCCCGACAGCGTCATTCTGAAATATATTCCGACAAACCTCCGGCTGATCATACTCAATTCTTTCAATATGCCAGTTCTGTGCCAACCCATCGCGCAGTGTCCGCTGGTCTGGTGCAAAATGAACTACAGCATACTTGAGATTATCAACTAGAGCACCGGACCCTGGAGTTGGGAGCAGATTATTGCTACGTAGGTCTGCAATTACCCGCTGGCGTACACTTTCATCCTGGTAGACCATCAGGACATCTGTACCACTCCAACTGACGGAGGTTATTTTATTGGATCCGGGGATATCAGCATCCGCATACACATCAATTCCATCCTGGGAAAACAAGTGCCTAATTGGAAGGGCGACCCGCTTGACCGATGCCCTTGTTTGGTATTCCGGCACGGTATAGTGCTGCAGTGCCGCACGGCATGCGTCGATCTGCTGGTCGGAGGGCCGCAAAAGACAATTCAACTGAATATCCGGAGTACAGTAACGGGTTTGTGCAACAGCGGTCTGCGTTTTGCCTCGCTGCGCAGGCTGCAATGTTAGGCAGCTAGATGGAACATCGGGAATGCAGGTGGCGTTGCGAACTGGCTTCTGAAACAATTCGGCGTGGTCGTGGTAGATAAGTTCTTTCAGCTTTACCCTCAGCGCTTCGATCGTTCTGACAAATTGAGGATCGCCGCGAGGCTCCAACTGTTTCCACGGAGGGATCGCGAGGTCGGTTATCCAGTTGGGGCCGAGGCCATCAGCCTGGAGGTCGGGCGACACGCAATAAGTCAGCTGGCCGGATTTGGTATAGCAGGCGACGGCGTGAGGAGCCGCGCAAGATTGCGGCTCAAAATACTTAATGCTGTCAATATGCCATCCAGTCGTCAGCAGAACACGAGCATAAATCTCATTTGGAGAGTGGGTGCCAATATATCCCATGTCATCCGGTTTGTCTTGCGATGATCCTATCTTAAGATGGATCACAGCAAACTTAAGCTGATCTATAGAGCCATGAGCGGAACTTCCTGGAGCAATAACGGCTACCGCACCAGGTTGGCTCAAGTTGTGAATGGCTTCCTGTCGTGCCCGCTCGTCCTGATACACCACAATAAAGCTGATCCCGTTGGAATAAAGATGCTCTACATAGTTTCGCGCGTTGGACGGAATAGCGGAATAAATATCGTCTCCGTCTTCCGAGAAGAGGTATACGAGTGGCGTTTCGCCATTGTCGTCGCCATATTGTATTTGGGCGTAGGCTGGCAACGTCAAATGTTGCAGGTCCGCGACACACTGCTTCGAGTTCTGCGCAAAACCGAAAACCGGTGAACACCCGAGAAGAAACAGTACGGTCCTAATTCCTTTCATGGGCCCCTCTCAAAACCAAGGTCATAAGTGGCGATTCGCCTGAAGCAAGGTCTATTCCACTCTCCGCTGTTGTAAAAAGCGAATTGAAAGACCCTGCTGAGGCAACAGTGTCCTCCAACAAATCAAGGCCGACCATTTTCGCGGCCGAAGTTCATGCTCTCCACAGCCTTTAGTCCTTCTTCATTGAAATAGCGTTGAAAGCTCTTCTTCGCAGATACTTTGCCCTTTTCAAGCTTTGCCGGCCCGCACCAGAACGTACCTTCCTTCGCCGCCGAAATCTGGGTGCGAGGCATATACGCCACACAATCAGGATAAGCCAATCGGTCGAGTGAAGTGAACAACGGGATCACTAAAACCATGTCGGGATGTGTGGCAGTCAGCCTACCACGGTAGCCATACTTCTTTCGGACTGCCGTCATGGTTTCGGGGAATTTTCCTTTCACCTGGACGGGGCGAATAACGAGTCCAGCGTCGGTCTTCTTTGAGACGATGAAATCGAAGCCCTTATCCTTGCGCGGAAAGTAAACGGACCACCCTGCATCTGCGAAGATGCCAGCGACGTACTGCTCAGCGAACTCGTCCCGTTGGTTCTTGGGTTTGGGCATTGCCTTTATCCTTTCAAGTTGTATCCTCTGTGAGACACCGCCCCGCGTTTCACCATGGACCCTCACGAAGAAATAGTATTATCAAGACGCAGAAAACGCTTTATAAGCTTTTGCCGCGCTTTAAACCGGAGGCCCCCGATGACCGCAGCGCTTCCTGATTCCGTTCGATACGTAAAAAATGGCCGGGCCGGGCAGTGGTGGAAGACCGCCAAGGCAAATGGGCAAATCCATCTGGGATGGCGCGACATCCCTGACGCTCAACTTCGAACGTCAGACCTGGAAACGATTGAGGGTCTAATCCGGGCGCAGTTTGGAAACAAGTCCGGCGCTACGCAGGATTTCAAAGCGCTGCGGACCCTGCTGGTGAACCCGAGCCAGCACGTGTGGGTCACGTTTCAAGATGGCTGCATGTGGTGGTGCACCGTTCGGGATGAGGTCGAAACGAATCCTGACATAGAAACGAAGGAAAGGGGCCATTTCTGGTTAACCTGTGAGTTGCCGTGGAGCAACTATTCGATGGACGGTAAGCGGCATCTGGTAAAGAGCGAACTACCGGGGATCGTAGCGGCTGTCGCCGGATATCAGGCTACTGTATGCGAGCCGACAGGTTGGAAGGAAATTCTGCGGATCATTCGGAATGAGGAAGATCCTGATGCCCTGATTGCGGCCCTTGCGCGCCAGACTTACGAAGACGCGGTTGCTAAGCTGGTCGCCCGTCTCGGTGATAAGGATTTTGAATTGCTAATAGATTTGATTTTGTCGCGTACTGGTTGGGGAAGACTCGGAAAGGTCGGGGGCCCGACAGAGGGAATAGACATTGAGGTTGAAAACGTCTCCTCTGATGAAATCGCTTTCGTCCAAGTCAAAAGCACCGCAACCCAGGCCGTTCTTGATGACTATGTATCAAGATTCAATGCTCAGAGAGATCGCTACGACCGGATGATATTTGCCGTACACTCTCCCAAGGGAGTCTTGACGCCACCGACCGGCCAATTCGTATCGGTTTGGACAGGGAAAGATATCGCCAGACGCGTGGTCAAGCTGGGTTTAGGAGACTGGGTTTCTACGCGTCTTTGAGTTGCTCGCCGCCCCGTTGATCGCATCACTCGTCCGGCCAAGCAGTATATTCCTACCGATCTAATCCAGCCGAACTCGGCAGTGCCCTCGTTAGAGGAGCGTAGCCATCTCCTCAAGCCGGTGGCGATCAGTCGACGCAATTACAAATCGCGAGACACCGACATTCCCCCGCAAGCCTCATTGCAGAGATTCCCGTGAAGAAATGACATTCCCCGGATGGTTGGAATGATAAGCCGAGGCCGGGCCTCGGCTACGCTGCTGCTATCCGGGGAATGTCAGCTTGGGTCTGGTTTACATGCCGATTCCGAATCCATGACTGATCTCGTGTTCGTGGGCGGGCCGCTGCTTGATAGCCTGTGAAGCCGGGGTCTGCTGGATTGCGGGAGCAAGGGATACGTCGCGGTTGAGGCGGTCTCAAGCCCTTCCTGAAGGCTCCAGTGATTTTCGAACGCACTGCGAACAGTCTTCGATCATCTTCGAACACTGTCCGAAGTTGTTCGAACTCTGTTCGATGTCATCTGATCGCGTCACCATCGACCCCATGAGGAAGCAAAACAACGGGCGGATGCGGGACGCGGAAGGCCTGAAAGTCCTTGCGCTGATTGTTCTGGCCGCTGTGGAGAAACAGCGTTAACGGTCCATTTGCGCGTCGTATGCGCCGCGCAAGATGGCAACGCAGGCCATCGGGTTGTTGAGCAGGTCTTTCGCCCCCAGCTCGGTATCCGCGTGGATCAGCACCCGGTCGGCGGTCTGCCCGTGGCTGGAATGGCTCGTGACCGCGTACCCGCCTTGCCGTATCCTGTGAAGTCCGCCGCAAATCCCCTGCCGGCCTCCTTTTCTCCCTTCCTCTCCCACGGTTAGATTTGTTGCGGTTAGTTCGGCTTCCCTCAGTTCCATGCAATGAATCCACCATTTCCTCCGGCGCTTCTTTCAAGTGAACTCCTTTGGGCACAATCGATTGGAGTATTGTCTTCCAAGTACATATATATATGCTGTAAGATATATCCGAATGAGGAAACCACATGCCCACTGCGAAGAAAGCCCCCGACCGACCTAAGCGCAGAGTTGTTGCTCCCGTGGAGACACGCACTCAACTTCGACTGACCGTCGATTCCAAATTCACCAAAAGCCATTTCAGCCAACTTTTCGCTGTGCTCAAAATCCGGAGAAAGAACGCCCTGGCTGAACACATCATCATGAGTTTCAAAACCAAGGCCGCGCAGGCACAGCTTGTTGCGTTCTATAACGGCCCGTGGCTGAACATTCCATTTCAGAGCATTGACACCGCGTTCGTATTCCCGTTGACACACGAGATATCCGATGAACTGGATCGAGTTGGCGGCGAGATTCTCGGCGGAGTGAATCGGTCCAAGACATTCCGCGTGATGGTGGCCTATTTTGCTTTCGTCCATCAACTCAAGACTCCCGTTCAATCCACATTCGCATAGTCTCGTCAGGTCATCTTGCTGACGGCGGCCGCATATCCGCGATCATGAGCTACCTGCCGCCTCTTTCCTGCTGGCGTTGGCGCGGATTCGCCAGACGCTGAAGAAGGTGCATGGCGTGTTGCATCTCCGGGTCAGTGAATTGGACGGAGATGCCATGTTGTGCCGCAATCTTTGTGGCCATCCGCTTCCACTCCACGCTGCCGTCACACGCGATTCGCGGTCCGAATTTCTGGATGGCCATCTCCAATCCGAAGAGGACGGCGGCTTTATCCTGGTTGAGAACGGTGACGATGCGTCCGCGGTCGATGACGGAAACTTGCCCGTTGAGTGCGTAGGACACGTCGCCGGTCCTGCGGTTGATTGTCCAGATGCGGGTCGCGGCGATCTGGTTGGCAAGAACCTGTTGTTTCTGTTCGTCTGCAAGCCGTCGTTGCGCGAAGCCGGACCAATCGGCGCTGGTGCCATTCTCGGGAGATGGAGCAATATGCAGCGCGTCTGATTCCAGCCTTGCTTCGAGCCGCCGTTGATTCCGCTGGGCAGCATATCGCCATCCGCGAAGTTGTGCGGCGGCGCGCGCGTCCCCTTCGTCGGCCCTGTCCGGCACCCATGAGCGGAGACTCTTTGGAAATGCCTCTTGCCGCCTCTGTTGTACAGACAGCTTCAGCGCGCGTACTTCGAGAACGGATTGAGCCGCAGCCTGGGAGAGCAAGACTTTCATGTCTGGCCACGACAGAGCGGACACTCGAATCTCTTTCTTTCTCTGTCGGAGCGACGCCATAAGTATTTGGCGCGCCGCTCTTCCCTCTGCTGTAAAGCCCTTGCATACTGCCCGTTGCTGGTTCCGGTATTTGTCATAATCGGCCATCAGAGAACTGCGTTCGGCGTGTCGTTGCGCCGTCCGTTCTTCCCTCAGTGAGCTATTTCGAGTTTCATGTTGAACGCTATGTTGACCGACCTCATAACCGGATGTTGAGGCGGGTGTCCACGGCCCAAGCGCGGCCTCCGTGGTCTGACGGTTGATCTTTCCAGCGAAGTTGTTGCGGAACACGTCGGAGGCCTTCACGCGGATGTTGTAGTCAACGGCAAGGACTGTATATCCGCCCGACTCACCTTTCTCAAGTTTGAGATGGGCCTTCGAGAGAAGGCGATGCAGGTCATCCCATGTGACATTCCGTCGGGCAAGCAGTGTGCCAACACGCGGAGCGACTTCCCGCCGCACATAGGATTGGAATGATTCCTGATCCTGGTAATGTTCAAACTGTGCAGCGGCTCCGGTCGGATGTTGTTGGGCAGATCGAAACGCATTGCGCTCGGATTTCGACTGCAGTACAGCCTTTTTTGATTCCTCATCCCATCGCATCGGACCGGGTGTGTGTGTCCAGCCATGTTTGGCTTCAAGGAAGCGTACCGCGGCATCCAGAGTGAACCAGTCATGATATGGAGTATGTGCTCTGAGAGTCTCCATATGAACCTTGTTGAGCATGATGTGGATGTGAAAATGCCTTTTGTCGTGGTGCGCGACGATCATAAATTGATGACCTTCATATCCGAGCGCCTTCATCGTGTGCAGCGCGCAATCTACCCATTGCGGTCGAGTCGGACGCTCACCAGGAGGCCACGCCAGTTCATAATGGCAAACAGCATCCTTGCAACGATAATTGAGAGATGCAACCCCTTGCATCTCCATCGCAGCAGTGTCGAAGCCCAGAAGATTCTCCGACATGACAACATCTCCTCGCAACAGAAGTTCTCCGGTGTCGGCGTCACGCTCTTGCGTGAGGTATTCCTGAAGCCGTTTGAAGCTGCCGGAGTGTTTTCTCGCTGGCTGCACTTTGGCAATCATGTTCACTTCACCGTGCCCGTCTTAAGTGCTCTCATTGCGTTATGAACAGCCAGCAATGTGGAATTCAGTCCCTTCCGCAGACCTTCCTCATCCGGAAGACCTTTGATCTGCGAGAGTAGATGCTTCTGGAGTCCACCGAGCCTTGCAAGCTCTCCTGCGGCCTTCTGGTCCATCGTCGAAAGGATTCGTTTGTTCAGCGCAGTCCGCCGGATGTACTCGCTCATGGTCAAGCTCGCACTGTTGGCCTGGTCTCTGATGATGGCTTTCTCCTCTTCCGTGATGCGGACTTCGATCCGTAATGTGGCGCCTTGTGCTCGTGTGGATCTTGCCATTGTCCTCTCCTGTCCTGTGGGGTCTCGGGGCATAGCCCTGAGCAAGATGCGCAACCATTTCTCCGAGTAGCCGAAGGCGGATTGGAGAAATGGTGGTGGCTGGACGAAACCCCGCAGGGGTTTTGTCCGGACAGCGCCTACCTTGCCGTTCACCGTTTAGACATTCAGTTGTCACCGTTATGGCGTCCAATTTGCATCATCCAGGGCTTGTACTCTACGATTAGTTTATTACATATATGCTGTCATTGTTGTATGCGACTGTGATAATATCTCTCTCGTGCCTCTATAGAGCGCATTGAGGAAGACAAGCAATGGGAACACCGGGGCGTCATAAAGTGCAGGTCTTTTCTTCGGATGTTGTGGAGGAGCTTCGTACGTTGCTGACTCAAAAAACGACTGAACCCGTTCCACAACCCGATTCGTTCATGATCGGGGCGGTGATACGGGCGCTATTGCCTCTGCTCGTGGAATTGCGGAGAAAAGGCTATTCATTGAACATGCTGACTCATCTGCTGGGAGAGAAGGGGATAAGAATCACTCCAACAGCTCTCTCGGGGTACATGGCGAAATTGAGTGGGCCGGTTGAGGGAGCTCCGGTAAGGGCACGGAGAGAAAGGCCGCAAAGCTCAACAAGTGCCTCCCAGATACGTGGGACTTTTGCAATGAAGCCGGACACACCGCTTTAAGAAGGGTGCGATGTATGGCTCGAATACTCTTTGTGACGGGCAGTGCTTGTGGGGTAGGGGTTGTAAATTTGCAATGCCGGGGTGCCCTGCGGAAATCGAATGGTGGTACTGGCAATGTTCTCGGCACATCTTCAAGAAGGTCTGTGACGATGATCGCGGCAACCATATGAAGGAACCTCGTTCGCTTCCGGCTCAAGGCACGACATAACCGTCTACGCAACCTCCGGCTTCCTACGTTGCCGGAACGAGAAAACAGGTTGACATGGAAACCGAATGGCTTACCGCAAATGAGGCAGCCCAATACCTGAAGGTGAAGACGCGCACGCTGCTCCAGTGGGTACGCGAAAGCAAGATCCCCGCGCACCGGCTATCCGGCGTGCGGCGCTGTGTTTGGAGATTTCGCAAGCGTGAGCTGGATGCTATCCTGTGTTCGTCATCCGCTGGCCCTGCTGAGGGGAGGCAGTAATGAGGGTACAGCGACACGCAAGCGGGTCTGTGCGCTATGACAAACGGCGCAAGACCTGGAATTACCTCTGGTATGACGGCCCAACTCGCCGGTCGAAGCGAATTGGGACGAAGCAGGAATTTCCAACCAAGGCAGCCGCATGGAAGGAAGTTGAAGGCCTTGACATCCAACAACCGAAACCACAGAACGGGGACACGGTGCGTAGCGTGATTTCGCGGTATGAA
>Ga0302140_10012717_pt1 | contig 10308 bp, 8 predicted proteins | sample I_Bog_E1_1_FD_202095 | JGI IMG/M metagenome (GOLD analysis project Ga0302140, IMG submission 202095) | Peat permafrost microbial communities from Stordalen Mire near Abisko, Sweden - I_Bog_E1_1 | ecosystem: Environmental > Terrestrial > Soil > Wetlands > Peat | place: Sweden: Abisko, Stordalen...
AAACCTCCGGTGGGCGATTGGCTTCGCGTCCATGCTCCAGCCAAAAAGCATCTTAACCCATTGTACGTTTTATCCTTGTTGCATCAGGCTCGGCGCCAGCAGCGAACGCGTTCCCCAGGGTGTATGTCCAGGCTGCACCCCAAGAATCGGGTTGGATATGGGTCTTTGCGCTGCTGGCGGTCACGGCGCCGCTCGGCGCGGCACAGATGCGGATTTGATCAGCGCCAACGCCCGACAGGCCGACGTCACGGGCGCTTTCTCGGAATATCGGGCTCGGTCGACCCGCTTAACTTGCGTACTTATATTCTGGAGCGGCCTTCAGTTGGTCGGCATTCGCATCCATTTCCGCATGCCATTTCTTCTCGGAGGCGTTGTAAGTGAGCGTGATGGCCGACGGCCGCACTGCGACATAATGCTCCCCCATACCGAGGAATCCGCCAACCCCAATGATGTAGGCCTTCGTTCCGTTCTGGGAAAATGCTATGTCCTTGATGGCTCCGATGTTTTGCTTGGCGCTGTTGTAGATGTCCAACCCGACAAGCTTCGAACTCAACTCGTCTTTGGCCGGAATTGTGGTGAACATACCGTCAGCGCTGGACGGGCTCTGTTGATCCGCAGATGCGGACAGGCTTTTTGAGCCGTCACCAGTTGAGTCCGCGCTTGCGACGACCATCATGGAATTGGAGTCCAAGAACATTGTCACCGGATCGCCAGATTTGTCTTTCGCCGTAACGATAAACGAGTCAGGAACCACGGTTACATTGGTGAATCCGGCTTGTTGAAGGGTGGCCGTCAGTTTCTGACGGGCGCTTCCCGCCATCGTACTCGCCGTGCCGGGCGCCTTCGTCGTCCCGGCGTCGGAATCGGACGTCGCGGCCGTGGTTGTGGTCATCTGCGTATCGGTCGCCTTCGGAGAAGTCGCCGGCGCAGTCTGCGCGAGCGCCATTGACGGCAGACATACCAACATCGCCACGCCAGTTAATAGGAAGCGGTTCATTGCATTACTCCGATGTTCTTCTGGCGGATCACGTGTCCACCCAATGCGGGCATAGCGGCTAACCAACACTGGGAGCAGGCTCGGAATGTACGCAGAATGCAAAAGAGCGGGCCGTTCGATGAGCGGGTGCCGCCTCCACCGGCGCGACACCAAAACGTCCGCCTGGCTGTAAGGAGACCCACACAGTTGGTCGCCGAGCGGCCGACTTGATAGGCGGCGGATTTCTCCCCGGTGCTATACCTATCAACCTCCGGCGGCGGCGAAACCGAGTTGTTCCTGGATCACCTTCGTGAGTTCGTCGGCTTTTGCCGGCTTCCTGAGTTGGGCGCAGTCTTCAAGCGCGATCTTTTGCAGGGACTCCGTAGAGATGTCTCCTGTCAAGATAATCACGGGAATTGCTCGGTTCAGCTTGCCGCGCAGGCTTGCCGCGACTTCGAGCCCGTTCATGCCAAGAGGCAAATTGTAGTCGGTGAGGATGATATCGGGCTGACTGGCTCCACTAGCTACCAGTTCGAGCGCCGCGAAGCCGTCGGATGCGGTCGCCGTGCCAAAACCTGCGTCTCGAAGAAGAAGTTCGAGAAGATCGCGCATTTCCGGGTCATCTTCCACGATCAGGATTTCACACGCCGAACGATCAAGTTCATTTACGTCCGCAGCGCCGCCGCTTTGCGTGATCGTCATTCGCGGCGGCGATTGGACCGTTGCGAGCATGACCTCGATAGCAAAAGCGGAGCCCTTGCCAGGTCGTGAATGGACGCGCACGGGATGGCCGAGCATATCGCCCAGGCGCTTGACGATCGCCAGGCCGAGCCCAAAGCCACGCCCGGCCTCACGGGCTTCGTTTCCAATTTGATGATACTCGTCGAATATGGCTTGCAGTTCCGCGGCCGGAATGCCGATTCCGCTGTCCCAAATCTCCACGCTCACGGCGCCTTTACGTCTTCGACAACCGAGCAGGACTTTGCCCGTCTTGGTGAACTTCAGCGCGTTCGCGAGCAGATTGCGGATCATCTGTTCGAGCAAGCGCGGGTCGCTTCGCAGGACGAGCGTGCTGGGGATGACGCGCAGGCGCAGTCTCTTCGCCTCGGCGTGATCATCGAATTCGTCCCGCAGCCGCTCTAGAATATCGTTGATGGGGAAACTGACAGGTTCGGCTTTGATAGTCCCGGCTTCAATTTGATTAATCTCGAGCAGCGTGTTCAGCATTCCCGACATCGAGTTGAGCGCGCTGTCTAGTCGCGCGACGTATTTCTTCGCGGTTTCGTTGACAACATTTTTCTGCAGGAAGCCCTGGATCAAAGCCATGGATTGCAGGGGCTGCCGGAGATCATGGCTCGCCGCCGCGAGAAAACGCGACTTGGCTTTGTTGGCCAGATCCGCCTGCCGCTTGGCCGCTTCGAGGGCGTCCGCCGTTCGCCTGCGATCCGTTATGTTGGTGAACGTGATGACGACCCCCTCGACCGCTTCTTCCTGAGCGCGATAGGGCAGTATGCGACGGCTATAGTAGTCGCCGGTCTGGGCCTGGATCTCTCTCTCGACGGGTGTGAGGGTCCTCAGCACGGTTTGCGCATCGGCCAGAAGCGCGACGTCCGCGGCCAACCCCTTCAAATCAGAAAGGGGCCGCCCAACGTCGCTGGGAATGACATTGAAAAGCGCCTTGGTCGCGGGCGTGAAGAACCGGATATGCAACTTCGGGTCGAGAAAGAGCGTCGCGACGTCGGTGCTATAAAGAACATTTTGCAGATCGTTGGCGGTTGTGCGCTGCCGTTCCAACGTTTCCTGGAGTTGTGTGTTGAGAGCCGTGAGTTCCTCGTTGAGCGATTGCAACTCCTCTTTCGAGGTCAACAATTCCTCGTTCGTCGACTGGAATTCCTCGTTGACGGATAGCGCGTCTTCGTTGATCGCTTTCTGTTCTTCGTTGGACTCCTCGAGATTGAGGATGGCGTCGTGAAGCTCCGTTCTCGTCTCCGCTAGTTCCTGCTTGAGACCGGCGACCTCATAACCTTCGCTCTGCTTCGATGTCCGACCCGATTGGGAAACAGACTTCGTCTCCTCGACGAAGCCTACGAAGAGCAAATCCTTCCCCTCCCTTTGAACGGGCAGCACCTCAATACGGAATCCCGGGCGGCCGCCTTTCTCGCTGACACGGCCACTTTTGACGACGACGCGGGCGTTCTCTCGGCATGCCTTTTGAATCGCGGATCTGAGCTTGGTGCGCACGTCGTCGCGCGCCATGGCGAGCACATCCTGAGCGGGAAAGCCCGGCGCGACGCGCAGATATCGATCTACGGGCCCCAATGAATAAAGCACTTCACCATCGCGCGTAATAAGGGCCGCCGCTGGCGCGAAGTTGTCGATCAGCAAACGACGCGAATATTCGGCGACATCACTCAGACGCGTCGGCGCCGGGTTTTGACCGGCGCGCGGCGGCGAGCGGATCGTTTCCATGTTTTTCATCAAAAATCCCAGTTCTCCCGGCCGCGCGCGACCAATGTGGCGATAGACGCGCTCCGACTTCGAAACGATCTCGAAACGATCTTGGATGGCGCCGGCGCTTTCGGAGTTGCCGAGAAACAGGATGCCGCCATCGCCGAGCGCGAAATGAAACAGCGAGATCGCCTTAACCTGGGCCTCGCGTCCGAGATAGATCAGAAGGTTCCGGCATGAGACCATGTCGAGCTTCGAAAACGGGGGATCGGTGAGCACATCGTGCGTGGTGAAGACGATGCTCGAACTCAACTCCGGCAGCACACGATACCCCAGGTCTTCATGAACAAAGAAACGCGCGAGACGTTCGGGCGAGATATCGGCTTTGACTGCCTCGGGATAAAAACCTGCCCGGGCGATGGCGACAGCGTCCGCGTCGATGTCGCTGGCGAATATTTGCAGCTTGATGTCACGCTTTGATTTCGCGATCTCCTCGCGAAAGAGCATCGCCAAGGAATAGGCTTCTTCCCCCGTGCTGCAACCGGCGACCCAAATACGGATCGGATGCTCCGGACTTTTGTCGCGGACTAGGTCGGGAATGACCTTTTCGGCCAAGAACGCGAAGGCCTTCGGGTCCCGGAAGAAGCTCGTGACGTTGATGAGCAGGTCCTTGTCCAGCAGATCCAGTTCGTTTTCGTCCGCGCGAAGCACAGCCAGGTATGCGCCCATCGTCTTGATCGCGGCCATCGACATTCGGCGTTCGATTCGGCGTTGAAGCGTTCCAGGCTTATAGAGCTTGAACTCGTGGGCGGTTTTCGTCCGCAATAGCGCGAGGATTTCCGGCAGGGCCTCCTCGGCGGCTTCCACGGCGGCGGGAATGGGCTTCTCCACCATGGGGAGAGCCTCCCGTTTGAATTTCAGCAGCGCTCGCGGAATTTGCGCGGCCGGCAGCACAAGATCCACCGCGCCCGCTTTTATGGCGTTTCGCGGCATGTCGCCGTAGCCGGCTTCCTCCGGGTCTTGGGCGATGACCCGACCGCCCTTTTCCCGCACGGCCTTCAGCCCGAGGCTGCCGTCCGCTCCCGTGCCCGAAAGAATGACGCCGATGGCGCTCGCTCCGCGCGCCAGGGCCAATGACTGCAACAAGACATCGAAAGGCATCCTTACGCTGGCGCCGGCCTGAGGTTGGGTCATGTGCAGAGCGCCCGCCTCGAAGGCGATATAGCTTCCCGGAGGAATGACATAAAAATGGTCGGGTTCCACGATCATGCCTTCGCTCGCCTGGCAGACAGCCATCGCGGCATGCTGGGCCAGCAACTCCACCATCATGCTGGCATGTGTAGGGTCGAGGTGCTGCACAAGGATGAAGGCCATGCCCGTGTCCGCCGGCAACGCGCCTATGAATTTCTTGCAGGCTTCAAGGCCGCCCGCGGAAGCGCCGATGGCGACGATGGGGAATACGGCTCGGTCCTCGTGCGGACCGCTCGCCGACGACGACGCTGGACGGGCAATGGATCGCTTCATCGCCCTTCGTCGCACATCACAACCTTCGCGCCAACGTCGAACGCCGCTGGATCGGTTCCCCTGGCGCGGCGGTCCGCTCACGAGGAAAAGGAACACAGATCAACCCCGCGTGCGGCATTTCGATACAGACGAATGCTCAAGAGCCATTGGAGCTGTTGAAGCACCGGTACCCAAGCAGTTCTGACGATGGACCCCAGACAGCCTGTGGCATATCTGGCGCGCAAGAATTTGCATTGCGGTGCACGTAGACAAGCCTGCCGGAACCTGACCGGACGTAGCCTGGATAATGGAATGTCTTGTCAGACGAAATACCCGAGAATCCGGGTCCGCTCTGCGCGTAGGCTCCCGAAACTCCGGAGCAAAGCACCAGCAACAGAATAAGCACTTTTTTCATCGTCGCCTCCATCGTCGATTCCCGCACCTGATAAAATCCAGGCGAGACTACAGATAAAACAGGTGGCGCAAGATGGCGTTTGCACTTTGTTTTGTTGCCGTCATGAACGATCTTTGACTCCCTAGTTTCAATTAAATTTAATTTTATTTTCCGTCACGAACTCATCTGATGGGGGCGGGTCTGCATTCGTGTCACCCTGGCAGTTGCAATTTGCGAGAACATCCGACTTCTTCGCGATTTGAAGCCAATGATCCAACGTCTTGATTCGCTTGGTCTTGCTGCGACATTCGTCCGCGGCGTCGCGTCGGTTTGCATAATCCAACCGCCGGAGCAAATCGTTAAGACAACATATGATCGCACCACTGAGTGAGTGGTCTGTGAGTAGATTCCGAACCTCCACGCGGTCGCGTTTCGAGTCCAGCCTGCTGTCGAATACGACGGCAAAAAAAGGACAACGATGGGAGGACCAGAATGCGGACGAATTATCTCGTGGCGACCGCATCGACGCACGGCGCCAAGACGAGCAACGCTCGGCATGCAACGGTTGGTGACGCGCTTCGAAGCGCCGAAGTTCTTCTGGAAGACGGAGCGCAGTCGGTTTGGATTGTAAACTCCAGTGGCGATTTAATCCTACCTGCGGATCAGGTTCGAGTTCGATTGCGCGACATCAATAACGAGCCGAGAGCATCCATGACGTGATCGAAGCGCGCGTGGTCCGCCATACCTAAACGATGACAGGGCTCTTCCGAGCTTGGCTTGCCGGAGGTTTGCTCTGATATGCGAAGGCGTGGCGACCGCGCGGCTGCATTCGGTATGTTCGACGAGCGCCGCCAGTAGCGTTCCGCAAGCACATCTTCGGCAATACACGCGACATGGAGAGGTTTCGCGGGTGGTTAGGCGGGGTCGTGCGGCACGCCGCCCGTTCCAAATGTCGTGGCGCCTGTCCTAACGGGATTGGCGTACGATCAACGTCCTGTTCGGTCTCCTTAAATTATTCTTTAGAAACCGCGGACTTGTTTCCAATCCGTAGCGAGGTACATACCAAACAGGGAGCTTTGCGTATCCACCTCGGATTTGGCGGCCTAGCATGCGACCCAGCGTATACAGGATAGCCTGGACACCGGCTCGCCACGGACTTACGCGTCATACCTTCGTCGACGGTCATCGAGAGAAGAGGCGCGATTGCAGCCTAGGACAATCCGCCAAACTGCAATCTTCCTCACGAGGCAAATATGTTCGGTCGAAAACCCATGGTTGTTCTCCTGGCGCTCGCCGCTACCTTCGCCGCGAGGGGCGTCCTCGCGCAAGATGCAGCGAAGCAGGAGCAAAGCGCGGGCGGTTGCGCTGGCTTTTCCTGGCCCGTCACCCGCGAACGCGCTTGGTTCGACGACGCGCGGTTGCCGCGACGAGCGACTGGCGCGCGGCTCAAGAGAATAGATCGCGCCGTGGCGCTAGACCTGAAACCGACCCGAGAGGTGCAGTTGTTCTTGCCGCCGGTCCGAAGGCCAAGGACGGACAGCTTCAGCGGAGAGGTCACTTTCTTTGGCGTTCCCAGGCCGGGCCGATACCAAGTCACCGTGTCCGACGACGCGTCCATTGATGTCTTCGAGAATGGCGCAAGGTTGCAGGCGATAGACTCGACGAGCGGCAAGACTTGCGGCGGGGTGAGCAAGAGCGAGCGATTCGTTCTCGCTCCCGGCGACCTCGTGCTGGTCGAAGTCACCGATGCTCCCGCGCGATCCATCAAGATCGCCTTTTCGGCGTCTCCCTGAAACTTCGCGGAAGGGGCGCCGATGGCGCGGTATAGTTTCGAAGTCACCTGGGTAGAGGCTGGAGGGGCCCGCACTCGGCGGGTCGCTATCGCGGACTCAGACATCATGTGGACTCAAATCCACCAGATCGCGAGAAACGTCCGCGAGGCGGGCAGCGTTATCCGGGTGGTTGACGAAGACGGACATATCGTTGTTCTCGTAGGCGTCGCTACGGCGATCCAGCTTTGCGCCAACGGGCTTCCCTCAACGAATGGCGCAACGAGCGAGTCGCGAACGTCGCCGCCGGATTATCGTGAAGCGAATGACACCTCGCGAAGGCGTTTCAGTCGATGAGAACGTCAGCACAAGGCGCTAATTATCAACTCGGCGCGCTCTATGCGCTGGCGACCGCGGTCCTTTTGGCGATCCAAGAACCGTTTTCGGCGCTCGCGGCTCGGAGCCTCACATCCGCGGAATTCGTTTGTCTGACGCAGATCGCCCTGCTGCTTTCGGTGCCCTTACTGATAGTCGACAGGACCAGTCGGCGGGATTTCGTCGCGGTTCTCTTCAATTTCAGGAATGCTGGCAAGTTCGCGATCTTGTTCATCGTCGGCATTTGCGGGTTGTTGCTCTACAACGTCGGTCTGAGCAGCGCGCACCCCATCATCACGGCCGGCGTGCTCAACCTGTCTCCGTTCTGGGCGGCGTTGGTCGCGCTGGTGATTTCGAGAAAGGTCATGCCGGGGTCGCCCGCCCTCTTCGCGGCTTGTTTCCTCGTGGCTTTTGTCGGCGCCATGGCGATCGCCTGGAGCCAGATCAACGTTCCGAGCGACGAACTGTACAAAGACATAGTCGCGAGCGTCATGCACAGCAAGTGGATATACGCCCTGCCCATGCCGATATTCTTCGCGCTGAGCGGCTCCCTGGTCGGCAAATGGTTTTCCGACTTCGAGGAATCCGCGGCCATCGCCGCGAATTTCGTGGTCTCCGCCGTTGTGCTGATTCCCACCACGTTATTCATGGCCTATCACGACAGCCAGCTGCACGTCGGCGAGCAATCCCCTGTCGCGATCCTGATGCTTCTCGTGGGCACGCTGGCGTCATCGGCGGCTGGACGCGTCTTCTATCAAGTGGCCCTGACAACCACGGAAAATGACAATGGCTTCGTCACCATGTTTTTCCTAGCGATCCCGGTGGTTTCGTCGCTGATCTCGATTCCGCTTTCGCGTTGGATCCCCGATTTGCGCGTTGCGGAAGGACCGTCGTTCTTCTGGGGGTTGCTCCTCGTCACGGCGCCATTGTTGATATTCTCGGTGAAAATCTGGCGGGACGATCAAAGAAAACGGCTGACGCCGCGATAAAAAACGAGAAAGACCGAGATGACAGTTGTGCGCCGAGCAATCACAATTGACAGGCGGCGTCGCGGTCTACGCGGCGAGGACCGGCGAGCGTCCCGCATCGGCCCGCCGCGACAGCTCAAACACCGCCCCGGGATTGTTGTCCGATACCTTGAGATCGAAACCATGCAGGTTCGCGATTGCCAAGGCCACGCTGAGCCCGACGCCGCTGCCACGAATGCGGCCGTTTCGTTCCGTGCGATAATATCTGTCGAAAATCTTGTCGCGCTCTCCGGGTTGGACGCCCGATCCATTGTCCGACACCCGGACGGTGGGCCGGCCGTCTTCCATGCCAACGGAGACGCGAACCACTCCACCCTCGGGCGTGAATTTGATCGCATTGTCGATCATATTCGACAACGCCTCGCGCATCAGGTCCGTGTCGCCGTGCGCAGACACGGGCGGCGACGCCTGGAAGGTCATGGAGATGGATTTCGAACGACCCAGCGGCTCGTAAAACTCGAACAGGTCCGCGCAGATCGCGGCGAGATCGATTGTCGTGAACTCCATTGAAACGGGTCCATTTTCTACTTCGGCAACGCGCAGGAGCGCGGCGATGGTCACGATCGCCCTGTCGAGTTCGTGCAGCGCTTGCGACACGGTGAGTCGCAAGGCGCCTTCCTCCGGGGTCGCCAGGCCCCGCTCCAACTTGGCCCGCATCACCGCGAGTGGCGTGCGCAAATCATGCGCGATATTCTCTCCCACATTGCGAATCTGAGACATGAGTCGGACGATTTCGTCGAGCATCAAATTCACGTCGTGCGAAAGCTGATCGATCTCGTCGCGGTACTTTCGCGTGGGAAGACGTATATGCAATTCGCCGCGCATGATCCGGGCGAGCGTGTCGTGAAGCCTCGCCAGTCGTAGCGTCGTGCGCCGCGAAAGGAACAATCCGATCGCCAAGGCCAGCAGAACCGAGGGGGCAAGCGCGATCGCCAACGCCGACAGTACGGTCTTGCGAAGTCCATAAACCTCCAGCAGACTTCTGCCCAACAAGAGGACGCTGCTGTCGGCGCGGGCGCGGGCCACGAACACCGCGGGTTCGACTCGATCGGACGCGCCCAGCGGTCGCGCGTCGGGCACGAGATGCGCGTTTCCATCGATTGCGATCGCGGGCATCTTCTTAACGTTGCCGAGCACCAACTCGCCAGAGGAGTCGAAAAGCCCGACATAGTCGAGGCGCCGAAGGTCGCGGGTCATGCGAAGATCGAGAGCTTTGCGGAGTTCTTCCTCGCTATAGTTCGCTCCCTTGCTGGTTTCCTCGACAAGGATCGCTCGGACGCTCTGTTCGTCCGCGTTCGTGATCTGCCAATAAACGAAACTGAACGTCAGCAGCGTCGCCACGATGGTCGCAAGCACGAATGCCAACGTGACGCGGAAAGCCGAGGAACGGAAAAGTTCAATGGCTCGCATTGAGCATGAACCCAGCACCACGTACGCCGACGATCAGTGTCAGTTGCCCGGGCGCGTCCATTTTTCTTCGCAAATTGCTGATGTGCACGTCAACGACATTCGTGTCGGGAATGAATCGATAATGCCAGACACCTTCGAGCAGCATGGTTCGCGTGATAATCTGCCCCGGACGACGAAGGAAATATTCGAGAAGCTTGAACTCCCTAGGCAATAGTTTGATTGCCGTTCCGCCGCGCTTCACCGTCTGATCGACAAGATCCATCTCGAGATCATTGACGCGCAGCCGGGTGGTTCGTACGTCGTCGAGGCGGCGCAACAGAGCTTCGACCCGCGCGGTCAATTCCGCCATCGCGAACGGTTTCACGAGATAGTCGTCGCCGCCCGCCTTGAGGCCGCGGATACGTT
>Ga0302140_10012723_pt1 | contig 10304 bp, 11 predicted proteins | sample I_Bog_E1_1_FD_202095 | JGI IMG/M metagenome (GOLD analysis project Ga0302140, IMG submission 202095) | Peat permafrost microbial communities from Stordalen Mire near Abisko, Sweden - I_Bog_E1_1 | ecosystem: Environmental > Terrestrial > Soil > Wetlands > Peat | place: Sweden: Abisko, Stordalen...
CCGAAATCAGGAAGCTCATGATCTTCATTATGCTTTATGGACCGTCATCTACAGCTTCCCCTTTCGACCAATATTTGCAGCCGCCATAGCGCCCACCAGCAGCGCTCCTTGATTGAATCTAGTAGGGTATCTCTTCAGCATCTCGCCAGCAATTTGCCTCGTACTCTTCCCACCTCCTCCCACCACATCTCCAAAATCGCGAATATATTGCTTCGTCGCCGCGAGATGGAAAGTATCAGTCAGTTCCCCAGGCTTCATATGGCCAGGGACAACCATCTCAGGACGCAGCGCCGCCACCTTATCGATCGCCTCAATCCACTCCTCACGCAACGCCTTCGTATTTGCAGCTCCCAGCATACAATACACATCGCCGTAAACAACATCACCACAAACAGCAAGCTTGAGATCTGGAACCCATAGCACAGTCGTGTCATGGGTATCTGAATGGCCGACCTCAATTGCCTTCAGCACATGGCTCTCAAGCTGGAACTCACCATTGCGAGGCAAAGGATCGGCTAGAACAAACTCGGTGTCAATCTGGCCAGGGAACTGTGTGCCCCAGCTTGCTTTGAAGGCTGCGGGCTCGATCTGTTGCTTCATGTGTGCGATTGTGCCTTCTGTTGCCACTGCTCTCACGCCTGGGAACCGTTTTTGCAGCATGTTGATTCCGAGCCAGTGGTCTGCGTGGCCGTGAGTGATGTAGATTGTTGCCAACCGCTTGCCTGGGATAGTGAGCTCGATCCAATCTGCTAGGTCTCGGTTCTGCGCGTTGGTTATGGGCGTATCTACTAAAACTGCTTCATGGTCGCTGTGGATAAGTGTGCAGGAGATGGGAGACCATGGACCGCCCTCTTTGCCGTTTGGCTTTGACCATGGAATTGCGGGGGCCACGTAAATGTTGGCGCGGAGGGGGTTCATTGTGTCTGATCCAAACGGTTCAAAGGAACACTGCCTGGATTATTTCTGAAGAGCGCGAGATAGAGGAGGGAAATGGAGACGGGTGAAAACAAATAGTACCTCTCTGATTTTGGATAGCAAGTCTCGTTCGAGCATGCGGATAGCTACGAAGTAGAGGCAGAAAGGTCGAGCGGGGGTTCGCAAATCAAGCCACCTCCAAGGCGAGGCGAATATCGTCTATGCTAGAAGCCGAACGCATGGTCATTGGCTTGTCAAGGACAGGGCGAATGCTAGCGCAGTCCGTTGCAACAGGTTTTTTTGTGTTGATTACTAAACAGAAACATGCGCGGCTCGCAGCGTTACGCAGAGCACCATTGGCAATCCTATTCTAGACGTCTATACACCAATACAATACCCCATTCCTTTCTCTTACCTCCCTTGGTCGTATTAAACACTGGTCTGTCTTGATTTATATACGAAAAAAATGGGATTTTACTGTACGTAATAGTTTTCGGTGTCAAGAACGAATTAATCGCTCATCTTGCCACTTGAAGGCTCGACGACTTAGGTTATCTCATAGATGAGAGAACGTGGGTAGGTATGATGAGATTTCCGTGATAGTGTAAAGAGAAGTTAATTTTTATGTCGCGTTTTGACAGAGAAGGAAGAGAGACGTGGACATCGTCTTATTTATACCCCTGTGGTCGATTAGGGTTATAACTTATAAATAAATCTCGCATAAGAGTTAAAAGAAGGTAATTAGAGTGTGTTTAGAATACTAAATAGCAGAAGCTACTCATATGTTTTTCCCTTGCTTAGCCAGATAAAAGAACGGCCAAATATATATAACAGTGTCTTTTTATTGAAGCGTAGTATAAACTTTTGCGTTTATAGAGAAGAGAAGGTGTACTGTGTATTTCTTGATTATCCGATTCGATCTAAAGCTTTTCCATCTATTATTAACGACTAATATGCCCAATAGTAGGCGGTTTAAAATCATAGTGCTTCGTACTTTCGCCCCTAATTGCAACTTTTGTCAAGACTCTTCATTTTCTTCATTTTCGATCATGTTCTTTCCGAGCTCTTTGCGAGCCACTGTCAGCATTTCTGTATATATCTATCAACTTGATTGCGAATCCAATTTATACAATGCAGCCCATATTAGGCCTTGTCGTTTTCAGTGGTTCTTCATATACCTTTAGCTTCTTGTGTCAAAACTCCAATCGAGGTTTTATTTTGCATTCGGGTCCTTATTAACCTTGTTGACGTTTCTGAAGATCTTGACGTTGCGGGTGTATCGAGTACAGCTAGCCACAGAAGATGAGATTCGCAGAGCAAAATTCTCTCGCTCCCGACTCCTGAGAAATCTCACCGCGTTGAGTTGTTTAGAATATGATTATGAATCGAACCAGCCTCCAACAAAATGGCAGTAAGCTTGAGAAGCTTTCTCGAGAGTATTGCCAACTTTGTATTCGCGGAAAGTCTCGACGCAATCTCTGTAAGAGAAATTAGATCAGGCACCAGAATATCACTATAAATATAACAGTATCGGTAAGCGGCCCGTTAACGAAACGGTAAGGTCAACATTGTAGGGAGATCAGGCACCAGAAAATACGTTTGAAATTCACCGAATGCAGCTGCCTTGCAGCCAGCTTACAATAGCACCATTCGTCATCACTGAAACCACATCACTCTATCCTAGCCTACACCCACCCCCTTTCCATATAAAAATCATCTCACAAACCTTTCCATCTACAAACCCCGATTTCTTTCTCGCAGGCAAACCTCAACCCAAAAATGACAATCACAGAAGTGGGCCTAATGGGCGTCAAGCCCAGGCACGCCGTGCTCGACGAAAGCACGCCCGAAGGAAAACTGCTTTTATCAATCTACAAAAACATCCTATCTCTACCCGGTTGTCCACCGCGCATCTATCTCGGTCTCGAGACTGAGGATCCGTTGATGCTGTGGGCGTTCTTTGATTGGGAGACGCTGGGGCAGCATGAGGAGTTTGCGAAGACGTATGTATATGAACAGCCTAAACTTTTTTGAGGCGAGGGGTGAGGGATGGGAGTGGGTTGGAACTGACAGAAGCAGGTATGGTGCAGTCGCCGGTTACGGAGGTCCTGCTTGCGTATTTCCCGTCTGATATCTCGGCTGCTGAGAAGGTTTTAGCTGCTGCGCAGTTCCAGCAGTACATAGAGAAGGGCCTTGGTGGAAGCGCAGATGTGAAGGGTGTGAGCTTTGGGTGAGGTCTTGAGAATGACTTTCCTGTGAGGGGAGAGAAGGGCCAGGTAGGGTCCGTTTTGATGGGGTTTGTTGGGTGGCCTAGTGTTGAGGCGAGTAAGAACGTTTGGGAGACGGAAAAGTCCAAGGAGAGCGTGGAGTCGATTGAGGGTATGGAGGGAATTGTGAAGTTTGCAATGTTCTGTATCAGTTGTCGAACTGTTCAGAGAAGGACAGAATAGAAAATACCAGAATTTGTAATAGAGTGAAGACTGAGCTGAGCCCATGCTGCTTTCTTCGCGTTAGGAGTGGAAGCAGGAAATCGAGGGCGGCGTCAGCATTTGCACAGCGTCCTCAAATTCTGGTCATAGAATTGCACAGTTACCCCAGGCGAATCGTCTCTCGCTTCATCTTCCTGGCAAGCATGTCCCAGTAACGTGTTGACCATCGAGACACCCACTCTCGATCTACCTGGGCATATCGTGTTTCGAAATTGCAACAGCCTACTTGCTCTGCCAACCCCTCAGCGTTCTCTTGGACCACCAGCATCGGGAAGTCATTGTTGGTTTCTCCGTAAGTATAATTATCAGACAAGCAGATACACGTAAGCGCTTTTCCTACAAGCTGTGACCCGTCTAAATCCCATCTTGGCGCAAGATATAACGATATATTGTCCTCGACTTCGAATTGCAAGAAGTAGCCATCTTCCGACTCGGGTTCAGTGAAGAAGTCCTCGTCCCTGTATCCGGGTACAGCAACCGTGCGTACAACTTTACATCGGAGTGTGTGCCCATAGATGCGAATTGTGTGAACACGGATACTGGCCAATTTGGACATGAAGTCCTGCCAATCCTCTGTCTTTTTTGTAAGGGGAATTTTTTCAAGCTCCTTGTTCTTCGTTTCCAAGCAAACCGTTGTGAAGTCGGGGTCCCGAGGCGGCAGGCAGTACATGAAGCTAGCAGCCAAGCAGCCAGTCCATCCGGCCCAAGACCACGACGGAAATGCAGGGCAGCGTTCACCAGGATTCTTGTGATACCATGAGAGCCCTTTGAGGAAGGAGAATTCTTGGGCAAAACCGGATACCGTCGACAAGACTGGGACGCCCTCAAGAAAATATACTAGAGAACCTGATCTGGAAAACATTTGGAAAATACCTTGCATGGCGTTGACTGCGTCCGCAGGATAGCTCAATTCTCTTTTGCTGAATTCCGCGAGGAAGAGTATAATATCAGAAGGGTTCGAAGTTGGCATTTTCGACTTAAAGGCCTTAAAAGTAGGATCTAGCACGAATCTGCTCTTGTCATACTCGCTGTGGACCTCATCTAGAACCGATGACAGAGACTCCGTACAATGCATGCCGTTGCATTCGAACAGGACCTGTTCGTCAGTAAATAGGATTCTGCGTCTGGATAGAATGCTCTCCTGGTATGTCCATCCTCTGGTTGCCCACTTCGATCGGTTTATTGACACGCTGGGATGGGGTAAACTCGACGCAAGTAGACTACCGCGTATGCGGAGTTGAGGCTGCGGTCTGCGTACTGTACCATTCACCCCTGGAAGGCCATACCCAGGATCATCGCCTGCTGCAGCGATAATGGTGGCTACGGCGCTGGCGTAGATTAAGTCCATTTGTTGAATCTGGTGATGCTTGTCCTCACCGTCCAATTGGTCAATACAGTATCGATCTACCCAAAGACACCGGAAGTTTAGCATCAATACTACGTCAATGCTATCGTTGATGACTTTCGGGCAATTGTCAAGACCCCGTGGATTCTCGTCGAAAGCCCTTGCTGGTGCACCCCAGACATAAGACAAAGCCAAATATTGACAGCCTGGTTCAGCAACGATGACCTGACGCATTTTGCAGTCGATGACTCGGAAGAATGTGAGAGCTTCCCGGGCGTATTGACGCCCACATGAGCTGTGATGCCACGAGCAATATGAAATGCAGTCCTTGACGAATTGATGATCAAAGTTTCCAGGAGAAATGAGGCGAAATCCGAAATGTCCACTGCGCCTAGTGGGCTGCACAGCGCTCAAGTAGCCTTTTTCGCGGGCCCATCGTTCTGAGGTTGGACCGTCTCCAAATGTACCGGCCGGGCTAGGCTCCAGAAAGAGGAGAATTGTGTTATCTAGACGTGCAGCATCATCAGATAGGAAGAGCGGGGGCCCAAGAACTCGCTCTTTGTTGAGGTAAGCTTTAATTCGCAATTAGTGCACGCCTCCTCCGTGATAGTCATTGAAGAGAAAAGACGACATAGTGAGCAACCACTGGTTAGATCTTGAACCGGGCCCAGATCCAGCACATGCAGTGCAAATGGTTCACCGAAGTCCCAAGGACCTTGTCGGTCTCCGGCCAAGATTGTCTCGAAATCGATCGCCTGACACCTTGCGCACAAGGTCGATTCGGGAGAGTCCATAATTCTGCTATGGATCGGGCGGCGCCTTGAGGAGCATCTGGACATTTTCAGATGTTTGCGTCGGACTTCGGACTCAGTTGTTTCCTGTAAGATGGACAGTTGCTGACTGGGAGCTTCAAGTGAATAATTTCCTCGCCAACAGGCAGTGATGCTCGAGCTTTCGATGATGATCGCGAAATCGTGGATAGAGAGAAAGCAGTGAAAGCACGAGCATAGGAGCAGAGAAGCAGAAAACCTGCAGGCTCCAGGAGAGGAGGGATTAGATGTGTGGAAATTCTCTCAGCGCGTCGAAAGGAGGAGATAGAGATGAACCATGAAGACGAAGCTGAAGATGGAAATGCAGAGAAGGCTGCGAGGTGAGGTTGCATTGGTGATCTCGGCATGCAGGCAGCTGCAGTCGCTTCCCTGAACAACGTCGCGTCTTCCCCTCCAGCAGCACGTACGCCTTGGAAGATAAGAATATGACAAAAAGACGCGAAAGGTAAATAATACCTCACTTGAAGAAAGAGAAATCAGCAGACAAACATGCTGCAAGCCTTCTAGGCTCCCTGATGTAGTTGGGAGAATCACTGGTGGTGGTTGGCCGATGGCTCGGACCTTCTGACTTCGCGTTCTCGGGCCCGTGCAAGCACTCAACGCGCCTCGCGTGAGCTGAACCTCGAAGGATCATCGACTCCAACCTCCTCTCTTCTCCCAAACCCTCTTCCCAACACAAAACAACACAACACCTTACAATCACCCAATCTGTCTCTCACAATCCTCCTCCGTCCTCCACCACGCACGATCACCATGTCTCTCAAACGCAAAGCCTCCACGCTCCCCACCTCAGACGCCAAGAAGCCCAAAGCAAACGGCAGCATCACGTCCTTCTTCGGGCCGCCCAAGACCGTGGCCACGACCCAGAAGCCGGCCGGCACGAGCACGACCTCTGTCTCGTCCTCTCCAGCACCGGTATCGAAATTCGATAAGGAGGCGTGGGTCAAGAAGCTCACGCCCGAGCAGAAGGACCTGCTGACGCTGGAGATCGAGACACTGCACGAGAGCTGGCTGAAAGAGCTGAAGGATGAGATTGTCAGTGATAGCTTTCTGGAGCTGAAGAGGTTCTTGAAGCGCGAGGTGGAAAGCGGGAAGAAGGTGTTTCCGCCTGCGGAGGATGTGTATTCTTGGTATACCCTCTCCTGCTCTCCGCCATTCAATGCTAATTATGGACGATTCGCAGGTCCCGCCACACTCCTCTCAACACAGTCAAAGCCGTCATCCTCGGCCAAGACCCTTACCATAACCACAACCAAGCCCACGGCCTCGCCTTCTCTGTCCGGCCTCCCACACCCGCTCCTCCGTCCCTGAAGAACATCTACATCTGCCTGAAGAACGACTATCCGTCCTTCTCTCCGCCTCCCAACAAAGGCGGCTTATTGACACCATGGGCAGACCGCGGCGTGCTCCTGCTGAACACGTGCCTCACAGTCCGCGCCCACGAAGCAAACTCCCACTCCAACCGTGGCTGGGAGAAATTCACCCAGAAGGTGATTGAGATCGTGGATAAGAAGAGACTCGGCGGCGTGGTGTTCCTGGCCTGGGGTGCACCTGCAGGCAAGAGGGTTACGAAGGTGGATCGCAAGAGGCACCATGTGTTGATGAGTGTGCATCCTAGTCCGTTGAGTGCTAGTCGTGGATGGTTCGAGTGTCAGCATTTCAAGAAGACGAATGCGTGGTTGAAAGAGCGATATGGGGAGGAGGGGCAGATTGATTGGGATTTGGATGTTAAGCCTGTTGATGCGGGGATCTGATTTGGTGGATGAGGAGGGTGTTGGAGTTTGGGTGTGAGAGGGTCGAGCAGTCTCGTAAAATGTTGTTGGAGTTGGGTGTCTTTCATTGTCTCTAAATTGCAAATTTGTTAGATTTCTTCCTCTCGGATATAGCACAAACCACAAGATAATCCTAGGTGTCAAATGTCTCTCCCATAGTCATGTATCGTGTCCTTTCCTTTTTATAAAGGCACAACGATACGAAGGGGATGCTAATCCAGCGTCCAACCAAATCGACCCGTTCAAACTCCCCACAAGACTGATGTGCGTTTACATTCCTTGGGTTCCATATGAAATAATCAATTGTTATTCTGACCTGCTCTCTGATATAACAGCGACAAAAAGAGCGGCCGGATAAAATGTATTATCTCATGCCAGTGAAGGCATGGGATACTGTCTAGGTTCTTTATATATCGTCCAGTAAGCTTTACGTATTGTCAAGTCTGTCTAAACTGTCACCTAAGATTCTAATCTTAATTCCGTTAATATAGGGTCAAAATATCGAGAGAGTAAATCTGCATCTCATTATTATAATGTGAAACAACGCGAATTTCTGGACTCGGGTTGCAGAGGAATAATAGACTTATTCCACTTTCACGTCTTGGCTGAGAGATAATAAAATTTTCGATTTGGACGAACAGTTGCTATTGTAATCAGAACTACGCTCCTTTATTTTCAAATATATAGTAATTGCGGCCACAAGCATAACAAATGCTTGTAACAAGCGAGTTTAATCTCGCTCTAGAATTACCTCGTAATAGATCCATAGGAAATGAAGTAGATATGCACAAGTATAGAGTTCTCGTAGTACTACAGAAGTGAATTGATGATTAAAGAGGCCATTCACCTAACGCATATCATTCATCACGCTGTATATCTATATAAGCGATCCTTGTTGGCCCTCTTGCTCCTTCATCCGCACAAGTCCGATTTCCCCAAGGTATGTGAAGAACTGAAGATCAACTTAGGCAATACGCTTTTGTTCTCACCGGGTACTTCTATTTCTTGAAATTCTACCCTTTACCATTTTACTCTTGGGCTCTTTTACCACTTTGCCAATGCGCTCCTTTGCGAAGAGAGGAAAGCTGCATATTATTCGTTGTCATCTTGGTCATGTCGCATAAAGCCGGGATAGGAATGAAATTATGAGCTGAATAGTTTTCTTCTAAGATGGAAATAAGATAAGTACTCGTCTTCACTCTTTTTGCTATTATCCTGCAAATTTCTGTCGTTGTCACGAAATGTGCACTCTTATTCTCTATTTTTGCGGTCTACTATTCACAATCAAAACAGTCTTCAATATCCGATTTTTAAAATATAAATTATGTACTTCCAGAGGTCGCCCTTATCCTTGCTTGGAGTACAAACAAGCACCAACCTCCTCCCTGTTCTCCCTCGCTCTGCTGTGCTCGCCAATCTGGTACTAGCTGGTAGTTTGACAGGTCAACCCTTCTAGGCGCTGTTTTATATGCAAAGCCCTTATCGATCTTTATTCTCCACTCTCTCTTACGTTCCGAGGTAAATAAACTGCGTAATCATGTCAATGCAAGACGGTATTTGCAGACGCAGCCGAGAAAAGTCAAATGCAAAATTTGTAGGTAATGCTACTGAGCAGAACTATCCAGGGATAACCTGAAAAAAATCTGAGAGCTACGACACTTGAGCTGTCTGAGCGGCTTACCTGAGCTCCCTGAGCATCCTGAGCAAAATTTTCCATAGTGACATAACTAAATTCTTGCAATCTAGGGATTATTAAATAATTCAATAAACACTTGATGGTGTGCTCAATCTAACAAGCTGGAAACGTCACTCTACTTTGCGACATATGATCTCTCCGTGCAACACAGAAAACCAAGCATCCTCTTGCGTTCCCCATTTCCGCCAGGCCTCAGAAATCTCCTCAAGGTCAGCTTGAGTCACAAGTTCGCCATCAACAGATGTCTTCGCAAATGACGAAGCCAATGTTCTCTCAGCCCACAACCCGGTCCACCACGCAATCTCCTCTTTAGTGCTATAACACCAAGTACTAGAACTGCTCGTGATACCATCCTTAAGAAAACCGGCCTTTCTCGCCCAAGCGTGAATCATACGCCCAGCATTCGGCTCCCCTCCATTCGACTTCGCGACCTTCAAATACAGCGAGCGCCATTCCTCCAACCCTCCCGACTCTGGATACCAGACAAAAGACGCGTAGTCCGACTCTCTCGCGGCTACGAGTCCCCGGACCTTGGCTACCCGGCTCATCTCCTTCAAAATACCGACGGGGTCCTGAACATGCTGCAGCACTTGATGACACACCACTACGTCAAAGGTACCGTCTGCATATTGGAGAGCATTAGCATCGCCCTCGACGAAAGTGATGTTCGTCACTCCCTTGTCGGTTGCTAGCGCCCGTGCTTGAGTTAGGACGTCCCCGACTCGCTCGAGGCCTGTGATGTGGCCTTGAGGTACGTAGCTAGCGAGATCGACGGTGATCGTGCCTGGTCCGCAGCCTATGTCCAGAATGGTCATGTTGGGCTTTAGGTACGGGAGCAGATATGCGGCGGAATTGAGAGCTGTGCGCCAGGTGTGAGAGCGAAGAACTGAGGCATGGTGGCCGTGGGTGTAGGTTGCAGCTTCGGATTTGCGGTCCATTGTAGAAATCGGAATGATGATCGTAGGCTTGACTTTGGCAGCGTTTTATAAAACTGTATTGAAGTGAAATGAGATATTAAATCGGAAGTGAGAGCGTCAAAGGGACATAGAAATGTGGTGTCGTCGCGGTGGTCCGGTGTCGGAGGATGGATTGAAAATAGTAAAGTCGCTTAGATTACCTATACTGGGTGGTCATGGTTATAGGGGGGTTAGGGAACGTCAAAAATGAAATTTTTGGATGGACAGAAGAGTTATAAGTAGGTAGAAAGTCAAAGGAGGTGAGATCAAAAGAGAGAAGTTGTTCGGAAATGGTGGCCAG
>Ga0302140_10012726_pt1 | contig 10302 bp, 7 predicted proteins | sample I_Bog_E1_1_FD_202095 | JGI IMG/M metagenome (GOLD analysis project Ga0302140, IMG submission 202095) | Peat permafrost microbial communities from Stordalen Mire near Abisko, Sweden - I_Bog_E1_1 | ecosystem: Environmental > Terrestrial > Soil > Wetlands > Peat | place: Sweden: Abisko, Stordalen...
GCGAACCTGGCCGAGCTTGAGCGCGGACTTTACATTGGTGGCGTAGAAGACGTCTTCGATCGCAACCCGGTCGGGACGATGTTCAGCGATCAGTTCAGCGAGACCGATCGAGATGCGTGAGAGGCGCTTCGGCATGGGATCGCGCGGCGAAACCTTGATGGCGCCGCAGATGATGCAGACTAAACGATCGTTGTTGCGGGCATTCTTATGGTCGTCGGAGATGAGGTCGACGATGCCGTATCCGGTGTATTCGGTACCGCAGTCGATGCCCAGCACGCGCATGGGGGAAGTGTAGCAGGCGCGGGGTTTCAGTCCTCAGTTTTCGGTTCTCGGTTCTCAGTTTCCCATTTTTTCCGCTCGCGGTTCATATCCGCTATTCGGATTGGAAACTGCTTTTAACAGCATCTTGGCCTTCTTGACTTAGCCTGGTCGTTTTCTCGCTGGAAGATTGCGAAGGCGCTCCGGGTGGATTGCAGATTACTTCGTTCCAGGAAACGCTGGTAGGCGGACTCGTCGAAGATTTCTCGGAGGGTGGCAGTTATTATTCTCGCAACTCGGGACAGCAGCGACACTATAGCGCCTCGCTTGGCTTGGCTGGACGAGAGAATGCGTCCGTCGCAACGTGAGTTATTTGTCATAGTTGCTCCTCGGCCGCCAGGCGGGTCATTACGAACGGGGCTTCTTTGGTCGCAGCGGACTGAGTTCCTGAAATGATTCTGGCACAAACAAGGGTGGACTCGATCAGGATGGTCGCGACCATCACGACCAGGACGGAAGTGATGGCAGCGTCCAGGCGATCGTTGAAGATGAGACGCGGATTCGCGCCGGCGGCGGCGAGTTGACGGGCGTGGGCAAGAAATCCTACACGCGGGTTTGAATCGAGGACCTTATGCCAGGATGCCGTGAACGTCACAGCCACCAGCCAGCACAGGGGAATGAGTGTGACAAAGACGTAGCGGACACGAGCGTTTTTGACGATGATCGTGGTCGCCACGCAGAGCGCGACGGTGGCCAGCAATTGATTGCAGATTCCGAAGAGCGGCCAGAGGGAGTTAATTCCTCCCAGCGGATCCTTGATTCCCTGCCACAAGAAATTCCCCCATGCAGCTACGATCAAGGCGCTGGTAAAGAGAATCGATGGATACCAACTGGTTCGGCCGAGGGGCTTCCAGATGTGGCCGAGCGCATCCTGCAGCATGAAGCGTCCGACGCGTGTGCCGGCATCGATGATGGTGAGAATGAAGAGCGCCTCGAACATGATGGCGAAGTGGTACCAGAGCGCCATGACGGCCTGCCCGCCGAGCGTGTTGGAAAAAATCTGGGCCATGCCGACGGCAAATGCGGGCGCTCCGCCGGTACGATTGAAAAGAGTTTGCTCGCCGACGGCGTGCGCGAGCGTGGCCATCTGCGCGGCGGTGAGAGGAAATCCCCATGAACTGATGGTGGTAGCGGCCACTTCGGGGGCTTGGCCGACGATGCCGGCAGGACTATTGATCGCGAAATAAACGCCGGGCTGCAATACGGACGCCGCGATCATGGCCATGATCGCAACCATGGATTCGGCCATCATGCCGCCATAGCCGACGAAACGCGTCTCCGGTTCGTGGCGGATGAGTTTGGGCGTTGTGCCACTCGAGATCAGGGAGTGGAATCCGCTGATGGCGCCGCACGCGATGGTGATGAAGGCGAAGGGAAAAATGGTTCCGGCAAAGACGGGGCCCGAGCCGTCGGCAAAGCGCGTCAATGGCGGCATGTGCAAGGACGGACGAAGAACGACAATGCCAATCGCCAGTAGAGAAATCGTGCCCAGTTTCACGAACGTGCTCAGGTAGTCACGAGGGGCGAGCAAGAGCCACACGGGCAGAGAGGACGCGGCGAATCCGTAGACGATGATCAGGATGGCAAGCGTCGGAGCAGTGAGCGTGAAGATGGCCGCCCAGAAGGGTGTTTGCGAGACCCACTGTCCTCCAAAGATGGCCGCGAGTACGAGCACAAAGCCTAAGAGCGAGGTTTCGAGAACCTTCCCTGGGCGGATGCGACGCAAATAGAAGCCCATCAATACGGCGATGGGCATGGTCATGGCGATGGTGAAAGTTCCCCAGGGACTTGCTTTGAGGGCATTGACCACGATCAGCGCAGTTGCGCCGAGCAAAATGACAATGATGCTGAGAACTGCGACATAGGCGACGAATCCGCCGACGCGGCCGATTTCCGACTTCGCCATTTCGGTGAGCGACTTGCCATCACGGCGTACAGAAAACAGCAGGATGACGAAGTCTTGCACACAGCCGCCGAGCACGGCGCCGGCGATGATCCATAGCGTGCCGGGGAGATATCCGAATTGGGCGGCGAGGACGGGACCGACTAGCGGGCCGGGACCGGCGATGGCGGCGAAGTGGTGCCCGAAGACCACCCATTTGTTGGTGGGGATAAAGTCGCGGCCGTTTTCGAGACGCTCGGCTGGCGTCGCGCGAAGCGGGTCGAGGGCCAAGACCTTGGCGGAAATGAAGCTGCTGTAGAAGCGGTATCCGACGGCATAAGTGCAGACGGCGGCAACGACCAGCCAGAGAGCGTTGATCTGCTCTCCCCGGTGGAGGGCGACAGTGGCGAGCGCCAGTGCCCCCAGAAGGCTGACGGCAATCCATAAGAGAACGCGCAAAATTCTTGGCATGAAGGCCCGTGGTCGACTTGTAATCGGCGTGCAATCGACGAGTATCGGCGAGTATTGTGGCGAAAAGCGGCGCGCTTCGCAAGCTGAGAATTCCGGGGCTGAGGCCATAGTAGTGGCTGGGAAAGATCTTCGGAGGCGCCTCCGGGTGCTATGTGTTGCCGCGCTCGGGGCACACCGGGCGAAGCAGCGTGATAACCTTAATTTCCCGATCCGATGGAAATGTGCCGTGCGGCCGGGTCCCCTTCCGCTCGCTGAGCGGACTTATATCTGTAAGCAAAAAATCATACGCAAGGAGAACGGAATGAAGATTGGAATGCTCACTGGCGGGGGCGATTGCCCAGGACTGAATGCGGTCATCCGAGCAGTTGTGCGCAAGGGCACGTTTCACTACGAAGACGAGTTTCTTGGATTTGTGGAAGGCTGGCGCGGATTGATGGAAGACAAGACGATGGACCTCGGGCTCTCGTCGGTGGGCGGAATTCTGCCGCGTGGTGGCACCATTCTGCGGACTTCGCGCACCAATCCGGCGAAGAGTCCGGATGGCCTGAAGCGCTGCGCGGACAATCTCAAAAAACATGGATGTGACGCGCTCATCGCGATCGGAGGCGACGACACACTCTCGGTCGCGCAGAAACTTTTCGAGAAGGACGTCAAAGTGGTGGGGGTTCCAAAGACGATCGACAACGATTTGTCGGGGACGGACTTTACCTTCGGCTTCGATACGGCGGTGAATATCGCAACCGAGGCGATCGACCGTGTGCATACGACGGCTGAAGCGCACAATCGCGTGATCGTGGTCGAGGTAATGGGGCGGGATTCCGGTTGGATTGCGACCTACAGCGGCATTGCGGGCGGCGCCGACGTAATTCTGATTCCGGAAGTTCCCTTTGATCTGGAACAGGTCGCGGAGTTGATCCGCCAGCGCCATTCTCGCGGAAGATATTTCAGCATCGTGGTGGCAGCTGAAGGCGCGAAGTTTGCCGACGGCCTCGAGAAACACGGCGGCGCGTCGGTCGTGGGATCGGGTAAAGACGACTTCGGCCATGTGCGCTTGGGCGGAATTGGCGCCACCCTCGCGGCCGAGATTGAAAGGCTCACCGGCTTCGAGTCGCGCTCAGTTGTGCTCGGACATATTCAACGTGGGGGTTCCCCGAGTGCCTACGATCGAGTACTAGCCACGCGCTACGGGCTGGGCGCAATCGATATGGTGCATCGCGGCGATTTCGGGCAGATGGCGGCGCTGCGGGGGAATAAGATCATTTCCATCCCGCTGCTCGAGGCCATTTCGACCAACCGCAAGGTCGACAAGGAGATTCTTGACGCGGCAACGGGGATTCTCGACAAGCTCGATTTTAAGGTCGCGAAAACTTCCTGAACTGCGTCCGTGGTCAGCCGCTTGATTTGCGGTAGAGACCGGGTACGTTGCGTCTCTACCGCGATGGTGGCAAATCGTCCGTTGGGATAGGGATTTGCTTGGCAGAGCGCAGGTTTAGGGGCATACTTTACGCGGTAACTACTCCTCCACAAAAAAGAACGTAAATTAGCAAATTTTGGACCGTTTACGGTCTGAGTGGATCGGGTGCCCATGTTTCGAGATGAAAGTCAGTCCGAGAACCATCTGGAGCGATCGAATTCCCTTCCGGTTCATTCCGACTCGCAGTCCCCGGAAGTCCAACGCAAACGAATGCTCATTGCGCTGGGGATCCTGCTGGCGGCACTGGCAGCGGTTCTTCTGAAAGATTGGGACTTCTGGTTTCCGCCCAAGCCTGAAATTCAAGAAGCCGCAGTAAGAAATAAAAATCGAACGCTGGCTACAGTGCCAGAAAGCGTTCCGGCCGCTCCTGCGCACGAACGCAAGGCACAGAAAACCATTCCTCCGGCGACAAACCCTGCTCTACCGTTCTCGGCAACGGCAGAGCGGGCGGCGCTCCCTGCCTTGCAGGTGGAAGTGGTCGCGGGCAACCGGCACATTGCGGTTCCGGCGAAGAGCAATGCGATCCATCTGGACGTTGGGTCGGGTGCAACCTCGACGACAGCGACTTCCGGTTCCGGCTCGGAGACAACTACCAGAGCTGGCGAACAGGTACAAATGTCGCCACAGACGGCGCAGAGTGTGACTGTGTCCGTTCCTCCGGACTACCCCCTGTTGGCGCGGCAGATGAAGGTGCAGGGCGCAGTCAGTTTGCAAGCGCTGATTTCGCGGGACGGGTCGATTCAGGAGTTACAAATTTTGAGCGGTCCCGGAATCCTGGCGGCTGCGGCTCGCGAGGCAGTGAAGCAGTGGCACTTCAAACCGTTCCTGCAGAATGGACAGCCCGTGGAAACACAGGCGCGCATCACGGTAAACTTCACCATTTCTACGAATTGATTCTTTCGCGTCTCGGCAGTGAGAGTGGCGACACCACGAGAACCACTGACCGGGCAACCCGCGCGCGCGACCAAAAAATTAAACGGGCGTCCGGACTCTTTCGAATCCAGGACGCCCGGGCAGCCCTCCCCCAGAACTGCTCAATTCGGAATGTAAGGCTAAGTGAAAAATCTGAAAATGGCACACGGGTGCCAACCGGTGTCACGAAAGTGCCAGCCCGTAAACCAATGATTACAAAGGTGAAACGATAACTTTCCTAACTGAGAATCTTGCTCAATTTTACTCCGAAAGCACCATGGCACCGGGTGGCGTCCCGGTGACAAACGGAGAGCCTGCGATCACGGCTGGAACTCCCGTGGACGGATTATAGGTGTAGCCTTCAATCCCGTTTCCAGTCTGGCTCCCAATATAGAGGTAGCCTCCAACGGGATCAAAGAGGGCGAACAATCCGCCGGCAGCGAGGCTAAACGGAGAGCCTGTGGCAGCTACGAGTTGGCCATTTTCTGGAGTGATCGTGAAACACCAGATCGAGTAACTGGATCCAGGAGCGATGGCATAAATGAAACGGCCGCTGGGATCGGCAAGAATCGTGGTGGGTCCGACCGTGCCGTTCAGAGAAGTAAAGGGCGAACCGAGAATCGGAGTAAGCGCACCCGTCGTCTGGTCGATGTTAAAGCCGGAAATATTCCCAATCGTAGCCTGGTATGGCGGAAGGTTGTTGGCCGAGGGATTAGTGACGTAGAGAAATCGGCCGCTAGTATCGACGGTGGCCGAGATGGCGCCTGCCCCGGAAAAAACTGGAGAGCCTGGCACCTGCGTGAGGACGCCGCCAACGAAAGAAAAACCGGTGACCATCCCGATATTCGGATTGGTCACATAAACAAACTGACCATTCTGCGTGATAACAATCTGAGACGGGTTGTTATTAGCGGGGAATGGCGAACCCGCGACTTCCGCTAAAGCGCCACTGCTGGCGTCGATGGAATACACAGAAACATCGTTCGAAGTGTTGTTGGTCACCAGCAGATACTGGCCTGAGGGATCGATAATCGTCTGGTTCGCTCCGGGGTGAGCCGGGGTGGGGGTAGCGGTGAGGTTCAACGATCCGTCGCTGGCAACGCTGAAGGTCGAAATGGTATCGGCAAAAGAATTGATGGCGTAGAGAAATTTCTTGGAGGGGAGCAGTGCCAATCCGGTCGGGGTGGTGTCGCCCGTTGAAGGCGTTACCGACCCCACGGTCATCGTTCCCGTGGCGCCGTCGATGTGCAGTTGGAGCACCGATCCATGGGCCGGAAGCGTGACATACGCGTCATGGTTGGGAAGGGCGGGCGGCTTGCTGTTGGTTCCGCAAGAGAGGCAGAGGCCAGCCAGAAAAACAATGACGAAAAGCGCTACGCGAATGCGTAGAAAAGAATTTGGAACTGCCAGTGCGGCACGCGCCGCCCCAAAAAAGCTCATGTGCAAACCTGCTCCTAGGTAGCCAAGGTTGAAGCTAATAAAGTCGTGTTCCCTATCGTGCATTAGAAAGCGGGAATTGCGCAACTCCAGGCAGAGGAATCGGCCAAAGGTTTGGATGCGTCGACCGCGTGGTGATGCTGTACATAGTTGGCGAGATCTTGACGGCGGGGTACGAGACTTCCCGATCTGCATCTTCGCTCTAAGGTAGGGATGCCTCGTTGCGCTCGGGATGACAACTCACGAATGTGGCGTCTACTCGCAGCGCTCCGACTCTCACCGCGGGCTGCTTAGGGAGATGTGTTCTAATTGGGTGTACTTTTGCGATAGCGAAGTTGTGTTCCGCTCCACAACCATCTTGTGATCGACATACACTGCCACCTTTTGCCCGAGGTTGACGACGGTCCTAAGTCCTGGGAAACGGCTGTCGAGATGTGCCGCATGGCGGCGGCGGATGGCATTACACATTCCGTGGCGACGCCCCACGCGAACGATCGTTACAGCTATGATCGCGCGTATTTATCGGGGCTACTCGATCAGTTGCGCGAGAAATTGCGCGATCCGGGTGCTCCCGTGCCCTTGCAATTGACCCTGGGTTGCGACTTTCATCTGTCGTTCGAAAATCTGGAGCGCGTCCAGCAGCAACCACATACATACACGATTGGGGAGACCAATTATCTGCTGATTGAGCTAAGTAATTTCAGCGTGCCTACGCGTCTGGCCGATTGCTTCACACGGCTGGCCGATTGCGGGCTGACACCGATCCTCACGCATCCGGAACGAAATCCGATCTTGCAGCAGTCCCCGCAACGCATTTTGGAGTGGGCGGAGCAGGGCTGCCTGATCCAAGTGACGGGCTCGGCGCTGACAGGCTTCTGGGGAGAACGACCGGAGGTAGTCGCGCGTTGGCTGCTCGACCGCTCCGCCGTACACGTTCTGGCTTCGGACGGGCACGAGACGAAACGGCGCATTCCCACTCTTGCCGCCGCGCGGGCAGTGGCAGAAAAAATTGTGGGAGCCGAGTATGCGGATGCGCTGGTTGAGGGCAATCCGGGAGCGATCGTGCAAGGGATGCCGATTCCCTTTTCTCCGCGGCCGGTGTTGGATTAGGCAACTGATCGCAATGGTTTGGCGGCTCGGATTTGTTTTGTGAACGATAGGATCAGCGCTTCAGTTGCAGTGCTTCCTGCAATGCCGGATCGAGGTTCCGATTGATGGAAACGGCCTGAGCGCCCAGTTGCCTCTCCAGTTCTGAACGGACGCGCGCGGCCTCCGGCGTTTCCTTTTTCTGGTCATTCTTCCGGTCATTCTTCCGGTCATACTTCGGATCATCTTTCGGGTCTCCGGAAGATTCCAACAGCAACCGGGATTTCAGCAAAGACGCGTACACAAGGCGTGCTGGAGAACCTCTCTCGCGCAGAAACATCGCGTAGAGGAACCAATCGACCGCTTCGCTGTGTTGATCGCCAAGTCCGGAATCGATTTGGAGTGCGCTCTGGTAGAGCGGCAGCGCGCGGTACGGTTGTCCTATCTTCGCCTGCAAGGCGGCCTCGGCCACGTCAGCAAAGCTCTCGAGCTTGAGTTCTCCAGTTTGCGCGGATAGGGTTCGCGCCATTTTGTAGTACTGCAAAGCCAAGTCGTTGTGGTTCACGCGAACGTTGCAATCGGCCAACTTCAGCACCACGCTGATGACGGTCTGCGGCGTTTGTGAAGAGGAGGTGCGCTTCTGCGCGACGTTCGTAAGAAAAACCTGGTAGTGGGCAATCGCCTCCTCGAGTTTCCCTTGCTTCTCCAATTCGGCGGCCAGATAGAGATGAGCATCGACCAGGGACGGATCGAGAGCGAGCGCCTTTTGCCAGTTGCTCGCAGCTTCCTCACCGTGTCCGAATTGCTCGGCAAGAATGCCGTGGTTGAGCAAGAGTTTGGCATCTTTAGGAGCTAGTTTGAGCCAAGTGCCGCTCAAACGATAAGCCTCGTCGAGGCGTTTCTGTTCCGTTAAATATTGCAGCCAGGCATCCCGGGCAGCGGGATCTGCGGGGTCAGCCTTTACCGCGTACTGCCAGGCTGCAACGGACTGCTGCGGATTGCCTTCCTGCATGGATTGCCGCGCTAGACGAAGCTGGACGGTGGAGTCGTAAGGAGCCAAAGATGCCGCGACCTTCAAGTCTTCGAGATTTGCGCTGTGCAGGGCGAAGTAATAATGGGCCTGATCGATGCAGCCCCAAGCCAGCAGAATTACGGCGCATCCCACTCGCAAGGAACGCGCGGCGGAATTCGAACCGGCCAGCCAGCGTGCGGCTATCACCGCCCGGTTCCCTGCCTCGACGGCTCCCTGCGCAATCTGGGCGCGCGAATTAACCAGCAGCGCGGCAATGCGGCCGTCTCGTAGTTTCCAGATCGCGCCGTCGAGGATGAAATGGTGAATGTTGACCAGCGCCGTGAAGAGAAGAAAACTTCGCGTGAAGTCGGAGTGAAAAACGAGACTCGCAAGCCAGGGGCCAGGAACGAAGAGGGCGATGCCTCCCACAACAAGAATCGTGAAGTAGGCGAACGGCCGCCACGGCTTGTTCGGAGAGGTCGAGGCCTCTCGCTTCGCATAGTAACTGGTAATCCAGAGATACTGCGCCGAGTGCATGACGGCGAAAATTCCTGTGCTGTAACGGCTCTGCGGAACCTGAAAGTGTTTCAGGTAAGAGAGCAGAGCGGGCACGAGAAACCAAAGACATTGAGTCGAGAAGAGCGTCAGCGAGGGGATCATCCGGCGGAATCCGATTTGCGAAGTAAGCCGGAATAATCCGAGGCCGGCGCAGCCCACGAACGCCAGAGCCAGCGCAATCTGCGCCGGCGTGCTGATTGCCGCTGGAATGTTCAGCGAGATAAACAGGCGATCTCCCGATGGTCCGGTGTGCAGCGTGAGCAGCAGCACCAGGTAAGAGAGCAGGAAAGCAGTGTGCAGGGCGCGCCGCTCCCAGGCCTCGGGTTTCGCGCCAGCGCGGCGGGCAAACATCATGAACAGGCCGTAATTCTGCCCGGTGTAGTGCCACGGGCTAGCCGTGAGATAGAGGGTGAAGATCCAGGGCAGCGAATTTAACCAAAGATGCGACAAGATGGCTGTCAAAGCCAGGAGCAGCGTGATGTGGACGGTAAATATCCGATATTTATTGAAATCCTCGCGGGTGTGGTACGCGCGATAAATCGTGGCCATGTAATGCGGATAATTGAAGAACAAGGCGAGCCCATAAAAGGCAACCGACCATGTAAGTGTGCTGGCGATCGAAGAGAAGTAAGCCATCAGCAGAAGAGGAACCGACCAGGCGCCGCAACCTACGATCAGGTCGAGCCAAGGAGAGTAAATCCATACGGATCCTCCAGCGGTCGTGCTTTGCGCGTTTCGGGGCATAGGAAAGGTTCTGGTCGGCGCTTCGAAACCGGTTTCTGGGATCCGACTTGGAAAAGAGAGGGAAACGAAATTGCAATTCTCTCCGGCATCGTAGTGTGGCTTGTCCGCGCTAGACGGAACAAATTACGGACGTAATGAGCGAGGTAGATGGTGAGAGGAAGGGGTTGCCAAGAGATTCGACTTGGATTCGAGGCTTGGATTCGACGCGGGTTTAGTTCTTAGGATCGGCCTCTTGCGGCGGGGGCGCGGGAGCTTTCGGGTCGGCCGTCCCGGCTTTCGCGGCCTGCATCGTCATCGCGCTCTCGGGATTGAGGAGATGATCGTGGCTGGGGCCTAATCCGAGCTTGATGAGGGCTCGAGAGTCGGGAGTGGTCTTCGATTGCCATCCCTGATCGGCCTGGTAGCGCT
>Ga0302140_10012731_pt1 | contig 10301 bp, 8 predicted proteins | sample I_Bog_E1_1_FD_202095 | JGI IMG/M metagenome (GOLD analysis project Ga0302140, IMG submission 202095) | Peat permafrost microbial communities from Stordalen Mire near Abisko, Sweden - I_Bog_E1_1 | ecosystem: Environmental > Terrestrial > Soil > Wetlands > Peat | place: Sweden: Abisko, Stordalen...
TTTCATCATTATTATTGAATTCCAAAGCCTTCAAAATCGCCTCATGAGCCTTTTTATTCTCAATAAGTTGTTGTTCAGTTTCCTTCAATTGGAGACTTTGAAACTCGAGTTTCTGAAGTAAAATGGCTTTTTCCTTCTCAAATTCGATCCTCCCAGCCTTGAATTTATCGTCTTTTTGTGAAACAATCTTTTGTAAATCATTGATATTTTCATTCAGACTTTGAGTGAGTTTCTCATAATCTGACTTAGACTTTTCAAAGCCGTTTTCTTTCTCTTCCTTGAGTTTAGTGAGTTCCTGTTGACAAATCCACCATTTTTCCTTATATTCCTCAATGGTTTGTAGACTCTTGCTTTCGGAAAAAACGCGTTTTTTCTGTTCATTTTCGGAACACAATTGAGCGTCAGTGATCTCATTTTCCATTTCAATGATTTTCTCTTGCAATTCATTGATTTTATTAGAATTCGCCTTGATAGTTTGTTCATATTTCATTGTCAGTTCCTTCATTTGAATGGAGAACTCCTTTCTTGCGTTTCTTAGTTCAGTTGCTTGATCTTTATCTTTCTTTAATAATTCCTCATTGCTTTTCTCGAGAAATTGAACTCTTTGTGTTAACAAAGCTTTTTCCTTTTCAAATTCGCCTATTTTCATCAAATTTTCTCTTTCCACATTTCTTAACATCTCATCGAAACCGAAAGTATTGATTCGAGATTCATATCTTGTCTTATCGTTTTCTTCTTGATATTTCTTAGTTATTTGAAAAAGCTCGGTTTCTTTACTTTCCAATCTATTCTTTATCTCCATGACCTCTCGTTTCATATTTGTCTCATTCATCGTCTTCTCAGCCAAAAGCTTCTCCATTTCAGTCATTTTATCCATCAAACCGTCTCTTTCACGACTCTTTTCATTGTTTATTTCATTTAATTTCTCATCCATTTTCCTTTGAAATTCCATACTCAGAGTCTTCTGTATTTCTAATTCACTTCTTGTGACCTTTAAAAACAGCTGCATAGCATCGGAAGCCGCTTTTCTCAGAAATTCCACCATGAATTTCTCCGAATCCACCGAATTCGGTCCTTTCTTCATGAATGTGTCTTGCAAAACATCCAAATCTTTCTCATATTCAATGAAACTTTGATATTCTTGTCCATTTAACTTCATTTCAATTCTTTTATACTCCTGAATAAGAAAACCCAAGCATTTTCTTCTCGATTCCTTGACGTTTTCATTCTTTAACACAGTATATCTTTTCTTAATCCTCAGCACTAACTCCTCATAAAACTCTCGAGCCAGGCCCTCACCCATCGCTTTTCTCTCGAATATTTTCATAGTTTCAGTTTTGATACTTCGATGAATATTAGCTAGGTTCTCAACACCTAAAGGCATTTGTGAAATTAAGACATCTTTCACTGTTTTCTCATAGAATTCATAGGCTTCTTGAACTGATTTCCCACATTGGTCTCTACATACATTCACCCATGCATTTTCTATATTAGGCACTCCACCATTATTTATCGCTTCTATGTAGGATTTGATCAATCCCACGAACATATTTCCATCAATGAAACTCTTTTGAATGAGTTTCGGTCTGATATTATTCATCACTTTCTCTCTCATCTTTGTAACTTGCTCATGAAATTCCGGCCTCAGGTTAGTAAGCTCTAGTTTATCTAGGTTTTGGAGATTTTCTTCCTTTGTCAAAGGTCTGACTAAAGTCCAACAATCCCGATCTTTGAAGAAAGTTGTCAGAAGTCTTCTGATGCGGTTTTTGGCCTCAACCGTCTCTGAAAAGCCTTTTTGTTGACATAGAGCTTTTTCCAAATAATCCTTAGAATCGATGTTTTCTCCTTCTGTATCGACCAATTGCAAGGTGAAATCTCTGACCACCCAAATAAAGCTTGGGAAATAATTCCCGAAATCTTCGAATTCTTCGGTTTCTGTTGACGAATGAGACTTAATATGGATATTCTTAGTCAAATTCACCACTAGACTCAGATTTTGTATGGCGTTTTCATCTATGCTACCCACACTATTATAAATGAAGCAGGAACTGAGTAGGATTGCTAATGAAAAGATCTTCGTGTCATGTGAAGAATCTTCATTCAAAGCCCCGATTCCTTCTGAATCGATGATCAAGACGTTTATGGGGCTTCCATCGGCCATTCTTCCAGGAATAGGCCTATTCCAAATCCATAATCCTTTCGTACATGGATTCACAGTCGGTCCCACACCGAAACCATTAGATCGATTCAACAACATCCGGTTTAGAAGATATGATTTACCTGTTCTATAAAGACCAGCTACTGCCACTATACCTATTGGACCGGGAATAGATTTTAAATAATCTATGGCTTCATCGTTGACGACGTATTCTAGAAAAAAAAATTAAAAGATGATAGGAAAAATAAAAGACTTGAAGTGTCGGGGTTGTAAATTATAAGAGGAATAGGCTCTTCACGTGAAGAATCAAGAGAATTCTGGAAATTCATAGTTTTCGTTGGAAGTGTTTAAATTTAAAATTTGGGAAAAAATGAGTTGTTAAGAAATTAAGTAAATTTTTTTCGAAGAGATTTTGGATTTTCAAAATCAAAGAAAAAAATTGTTAGGTAAAAAAAATTATACGATATAAAAATAAATAAATTTTAAAAAAATGCCGCGAACCGGATTTGAACCGGCGACCCTAAGATTTTCACTCTTATGCTCTCCCAACTGAGCTATCCCAGCAATTAATAGTTTTCAATTTTAATAAAATTTCTAATAAAAAAATTTAATAATAAAAACAACATAAAATAATATAAAAATACTTATTAAAAAAGAAAAAAAATGCCATGAGCCGGGATTGAACCGGCGACCCTAAGATCTTCAGTCTTATGCTCTCCCAACTGAGCTATCCTGGCACTTAATAGTTTTCGATTTTAATAAGATTTCTAATAAACAAATTTAATAATAAAAACCACACTAAAAATACTTATTAAAAAAGAAAAAAAAATGCCATGAGCCGGGATTGAACCGGCGACCCTAAGATCTTCAGTCTTATGCTCTCCCAACTGAGCTATCCTGGCATCTATTCTTCTTCAAGTTTCTTCCTGTTAAGTTCATCAGTTTTTTCTGATTTCTCATCATCCAATTTCATCTTAAATATTAAGAAATTTTCAAATCTCAAAAAACCTAAAAATGAAAAACATTTTAGTGTATTACAACTTCCAAGTCAAAAAAAGCCTTTTTTTTTCTTTTTATTATTTATTTTTCTCTTCATAGCAAAACAAAGATGACAAAATGTTTAATTTATTCGCAATCCCCAATACTTTCAACTCCATCACTGATGTAAAATTTCACTTTTTCTTAAATTTCCTCATTTTCCTTTTTTTACAGATAACTGTAAAAGACATCATCAACGGTTTTCCTCTATTCAAGCATAAAACCAGTTTCCATCTCCGATTCAAGACCATTTTCCAAGAAATGGAGCCCAAAATGTTCATCATTTTCTTTCCATCATTTCTCTTTCAACCATTATTAGTCAAGGATGGCTTGATATTTCCAATTTCAACGCAAAGGTCCCCTTAATCAACAATGCTGTATATATGAAAATTCTAGAGACCCCCTTCCAAAACTGTTCTCGAATATATAATGAAGCAAATCTAAGCAAAATTTTTCCTGAAAAACAATTCCAACATTCTCCTTCTAACTCTTATAATCCCCAAACTAATATCAAAGAAGAACCTCTTAAAAACCAAACCCAAGGATTCCAAGGACAACATGGCAAAGAACGCAAATCCCATACTTTCAAAAGCCATTCCCCACAACCTGACTTCCTTTCCGACCAATCAAAAACCCATAATAAAACCAATACTGTGTCTGGATTTGTGGCTAATAATTTCATCCAAACATCCCATAGTTCGGAAAATCTGCAACAGGAAAAAGAATATGGAAGTGTCGGAAATCAGAAGGCAAGCACTTTCAAGACTAATAATATCAATAATAGCCCGAAACCAACACAATTTAAGAAGAAAGCAAGTGTGAATTTGTTCGAAGAAGAAGAAAAATCGACACAAAAAATGTCTGATGAAAAGAATAATAAAAAGGATGGGGATAATTTGATGGTGTTTAGTCCCACAACTTTCGAAAATTCATTAAAGAAGGATAAAGCAGCTGCAGGCTGGATGGATCAAGATCAATTCAAACTTGATGAAGACCTGGTGGGACAATTGTCGGGAGAGCAGATCGCAGAGATGAAAAAGCAATTTGTAAATCAGAAGGTGGAAAATAAAGTAAGAGAAACTAAAAATTGTTTAAAGTGAAAGATTTTATTAGTTTGCAGAAATCAAAGAAATTTGGAATAAGGAGGAAGAAGCGAAAAAATTAAGAGGAGAAGCAGCGACTGAATTAGAATTGATTATCACAGTTTATATTTTTTTCTATAATTTTTTTTAAAATGATCTAAGGGTTGGGCCAAAAAAAACAACACCAGAAACAATCTAATAACATTAATTGCAACAATGAAGGATGTACTCGGGAAGGATAGTGAATGGGTAAGCGTGAATGTATCTGAATTATTGAATGATGAACAGGTCAAGGTGAGAATGTTAAATTTTGAGAGAAAAAAAAGTTGAAACTATTTTTATATTTAGAAATCATTCGTTAGAGCAATAAGAGTAGTACATCCGGATAAGAACCAACATAAGGAATATAAACAAAAATATGTCGCGGAACGTGTGTTTTATGAACTCAATGAAGCGTGGAAGGATTATAAAAACCAACACGGGATATTATAAACGGACTTTCAATAAAAATGATGTTAAAAAAAAAAAATATGAAAATTTATATTGATGAAATTTTTCATTTTTGACTTAATCTCAGGTTTTTTGGGATATATTTTAAAATGTCACCTTTGATTTGAAAACGTGAGTTTTTGATTTTTTCCTGGAAAATCGGCTCAGCTTCCGTCTCAATTCCTCCATTATTTTTCAAAAATGCTTTTAAGACCATCACTTTTAACTTTCCAAGCTTCATCTCATTATTAGTCTGCTTTTGTAATGTTTTCCTGATAGTTTTTTTCCAACCTCCCCATTTTTCCATGTTTTTTTCGTCTTTTTCTGGTTTTCCTTTTATATCTGTTGTATATTTAGCTTTTTCTATTTCTGGATTCGAAGCTGATGTGCTTTGAGTCGTCTGACAGTTTTCCTCTTTATTTTGATTGTTTTGAGGCTTCTTTTTAGGTTTGTAGTATTGACCCATAGTTTTTTCATGCTCTGAAATGCAACTTGTATGGCTTTTATGTTGAGGCCCTAAGAAAACTTTGTTGCAATCAATGCAGACAAGTCTTGGGGAGCCACGACATTGGTATAAATGGCGATCCACTTGCTTTTTTTTTAGGGTTTGATCGCAATTCTCGCAAACAAAAGTCACCATTTGGAAAAGATATTTTATAAAGTCTAAATTAATATTTTTTTTATTAAGTAATATGTTTTGATTATCAATAGTGTTTCGAAAAAAAATCACATTTTTGAAAAACATAAAAAAAAAAAATTTTATGGAATAGATAATAATTTTAAGATAAATGAAAAATATTTATGTAGTCATTGCGGTCGCACCCCATTTAAAAAAAAAAAAAAATGATAAATAACGAATAAATTAAAAGATTTTTGTTTAGAAAAAACATTTTGATTTTAGCAAACAAAAATTTAAATATCTCATGTCTATGTCCTATTTGGTCTCATATTGTGTAATAAACTTTTGTTCATTTTGGACCCCATCCATATTTTATTTTAGAATTATGAGAATGTGGCAGAAGGTGCTGCTGAAAACGCAATCGTTGCTATTCCAATTCTTTTGCAAATGATATTCTTAAAGACGAGAAGGAAGACCCAAACGACTGACTCATATCATTTGTTGAAAACGGTGATTTTCTATTCTAGAACTCATCAGGTCAAGATGCTTTTGACCGTCTGTTTAATCGTTTTATCATTAATCTCCATAATTTTGAGCTTTTGCCTTGAGGAACAAATATTTTTATGTTTTTTGATAGTAAAGAATTTTGAAAAAAATAAAAATGGGGGTAATTTTGTTATTAATTAGGCTTACTTCTGCAATGCCTTGAATATGGTGAGTCAAAATTTTTTCAGATTTTTTTACTTTTAATGATTTTTAGGGGATTAACGCCTATATTCTTCGAAGAGATTATAAATCTTGTGGAAAAACAAGCACATTGCTTAACAATTCTCTAAAGGTGTCATTGGGGTCAACTGTCCTCTTTTGCCTGGGGAATGAGATTTTTCTTTCAATGAATGTATTTTGCGATTATAGTTATTTAGATATATAGTAAAAAATTTTTAGGAAACCTATACATTTTTGAAAATAGATTCTCTTTTGTTTATCAATATTTTTCTCTTGTTCTTTTTGAGTGATCATTGATTTTAACACTCATTAATAAATTAAAATTCCTTTCATAGATTTGCTATGTCATAAATATGCTGACGATATTTTCAAGATGAGAGATGATAAAAAGAAAGATTTCTATTTTTTAATGAATGAAAATAAAGAGGAAAACTCCGTTGAGAAAAAAGCAAAAAGTGAAAGAAGCGAATCTAAATCAACTAGGAAAGGCTCTTCATTCATCTTTGGGAACTCCAAGAAATCTGAAAAAATCATCCAACGAGCAGCTGATGATTATGAAAATTGCTTCAACCAGAATCCAAAACAAGAGGAAATTACAGAACCTGAAGTGAAAATTATAATAAACACAAATATTTTGGAGTCAAAGAATAATGATAATACCACATTTAATTCAACAAACAATGAGGTAAAGATGGAATCATCCAAAAACTTTGGCAATGAATTAGAAGAAGAAGTTAAAAAGTTTTTATTTGTCAAGGAAGAAAAAATTGTAAAAAGTGAATCATTTAAACCCAAAATTGAAAATGACCAAGTTGATATTGATTATTTCAAAAAGAAAGACCAAAAATTTATCAATGAAAATCAGAAAGGCCTTGAGAAAAAACCACCAATTGGCAAAACCATTGACACCAAAATATCTAACAACAGTAATAATCAAACAAAAGTAAAAAATTCCATTTTGACTCATTGGGAGGCCAGGACGCACAGTTTCGAAAAAACGCAGGAAGTCGATGAAACGATAAAAAATATCTCAATAATGAAAGATGATATCAATCCTTCAAATGTAGTTTACTTTTTTCAACAAATTTATTCATTTTTATCTATTGTTTAGTATTTGATCCAATATGAGAAAAATGGATTTATTTTTGAGATCTCCAAAAGGTATGACGAATTTATTTTGCTCTATCAAAAGCTGATGGCTGTCTTTCCAACTGAAAAAATGCCCTTCCTATCAGAAAAGAATCTGCTCTGCCAAAACCCAGAAATCCTTATTTATTCAACGATGAAATTCAATTCTTTCCTTTGTCATGTTTCCAAAAATCATTTGATGGATGAATTTTTGATAGAATTTTTAACGGAAATTGTAAACAAATTTTTTTCATTCAAATTTCAAGCAATTGTTACTAATTTTTAGCAAAGAACAAGCAGCGAAGAAAAAAGTCCTTCAAAAGAACCTTTTCGGGAACTTCAGCAGGCAGTTCCAAAAAATAGTCCTCAGATTCTAAATGAGAAAAACCAAGATTTAGACAAAGATGCAAAAACACAACTTATATCTTATAAGTTGATTTCTGATTATGTTTATCCAACTAATGCGTTCAGACATTCATGTTCAGATATTGAGAAAGTTCCAGCCAATGCACAGGAAAGCCTTCCGTTCAAGAATCTTTACGTGGAGATACCGAATTATTTTGAGGAAGGCAGCAGATTGAAACCAATCATTGTTTTTTATTAATGATTTGTAAATATAATTACTCTAAATTAATTTTATAGAAATATAAAATCAACCTTATGGACTCAGAAAAAAGAATTAGGTCCAGAGTTTTTAAGAGATATTCTGAATTTAGAATTTTGCATGAAAAAGTAATTTCTTTTTATATTTCAAAAAATATCTTCGATTTTTTGGTCAAATTTATTATTATTATGAAGTTGCAGAAAATAAAAATAAAAATACCAGAATTACCAAAAACTTCGGGAATGTTAAGTTTGCAGAACGAGAAAAAATTGAAAATTCGACAATTGGAACTTCAGAAATATTTGCAGGAACTGGTGTTAATGAAGGAGTTGGAAAACAATCAGCTTTTGAGAAAGTTTTTGGAGATGAATTGAGCAAAATTTATAATTTTTTTTTGTAAAGTTGAGTTTTTATCATTTTTTGAAGCGTTAGAAGTGTTGTGATAAAAGAAAATTTTAATTAATTGAAATTATTTTTTTTTAGAAAAAAACAGGAATTGCAAAAAAAAAATTTCTTTTTTGTTTTGTGCTTTTCATCATTGTATAAAAAACAAAAATCCAATTTTCTTAAGTATTTTTGTTTGTAATACATTTCATAGAAAAATTTCCTTAATCAAATTTGTTAAAAATGTTTTTATTCCATTTTTAAGAAGTTTTAAAACTAATAATTTTTCGCCAAAATTATAAATTCCTGAAAATTATTTCGATTTTGAGATCTTTGCTCAGTTCAATAAGCAATGCAGATTTGTTTCCCAAAAGTTAGTTAAATCGAAAAAGACAATTGCTCTTTCTGAATCGTTATAGTAAAATTCTAATTTCATTTGAATGTTGTCAATATCAAGAACTTTTATTATGTAATCGATGCCTTTATTGGAGAGCGCTAAATTTCTCCTAAATTTTATTAGGGCTTTTCTCAGACCATCTAAATCGGAAACAACAGTTTCTCTGACTTTTGCAATGGTTTTTTTATTCTCTTCGATCTTTTTTGTCTTTTCTCGGTGATTAAGGCGATTGGAGTTAATTTTGATAGCCGAATTAGGTCTCGTCAAAATTTAAAATTTATTCCTTAGGTGAATGCCCTATTTCGTGAATTCTTTCTATTTTTTTGAGCAATTTGTACTTTTCCTTCGCCTTCGACTGGAAAGTTTCCAGAATTCACGACATGAAATCTTTATTAATGACATTTTGGGCACAATCTCACCTTTCAAATATGATTCAATTATTTGCCATTCGCAACCTTCTGTTGAGAGATGCCTCCCATACTTTCGATTTATCATTTTATCTCTTTCTGATTGCTTTCCAATTTATCCTCAACACCTTTTTTCTATTAAGGTAATACAGTGTCTCAACATCTCAAATCATGTTCAATCCCTCCTTATAAGTTTCTTGTGGTTTTCCAAATAGAGGATTAATCTGGCTGGTAGCTTGCTAATGGACAAAATCCTTGGATTTTCAGTTTTGGTTCATTTTTCTTATTTTTCATGCCAAGTTTAAAAAAAAAAAATTAAAAATATCGGCAAATGAACGAAATTTAAAAATAGAGCTTTCTTTTAGCGAATCAAATCTTGTATGTTCTAAAAATTAAATACCCAGCGTTCTTAAATTTTTTCTATTTCGCTAAAAAATGGTTGATCCAGTTTTTAAATTTCACTCATATTTGATAGAAAAAAACTTGAATGGCCAATATACTTTTCCATTACAGGGATTGGTTTTAACAAAAGAAGAGTGTTCTCAAATATGTGGGATTGTCAGATCAAAATTATTCGTTCTATTTAATGACATGTGCAAATATAAGGAATCTGAGTACAAGATATATTTGCAAGATAAAAAGCAATTAGATGTCTTAAAACCTTTCAAGGATGAGATAGATATCACAACAGATACTTTGTATTTAGCGATTTCTTCCAATGAGTTGCAAGAGGCTTTCAAGGATTTAGAAGATCGGAAAAGAAAAAAAGTCAAAAAGGAAACAGAACAAGAAAAAAAGGAAAAAGAACAAGAAAAAAAGGAAAAAGAAGTAGAAATAAGGAGCTACGAAAAAGCAATCCTTATAGAACTGGGCAAAGATCTCAAATTAGAAATAATTTTTAGAAGTGTGATCGGAGATCTTCAAAAAATACTAAATTTAAATCAACTCCAGATTCCTCAAGCTTATAATTTTTCTCCAGATGAGCTATCAGAACTAAAAATTCTGAAAAGATCTTTTAACATCATGCAAAAAAACCATTATATTGCAAATGAGTCTGGGAATCATATATTTGTTTCAGATATTCTTCGAATAGCACTAAATTTTGTCAAGCCGGAACAGGTTAAAATTCAAAGCGAATATACTATTGCGCCAATGTTAGAATTTGAAAAATATACTTCAGGGATAGAAAGAAGAGTCGATTGTGCCCTTTTTAAAGAACTCCTTTCCGATATTATATGTTTAACAGAATTGAAAACTTAATTGATGGAT